>TARA_R100001132_G_scaffold27396_1_pt1 | contig 11298 bp, 7 predicted proteins | sample TARA_R100001132 | Tara Oceans TARA_R100001132 (sample SAMEA2621247) | marine metagenome | biome: marine biome (ENVO:00000447); feature: mesopelagic zone (ENVO:00000213); material: "saline water (ENVO:00002010), including plankton (ENVO:xxxxxxxx)" | depth 800 m | reverse complement strand
CCCCTGTACAGCGTTGGTGGCATGGGAGCGGGAGACGTCAAACTGATGGCCGGCATCGGTGCCTGGCTGGGTGTCAAAATTACCTTCTATGCATTTTGCGTGACTACAATCGTGGGCGCGATCATGGCTGTGGCCATGGTGCTCTACCGTAAGAACTTCTACAAGCATCTGGGGCAGGCTCTAGTGATTCTTGATGAATGGCGTTCGGTGAAGAACCCACGCGAACTGTCACGTATCGCTAAGGAACGAAAGCCAACCATGTTTCTGCTGCCTTATGGGATTCCCATTTGCATCGGATCGATTGCCTATTTCTTCTACGCAGGACTTCTGTAAGACGAAACAGGAACTCCCGCCTGCTGTGAAGACAGGGGGTGTGAGGCGAGTGCGGGCTTCAGGGTATTCGCGAGAAGCCAAGTGTTACAACCAGAATAACTTTTTCAAACGATAAAATCGTTATAAATTGAAGCGAAAGCTCTCGAAGTGCCGATGTTCTCCATGATGACAGAATTTTCTTTTTCTGTTCTCCTGTGAAAACAGATGCCTATCAGATTCGCCATTTCGGAAAACGGACTTGCATCCTGCGGGACACAAGCCCCTTTTCATCAGAGCTTCGCTGATATGTTTCTCTTTGATGGGTGACAGATATGAAAGTCAAGTCGTTGATGATGTTGGTGATCGCCGTCGGTTGTGGACTGGTTGCGATGTTGGGCGTGAGGCAGATCCTCAATAAGGATGACAAGCAGGTTGAAGTGAAAACGGCAGATGTTCTGATGACAATTGCTGAAATCCCGCCTGGTACTCCTTTAAATGAGTCCAACGTCAAATTCAAATCATGGCCGATTGATCAGGTACCGGAAGGTGCCGTGACTAAACTGGAACAGTATAAAGACCGCTCCATCAAGACCCGGGCCGTTCCGGGAGAAATCGTGATGAAAGCGAAACTCAGTGAACAAGGGGTTCGCGGAGCCTCGGTCGAAATTCCAGATGGGAAACGGGTCTTCACGACATCAGTGGATATGACCAAAACACATAGCGGTTTGATACTGCCTGGAGACTTTGTGGATGTGTACGTCACGTTCACAGCCCGCAAACCTGAAGGCGGTATGTCAACGATAACAAAAGTGATACTGGAACGGGTCAAGATCTTTGCGACGGACCATCTGACCGATGTCGGGGGTACAGAAAGTAATCAGGTTAAATCAAAGAATATTTCACTCTTACTGTCTCCCCGTGAAGGAGCCATGTTGAAACTGGCTGAGAAAAAAGGAGAAGTTCATCTCGCATTAAGGGCACAGTCTGATTCGACAAATTCAGAAGATGTGCAGTTTGATGATGACGAACTGGCTGAAGTTTTTTCGATCGACGGTAGTGAATACCTGAAAGATGGTGAAGAATCGACGCAAGGGGATGTAAAGAAAACAGAGAAACCGGAAGTGGTTCAACAGGAAAAAACGCCTCAGTCGGCGAAGCAGTTTCTGGATGAAGAACAGGAACCGCAGCAGATGACTTCAGTGGAAACCGAGGTCGAGCCACTGGAAGAACCGAAAAAAATGTGGCAGATTGAGATTTATTCCGGAGAAGAAAAAATCGTACAGGAAGTCGAACTTCTGGAAGAAGAAATCGAAGATCAGAAAGCAGCTCTGAAAGATCTGTGGGAAGTCTTTACAAACAAACAGAAACAGAAAATTAACTGAGATACGAGCCCCCCTGCTCTCTGACACAGACCGGGGGGAATTGATTGCGGGCAGAGAGAGTTCTCTCAACAAGTTATGGAATGATACCTGTTTTAGGGTGATTGCGGATAATTTCTGACATCACTCTGTAGTAAAAAAAATGTAAGGGGCACGGATGCTGGCCTTAAAAAAACACATGAGAGTGAAATGTCTGCCTGTTGTTCTCGTCGCACTGGTATGCAGCCTCATTGCATTACAGGCGTATGCCCAGGACGAGCAGCCTGCACCTCCCGGTGCGAGTGAACCTGTCGTACAGATCACATCTGAAAAGATGAAGCTGGAAGTGACAGAGAAGTTCTCCAAAATCCTCAAATTCGCGGGTAAGATCAAACGCGTGGACGGATTTGATCCGACTGTTTTGAGTGTCTCAGCACTCACTCCCAATGAGCTCCGCATCCAGGCCCTGATTCCCGGTGTGACCACACTGGTCATTACTGATGAAAATGGCAAAGTCTACACGATAGAGACATTCGTGAGTGGCGATGCACGTCACCTGCAGGCTTACCTGAAGGAACTGTTCCCCACTTCGTCTGTGACTGCCATCAAGGTTCAGGATTCGGTTGTCTTGCGTGGCTGGGTCACAGAACCTGAAGCCATCACGGAAATGGTGGAAATCGCCGAGCAGTTTTTTCCGAATGGCGTGTTAAATCAGATGAAGCTGGCGGGAGTACAACAGGTCCTGCTGAAAGTCAAAATCATGGAAGTTCAGCGATCGAAAATTCGGCAGCTGGGCGTCAACTGGCTGTTTTTGAATCAGTCAGGTTATGCTTACAGTACGCCAGGCAGCCTGGTTCCCATCACCGGTATCACCACCCCCTTCGGCGGGCCACCGGCAATTACCGCATCACAGAACCTGATCAGTGGCACGTCACTGGGTTTTGGACTGGTGGATGGTTCCAGTATTTTTCAGGCGTTCATCGAAGCACTGAAGAAAGAAGCACTGCTGAAAATTCTCGCGGAACCGGAACTGGTGACAACCAGTGGTCGCCCTGCCAACCTGCTGTCAGGTGGTGAATTTCCGATCCTGGTTCCTCAGAGTCTGGGTACCGTCACGATTGAATGGCGTGAATTCGGGGTCAGAATGGAAGCCGTTCCCATTGTTCTGGGGAATGGTCGCCTGCGACTGGAAGTTCAGCCTGAAGTGAGTGAACGCGATTTTTCCAACGCGGTTCAGGTAGCCGGAACCACCGTTCCCGGATTGACTGTCCGCCGCGCTAATACAGCTGTCGAAATGAATTTCGGCGAAACCATGGTGATTGCCGGTCTGATTTCCAGCCGCAAAACTGCTGAAACATCCAAGACACCCTTCCTGGGAGAACTCCCCGTTGTGGGAGCAGCCTTCCGTCGGGTCAGATACACCGAAGGCGAAACCGAACTGGTGATCATGGTGACTCCGGAACTGGTTTCCCCACTGAAATCGGGCCAGGTTCCCGCAGGAGGTCCCGGCCTGTTTACCGCAACACCCACCGATCGCGAGTTGTATCTGGATGGCGTGCTGGAAGTACCCAACTATGGGGATGACTGCCCTGACTGTCAGTATTCCATTCCCGGACCGATCAGCCCGGAATCGATGATGATTCCCGATCATGTACTGCCACCCACTTCGGCCTCCCAGGTACCTCCTGTTCCGGCGGCTCCCAGCATTCACTCTGAAGAAATCAGGAAACCCTCATTGTCTCCCGAGAATGTCAAAGCATTACAGGAGCATGAAAGAATGCAGAAAGCAACTCAGAAGCCAGCAACGGCTGCGAAAGTGCCAGATCTTTCCAGTCCGCAAAATAAAGAATGGAAAGCCAAATCAAAAACTCCTGAACCGAACGTGAAAGCTAGGGCACCCAGCTTAAGTTCTCCGACCAGTAATCAACCGGGACTGATTGGACCGGGTAGCTAGAGCTGTTCACATTTAATTAAAGTGTCATTCAATCTAGATACTCGATCCAGATGGTCTGACAGACGCTACGGTAATACGGGACACAACCCGGATGGGAAACTGTTTCAGTTGAAAGTCATTCAGACAGGAATTGCTCGGCGTGTACGGGAGTGCAGATCCGTGTGGCAGGATCATTTTTGAAAAGATTCAAAAAGTGGGCATTCAAGTTCGATACTATTAAAAGAGACAGTAGAAAAACCAAACCCTAAGTAGAAGTGATCAACGAATGAGTGGAGTTGTCCGGCTTTCGATTATCGATCCCAATGAAGCAACTCGCAATGAGCTGAAGAACATGCTGATTGGCGTGGATATGGTCTGGCTCGAAGCGGAGTGCAGCCGCTATGAATTTTTCACGGAGGTAGTTTCGCAGACCAAGCCGGACATTGCGCTGATTTCACTGGACGCGAATCCGGAGATGGCATTAAATCTGATCGCCCATGTCACGCGTGATTTACCCAGCTGTAACGTGATTGTCGTCAGCAGTTCTCAGGAAGGCAGTCTGATCTTAAAAGCCATGAGAAATGGCGCTAAAGAATTTCTGGGGTTCCCGCTGGTACTGGAAGACTTCCTGTCTGCCTTAAACCGAATTCAGATTACCTCGGGTAAATCAGAAGGAGAACATAACGCCCCCCGTTCCAGCCAGGTCATTACCGTTGCTGGTGTGAGTGGTGGCGTTGGCTGTACTTCGCTGGCGATCAATCTGGCCTGCTGCCTGGCAAGCCATGATCATAACAGTGTCGCTGTGATCGATCTGGATCTGGCGCTGGGTGATACGGATGTCTGGTTGGATATCATACCGGATTACACCATTCAGGATGTCGCTGAAAATATTTCGCGACTGGATTATTCACTGTTAAAACGCTCGTTGACCAAGCATGCGTGTGGGGCTTTCCTGTTACCGCGTCCCGTGCAGATGGATATGTCGATGCAGATTACGACCGAAGTCCTCCGCCGTATCATTGCTCTGCTGCGCGCGACGTTCACACATCTTGTGATTGATGTCAGCAAGTCTTATAACAGTCTCGACCTGGCCGCGATGGAGTTATCAGATACTGTGCTGTTGACGGCGCAGCTGGATTTGCCCTGCCTGCGAAACGTCGTGCGACTTTCGCAGTTTTTTGATACCAATGATCATATCGCAGAGAAAATCAAAGTCGTCATGAATCGACTGGGACTCGAAGATACCCAGATCAGTGTGAGTAAAGCACTGGAAACGATTGGTCGCGAAATTTTCTGCCAGATTCCCAATGATTATGCAACCATGGTAGAATCCCGTAATAACGGCATTCCCCTGGTGATGCAGGCTCCCAAAGCAAAACTCACCAGAACCATTATGGGGCTGGCTGCGAGTGTAAGTGGGGAATCAGCCTCTGAGCAGGAAGATTCGGTTTCGCGAAAGAAGAAAAGCCTGTTCGGTTTTTTGAATAATTCCAAATAACCTTTCAGAGCCTCTGTCAGGCATCCAGATCCAACTGCGTGCCCCGGTTGCCTTCTGCATCAGGATGACGAGCGGTGTGTTCTTCCTGCTCGTCCGTTTCGCGATGAGGCCCCTGCTCTGCTTCTTCTTCATGTCCCAACGGCATGCGGCCATCGGCATCACGGTCTCCCGATTCGGGGGGATCACCGACATCATGCAACTGATGGTCAGTCATCTCTTTTTTATCGATCGACATGTTCTGCGCCGCTGCTTCGGCTTTTTCTTTGTCGATATTGGCGTCGCTCCGTTGCGCACCGGCAAAAGAGCTGTTGATATTAAGAGCACCCGGGTTGATCGAACTCATGGGGACAGATCCTCCAACTGAATTGAAACCGTTTCAACATCAGGTAGAACGTCTGAAGTGGTTGACTCTAATTGAATGACAGACTTAATTGGATAAAGATACTGAAAAAATGTCAATAGTGCTTTGTTAAGCTGGAAATTAAGGGTTGGGGGTGTTGTTTACGTGCTCCGTTGTCGCACTCCAGTGATATCCATCAATCCCAAATTTAAAATGACACTCCAACAGGAATTCGATGTTCCCCGGTTTTCCCGTCATTGTTCAGGGAACCAGCTATTGTTCTGCCTTCCAGGAATTCAAAGTCAGATGTGCCTGTCCCTGATGGTGAGTTTCATGCCAGCACAGGATTTTTAAAGCCATTTCGTTGGACCAGCCTCGTTCCTGCAGGCCTGCCGGAACCAGTTCCAGGTCGGCTTCCCCGATCAGCTGAATCGTCTCCAGAAGATGATCACGGGTCTGGTTTAATGTATTTTGGATGACCTCCAGTGTGGGAATCTCGTCACCCGCCGTACTTCCCTTCTGGTACAGTGGAAACAGGTCGGATAGTGTCGACTCAGTTTTTCGCAGCCGATCTGTGGCAAATAATTCTTCGGTAATGGCAATATGCATGATCTGCCAGGCAATCGTGGCCCTGCCGGGGCCAGGCCGAAATGCCAGGGCCGATTGCGAATCAGGTAGTGTGCTGATCTCATCGACTGTTTTGAGTGTCATGATCCGGTTGAATTTCAACAGTTCCACGATGGTGGCAATCTGAATGCTCATGTTTTCTGTATACCTTTGAAGCTCGCAGGGCGCTGGTAGTTGTAAAATTCTTTTTTAGATCATATACATCACCGTCTCTTTACGAAATGTGCGTGACTATAATATCGGGCAGATCGCTGTTATACTCAGCCGTTTTAGCTGTTTTGCCGATCACGACAGTTAACAGAATGTATGTTTTTTCAGTTATATCATAAGGAAACTGCCTGGCATGGGAGTCTCGGCAGAGAAGTACCAGCAGAGTCTGGACTTTTTATTTGGTCGTCTCAATTATGAACGAATGGGGAGTAGCAAGTACTCCACCAGTGATTTTAAATTGGGGAGGATGCAGGAATTACTGGATTGCCTGGGAAACCCGCAGTCACAGGTTCCCACGATTCATATTGCGGGAACCAAAGGGAAAGGTTCCACCTCCGTAATGATTGCGGAGATGCTCTCAGCAGCCGGTTTTCGCACGGGTTTATTCACTTCGCCGCATATCACCTGTTACGAAGAACGAATTCTGATCGATGGTCAGCAGATCGAACCGGAACAACTGGTCGACCTGGTCTCAGAGCTGATTCCGGTTGTCGCGCAGCTGGATCAGAAGACTGGCAATATGAGCCCCACTTTTTTTGAATTGACGACAGCTCTGGCCTGGATGCATTTCCAGACAGAACACGTTGATTATGCGGTGATGGAAGTAGGCCTGGGAGGACGGCTGGATTCAACAAACGTCTGCGAGCCACTGGTGTCCGTTGTGACCAATATCAGCTATGACCATACGGCGCTGCTGGGAAATTCCATCGAACAGATTACGCGTGAAAAAGCCGGGATTATCAAACAGGGTATTCCCGTCTTCAGTGGGGTCACACAACCGGAGGCTAAGGCTGTCCTGGAAGAAGTCTGCCGGGAAAAGCAGGCTCCCCTGTTTCTGTTGAATCGGAATTTCATGCGACTGGCAGAGACTCAGCCGGGTGTCCAGCTTAAGCAGTCTGAAGATACCAGTCTGCTATCAGACAGAAATCAGCAGAACATTCACGTAAAAACTCCCTGGTCCCTGGTCGAGCAGATTCCGGTGACACTTCTGGGGACCCACCAGTTGACCAATGCGACTCTGGCGGTGACTGTGATTGATTATTTACGTCAGCAGGGAGTTCCCCTGGAAGACGGGCAGATGCGTCAGGGGATGTCGCGTCTGAAATGGCCGGCCCGGATTGAACTGGTGCAGAAAGATCCGCCGGTGATTATTGATACGGCTCATAATGGTGCTTCGATCCAAGCGCTGGTTGATACGCTCGCTGCCAGTTTTCCGCAAATGAATCGGATTCTGATTTTTGCGGCGACGAAAGATAAAGATGTGGGAGAAATGCTGGCTACGCTGCTGCCTCACTTTCAGACAGTCATCCTCACGCAATACCTCTCGAATCCCCGGCGTATTCCGGTAGAAGAATTAGTGGATCTCACCCGATCCACTCAGCAGTCGACAGGAAATACTTCGCAGGTCATCATCACGCAGAGCCCTGAGGCCGCATGGTTTCGGGCGAAAGAAGTTCTGACTGGCGATTCCCTGGTGTGCGTCACTGGCTCCTTTTTCATCGCAGCAGAATTACGTGAGTTACTGCTGGGGACAACGGATGAAGTTCTGGTAACAGAATCATGTTGATCGTGACGAATCTTACTGGTCGCGTCTACTCGATTTCCGGCAAACAATAGCAGCAGCCAGTTCTACCTGCTACAGAGCGAAATCAGTTCCAAGAATTCCCGTAAAAAAAGGGCAGGACACTGAAACGTCCCGCCCTTCTATTAAAGTTGGATTGCGATTTTCAATCAGGGTCCCACGCGAATGGGATTCCTTTTCCGCTTGCCTCTCTTACCAGGTGGTTGAGGTCCCATCATTTCGGCATCGATGCCCTCGAATGCACTGGCGCCTTCGAGGCCAATGTCAAAGCCGTCGACAGGGGCGGCTGTGCGTGCTTCAGTCGCTGTCTTGACCCAGGCCAGGCTCTCGCGCTCACGGCTGAAATTCTTTTGAACATCCGCGTAAGAACTGGAAATAGCAGGCGGAAGCGATTTTTTCAGGTTACCGAAATTATCAACGATGATTGCTTCCGGTTCGATCGGCAGATGCCCGCGTGTTCTGGCAGGCAGATTTAAATCGGGATGCTCTTCCAGTCGGATGGAAGGAGCGGGTATTGCATCGACCAGGTAATTCTGAGTATCAAATTCAACAGTCGCCTTGTCATCATATTTTTCTTTGGCGACATCATACAATTCAGTAACCTGTTCGCCGCCGATTTCATCGCCGATCGATGTTTTGATGACTGACTGAATCGTGGTTCCCGTTTTGGGATACCACTGGTAGATTTCAAAGTTCGCTGTCGTTCCGGCAATGCCACGGGGAGGACGCACGCTCTGCAGGTAAAAGTGCACATCTTCCTCGGCAGCAACTGCTGCGGTTTCATTACTCCAGGGAGTGGTGCGGGTTTCACCTTCGGCCACTGCCGGCAGCACTACTTCTTCAATCGGACGCTGGTAATTGGGATTACGCACAACCAGACGCACTCGGTATTTATAAGTCTCACCCGGGTTCAGATCAAAATCAAAGTATCGGAACAGCAGCAGACGGCCAGCGGCTGTCACGTTTGCTTTCAGCTTCTGAATCAGTTTCTTCTCATCCATGGGTTCTCCGGGGCGGCCCTGACGCTCCTGCATCATGGAATCAGCCATGCCCTGCATGACAGAATCCATTTCGCTGGCGCCTCCGCCTCCGTACATCAGCTCACTCCGCATGCCCCGCATATCAAGCTGCAGGGTGGAGAAACCTTTCTGCTTTTCCTTGAAGACTTTTTCGTTGGAATGAGTTTTTTTGTACTGATCCAGGATGCGACGATTGAACTCAAGTTCCTGTTCGATTTCTTCCTGGCTCAAAGTAAAGTTTTCAACGCGGGGATGTGTGGCAACTTTATACCAGAAACCGGCAATACGGCTGGGAAGCGGCATCGTAAAGACACGGTCCGTGATTCCGCTGTTGACGACTTCCGGATCGAAGTCGGCACTTTCTTTCAGGACTTCGATTGACGTTTCGATATCTACGTCTTCCCACTCTCCCGCCCAGGGATTATCTCCGGGCTGGGCTGTTTTGCGTTGTAACTGAAAGTCGAGAAACTCGAGGATTTTTCCTGTCTGCATGTTTTGAAAAGAGAAGGCATCACCTAAAGAACGTTCGAGTTTGTCCTGCTGGGTGGCGAGGTCGAAGACACCGCGGACGGCGACAAACCGTAGTCCCCGCCCTTCCCGGGTCGGGCCTGTCATGCCCATGCCGCCTTCCATTCCCATCATGTCTTCAGGCAGTCCACCGGCGTAGGCATCAGGATTGGCAAAACCGGGATTCATGGCACCGGGATCTCCCGCCATCATCATTTCCGCTTCGCCGGGAATCCCGCCAAATGTCAGGCCCGCCATGGCAGAGCCACCTGGTCCTCCCATTCCGCCGCCCATACCTGCGGTCCGGCGTTTGAATGCGTCATATTCCGGTTCATCCGGTTTTGCTTTTTCTTCTGCTTCTTTTGTTCCTTCACTGCCTTCCAGCAGCGCATCTGCGGGGCGGGTATGCATGATCACACGGCCATAGTTGGCGACCAGATCTTCCACTGGCAGCCAGTCGACCTCTTTGGCTTTTGCTTTTTTCGCATAGATGGGCCAGGAGAGTTTGGTGGTAAACATGTAAGGCGTGACTTCCATGGGCTTATTCATCAGCTTCGCGACTTTTTGCCTCAGGTCGTCTTCTTTCAGATACTCATTGCGATTTTCTTCAGGCCACTGGCTGTTACTCACCACAGTCTCTGCAGTGTTGACCTTCTGTTCTAATTCAGCAGGAGTCCGTTGCTCCGGTGTCCACTGAGAGGTAAAGATGACGAATACTACAAACAAAGCAATGAAACCCAGGACGATCTTTTCGCCATGTGTGATTGCAAATTCTTTGTAATTCATGCCTTTGAATTTGGACATCAGGTTTTTCACAGGACTGTCTCCGTTAAGTGAAAAATGTTACACGAACTGCTTGAATGCAGCCTCGAGTAAAAAGTGTATTATGGATTAACTGATTCCTCTGGCTTTGGTTCAGCCGGAGGGGGTTGAGTTTCGCTGGAACTGGAATCTGCAGCCGGCGCAGGTGTTGCCGGCTCCGCTGGTTTTGCTGTCTCACCATCTGGCTGAGCCGGTGTATTTTCCGGAGTAGTCGCAGCCGGTTGAGCGGGAGTGGCAGGATTCTCTCCTGCAGCCGCTGCTGCCGGATTCGAAGCGGCAGGTGCAGAACCATCGGCGGGTGTAGTGGAAGCAGCGGGATTCGTTTGTCCTGCCGCATCCTGAGGCGGTTCTGTTGTTTCTGCTACGACTTCACCTTCTGGTGGAACATACGGCTTATAAAGTGTCATCAGGCCTGCGATCGTCACAACAGCCAACTCGGGATCATTCAGAGCTGCGTCAAGCAAACTCTTGTTTTCCTGTCCCAACATCACTCCTGAACCGGACACACCCATGTCAGATTCAAATCCGGGACCGCCAGCGCGACCGAATCCTCTGCCACCACCGGCAAAATCAGATTCAGAACTAAAGTCACCTGCTCCCCCGCCTGCGCCACCGCGTCGACCCATTCCACCGCCACCACCGGTGGTGGCAATCGGGTTCATATTATCATCGAACAGGTCGGCACGTTGCACGCGTACAATTTTTGTCGGCCAGGGCATACTGCTCAATTGAGCCAGCAGGTTTGGTAGTTTGGAAGACTGGATTGTAGCTTTGAGATAAAAGGCTCTTGTTTTATAAGGCAGGTCTTCTGCTTCGTCATAATAACGTTTCAGTTTTTGAGAACCCTGGCCTCCCATGCCACCTCCGAAACCGCCCAGGGCTGGTTCGTCCATCATCATTTCAGAACCGCCGTCACCACCGCCGGCCGAACCATCTACGTCATTTCCGAATATTTTCACGAGGTCCATATCAACGTCAATCGATAAGGAGCCATCCTTGCCATCCGCCATGCCACCCATGCGGGCACCACCGCCGCCACCAGCTCCGAACATTCCTCCGCCGCCAGGGCCTCCTGCCATGTCACCTTCCA
>TARA_R100001132_G_C3275023_1_pt1 | contig 11304 bp, 11 predicted proteins | sample TARA_R100001132 | Tara Oceans TARA_R100001132 (sample SAMEA2621247) | marine metagenome | biome: marine biome (ENVO:00000447); feature: mesopelagic zone (ENVO:00000213); material: "saline water (ENVO:00002010), including plankton (ENVO:xxxxxxxx)" | depth 800 m | reverse complement strand
TGGGAGGCGCGATGCCGGTCCGTCCCCCTCGAAAAGCGTAAGTACCGGTCAAAAAGGAATAACGAGTGGGAGTACAGGTCGAAGCAGAACAATAGCCGCTGGTAAATCGCAAACCTGCTGCTGCCAGTTGGTCAATGTGCGGAGTCTTCAGTTCTGTGGCACCGTAACAGGAAACATCACCATACCCCAGATCATCCGCCATGATCACGATGATGTTGGGCTGTTCCGCAGTCGCCTCGCTGTGAAACAAGCATATCAATACAGTCACTAACAGGAGCAAAGTAAACTGCTGCATGATTATTTTCTCAGACACGTCTTTTCGAAAGTTGCGTTTTCATGATCTATATCGAACACCCGGTATATCAAGAGAGATCGGGGACGTAAAGCTGTCAGACTCACTGCTTACGTCCTACATACATGAGCTTGCCATACCCGATCAGTTGCTGCTCTGGCTGGAAATCACGTTTTAATAATGTCAGTATTACTTCGGGCTGATATAACCATTGCTCATAAGTTGATCGTTCCTGTTCTATCATAACACTAAGTGCATCCAACTTCGGCCAGATCTTCCTGATAAAATGATTCTTGCAGAGGAAATGGACGGCTTGAAGGAATGGTGTTATCCACGGCTCGACAATCTCAATACGTCCATTCTGCCGCAACACTCGATGCATCTATTGTAAAGTTTGCTCAAGATCAGTGGGCAGCAGAACAGGTAAATGATGCAATCCACCTTGCACAATCAGGACATCACGGCTGTTATCAAACTTCAGATCACGACAATCACCTACGTATAATTTTGCCGCTCCTTGATACTGCTCAAGCAAATGGGGAGAAAGATCGACTCCAGAAATGGATTTAAATCCCATTTTTTCCAGTGCTATCAGACCTGTTCCCTGTCCGCAGAACAGTTCTACTACATCCAGGTCTTTATCCCACGCAGAGAGGCCTAATTGTGTTAAACGCTTCTGAAACTTTTTCAATTCCTGCAGAGGCGTCTCAAATCGTCGGTAGGCAGCCTCCCAGATCTTGTCACAACATTCGCTTCCGTCATGCCAGTATATAATTTTAGATGGTACAGAATTCAAATGAATTTCCTGAGGCTGCTGTGTGTTGCTTCGTCTGATAAAAAACTAACTGAGTTTAATCCTGGCTACAAAATGGAGGGAGCGACCAAAAAGATAATCCGCTGGTTTGGGATAAATTTGTAATTTTCCGTTCCAGTCAGATGGTTTGAGATCCAGTTCAGCAAACAAACTGTCCCACTCCTGACTGGAGAGATAATTATAAGGCAATGCTACGCCATAGCTAGCATTACCAACCCAGTCCATAAAACGTAGTGTTGATCTGGCCAAAAAACCATCTCTTGTATGATCCTTAATAATGATTGCCTGCCGGGCCACTCGTCTGGCCTCTCTAAGAATCACAGCAGGATCGCTTGTATGGTGGAGAACATCGATGAGTAGAACCGTATCGACACTCTTATCCTGAAATGGAATGGTTTTACCATCGAAAGAGATTACCGGGATCTTGATATTTTCTCTGATCAGAACATCAAGCCCTTTTACTTCAACTCCCTGCGCCTTTGACTGAAGTAGACTTCCCAGTAAACCATCACCACACCCGACATCCAGAACCAGCCCTTCCTTCGGCAGTAAAGGAAGAATGTGATTTAAAAGTGATTCAACCCGTCTGCTGTGAACCGTATTCGAATGTATTTGCTGAAGGATTTTCATTTGATTACCGGCTGCGTGGTCTTAAAGGTCGGAGTAGTATCAGGACCAGACACATTTCGAGGCAGAACCGATTCTTTTCGACAGTGTTCAAGATAGTTTTTCTCGACAGATCTCTGCTCCACGCTCCAGATTTCCACAACTTTCATTAGTACGAAAAAGATCGATATCTGTAATACAGTAAATAATGTGAAAGCACCTGCAATTAATCGGGACCAGTGTAATGTAATTTTACCGGATAAAATAAATTCCACGATTCCCGGCCACAGAAAGCCGACTCCCAGCAGAGTCAGAAGCCCCGTAATCACAACCAGGGGTGTTCCTGTAAAGAGACTGGCTACGACAGAGGACCAGAAGCCGACTGAATCTTCGCGTCTTGAGCTCATTCGAGCCATTCGATTTGACAGCGCCGAAGCCAACAGCAGGGTGATTCCAAAGGATCCTGCAAACTGACAGACAACAAATCGATAGATCATCCACTCCTCCAGCCGATGATTCTGAAAGTAAAACTCGGTGGGGTAAGCTGCCAGAATCAGAATAACCAGCATGCAAATACTGAAACCTGTCAGAAATATTTTCTCAGGTCGGTAACAGAGGACCCCTTCCCCAATGGCTTTAAGAAATCGAAACCCATCCCATAGTGCGTTCAGCTTACTTTCACCAATCCGTTCTTCATACTTCATGGGAATTTCAATAATTCGCAGATGGTTCATCAATGCCCGGGCACTCATGGCGGGAGTAAAATGCAGCCCGTCCGGCAGAGGATACAGATACTTAAGTGAATCGCGGCGTACAACTCGCATTCCGCTGGCAGTATCGGTCACATTTCGACCACAGAGCAACCCCATTAAAAACGCAAAACCACGATTCCCGGCTCTGCGAATTGCCGGCATTTGTGAGTCTGCCCCCAGACGGGAACCGAGAGTAACATCCGCATTTTCAGTAATCGCTGTCTGGCAGAGTGCAGCAAAAAAACGCGGGTCGCAAGTGCCATCTGCATCCAGAAAACCGACATAATCGCCACGACCGCGTCTCCAACCTTCTTTAATCGCCGCCCCATAACCTCGGTTTTGTTCAAAGATGATGACAGAGATCTCTTCAAAACTTTGTGCGATTTCAGCAGTCCGGTCTGTCGACCCATCGCTTACAACAATGATTTCCACACCATCCAGACCCGACTGATGCGAAATTTCTTCGCGGGCTTCGAGACAACGCGCAATTGTCCCGCCGATGGCATCCTCTTCATTTAAAGCTGGTATGACAATCGTAAGCCAATTAGTTTCAGACACTTAAAGCTATCTCCGAATATAATTTGCAGACGTGAGTCACTGATTGAAGAGACCCGAAACATGAGAATATACTTGATTCCTGTTTGGTAACCTATGCATAATAAGGAAACCTGGGTAGCCTGGTCAACAAAATTCGACCTGCCGCTCAGGTGCCAATTAAGCTTTATCATTCACATCCATCACTCCCCGGAAAGCCTGAATGGCAATTTAACTCCCCCCCTGAAATTAATTCTGCATTCAATTCACTCTGGGCTGCTTTCAATGATTTTTGCTCTACTTCTGAAAAACGGTCTCATTCTTGCCGGATTGATTCTGATAGTCAAATTATTGCCATGTCGATGGATTCATACCCAGTTATTGAATCGGTTTCGCAGAACCATTCAGTTTTTCAGCCGACCCCGAGTATCGATCATTACTGTATTTATTCTTTCATTTACACTGGCGGCTACATTATCGACATATAAAAAACCAGTCCCCCGTATTCACGATGAATTCAGCTATCTGTTAGCAGCTGATACATTCGCACAGGGCAGGTTGACCAACCCGACTCACCCCTTCTGGAAACATTTTCAATCCTTCCACATTATTCAGAAACCGACCTATGCCTCCAAATACCCACCAGGTCAGGGTCTGTTTCTGGCCGTGGGTCAGGTGATGACAGGAAACCCGCTCGTGGGAGTCTGGCTCAGTGTCAGCCTGGCTAATGCCGCGACCTGCTGGATGTTGCAGGCCTGGGTCCCGCCAAAATGGGCACTTGCGGGTGGGTTGATGTCGACATTCCACCCCTTACTGATTCTTTGGGGACAAAACTACTTTGGGGGGGGAGTCGCCATTCTGGGAGCGGCTCTCTTATTTGGAGCATTGCGTAGATTGATGATTTCTCCCGAAATTCACACCACATTTATCTTGGGAGCCGGGTTGTTCATACTGGCTATCAGTCGGCCATTTGAAGGTTTTATAACTGCTGTCTTTTCAATGATGATCTTTATCGTGTGGCTAGCCACACAACGAAAGTATGCAATACGAACTATTTTTCAAGTGGTTATTCTCCCTCTGAGTGTTATATCAACTTTTATCGTAGGATCCCTTGCTTATTATAACTGGAGCGTTACAGAAAACTTCTTTCGATTTCCTTACCAGGTCCATGAAGAAACTTACTCTCAAACACCTCTGTTCATCTGGGGCACTCCCCGTGAGGTAAAAAATGACTTACCTCATTTTGAAAGATTTCACTCTGGATGGTCTTTCGATGAATATCAGAAACATCAGGATTCTGGAGGATACTTGCTTTCTGTGTCTGGAAAAAGTCAGAAGTTTATTGTTCAGATGCTATTTTTTCCATTAAGCGCCCTGCTATTAACTTTACCCTGGGTACTTAAAAACCCTTGGATACAGATCGCCCTCTCAATTCTATTAGTGGTGCTTTTGATTCACTTACTCTGCATGACCTTTTTTCAAGTTTATTACCTTGCGCCTGTAATACCTCTTGTCTTTTATGTCCTGATCCAAGGGGCACGACATTGGAACGCTGCAAACTGGAATAATCATAACCAGGGACGCGTGTTTTTATTCGTACTGGGTATTTTCTATTTTGCTTTACTAAAGACCCAGATATTTCACTATTTATCAGATCCAAACTTACCCTCTCGGTATAAATTAGGCTCCAGTCGTATAAAACTGATTCAACAGCTCGAACAGAATCCTCAAAAAGACCTGATCTTTGTGAATTACTCCTCTGATCATGATTTGTATTTTGACTGGGTCTATAACCGCGCAGATATCGATAACGCAGAAGTGGTCTGGGCTCTGCCCTTGAGCGATGCAGAAAACCAGAAACTGATCGATTACTTCCCTGAGCGTAGAGTCTGGCAGCTTTCAGTGACGCCCAAAGACCTGAAGTTAACTCCCCTCCCAAACCTTGACTCTGCAAACGCAATCCATTGAATCAAAATAGCAGAAGGACCTGAGAATAAATCAACGTTCGTCTGGTGAAATTTCGATTGCTGTTCTGCTGAAAGCAATTGCACGGGGTCCGGAAGTACCAATCATCACCGTTTCTACCAGTGGTTGATTCACACCTTCACCCGCAGTCCAGGTTACCAGAAAATTAGCACCGGAACCTCCACTGCTGTCTTTCTCTTCCACCAGAAATTCGATCGTCTGAAATGGAGTGAGCCTGATGGGCTGGTCCAGGTATGATTTTACCAGTTTGCCATCCGTATCGAAATAATCGATGGTAGTGATGAACACAGATTGATGACGGTTAATGTTTCGAATACTTAAAGTGGATTCCAGCAGAAACGGAGATCCGCCGTGATAATAGATGTGGGAATAGCAGGGAACATACAGAGATCGGCTGCGAGTCAGTTTTTCCAGGTCAGTTTTCTCGGCCTGATAATTCTTCAGATCTGGTGGCTGATAACTGCGGGGGGGAACATACTCGAGCTGGTTCTGGACCTGCGTAAATCGATTGTCCAGATAAACAGCGGCCCCGATAAAAACCAGAGTCAGAGCCCCCAGCAACAGAAAGAGAACAAACCACTTCTCCCACAACCACAGAAACCAGTCAGGATATTCCTGTTTGCCTTGCATGGCGTACTCGCTTTCTATTAATACAGCTGTCACAGCCCGATCATTGAGGTCATCAGAGGGAAGCGCAGTTAACACCTCTGTATTAAACTAAAGCAACAGCAACCCCGATAGTTCCAGCAAGCCGACTCATTCAGAAGGCAGGTATTTTTTCAATTCTTCAAGCCGGGAGTTGCAGTTCTCGACCAGTGATTTTAATTCTGAATCTGACTGGCCGGCAGCTTCGATCATCGAACGATAATACTGAATGATTTCATCGGGGCTGGCTCCAAAATGCCCCCAGAACTTCTGCCTGTCTTCGGTCTGCAGATCAAACAGCATTGCTTCCAGATTATGCAGCTTATCCGCCAGTTCGATCGCGCGTGCCCCCAGGGTCGCCTGCTGCATCACTTCAATGTGAGTCCGTTTTCGATCCGGCCAGCTCCGTTTCGCTCCTTCTTCCGTCTCTTTTTCTTCTGTCATTTCCTCCACATAACGTACTACGTCTGCAGAAAAATGTTCTTGCAGGTCTTCGATGGACAATTCCGTATCTTCTACCACGTCATGTAGTACTGCTGCTGCCAGAATCGATTCATCATCAAACCCGGCTTTCATCAGGATCAGGCAGACACTCATGGGATGCGCAATATAAGGAATGCCGGAAGATTTGCGATTTTGAGACTTATGTGCCACCGCAGCCAGCCGAATCGCATGTTCGACCACAGGTGAATGAAGCGTATCCATATCGGTATCTTTGGCTCAACGTTCGTTCGAAGTTTCCTGAATATGCCTGAACTGATTGAAACGCGTGTACTCCCAGTGGCGATACAAGGCTGATTTTTTCAACAGATTCGATTGACTGTCGACCGCTTCCACCTTGCCTTCATGGATTAATACAACCTGATTGACACGCCGCAGGGTCGTAATTCGCGAGGGGATCACCAGAACCGTACGATTCTGAAAGATTCGTGAATAGGCATCCTCGAGCAGAGTTTTGGTATCTTCATCCAGCACACCTTCCGGCTCTTCAATAATAAGCAGGGCCGGCTTGCGTAATAACGCCCGTGCCAGCCCCAGCCGAAAACTTTCGCCCACAGTCAATTCTTCACCATGCTGCCCCAGTGCGGTCTCATACCCCTGGGACAGATTCTGAATGAACTGATGCGCGTGTGCTTCTTTAGAAGCCGCAATCACCTCCTGCAGAGAATACCTTTCATCACCACATTGGATATTCTCTTTGACGGTCCCCGTCAGGCAGGGATCATTACCGCTCACGTAGATCGCTTCAGCGCGCAATGATTCCAGTGTCACCCAGGCTGTATCTTCACCATCCATCAGAACCCGCCCCGACTGAGGTTCAATAAAGCGGGGTATCAGATAACTCACTGCACGTGGAGCCAGTTTCTCCAGGGAGACCAGCGCCGTGCTGGTCCCTGCAGGTATTTTCAGATCAAAACCTTTGAGTAACGGGGGGCTGTTGGAATTTAATTGAAAGCTGACATTTTCAAACTGGAGTGCCTGCGACAGGGGTTCCAGAAATTTGGCTCCTACAGCCTGACCTACAGTGGGTATTTGATTGAGGTAACGATAGATTGAACTGGCCGCGATGTTCGCTTCATCCCGAGTCTGAATCAGTTGATACAAACCATTTACCGGCAGATAGAAAAAGGCAAAGACACCCGTCATCAAAACAGCAGCAGAAAGAGGCAGACTGTCCGGACTCACGAGCACCTTATAACCCACCAGAAACAGTACCATGCACGAACAGAACACTGCCAGTCCTCGCGCCACACGATGCCCCCAGCCCTCTACACGTTTGAGGGTTGAGATATTATCCGTATACTTTTTCAGGTGTTTTTGAAACTGGTCGTGTTCTGCTGTTTCCATTCCGAAACCACGTACCAGGCGGGTACTCCGCAGATTTTCTGCCAGGAGCGATAACTCTGATTCAATCGCAACCAGTGTTTTTGCCTGCTGCTGTTCGTAGTTCTTACGATGCTGTAATAAAAAGTACCAGGCAGCAGCCAAAGGAATCATACATTGCAGAGTCAGCCTCCAGTCAATCGATACCGTAAACAGCAGCAGAATCAGCAGAGTAACCGGATGGCGCGACAGACCATAAACCCATTGAAACACTCCCTGCTGGACCGCACCCACATCCCGGATAAACAGTTGAAAAGCCTGTTCGGTCTCCTTACCCGACAGGTCACCCGGCCCCAGTCGCAGGGCCTGCCGATGAATCATATTTCGCAGAGTCATGGAAACCTGATGCGAGATTTTCAGACTCTTCTGTCGAGATCTCCAGCGGATCAAAACCCGAATACTGGCGACCACCAGAGCAAAACAGATCAACGTAAACAATGCCGACTGATTTTCCTGCAACAGAGGAACACTCTGATACAATCGTGGCAATAAACCAAGCTGATATTTTGAATTTGTCCACCAGATCGATGGCAAAATCCCTGAGTCACTGAGACTCACCATCTGTAACCGGGGCATTTCTGCTGAAGGCGGTGCTTTCGATTCGGGCTCTTCATCAGCCACGGGAGGCTTTGCATCAGCCTGCCCCTTTTCCGCCAGGGGATCTGATTCTTCCGATTCGTTGTCTTCAGGCAGACTCGGAGGTACGGGTGCAGTCCTCAGTTCCTGCAGCAACTGAACGTTCTGCTCGCCATGGAGTGTGATTCGCCCCCGGTGATCAAGTAGATCTATGATCAGAAACAGATCGACCAGCAACAAAATAAGCAGCAGGCCATTGAAGAGCGACCAGAACAGAACAGATCTGGCAGACCCACGAAAGAATTCCCGAGCGGGGAAAGCACGATGAAATGCGTTGGGCTGACGATTTGACACAGGACCCACCGAATCTGTTTTAATTTATTAAGTGTGAAGAAGCCCGCCCCCTGCTACTCAGGCAAGGTCACGGTCTTCAAAAAGAATAAAGGCAACCAGAATCGCAATTCCGGAGTAGAGCAGACAGCTTAATGCCGAATGACCAATATAGACTGGCGGTACTACCGTTCCTGTTGCCACCGCTGGTGACATATTAAAGTTATCCAGATTTGGCAGAATTGTGGCGATCAGCTGCCCTGTAAATTTCACAAACTCCAGTCCCTCTGACTTGGCCTGAACAAGATTGGGCGTCAGGTGGCCAATGATGTAGATTCCAAAACAGATAATCATATTCACCATCATCGGCAGACGGGTAGAAATAGCGACGCTGATGGCGGCCAGGATTGCAACTTCCATATAAATCAACAGAATTCCAGGCAGAATCAGCCAGACAGCAGCCATCTTCTCTGCATGGGTCGGTGCGTCCCGCGAAGCTTCACGGGCATCGTAACCCACCTTGAAGTAAACCAGCAGCAGGAAAGTGATCACCATTGGCAACATCAGCCAGACGACCGCTTTGAGAATCCCCAGATATTTACCGATGATAAACTGCCGACGATTGATCGGTTTTGAAAGCAGGGTCATTGCCGTCTTGCCTTCAATTTCATCTGCCACACTGGTACTGGCAGACCAGACGGCCAGCAGGAGGCTGCAAATCAAAATTGTTGCCAGACCACAGTCCATTAACATCTTGACATCATCGCCCATGGAGAAGAATGGCAGGAATGTATTCAGCAACAGCAACAGCAGGCCCATCGCCATCAGTAACAGGAAGACCGGCTGACGAATCGCTTCTTTTGTGGTCGCCCTGGCAATGACACCTGCCTGGGTAAATGAAACCACACCAAACAACAGTACAAAATAGAGCAGAACTCCTGCTCCGGTTAACCACCATTGAACCGTCAGGTCAGCTGTTTCTGCTGAAAAAACCAGGAGGCTTTCCATCGTTCATTCACCAATCAGTTAAGAATGTATTGAGGCCACAAAAAAGAACTTGTCCATACCTGAAGCCAGGCACAGATTCTCCCCGCTGTTTACGATTAAATTGACCCGGATGTTGGTTTTATTTTTAAACTTGGGTAATCACAGGGATTTTGTCCTGCTATTACTGCCACCAGTCCATCGGACACCGATTACTTTACCGAGAAGGGGTGGGGAAAGTAAAGAATACAGGGTTAATCGTGCCCTGATTTCCCCAATCTGGAAGGTACGTTCGCTATAATTTGCCAAACTGGCGCTATTCCAACTCGAAAATGCGTAATCAGAAGGCTTTATCGCTGGATCTGAAACTGCTGAAAATGAATTTCACAATCGATTTCCTCAACTGATACATCTGTCACATTCGCTGCGAACGTAAGCATCATATCATCAAAAAACTGCTCTAGAACAGTTTTATCCTCCGCCTGAACCACCACTTCCACCGTGCCATCTGACAGATTTTTCACATACCCATATATCGGATACTGCTGCACAAGCCGCGTGGTGCGGTAGCGAAACCCCACTCCCTGCACGCGCCCCTGGTAAATGGCGCGTAATGTGACGCGGGCCGGTGAATCGACTTGCTCTGATTCAGCAAACATGCCAACTGCTTTAATAAGCGAAATGGAAGTAATTAATGAACGCGATGGTTCAGATCTGCAACGAGTGTGCGATCAAGTGAGACGGACCGCCTCTGGGTATGACAACGGACAGGCGGCAGAACTAAGGTGAAGAAGGTTCTTCCGTGAACTGGCCTGCTTCTGGCAGATCCGAAAATTCAATACACAGTTCTTCGCGCACAATACTCATGCTGCGTGGAGCATCAATGCCTAATCTGACGGAATTCGGACCGATTCGAACGATCGTCAAGGTTACGTCATCGCCAATTCGAATTCGTTCACCGGGTTTTCGTGATAATACAAGCATTTCTTTTCGAATCCTTCGTTGTCTGGCCCCTCATACTTCCCTGTTACCTTACGAATAAGGTTGAAGCAACTTGCAGGATGAGGGTAGTTAAAGAGTACTCATCTGGACAATTTGCTGAAAACAGCCTTTAACCTCAGCAAACTGCCATCACTACGATGTCGACATCAGTATGATAACACTTTTCATTTTCTGATGTCTAGCCCAGACTGAAAAATTACGAGACAAGCCCTGCAACAGCAAAAAACCGCCGCCAAACCACTCACCCAGCCCAGATTAATGCCTATTTATTACGCAATCGCGAATCTGCACAAAAAACCGGCACTGCGTATTGGAAACTGCATGCATTTAGCTGCATTCACCTGCCATCCAGTATAATGGACAGTCAGCCTCATTAGGGATTTGGAGATACTAATTCGGACTCACATTCTCCCTTGATTCCAATCATTTATTCTTATCGATCGGAATTCTTCTTTCAGCGATCTGACAGTTAGAACAAGATGCTGAAAAACCAATTGTGAAAAGCTTGACGATTGCGGCAACGGTCGTCAGTCTTTAGCAACAGGATTAACTAACTCAGATTTTCGACCACATGACCAGGGGAACATCATGGTTCGTATTGGAATTATTGGCATCGGTTTTATGGGAATGGCTCACTTCGAAGGAGCCAGAAAACTCAAAGGAGCGAAGGTCACGGCGATCTCAACTCGCGATTCCAAGAAACTGGCTGGCGACTGGAGCAGCATTGAAGGAAATTTTGGTCCCCGAGGAACTCAGGTCGACCTTTCGAAAGTAAAACAATACAGCGACTATCACGAGCTGCTGGATGACCCCGATATCGACCTGGTAGATATCTGCCTGCCCACCCAAATGCATGAACAGGTCGCACTGGATTCGATCCGGGCCGGGAAACACACCCT
>TARA_R100001132_G_C3275027_1_pt1 | contig 11320 bp, 5 predicted proteins | sample TARA_R100001132 | Tara Oceans TARA_R100001132 (sample SAMEA2621247) | marine metagenome | biome: marine biome (ENVO:00000447); feature: mesopelagic zone (ENVO:00000213); material: "saline water (ENVO:00002010), including plankton (ENVO:xxxxxxxx)" | depth 800 m | reverse complement strand
GGCCACCTGGCCAGCCTGTTCAATGCACAAGGCCCAAACCTGAACTGTCTGACTGCCTGTGCCGCTTCCAGTCAGGCAATTGGCGAAGCATCAGAACTGATTCGTCGTGGTGATGTCGATATCATGCTCTCAGGTGGAGCACACAGCATGATTCATCCTTTCGGCGTTACAGGTTTCAGCCTGCTGACAGCCCTTTCAACCCACAACGAAAATCCGGCGAAATCATCGCGTCCCTTTGATCGTAATCGGGATGGATTTGTGCTCGGCGAAGGGGCAGGCATGATGATTCTGGAAGACCTGGAACGGGCGCAGAAACGTGGTGCGAAAATTTATGGCGAACTGGTTGGTTACGGATCCACTGCCGACGCTTACCGTGTGACCGACATTCACCCCGAGGGACGCGGCGCCATCAAGTGCATTAAGATGGCGATGAATCACGCGCAGATCAATCAGGATGAGATCCATTATATCAATGCCCACGGAACCAGTACCGCGGTTAACGATCGCGTGGAAACGAAAGCCATCAAAGGGGCACTGGGAGAAGCCGCCTATAAGACTCCTGTCTCCAGCATCAAAAGCATGATGGGACACCTGATTGCCGCAGCGGGTAGTGTCGAAGCCATCACCTGCCTGATGGCGATCCGTGATAATGTCATCCCGCCAACCATTAATTACGAAACGCCCGATCCTGATTGTGACCTGGATTATATTCCCAATGAAGCACGTCAGAAAAAAGTGACGACAACCCTGTCGAACAGCTTTGGATTTGGCGGACAGAACATTGCCTTGATTTTCTCGGAATTCAAAGACTGATGGTCTATCAATCCTGAAATGACGGGTGAACCATCTCAAGCGGGTACGCCAGAGAGTATGCCGAGCATACCGGACAATGTGTCATACCGGGCCTGAGAGTTATAAAGCTGCGCTCAGCTAAGTTGTTAAAGAGTCAATCCAGCAGGAAATGCACTGATATACTTCGTATCCAATGCGGATGATGGTACCACCGTTTCTTTAACTGACTTTGAGGACACTCAATCGATTTGAGTTTCCTCATCTCGTTTAAATTGGGGTTCCGGCAAATTCTGATTTTTTTGCCAAGATCAGCCCGGACCCGCGAAATTGATCAAGGCGCTCACAGCTGAACCGGGTAAACTACGCATGTGTAACCTCAAAGGAGATTTACGCAAGACGTCAGTATCGTCGATGATCCCGGATTCAAGAGTCTACAACCTTATCTGAATACAGAGCCTGCTTGTGAAGCAGTCAGGTTCTGTTACCACCAGGGAGACAGCAGTGAGTTGGTTGCTTTGGTGCGTTTTGATCGCAATCTCAGTTGAAATCATAGTCCAGTACTGCATCATGCGCGCCGCTTATCCAGTGTTGTTTGCGCCGATGCCTGATCGATTCAATCTGATTGGTACACTCGCACAACTTCCGGAAAACGACGCGCGTATTCAGATCAGAGATATCACGTTTCCCACAAAGGACGGTCTGACACTTCATGGTTTCATTGCAGCGCCGGCAGGAACTCCACCCAGGGGCGTGATACTCTTCTGCCATCCCTTTAAATCCACAGGACGAATCGCGCTCTTTCAATGTCGCGGACTGCTCGAAGCAGGTTTTGCGGTCTTTTCATTTGACTTCCGTAACCATGGCGAAAGCGATTCTGACCCCCGCTACCAGTCCATACACTGGCTCTCACAACATGAGCTCACTGATGCCCGAGCGGCCATCGACTTCCTGCGTACCCAACCCGAACTTTCTCCGTTGCCACTGGGGCTTCTGGGCATGAGCCGCGGAGCAGGAACGGTACTCGGTGTTGCTGCACAATCGCCTGAAATCCAGTTCGTAGCCTGTGAAGGCGCCTTCCTGAATGAAGAACTCTTTCTGGATCATGCGATTCGCTGGGGAGAACGTTTCCTGCCGCGATTGTTTATTCAAATCGTACCCACTTCAGAAGTAATCCGTGCCTTTCGAATCATGATCTGGTATTCACAACGCAGGCAGGGTTGTCGATACATCAATCTGAAATCGCGACTCAAAGCACTGAAGCAGCGAAACCTGCTGTTTTTCACTGGGGAAAAAGATCAGAGTGTTGTTCCCCGAATGACCGATTTGATCGTGAAACGGATCCGCAATGCTCACATTACCGTCTGCTCTTTACCAGGGGCGATTCACAATGCGGGGCGTTTTGCTCAACTGGAAAGATTTGACTCGGCAGCCCTCGACTTTTTTTCACAAATGGTAGAAACCAGTTCCCAGGTAGAAGAACATACATTTCCAGAGACTTTGAATGCTCCTGCCGACTTTCTCCCCAGTAAGCGGTCCGCCTGAGCCGATTCATCCCGGACTACAATTCGGCTGTAGAAAAAGTCTTTAGACTGTGCCCGTTTAAAAGTAGCGTCTCGAAGAGCATCTGGACCAAGCCTCTTAATTTAAGGGATGCAATGCTTTACTGTGATGCGTTCCAGACTGTGTTGCTCTGCCCCCCCTGCCCCCCACTGGGATTGAGTTTTCTGCCTATTTGACAGCGATTTCAGGAAGAATCTACCGAATCATTACGGTTACTTACTGCTCTCCGATAATTTCCAACAGCCCTATCTAATAAATATAATTAGACTTATAGCCAGAATCATTTTTCTTCATGACAATGGTATCTGATTTGCTTAACCTGAAGTACATAAAACGCTATTTGCAGGATTCCCTTTTCGAACTAAGGTTATCATAAATGTCCGCTGTGGCGGCGACCTTCCGGATTATTTGGTGAGATGTCATATGGTTATTGCCAGATCACAGGCTCCTTATCAGCTCTTGATTGCCGATGATGATTCCGGGTTTCGCGCCGTGCTCAAGGAAGTGCTGGCCCCCTATTTCAGACTGTTTGAGGCTGAATCAGGAGAGGAAGCCGTTGAACTGGTCGAACAGATTTCCGTCGACATTGTGCTGCTCGACATGCATATGGACATTCTTACCGGCCTGGAAGCCATGCGTCTGATGAAACAGATCAACGCGATGCTTCCCTGTATTTTAATCACCGCCGATGCGACTGATGAATTGCGACAGGATGCGTCCGAAGCGAAGGCCTATGAAGTCCTGTCTAAGCCAGTCAAACGTCAGGAGTTAGTCACCACAGTCTCACACGCACTGGTTGACACCTACCATGACCCGGATGTGAAGTTCTGGCTGGGAAATTAGGACCCGTTCTGCTGTACGGGATGTCCCTGTCATCTGAAATATCAACCTTGTTACAGGGACTTTTTCCGCAGACTCCACTTTTCTTAAAGTGCGGAGTGAAGTACACTTCCAGACAAAATTGAAATTCTTAAAAAGCATCACTGCCACCTGCATCACTGGCCACATTGTGGAACAATAGACGTCAGCAGGTTGAGCGGCGGAAAGGAGTCTGCCATGCCATTTGTACCAACCCGGTTTATCCATGCCAGTAATCTGCGACTGGACCATCAGGCGCAAGGGGTAGGCGCAGTTTCTCACGAGTCTCAAACAATCCTCGAAGATTGTACGCTCGAAACGTTTTCCCATCTGATTGAAGCCTGCCGGGAATATGAAATTGATTTTCTGCTTCTGAGCGGTAACTCCTTTATTGCCGATGATTTCAGCATTCGTGCCCGCATCGCATTAATCGAAGGCTTTCAAAAACTGGCTGCGGATCAGATTCAGGTTTTTATCGTTCCCGGACAACACGATCCTTTGAGTGCCTGGGATCTGCAATACAACTGGCCTGCCAACATCACATTCCTTTCCCCGCAGGACCGTGATGTGATCGATATCCTCCGTGAAAACGAAACGATTGCCACCCTGCAGATCCTGGGGTCGGCGCACCGCAAATATTCACAGCCACTTAAACTGAATCAACGCAATCAACTGTTTAACAAACAGGAGGAACGCGCCCTCTCGATCGGATTGATCGCAGCAAATCTGCCTACAGATCACTCTGATACCGCCGGCGAATTAACACAGGCTATTCCACTTTCTCTGTCCGATGAGTATCTGCCTGCGGAATGGCAGTCGGAAGAATCCAACGATGTTTCTGTGGACTACCTGGCGCTCTGCAAAGGCACACAAAGACATACATTCGAAATGCATCCGGGGGTCGCACACCACCCGGGTACAGCACAGGGACTCAACTTCGGCGAGCATGAACAAAACGGAGTCACCCTGGTAACAGTGGGCACAGAACCACAACTCGAACAGCGAACACTGCGACTGGCGTCCGTCCGCTGGCTCGTTCTGAAACTGCAACTTCAGCCGGAAACATCTCGTTCTCATCTGATTCATCTCATGCAGGAATCGCTCCTGTCCCATCAAAAGGGGAGCCATGAGAAATTATGGATGGTGCGCTGGCAGTTACAGGGATCGGGTGAACTGTTTGATTCGCTCAGAAACTTCAAACATCAGGGCAGCCTGAGCAATGAACTGGCACTGGTCGTCAAAGAGAGACTTCCGGTTGGCATAGAACAATCGTTTTATCTGCAGGCGAAAAACAGTGAATTGCCAGGAACAGGTTCTACTTTATCGCAACTGTTTCAGACTCAACTCAATACGTTCCAGTCAGAGTCAGAACACCCGCTCCAACAGTTACTCACACAAGCCACTCACCTGGATCAAAGCTGGTTGCAGCGTCTGAATTCGGTCACCGCACAGCTTGACGATCGGCAGATCATCAATGCAGCCATCCACAATGGACAAACATGGCTTGATGTTTCATCGGACGAGGAAGTACACGTATGAAAATTACCAGAATCCATGTAAGCCAGTTTGGGAACTGGCAGGACCTGAATCTTGCTTCACTCGATCCAGGAATCAATGTGTTCTACGGCCCGAACGAAACGGGTAAATCGACTCTGATGCGCATGATTCGCGGTATCCTCTACGGTTTTCAATCCGACGAATTGCGCGAACATTCACGCGTTCCCGATGCGGTCCCCTGGTCTGCGTTGTTGGACATTCGTCATCAGGGACAGTTTTACGAAATCCAGAGACAAACCACTGCGAAAGGTCGAGGCCATTTTTCTTTTCAGAGCCAGACCAGGGGAATCTCTGGAGCAGACCTGCTGACCTCACTTCAATCAGGGGTAAACGAAAGCGTTTATGAAAATGTGTTTGCCATCGGGTTGAACGAACTGCAGGAACTGGGAACCCTGCACGGTGATCAGGTTGCTCAACATATTTATGGTTTGACACTCGGACCGGAAGGGCAGGCGATTCTGGATGCTGCAAAACAGGTCAGCCAGTCCCGACAGTCACTGTTAAGCCGCGATAACAAATCAGGAAAACTCCCGGAACTGTATCAGCAACTGGAAGAAACCAATGCAAAACTGTCGGATCTGAAACAGCAGTCGCAACGTTTTTTCAATCTCTCGAATGAGCTGCAGAAAGTCCGATCTGAATCGGACAGTCTGAAAAAGCGAAAATCAGGTCTCCAGTACCAGATCCGGGGGCATCGTTTCCTGGATCGTGTCTGGAAACCATGGCAGGAAGTGCAAGACCTGCAACAGCAGTTGAAGCGATTGCCTGTTGTCGCCGAGTTCCCGAAAGATGGCGTGAGTCTGCTCAATGAATATGACCAGGAAATCAAGCAGGTGGAAGCCAAACGGATCGAGCTCAAAGCAGAACTCAGTGGTCTCCGCAAACAGATCGAACAGGCAGAACTTGACAATGAATTGTTAAATTTTGCGCCCAGTATCCAGAGTCTGGTTGAACAGCAACCCTGGATGACCGATCTCGAGCATCAGCACAAATCCGGAATTGCCAGCGCACAGGAACTGGAATCGATACTGCAGAACTACCTGAGTCAGAATCAGAACATCAGGCATTTAACACATATTAAAACCACGCCCGATCACAACCAACGACTGATCGAAGCCGCACGCGAATATCGCGTGGCCGGGACGAAGCGAAAAAATGCACACCGTCGCTACAAAAAAGTCTCACGAAAATATCAGCAGACCCTGGCCAGCCTGCAGGAACAGTCTTCACGGCTTCTTAACGGCCACTCGATCGAAGCCGAACTCAAGCGTGCCCGGGAACGCATGAAGCATCTCGAACGGCTCAGCCAGTTACGGGTAAGAGAATCGGAATTTGTCATTCGCCAGGAAGCAGTCAAGGAACAACTGGAACGCCTGCAGACCAACTCACGACTGCCCGGCTGGGCAAAGAAAACGCTGTTCGGCTTCGCTCTGGCCGGGGCGTTCCTGGTTCTCGCCGGTTTCTGGCGGGGTGTTTCCGATGCGAAACTGGTGGGGCTGATTTTCTGCCTGAGTGGTCTCTTTCTGGGAGGAATCACCTGGGCCATCAAAAAACATTTTGAAATCGATGTGCAGGATCAGGCAGAAGAACTGCAGGATGAAAGCTGGGCGCTCGACGTCCACCTGCGCGAGACACGCCAGGAAATCGACCGCATCCTCGAAGATGAATACTTCGCACTGAAATCGCTCTCGGAAGGACACTCCCTCAGCAGTCATCGTCAGCGAGAGACAATCCCCGCGTTGAACTTCAATGATGAAAATATTCTTCGTACCGATCTGTTGCATGAACTCGCGTTCAAAATTGCGGAACTGGAACAGTTGAAAATTGCCCAGGAGCGCGCCCAGAAAACACGTCAGTTACTGGTCAAACTGCGAAACCGGTCCCAGGAAATCCAGCGTAACTTCAGCAGCAAACGGCATGAGTGGTGTGAATGTCTGAAGCAACTGGGACTGACGGAAACCCTCAAAGTGGATGACGCTTTCCGGATGTGGCAGCAGGTTTCACAGGCCAATCTCTTCCGAAATCAGCTGGAACAGGCACAACAGAAAATCAAACCCACGGGTGATCTCGTTGACATGTATTTCAATCGCATCCACGAGCTGGGATTGCGGATGAATCGCCGTCAGCAGAATTCGGTCACCCCCTTCGAACAGGTGACCGCGTGGGAGCGGGAACTCGAAACCCTTTCCAGTCAGCGTGAAGCACGTGCCAGGCTGATGAAAGAAGAACAGCGACTGCGTCAGGATGCCGACTCTCTGAATTTAAAACTGGAGGAAACCAAACATCAGCGTTCAACATTACTCATTCAGGGTGGCGCTGCCAGCCGTGAAGAGTTTCTGAAACGAGCCGCCTCGCTGACGGAGCGGATTCAGCTTGAAAAGACCCTCGCAACGGCCCAGCGGGAACTGGAACGTGCCAGCCAGTCGGAACAGGAAATGGCCATTGTGGAAGAAGACCTGTTGAATTTTGATGCCGAAGCAAATGCCGAGCAGCTGGAAATGCTCAATCTGGAACTGGAAGACATCGAGCAGGACCTGGTCACGACAGCGGAAAACATGGGTCGACTGAAACAGGATTATCAAAACGCCAAAACCGATCGCACTGCAGTGCAACTCCGGTTTCAGCGCGAGCAGATCCTGGAACAGATCAGGCAGGCCAGCGCAGACTGGTTTACAACTGAGCTTTCTGCCGTCGGTCTGCAAAAACTGCAGTCAGAATTTGAACGGACCAGTCAGCCGGAAACCCTGGCGATTGCATCTGACTACCTGAGACAGTTAACTAATGGGAAATACTGTAATATCTGGACTCCTCTGGGAGAACAATATCCTAAAATCGACGACAACGAAGGGCACACGCTCACGGTCAGCGAACTGAGCAGCGGCACCCGGGAACAGCTCTTCCTGGCGATCCGACTGGCAATGGTCGAACGTTTCCGCAATAACGGTGTGGAACTTCCCATGGTCCTGGATGATGTTCTCGTCAACTTCGATCAGAGCCGAACCCAGGCAGCCATTGAAACCCTGATTTCGGTCGCAAAGAAAGGACAGCAGATTCTGTTCTTCACCTGCCATCTGCATTTAACCCGTCTATTTGCAGAACAGGGAACACCACCGGTCTGGCTCACAACAGAAGAGAATTCCTCCCCCGAAAGGCACTCTCCGGTCATCTCAGAGTCGCCTGTGGGATCTGAGCTCCAGCTTCACCACGCTTCCTCATCCCAGTCTTCAACCGCCGTTCTGGAAGCACCGCCGTCCATAGAATCTGTTTATCAGTTGGAGTGGTCTTCTCCCGTTCACAAACTATACTCTCTCACTCCGGTCCAGATTCAGCAACTGAACCAGGCTGGGATTCATTCGATTGCACAACTCCTGTCTCAACCTGCAGAACAACTGGCTGCACGGTTACCGGAAGAAATTTCCGCGGGATTGATTTTTGAATGGCAGAGCCAGGCCAGACTGGCTGCCTGCATTCGGGGAATCAAACCGCAGCAGGCAGCGTTTCTGGTTCAGTGTGGCATCACAGAACCAGGTGACGTTATCAGCATGTCGTTCCCGGAACTCTGGTCGCTGATTGAAACCAGTCTCCTCGCTGAGCCAGCCAGTGAGATGCTCATCACCGAGCCGCTCGTGCAACAATGGATTCAATCCGCCCATCAGGCGCGGAAGTTTCACCCGCAGAAAGCTGCTGCCACCGAACAGAAACCTCAACCCCCGGTACCACAGGAACGACGTGATTATCGAAGAGATGGTTCGCATACCGAGTCTGGGGACGCAAAGCCCAACACACCCCCTTTTTTTCTGAATCGTTCCATGCCCGTGGAGCAGGCTCCCTCTATCGGCCCCAAAACGGCAGTCCGCCTGGAAAAAGTGGGGATCTTCACGGTCAATGATTTTCTGGAGTGTAACCCGGAACATATCGCGAATCAGTTGAATGTTTCTCACATTAAAGAGCGTACGATTCGCGTCTGGAAAAAGCAGACCAGGCTCGTCTGCTGTGTTCCCGGACTGCGCGGTCACGATGCACAGATTCTGGTCGCCTGTGGCTTTTATGAGCCAGATCAGATCGCCAGGACTTCACCGCAGGAATTGTTTGGCAAAGTAAAATCGTTCGTCAAAACCAGCGAAGGACAGCAGATTATTCGTGGCGGAAAGAAGCCTGACTTCAATGAAATTACAGACTGGATTCGATGGTCGCAGAAAGCCAGAAAACTGCATGCTGCCTGAGAATGGCTGCAATGCGAAACTGCGATCTACTTTAGAATCAGATTCCGTCTCAGCAGATTGAGCGCTGCTTTCGTGACACGGCTTTTCGCAATCGCCCGATTGACCGTCAGTCCGATTTCATCCACCCACTCGGATTCTCGATTCGCTAAGGCAACGTAAGCCTGGGGAACCTGACTCGCATCCTGCCATGACTGGTGGGGATCAAGCAGAATTGCTAATGCAAAATCCGTTTGATATTTTTTCTGCGTCGCCTGCGCAATCAGGACTGCTCCTGCTGCATTGAATTCCACTGCCGCATGTTCGGTTCCAGGGTCTAAATATTCGCAGACTGACTCCAGTCGAGAAATAATTCCTCCCGTATACCAGTCCGCAGAACCATTGACTTCGGTCAGACGATAGGAGAGCAAGCCCCCCGTGCCACACTCACAGGTTGACAGTGTCTGCTGTTTCTGACTGAGCAGCATCATCACCACATGCTCCAGCTCTTCGTCTTCATAGCCAAAGATATATTCCCCGAGTCGTTCCTGAATCAGAATATTCGTCTCAGCAATCTTCTGCTCACACTCCTCAACAGAACTCCCCATGGCTTTAATCCGCAGGGTAATGGTGGCTTCATGTGCCGTGATTCCCACTTCCGGATCACGACCTCGACTGGTGATATCACCCAGCAATTCTTCTGTCTGCGACTCCCCCACTCCAAAACAGTTGATCCGTGCAAAGCGGATCATATTCGTGCCACGCGTGACGCGAGGTAATACGGACTGATAAAACATAGGCTTCATTTCTGAAGGAACGCCGGGCATCGCGGCAATCAGACAGATTGATTTACCATCGAGTCGCGGAACTTCCATCCAGATTCCCGGAGCAGTGCCATGTTCATTCTTGATCGGTTCTGCGCCACGGGGAAACATGGCCTGAATGCGATTCCGCTCGGGCATCTCGCGCGATCGCTTCTGAAACATGGCCTCAATGATCTCCATTGATTTCTTATCCAGAACGAGATCAGTGCCCGTTAACTCCGCCAGCGTCTGCCGGGTCAGGTCATCCAGTGTTGGCCCCAGCCCTCCTGTAATGAGAATCAGATCAGAACGCTGCACGGAAAGGCGAAACTGCGTTACGATTTCATCCAGATTGTCGGCAATTGTTGTATGAAAATGAGTGGAGATGCCGACCGCTGCCAGTTCTGTACTCAGCCACTGACTGTTCGTATCCAGTTTTTCCCCATTCGTCAGTTCACTGCCAATCGCGATTATTTCTGCTTGCATTCCTGTATCCAGTAACGAGAGGGGAGAATCACTGTTCCGGCAGTGACAGACCGTTTCCTGTTTCAGCTGCCCACCGGAGTCTGCAAAGCCAGTTTATACTGTTCCACGGTTTTCTCAACCATGGTCTCCACCCGGAATTCCTGTCGAACCAGTTCCCGCGCCGATTCTCCCATCGCCCGGGCTTTCAAAGGATCGTCCAGTAACTTCAGGATACTGTTCGCCAGGATTTCACTGTTGGAAGGAGGAATCACCAGCCCTGTTTCCCCATCCCGGATGACAGAATAGATGCCGCCCACCCCTGTCGCGATCACGGGTCTGCCCAATGCCATCGCTTCCAGCATGATCGTTCCCAGCCCCTGCCTGAGTGAAGCCAGACAGAAAATATCCATGGCCTCCAGAGAAATCGAAAAGTCATACAGATTAGGCACAAAGGTAACGTTTTCTGTAATTTCCAGATCACGAACCAGGTGACGCAAATTGCTTTCTTCCGGGCCTGCCCCCGATACCAGAAACTGGACGTCGGGATTTACTTCCAGCACACGACTGGCGGCTCCCAGAAAATAAGGCAGGCCTTTTATGGCTTCCAGCGGCCCCGCTGTACCGACAACAGGCTGGTGATCCCGAGACAGTACCGGAACGTGCAGAGACTGCTCAGGCACATCCACGCCACTGGAAATCACCAGTACAAAATCTTCGGGCAGGCCGGTGCGGGCGATCAGATCTTTTTTGACCGATTCGCTGACAGTAATCACTCCCCTGCACCATCGCATGTCAATCCGCAGACGCTCATCACTCTGCAGATAGTCATTCACAGTGAGTAGAAAGGGGCGTTTCAGTTTGCGGGCCACCCATTGTCCCTGGGGTAAAACATGGCGAGACTGGATATGGATCAGATCGGGTGGTTTCTTTTCCAGCTCCTGTTTTACCAGATGTAAAATCATATTACCCAGTATGGGAACATTCAGATTCCGAAACTCTTTTATATCCAGTCTGGTCCGCATACCCGGATCGACTTTGGTCGCATTGGGACAAACAACCTGCGTCTCGATTCCATAAGCAGCCGTG
>TARA_R100001132_G_C3275033_1_pt1 | contig 11333 bp, 7 predicted proteins | sample TARA_R100001132 | Tara Oceans TARA_R100001132 (sample SAMEA2621247) | marine metagenome | biome: marine biome (ENVO:00000447); feature: mesopelagic zone (ENVO:00000213); material: "saline water (ENVO:00002010), including plankton (ENVO:xxxxxxxx)" | depth 800 m | reverse complement strand
CTGCCGCTTCAATGGGGCCGTCCAATGTTAGGACGGAAAACGCAGGCTGCAGAGGAACATGGATCCGCGTTGTTTAAGCTTCAATGGGGCCGTCCAATGTTAGGACGGAAAACGAGAAGAGGTAGCGGCGAAATCTGAACTGACATCCCTGCTTCAATGGGGCCGTCCAATGTTAGGACGGAAAACCAACGGCACCTCAATCAACCCAATGTATCTGACCAAGCTTCAATGGGGCCGTCCAATGTTAGGACGGAAAACGAATAACGGTGGTTATAAATCCGACTTCAACAACGGGCAGCTTCAATGGGGCCGTCCAATGTTAGGACGGAAAACAATAAATTCCGCTCGCTTACATACTGTCTTCATCTCTGCTTCAATGGGGCCGTCCAATGTTAGGACGGAAAACTGCCCGGCTTCCAACTTATTGTCAGAACACGGGTTATAAGGTGAATTTCGCGGGGTCGTGAAATTTGCATGGAATTGGCCATTCGTTTTACGATGATAAATCGTTACCTTTTGCCAAAGAACAAGTTATGACCGCGAGGACTACCGGGGGTTTTCGGGGCACTCGACTCCTCGCGACTACAAAATTATAGCAGATCGCTCTTGAGAAGTCACCTTTGAATCACCCCAGAATTCGATGCAATTATCGCCCCGTCCTTCAATCGGACCCAGGTTGACGATCATGATGCGATCTTCACTGTGATTGAGAAGTGGCCAGAGCAATTCTTTTAATGAGTGCAATTCCATTTCAGTGAGTTCAGCCTTGAACACCGAATATTGAACCGCATCTCCATGACCGCACATGATCGGATAGATCTTTCGATAGCGTTTTGGAGAACAAATATCGTAGGAGATAAGGTAGACACTACGCATTATAATGATCCTGTATCGTTTATTCCATTTCCAGTTGTTGCATAATCACCAGAACTATCGTGTCACAAAACTCGGGTATTCCGGAATTTCTCCTGACAGATAACGTGCAAGAAGTCGGGACTGTACTTCCAGAATTCGGCGATAGCTGACTTTGTACCCGAAAATGGGGTGAGTGATCTCCGTTTCCATCCGTCGTTCATAGGCCCCAATCACGCTGTTGCGACCAGCGGAGGTCATTGTGATGGCACCTGCGCGTTGAATAAAGGAATCGGCATTCACTTCACCGTTATTGAAAACCATGAGCGCGGTTGAGTCAGCAATCAGCGGACGGAACTCTTCTGCCAGGTCAAGCGCCAGCGAAGGTCTTCCATAACGGGGTGTATGAAATAATCCTAACATCGGGTCGAAGCCAACCGCTTGCAGAACCACCGTGAGCTCTTTTGTCAGCAGACTGTAAAGAAATGAAAGAACCGCGTTCACAGGATCGCGCGGCGGTCTGCGGTTGCGTCCATCGATGGCGAGTTCTGGATGGTCCGGAAAGAATGTGAAGAACTCGCCAAAATATTCTTTCGCGGCCATACCTTCGATTCCCAGCAGCGATTGTGCCGAATCAATGTCCGCAAGCCGTTTATGATAATCTGCCAGCTTTGCTAAAACCGGGGCCTGTTTATTTTCGATATGTCTCCGTAGCAGTGTGCGACAGTTCTTGATTTTGCCGGCGATCAGCTGACGGGCAACGATCAGTGCACGTTGGCTGTCCTGGGCGGCAGCGTACTGTTGAATGCGCAGTTCGACATTTTTGTGAACGAAACCAGAGGTGATGCTGTGAAACCACCCCCCATAGGAAAAATGGCAGATCGGAATTCCTCTTCGCGAAAGTTCACTGATCGCCTGAGCCGACATGGTGATACTTCCGAAAAGGCACACTTGTGAAATATCGATGAGTCTTACACTGGCTAATTCCTCTTTTTTCAGTTTGATGGTGATTCGCTCCCCCGACTTTCCCACAAAGGCACCTTGCTCTGAAATATAGAGGGGCAAAGCATTGTCTTTCGTGGGGAGCAGACGACGGGGTTGAGTGGGTTTGTCAGTTAACTGAGACTGACCAGGTGTATCACTCTGATTGAGATCCTTCTGATTTGTCAGGGGATCGACCTGTAACAGGTTCAGTTCGTCAGGCAGACAGATCCCAACCAGCGAGCAGCGAGGGCATTTCGGACTATCCTCCAATGGCGGGGGGATAATGCCGGCATCCGCCGTCTCCTTAAACGCTTTAATCAACTGGCGAGTACGCGTGACCAACGCTTCATCAAACGGAATGACAACGCGGCGTTTCGAGGAAATAAAATAGAGAATCCCTGAATCACATTGATAACCCTGGTCGCGAAGAATTAAACCTTGTGCGCATATCTGGACTCGCTCCGGTTCGTAGGCCCCTTCTGGAATATCAGGGGCTTTCCCTCGTTTATAATCAACGGGTGTCGCCACTGCCCCGTCCAGTTCAACAAGATCCAGCTTGCCGATCAGTCCTTCCTGATCGGATGATAGCATGATCGAACGCGCATGGATTTGATCGGAATCTTCCTCTTCATCCTCAGGTACATCGGCTTGCTTATTTTTCGGTGGATTGATTTTCTTTCGATCCGGTTTATCGACAACGCGATGCCCAAAAGAGCCCTGGCGAGTCTCCAGGTTGTCAGCCCATTCACCTTGAACCCATTCGAGATAACCCAACCGTGGGCAGTATGTGAACTCGTTTAGCATCCGTACCGGAAGCAGCGCATCATCTGCTGTTTTACTAAGAGAATGAAGGGAAGCGTTTGTCTGTGAGGGTTGCAATGGAACCGTTGCAGGTGGATTGAGCCCGTGATTCATCTGTGATCCTTTGATCGCAGTCGGGTTCAACCCTCCCGCGAAATTGATCGGCGTCTTTCTTATCGGCGGGGAACAGTTGGAAATCGTTCCCAGTCTTGTAGAGCAGAAAACCGACCATCGATTACAGAACCCCGGGATCTTCCGGTGGCCAGCGCCTGTAATCATGTCAGGGATCATCCATGCGTGAATAGGAAGTCCATAAAGAGCAGAATAACCACTGTACATACAAGGGCGGCGCAACACAAGAAGTTTTTCAGAGAGTCAGAATAAATCGATAATCTGCTGCAAAATGAGTATTATCTGATTTGTTTCCGCTGGAAATGATACTTTAGAATACGTGTGAACTAACTTGTGATGAAATAAGACTTTAAACGTGAAGCGATCATGATCGCTGATCTAAGAATCCCGTGCGCTATGATGGGCATTATTAAGATCCTTTCGTGGATATTTTCGAGGGATGGAAAATCAATTCGGATCAAAAATCTGCCAGCTCGTAGATTCGGAAGAATTTGTTTTCAACATTCCGGGATTCAAAAGACAGATCAAACTCCATTCGATGACTTTCTGATAAAAGCATAATTTTTGAAATGAAAGTAATCAGGTTGGACATGATCTGTCTTACCTGTTTGATACACTCATGCAAACTGGCAGATTCACTTTGTTACTGTTAAGATGCTGCATCAGCATTTGCGAATATACCAGATTACTCGTGCCGTCCTCGGTTCATAATCGGGGGCCACGAAGCAAGACTTTGGGAGATCAATCTTGTGGCCACATTGACACTCAAAAACATTCAGGATGCCGTGCGAGACGGTGCTGCGGCGCGTTGCCGTGCGATTCTTCAACCTGCGGGCGGAGAGGGGACCAAGGTGTTTCCACCCACATATGCTGGCGCGGTATACGCAATAGAGAAGCGGCGGTTACCAAATTTCACAGAGCCGGTTGATTGTGTGTTGCTCGACTCGGTGCAGTCGCAAGCGAATCGGATGGAGGAAGTACTGCAACAGGCGATTGACTACGAAACACTCAAGAAGGCTGGTGTCTCAATCCCGCTCATCAACGTCGACTTCACGCCGTTTTGGGACCCTGAGCACAAGGATGAGAAACTCTCAGATGAGATGCGACTGCTTGAGCCGGTAGGGAATGTGAGTTCTCTACAGGCACCTCACCGGATCGCTGACGCCATTCTTCGCGACAGCGTAGTCGACGAGGAAGGTGATGATAAGGGCAAGCCGTTTCGTGCCAAGAAGGAATCGGACGAATCTTCGTATGGGCAGAAATTACGCAGGGTTAGCAACGCCAATGCGACAGCCCTTTTCGAACTCTGTCCGACAGCACTCCTGTTCGGCATGTGGGATTCAACGGGGCCGAAAGGAGGGCTCGGAGCAAAGTTCGAGCGAGCGATGGTGAGCGAGATAGTGGGGGTTGCTGCATCTCCTGGAGTTCGGAGCAGCAGTCGGATCGACCCACTTGCGATTCGACTTGACGCTGGTCCCCTTTATCAGACCGCCGACGGCAACGGCTGGACGCTCGATGCTGCTCAGGCAAAGAAAGACAAGAGCAAGCCACTTTTCATAGGCAAGGATGGAAAGCCTTCTGAAGCCAATCATGGTAATATCAAACCCGACCTTAAGGATAAGAAAGGTCAACCGTTTCATGGTGGTGTGACCATATCTCACGCCGATCAGACCACCGTCATCTCGTTCGCTGCTCTCCGGCGTCTGCGATTTCCCGTCAAAGGCGAACAAACTGCCGAGCGAAATCTGGCCGCTCAAACGGTGCTGGCCGCCTTGGGACTTTGTGCCGCAACGTTGGCCGCTGAGTCCGGGCTTGACCTGCGTTCACGGTGTCTGCTCTGGCCAACCGAAACTCTCGGCTGGGAACTGCTCGTCAAACCTGGAAAGTCTGGTGATAAGCGGGAGCTGACTTCGGAAACCGCCATCACCTTGCTCAAGGAGGCACTTGACGCTGCAACGAAACAGGGGCTCTCTTGGCGAGAAGAGCCACTGAAGCTGCGACCATCGGACGATCTGGTCAAGCTCGTCGTCAAGAGTCAGCAATTTGCCATACAGTCCGGAGGCGAAGAGTAATGGGCCAACTCACAATAGCGTGGGAGTACCTCACGGGCTACTGCGTCGCGACCAATGTCTCTGATCGCCAGCGTGCTGAGTGGCCTCCTCATCCCGCCCGTGTGTTCATGGCACTGGCAGCAGCGTGGTTCGAGACGGAACGGGACGAAGCGGAAAGAGGGGCACTGTGCTGGCTGGAAACGCTGGGGGATCCAGAGCTGCTCCTGCCACCGAGTGAATCTGTCTTTGCACGCTCGGTCGTCGATGTCTACGTCCCTGTGAATGACAAGGCGGGACCGTCGAAGACCTTGTTGCAGACTGCTCCAAGTCTGACGCGCGACCGCCAGCCTCGCACATTCCCCACTACTTGGGTGGGCGATGCTGTGTCCTATGCCCAGTGGTCTGATGTCAGCGATTTAGAACAGCACGCCACAGCGCTCAGCAGTCTTTGCAGCAAGGTCACGCGAATCGGTCATCCGTCGTCACTGGTGCGGATGTGGGTCGCCGATGAGTTGCCTGGCGACGATGAACCAATCCAATCCTGGCAGCCAGCCGATACGATGGCCGAACTCCACGTGCGCAAAATTCCACCGAGATTCTTCGAATCGCTGAAGGACTTGTACGGAGAAGACGACCGCATCCAGTACGAACAACTGTCAGTGGTGATTGAGTCACTCAAGACCGAAAAGAAAACGATCAAGAGTAAGGGAGCGAAGGAAAGGAAAGCTGAGATTGACCAGCAGATTTCGGCGGTCGAAGCCGAACGGGAGTCCATTAATCCCCGTCCACCCATTCGCCCGATGGTCGGACTGTGGCGAGGTTACCGTCGCGTGGAACCGACTACTTCTCCCGATACCGCTCACTCTCACTTTGATGCCGACCTGTTGAATCTCACGCAACAGGCGGGACCACGACTGCCGCTGGAGGCGACTTTGCAGGTCACACAAGCCTTGCGTAGGGCCATCATGGTTCAGTGTGGCATCCAGCCAACTCCCGAATGGATCAGTGGGCATGCAGATGATGGCACACCATCGAGCCGTGACGATGGTCATCTGGCCGTGATTCCCTTGCCATTCGTCGGGCACAAGCACGCTGATGGTCACCTGCTGGGAGTGGCGCTGGCCTTGCCTCGTTCGATTGATCGTCGCGAAGGAGGAGAGTGCATCGGTCCGCTACTGTTGGATCATCAGGGACAACCGAAGACCGTTGAATTAACGTTAGGGCGTTTGGGAGTCTGGACGCTCACCAGGCGAGAGTGGTCCGATCCGAGATTCAGTCTGCAGCCGGAATCCTGGACAGCCAATCCACGCGGAGCAACCACATGGGGCAGCGTCACTCCGGTCGTCCTTGACCGTTTTCCAAAGTCTGATCGCTTGAAAGATCGTGTAGGCTGGAATGAGGAGGTTGCGGAGACCGTTAAGCGAGCTTGTATGCGGATCGGGCTCCCTGAGCCACGCGAGGTTGATCTGGACACTACGAGTTGGCTTCAGGGCGTTCCGTGTGCGACTGGCAAACGACGACGGTTACGCAACGGGAACGACGGAGTTTCGCCCGCTGACGCGGCATTGGGTGACGGTTTCCCAGCGTTTCCTGCCAAAGGAACCAATGCCTCCCGACCACAGATCCATGTCTGGCTGCGGTTTGCACAGCCGGTAGTCGGCCCGGTTCTGATCGGGGCGGGAAGGTACCTCGGATACGGCCTGCTCAAACCTCTCCGCGAGGTACGGGAAGGGGGCCTGTTATGAATGGGCTGACGTTGCAAGACTTCGACAAATACTTTAACGAACTGCATGGGCATGCTCCGTATGATTGGCAACATCGGCTGGCGAAGAAGGTAATTGTCGGAAGCTGGCCAGATATCATCGACTTGCCCACCGGTAGTGGGAAAACAGCCTGCCTCGACGTTTCGGTTTTTGCCTTGGCGTGTCAAGCGACCATGCCAGTAAAAGAACGTACTGCTCCGCGAAGGATTTTCTTTTGCGTCAACCGCCGTGTGATTGTTGACGAAGCTCATCAACGGGCGAAGAGGATTGCTAAGGCGATCTGGAAAGCCGAACGCGAATCAGGTCGTTCAAAGCCGGTGCTACAACTCATCGCCGCTGCGCTGCGAACCATCTCCGGAATTTCTGACCAAGAGATTCCGCCGCTGGACGTACTCGAACTACGAGGTGGAATCTACAGGGACAATCGGTGGGCTCGCTCCGTCACGCAACCGACAATCGTCTGCACAACGATCGACCAGTTAGGATCGCGACTGATGTTTCGTGGTTACGGCGTCTCTTCAGGAGCCTCGCCGATACAGGCAGCGTTGATTGCCTACGACAGCTTAGTGTTGCTCGATGAAGCTCATATAAGTCGCCCATTCCTGCAATCGTTACAGTGGATCGCGCAATACCTCAATCCGGAAAAATGGGCCGAGCAAACCATTAGTGTGCCTCGCATGAAGGTCGTCCCGATGACGGCCACGCCACCTCAAGGAACCAATACCAACGACGTACTTCAATTGGAGGATGCAGATCGCCAGAACGAAGGACTCAATGAACGGCTGATCTGCAATAAGTTGGCCGATCTTAAGAGTGTCGAAAATGTTGTCAATGCAGCAGTTACTGACGCTAAAAGCTTATCGGAGGGGCGACCCACTGCGATTGGAATCATCGTCAATCGGGTGGTAACCGCGAAGGAGATCTATCGGAAACTTCGGGAACAACATTCTGAGTCAGTCGTCGAACTGGTCATCGGCTCAATGCGCCCAGTAGACCGTGATCGTCAAGCCAGTCGGCTTCAATCACTGGTCGGCCCGAATCGCCCGAAGGAGACCGGGCAGACGTCGTTCGTTGTGTCGACGCAGTGTCTGGAAGTCGGAGCGGATTACGATTTCGACGTCTTGATCACGGAGTGTGCGTCGCTCGACGCCGTTCGTCAGCGTTTCGGACGGCTCAACCGTGGCGGCAGGCCGATTCCAGCAAAAGCAGTGATCCTGATCGACGAAAAGCAAGCCAAAGAGGAAAGCAAGCTTGATGACAAAAAGCCGCTTGATCCGATCTACGGCAATTCCCTGTCCAGGACCTGGAACTGGTTGTGGGAGTATGCCGAATTAACCACCGCTGAAACTGAGCCAACGTCGTCAGAAGACAGTCAACCAAAGAAGCGGAAACGGAAGCCGGCAGCAAAGCTGACTGAGTCGCGCTCCGTCAACTTTGGTATCAATGCTTTCAACGGACTCTTGGAAGAACATGGCGACGACGGTCGGATTCCGGAAACTTTGCTTTCCCCATCATCGAAGCTGGACGCACCGGTGATGTTGCCGACGTACATTGACCTATGGTGTCAGACGAATCCCCAGCCGGTTCCAGATCCGGATGTGTCGCTGTTTATCCACGGACTGCAGGAGGGAGCCAGGGATGTGCAGATATGCTGGCGGGCTGATCTCGTTGAAGATGATGTGATGACATCCAAACAGTGGCCCGATGTGGTCTCGCTGTTGCCCCCCACAGCGGCGGAGTGCATGTCTGTCCCGATTGGTCGCTTCAAACGTTGGTTGCTTGACGGGTATGGTGCGGGCGCTGACGAAACCGATCTGCTCGTCACGATCCAGCAGGACAATTCCAAGAATGGGCAGTTGCGAACGCCATGCGTCCTGTGGAAGGGTGTCAGAGAGAGCATACTGTTGAAAAATGTCACGGAACTCTATCCTGGTTGCACTATTGTCCTGCCGATTAATGCTCAAGGTTGGGAAGAACTGGGGCACATTCCGGAACCAACTCAACTGACCGAGGTTGTTGTCGCCGAGAAGACCAAAACTGAGTCCGACACATCATCAAACCATGAAACCGAATCTGCTGACCATAGCCAGTTAGATGTTGCGGAGCCAGCCTTCCTGCAGGCCAAGGACCGCGCAGTAGTCCGCCTGCATCCAGTGTTGAAGCCTTTACGGAATAAGGTCCCCGCAGCCCAACGCGTGCTGGATCGACTCGCGGATGACGAATCTCCACCTTCCACTCCCGAATTGCGCCAGTTGTGCAGTGAAGTCATGCGAGAGTTTTTGAATAATCTCGACATCCATGATGCTTCCGGAGTCCAGTGGGAGTTTTATCCCGACCGGCGCGGCCTTGTCATCACAACTCGCAGACGACTGGATCAAGTGATCGAGTGGTATTTGCCATCACTCGATGACGGGGAAGATCAGCCGACTCAGACACTTCGCCGAAACCCGGTTTCGTTGTCGAATCACACGGCACACGTAGTGGCCGAAATGGAGGCGACATTGCAGAGATTGCCGTTCCCTGCTCTCGACGAAGCCTACAGGATCGCTGCCGAACTCCATGACTGGGGCAAGGCTGATGAACGTTTTCAGGCGTTGCTCAGACGCACAGACCGCAGCGATGCCTGGTTATTCGCCAGCACCACATCGAGGCTACTTGCCAAGTCCGACGGCATGCCACAGACTCGGAACGAACGAGAATCCTGCCGCATCCGCGCGGAACTGCCCAAAGGGTTCCGGCATGAAATGCTGTCCGTACAGCTTGCCGAGAGATCCAGCAAGTTCCCAGATAACTCTCTGCACCAGGAGCTGATTCTACACTTGATTGCTGCTCATCATGGTTATGCCAGGCCGTTCGCTCCTGTCGTTATTGACGAAGATCCGCCAGAAGTCTCCCTTGAAAATGTGAACATAGCGACGGCAGATCGGTTGGCGTTCCCTTCTCATCGGCTTGATTCCGGAATTGCCGAGCGGTTTTGGAACCTGACAAAGCGATTCGGCTGGTGGGGACTGGCATACCTTGAAGCGGTACTCAGGTTGGCTGACCAACAGGCAAGCGCGAAGGAGTGCGACGGAAAGTACGATGATCAGGCACAGGAAACGGAGGTGTTGATATGAACCGAGCAAACGAACGTCTGGACACCACGTCCCATGAGGGCCTGCTACTCCCAGGTCTTGATGGGACAAATCCTCTCGGTTTCCTCGCCGCGCTAGGGGTGCTCCACACAGTGTCTGCTGTGATGTCGTCCCAACGAGTGACAACCTCTTGGGAAGAGGCGTACGGTGGATGGTCGCCTCGGCTGTTTGGCGTAGATGCGGATGCGAAATCTGTGTCGCAAATGATCACAGAGCAGTTGAATGTACCTTTCGAGCCTGATACAGATGCAGAGAGTACACGAGAATCGGCGCAGAAGACATTTGACGAGCAACGCAAGAGACTCAAGAAAGCGATTGATGTACTCAAGAAAAGGAAACTTCGAGGATCCGAGCGCCAGCAGGCAGAGAGTGACGAGATCGATCCTATCCGACGGATTGTCAGTGACGCCCGATCAGCATGGCTCGGAGCTTTGAAGAGGACCGTCCCGTCTGAAGAACTGTCGCTGGGAAAACACCTCAATGCAACCAGCGACGAGTTGCGTGACGCAATGAAATCAGCACTCGACAGTGCAACCATAAAGCAACGAGAGACAGTTGATCTCTATGCCGCATTCGGGTGTGATGCGTGCATGTCTGATAATGGCCAGATGCAGGCGACACCTTTCTGTTTTACAACTGGATCAGGTCATCAATACTTTTTAGACACAGCACGCCAACTCTCAAGCTGTGTCTCGCATGAAAGAGTTCAAACGGCTCTCTTTTCGCGAGGTCAACTAACTGATGAGAAACTCTCCTTGAGATGGGATCCACTTGAAGACCGTCGCTATGCAGTCATGTGGAGTGATCCAACAGCAAGTGACAACAAGGCGAAGACAAATTGGGCTCTCAATTTGCTCGCCTACCGTGGCTTGCAGTTGATGCCATCTGTTCCGGGCCCCTGCGGACGGCTTACCACTACGGGCTGGACTGCAGACGGCGACTTGTGGACTTGGCCGGTCTGGACACTACCCTTGAGTGAGGCTGTAGTTCGATCCCTGTTGAGGTACCCATCCATCTCGCAACCAGAAGCGAATGTGGAAATACTTTACTCGCTTGGGATCGCGGCGATGTTTCAGTCCCGACGCATCCAGGTCGGGACTCCTCCGCTGCACAAGATTAACTTCGGTCCGGCCAGACAGGTAGGCTGACTCCTCGCTGAGACGCCATCTTCGATTGTAGCAGGAAACTCTTTGCTGGTTATGTTGGCCAGTGGGGATACATCTTTGCTGATCAGACTGTATTCGCGGCTTGGAAGCGGTAGATCAAGGCTAATACGAATCCCGTTCTCCAACAGGACGATCCTTCAGTGAATGGCCGAAGAACTCAGTCATGTGTCCGATCTCCTAAAGTATAGACGTTGATCATCAGATCCAGTTCGTCGCGAATCATTTCCACAAGGTCTGTCGGTTCTAATACTCGAGCATGTCTTCCAAAACTGAGAAGCCAGGATCGAATTTCCTCAAACCCGGTCAATTGATATTCTGCAATCACCGAACCATCATTTTTGTAACTGAGACGTTGACTTGAATGAAATTTCTTTTCCTGAAGGATTCTTACGACAGGGGGAGAAAAGCGAATGCGAATGGTCTGGGGAGCACGTTCTTCAGCGAAGATAC
>TARA_R100001132_G_scaffold3886_1_pt1 | contig 11406 bp, 6 predicted proteins | sample TARA_R100001132 | Tara Oceans TARA_R100001132 (sample SAMEA2621247) | marine metagenome | biome: marine biome (ENVO:00000447); feature: mesopelagic zone (ENVO:00000213); material: "saline water (ENVO:00002010), including plankton (ENVO:xxxxxxxx)" | depth 800 m | reverse complement strand
ATTTATTGCAATAAGTCCTGCAAAATCAGACGGGCGGGTGGCACCGTTGGCTTGCCCAACGGTGCAGGTGATCACGGCTCCTTTACCCGGTTCACAACGAATTATAAAAGAATCGCCCTCACCCCCGCAGATGAAAATCCCGAACCACTGAAGGATTAAAAAGGGGTCAGGAACCTTAAATATAAGGTTCCTGACCCCTTTTTAATCGCAGGGAATTGGAAAACCTCTCTGTCCGGCTGAAGATTCCATGCAACATGCTCTTAGCCTGCAGATTTTCTCTTCGACTTCCGGGGATTTTTTTCAGGCTTCCGTGAACTTTTGGAACTGGCATTGCGTTGCCTGCTGTCAACTTTGAGCAATCCTTCACGTTGCACAGCTTCTCTTAGCTGTTCCGTTACCCAGGCATTCAGGCTGGTTCCTGATAAAGAGGCGGCCAGAGTGGCTTGACGATGGAGTTCCGGAGGAATTCGCGTGACGAACTGTCCTGAAAACGGTTTCTCAGCAGATTCTCCACGTTCCTTGCAGAAGGAGAGGTAATCATTGATTGAATCCTGAAAGGCTTGCTTCAATTCAGCTACACTCTCACCCTGGAATGTGATGACATCGCGTGTGTTAATTACTTCACCATGGAAAACTGCCGCTTCATCATCAAATTCAACTTTACCAAGATACCCTTTGTAATTCATCATGGCCTGACTCCTGCTTCTGTAATGAAACGCCGCACCGATTTTATCGCCCCTTTATTTTTCTCTTTTTGGGGATGCGGCCGATGAAAGACTGCCCGGACGCCATTCAGAGCAATGCGAACACGCGATCCAGATCCCTCTGAAATCTCTGCGCCTGCTGCCTCCAGCATCGACTCAATATCGCGCCAGGGGATACCTGACTTGACCGGGTCTTCAAAGATGGCTTGCAGTGTGCGTTTATGCTTTGCTTTCATTTCCGACCAATAGTATCACATAATGATACTGACGTCAATATTTGAACAATCAGCGGATGATTGTATTACAGCAATATATAAAATAAAGGCATTGTGATTCACATAGCGATTTGAGATCGTTCCAATTTGAAATTGAATATTTTTCGTGCCGTTCCGTGCCTTTCGTGGGCGCAAAATTACCGGGCTGTTCATTATGCCGGCCCCAATTACACCGGCTATAAACCAAGGTGGTACTAAAGTGACGACCAGATGGAACGATCTCATACAAACAATTACTTTGAGTCATTATCAAACTTAAATGCTGGAAATATGAGGGTAGGGAGCATCTCATCTTGGTATATATTAATACAATATGACGAGCTAAGATCACTATAAATACTTTTTCATTTGTAATGAGAAACAATCATTTTTATGGGATGGCAGACTTCGAATTAAAAAATCAAAACGAATCAAAGATAAAATGATCATGAGCCGACAAGCTATAGATTCATCAGAAGACGCGTTAAGAGAACTGGATGCAGACAGGAGAATGCCCGAGTGGCTAGAACGGGATGCTAATTTGCTCCCGTTTTCCAAATTAAGTGGGGATGAATTTGAAGTATTATGCTTTCTATTACTCAAATCAAAATATCCACATGATCGCCTTTATTACTACGGTAAGACATCAGATATGGGGCGAGATATCATCCATCATCGAACAGACGGCAGTATCAGATTAATTCAATGTAAGAATTTTGATAAAAATGTTAGCCCATCTGATATTGGGGCCGAAATGGCAAAGGTTTATATCAATGTTCATTCAGGGAAAATCCCTGAACAACCAAACGAAGTAGTTTTTTTTGTGTCGAAGGATCTTTCTGCTAATTCTCAGGACTTGATCCAATATCAAATAAAATGGATTGAAGTAGCTCAAGATCATCTACAAAAGTGTTTGAAGAACTCACCGTCTGATGAATTAAAACAATTTGCTCGGGATTGGTGGCCGTTTGGAAATCGTCAAACGGGAATTGCTATTACAGAGGATATCAAAAATCATCATCCAAGATTAATTAAAGATTTTTTCAGTGTTCACAAAATAATAGACGCAACGCGATCAGAAGTTCGTCAAGATACTCATGAAGAAATCTATTCTGCTTTCGATCATTTCTTACCATTATTAAAAGATAAGGAACCAGAGAAGAATTTTCTCTCTACCTCATCACTTTCTAATGAAGAGATACTCTCACAGTTTGTCTTAGCCTCAAAACCCCTTACAAATTGGCCACAAACTTTAGCTGATTCACAATGGATTGAACGTTCAGAAACGAATGAGCTTTTAAGTATAATAGAGTCAGAACCACACTATAATTTGGTTCTGCTTGGCGAGCCTGGCAGTGGCAAATCAGCATTACTTGCGCAGCTGGCTAAATCTCTTGATGAAAATGGTGTTGCCAGTTTGGGTATCAAGGCTGACACCTTGGCAATGAATGTTGATTCTCTAGAAAAACTTGCTGAACGCCTCCAACTTCCCGCGACAGTGGCAGACTGTGTAAAGAGAATAGCTCAAGAACAAAAGGTTGTCGTGTTGATTGACCAGCTTGATGCTCTTGCTGATTTAGTGGATCTCCGTTCGGAACGTCTCAACGTACTTCTAAATCTAATCCATCAATTATCGGAAATCCCTAATGTCTATATTATTTCATCCAGCCGAGGATTTGAATTTAACCACGATACAAGGTTCCAAACAATTCAAGCTGAAAAAATTCAATTGGAATTACCATCTTGGGATTCAGTAAATAAAATACTCAAACAACAGGAAATAGATGGTTCGAACTGGCCAGATAGTTTCAAGAATATTTTATGCACACCACAGAACCTGAAGATCTTCATCGAACACCTTAATGGAACATCAGAACAAAAAGTATTTGCCTCATATCAGGAAATGCTGGAAGAGCTATGGTATCAGAAAGTGACTCGATCTACAGAAGCAGGCCCGAAGAAGGCCTTGCTTGGTGCCGTTGCGGAAGACATGTCAGACAAAGAAATACTTTGGCTTCCAATCGCTCGATTTGATAACCAACGTGCCATACTAGATCACCTGGTTGCTGACGGTATTTTTAAAATTTCGGAAGATGGGTTGAAATTCGGCTTCCAGCATCAAACCCTATTCAGTCATGCTCGGGCTCGGGCTGTTGTGCAAGGAGACATCGATCTCTGTGATTTTGTGATAGCACGACAGCATGCTTTATTCGTTCGTCCTACTTTATGGAGTACTCTTGGATATCTCCGTGAGGCTTCAAGAGAAACTTACACCTTCCAAATGAGAAGGCTTTGTACGGAACCATTGCGACTTCATATTCGACATCTTCTTCTAGACTTTCTTGGAAGGCTTGAGGATCCTGATGAGATCGAAGAAGTATGGCTGGTGCAATGGCTGGAAGATGACGATTTTAAAAGACGCGCTATTTCTTCAATATCAAACAGCCCTGGTTGGTTTTCGAAGCTTAAAGACAGTCAGATTGCATCACTGATGCAAGATCCAATAGGAATAGAATGGCAACTGGTTGGTCTACTTTCTGCAATGATCAATCGAATGCCGGAAGAGACACTTAAGTTAATAAGACAATATTGGCTCCATAACTCTGAAAGAGATCTTTTCACATTCCATATCTTCGATCATTTCAATCATTGGTCAAATGAGTCAGTAGCGATTGTTTGTAAAATTATTGAAAGAACAAAAATCAATGAGTCGTTTGTCACCGATATTGCAAGTAAAGTTTCAGCGCAAATGCCTGAATTGGCTCCACAAATAATAGCAATTGCATTTCGGAAAAAATTGCAGGCAATTCAATTATTAGCTGATCATCAAATAAAGGAATTACCACCAGAAGCTGCGCCTGAAAATCAAGCGTTCACATTTACTAGGTTCGACTGGAGAAGTCAATTCGGAGAATTACTAGAGTCCAGTTCTGGACGCTACGGGATGGATGCGATAGCTGAAGTTGCTCCAGTTGAATTTCTTAATCAAATATGGCCACTATTTTTGGAGGCTCTGGAGCCGACGCTTGATATGCCACATCACATTCTCAATCGGTTTCGAGCTTCCAGCGTTCACCATTATGAGTTTGATCGTGAGCATGCTTCCGAGAAGCCTCTGTTAGAGGCGATTCGAACAGCACTTCGGGAACTGGGGAACAGCAATCCAACTGCATTTGAAAATTTTGTCCGTAGTAATTTAAGTATTGATGCGATGTTAGTTCAGCGATTGATTTGTCGCTCACTTGTTGAATTGGATATTACATTAGTCGATTTATCATATGAGTATCTGACAGGTGACCCGCGAAGGCTTCTGATTGGTGATTTTGATGATTACCACAAGGAGTCACGTAAATTGATTTCTAAGCTTGCTCCGAAGCTAAGCGCTGAGCAGCTTCAACAATTGGAGCAGTCTATCAATAATTGGACAGAGTATCATTCTGAAATCCCGGATCAAACAGCTGAAGACAAACGCGATAGAATGAAGTGGGATCGGGAAAGTCGGCTTCGGTTACTGATGGCAATACCAAAGCACCTACTTTCTAAGAAATCGAAATCGGTCCTGGAAGCTGAAGAAGTAGCATTACCTACTGTAAAGGCTCGCTTAGAGAGGAGTGAATCGCGGATCGAAATGACAGAAGTCATCAGTCCGATGTCAACGGAACAAATGAAGAAAGCCAAGAGCTCACAGATTCTCAAATTATTTGATGAACTCACGGATGATACTGACTGGGATCACTCAAGGCGTGGTCTCAGGGGAGGGACTATTGAAGCCTCTCGCGCGCTTGCTGAACTGGCTAAAGAATATCCTGAACGTGCTGCTGAACTGGCGACACAATTTCGCTGCACTGATCAGCAAATTCCGGTTGCTCACATTGTTGAGGCAATTAGTAAGAGCGATTACCCAACTGAGAGACTTTTCGACTTAATTCACGATCTTGTAAATTTTGGTTTCAATTCTCAGCATTTCCAGGATACCGTTGCCAGTGCTTGTGCGCGAAGAGGAGATCAACTGGATGGATTACCTGATGAAATTTGTGATTTATTAAAATCATGGCTGAAAAACTGGAATTTTCCCATCGAAAATAATTTGGATGAACAGGAATTTGATGAATCAAAAGAAGACGAAGAACGCAGTATTTTATTTGATCAACGAGGATTGATTCAAATCCCTCACGGAACATATGCAATCATGTCTGCAATTGCTTTTGGTTTGATTAGAAAGAAACCACCCTCGACGGAAGACTGGCTTTCTGAACTTAACAAACATCTGGAACGACCAGAAAAACAGAAAACGTGGCAGGTGTTTTGTCGTGAATTACGCATGTTGAAGTATTGCGAATCGACTAAAGCACTAAGGTTCATAGAAAAATTATTCGAAAAAAAAACGAGAGTACGCGATTCAGTTCAAGGGGTTCATCTTCTGGGCTACCTAAGGAATTTTATAGGTGAAGAAGCGTTTGCAACTTTCAGCGATCAGATTGCTGCGAGTAATTGGTCAATGGGAATACAGGCTAAAGGTGAGCTTTTTGGAGCTAGCTACCTAGTGGAAGACAAATTCTTATCAGTTGATAAATTTATTGAATTTACTGTTTCTTTAAATGTGGCAGCTAACAACAGGTTTCTAAAAGGCGTTGCTTATACAGTGGCTGAACTCTGGAAAGAGGGCCGTTTTCAACATAAAGCCACGGAGTTATTTGAGAAACTAGCAAAACGAAAGTGCCAAGAAATTAATCAAGCTCTTAGTGGCGTGTTTTTATCAGATCAATTCATTCCAAATAAGTACTCAAAAAGAATTCTTATTGCTATAGCCAATTATCCAGAAGTAATTCAAAATATAAATCTATATCATTTTGTCGAACAGTTGGAATTGTTTACAGAATCAGAACCGGAATTAGTATTAAAACTAGCGAATATACTTCTGGATCTTTTCGAGTTGAATTCTGATGCCGAAACTCCTCGAAATATTGACCTATCTGATTCTGTATTAACGAATATCGCCATAACTCTACAACGTAGGAGTGATAATCATAGAACTGCAGGCCTTGATTTATTCGAACGTCTTCTACGATTAGGTTTTTCATCAACTATTCAAACTATGAATGAATTAGACAACCGACCAGTCAACGTAGTACAGCGTGCTCGGCGAAGAAGACGAAAAAAGAATAAATCATGATTTGGTCAATAAGGGGTCAGGACTCTTTTTTTCCACACCAGTTTCTGATAGGATACACTTATGCCTAGATCCAAACGAATTTGTCCTGCCGGGGAAGTGTTTCATGTGCTCAACCGGTCTGTTGCGCGGCTGACTCTGTTTGAGAAACCCGACGACTATGCCGCGTTCATGCAGGTTGTGGAAGAGACGTGGCAGAAAAATCCCCTGCCGATTTTTGCCATGTCCGTCATGCCCAACCACTGGCACTTTGTCGTACGCCCCACCACGGATACGCAGTTGACCGAATTCTTCCAGCGCCTCACGGTCACCCACACCATGCGCTGGCATTCCCACTACGAAACCGGCGGCAGCGGCCACCTCTACCAGGGACGCTTCAAATCGTTTCCAGTCCAGACGGACGAACATCTGCTGACGGTCATGCGCTACGTCGAACGCAATCCACTGCGAGCCGATCTGGTCAACAAAGCCGAAGAATGGGAGTACGGCTCTGCCTGGGCCCGGTTGCAGAAACAGCACACGCCGGCCTGGCTCGCCACACCGAAGAAACCTGCCTTACCACGCAACTGGCGGGCCCTCGTGAATAAACCTCAGACCGATGCCGAACTGCAAGCCGTGCGAAAAAGCATCGTGCGAGGCACACCGTTCGGCGGCGATAAATGGATCAGCAACACGGCCGCGCGGCTCTCCCTGGAAAGCACCACCCGCCCCCGCGGCAGACCACGGCTAACATAAAAGTCGTGACCCTTTTAATGCTGTCTGCGTACCCTTTCGTGGTAGCAGAAATACCAGGTTGGTCACCCGCTAGTACCAGAATCGCACGGTGCCCGGTTAGCGATGCCCCCCCCTGTGCTTCACCTGTTTCCGTGATTGTCAGCTCTCAAATAATAATAGGCGCAGCAGGGACGACGCCGTTAAGTTCTCAAAACCGCTTGAAACTGCAATCCTGGCGAGGGGTGTCCCTTCTAAGCCGGTGGGGGAGTTTCTAAGATCAAACATCGCGGTGTTCTTTGAATCGAGTTTTTTCACTCGTTCTCGATATGACAATTAAAATACCTCAGGATTTCCACCATGAATCGGCCCTGTATCATTGTTCTGCTGATGATCGTTTCTGCTGCTCAGCTTTCAGGAAATGATGTCCTCTCAGCTGAGGCCATCACCCAAAACTGGCAGGCTGAGTACTCTGGCAGCGATTCGAACGGGCCGACGGTCATTGGTCACTGGCAGTTCGACAAGGGAGCCGAAACGGCTGACTCCGGTCGACTTGGCCTTTCCGGAAGACTGGATGGCGCAGTGCCGGCGACCGCGGGAAAATTTGGGGGAGGCATCGAGTCATTCCCAGGCTTCCCCATTGATGACAAACATCATGCTTTTATGGTGGCAGACCATCCGGAGCTGAGTCCAACAGGGGCCTTCACCGTAGAAATGTGGATTAAACCCAAGCCGCAGCTCCGCGAGGCGAGCCTGGCTTATCTGATCGATAAGAAATATGCCTCAAAGAATGACTACCAGTGGTTATTGAGTCCACCAGATCCTGCCGGTCGGCGGCGGATGAATGTCGTACTGGGATTTGGCGAAGACACAGAAACCTTTATCACCGATTTTCTCACCTTTGAACAGGACGTCTGGCAGCACCTGGCATTCAGCTATGACGGGGCGGGAACGGTTCGCTTTTATCAAAATGGGTCCTCCGTGGGCAATGTCACCCGACCGGGCCGACTTGGTATCGCAGCCGGTAATCTTCCCTTGAGTATCGGAGATCGGATCGGCAGTAACTACGGCGGTTTTCCCGGTTACCTGGATGAGGTGCGCATCAGTTCCGGCGCACTCGAATTCAGTCCCCTGACCATTTCGCTGACCGTGGACCGGAGAGTCTGGCGGCGGTATGAACCGTCATCCGAAATCAAAGTCACCGTTCGCAACCAGCAGCAAAAGCCGTTGAGCGGCGCGAAACTGCGTCTGCTCGGCCCGGGCTGGATTGACCGCGAGATTGACCTGCCGACACTACCCGCTGAGGAAGAATATACAGAACAGGTTTCCTTTGATACCACGCTGCGGCCCGATGATTATGTGCTCCAGGGACAGGTCCGCGTGGAAGGCGACTACCCAATGTCACGCGAAGAGAGCCTGTTACTCAAACTGGTGCCGCGTCGGGTGCCGGGACGCATGCCTGTATTGATGTGGGGGATTGGCAGTCCTGATGAGTTCGAAAAAGAACTGCCACGCCTGCAGGAGCTGGGTTTCAATCATTGCCTGGGATTTTCGCCCTCACCCTCAAAAGTGTGGGAGGCGGGCAAACCGGTGCCGACAGAGGGACCAGTGACGATCAACTCCGTCAAAGACATGCTCGATTCCGCCCTGGCGAATGATTTTGATATCGCCGCATCTCTCTATGCAGGTCACTTTTTAAAAGATCGTAAAGACTTGAGCCGGGTCGATCGGAACGGTCAGCCTTATCAAAGGCACGATTGCAACGCCGCCTTGCCGGGACTGCAGGAATTTTCAGAAAATTACGGACGCAGTGTGGGAGAAATGTACGGCGATCATCCCGCTTTTGTCGCAGCACTCATCAACAGTGAAGTCCGCGATAGTACACACGTCAGTTTTTCCCGGTACGATCAGGAACAGTATCGCAAATTTGCCGGGGAGGAGATCCCGGCAGAGGTGACTGACAAAATCGGGCCGCGCTGGAATACGATTCCCGATTTCCCCAAAGACCGGGTGCTGCCCGATGATGATCGGCTGCTGAAGTTTTATCGCTGGTTCTGGACCGTCGGTGATGGCTGGAATCCGTTACACACCGCTTTGCACCGGGGGTTGAAGGCAGACGGACGAGATCGCATCTGGACATTTTATGATCCCGCCATTCGCGCCCCCAGCATCGGCGGCTCAGGCGGTGAGGTGGATGTGATCAGCCAGTGGACCTATACCGAACCTTCGGCATTACGCGTGGGCTATTTTTGTGATGAAGTCTTCGCGATGGCAGCCGCCTCAGGTAAACCACAGGATGTCATGAAAATGACACAGCTGTTCTGGTATCGCTCTTCCAGCGCCCCGAAGAAGACAGGTCAGGAATTTATCGCCTCCCCGTTTGACGACCATGATCCCGATGCCGCGTATATTTCTATCGCGCCCACACATTTACGCAGCGCGTTCTGGAACAAAATTGCACGCCCCGTAACAGGCCTGATGTATCATGGCTGGTCATCCCTGGTGCCCACCGATGGCACCCATGCCTACAAATACACGCAACCCGATTTACAGACGGAATTCAAACGCCTGCATCGGGATATCCTGAAACCGCTGGGGCCGACGCTGTTAAAGGTTCCCGACCGACAGGCTGATGTCGCTTACCTCGACAGCTTCACATCGCAAATATTCGCAGGACGCGGGAGTTACGGGTATTACCACGATGAAGCGTACCTGACGCTCATACATGCGCAGCTGCAGCCTGAAGTGATTTTTGAACAGACGCTACTCAAAAAAGGGCTGGATCAGTACAAGCTGCTGGTGCTGGCTGACTGCGATGTGTTGACCCGCTCCGTGGTGGATCAGGTGCTCGCCTTTCAGCAGCGGGGAGGCATCGTCATTGGCGATCCCAACCTGACGCCGGCGATCAAAGCGGACATCGTGCTGCCAAAATTCGTGCGTTCCAAACGGACACAGGAAGATCAGAAAACGATCCTGCAGCATGCAGCGCAGTTAAAATCCGCGTTAGCAGGTCGATATGAATGGTACGCTCAGTGTACGACTCCCGAGATCGTGACCAGAACCCGCGCGGCTGGAAAAAGTGATTACGTGTTCGTCGTCAATGATCGCAGGGAATTTGGAACGTATGTGGGGCAGCATGGCCTCGTGATGGAAGATGGCCTGCCCGCGGAAGGCACTCTCACTGTTTCACGCGACAGTGGCCACGTTTATGATTTACAGGCAACCCGTGAAATCTCAGCTCAGAAGACAGACAACAAGTTAAGCTGGCCCGTGCAGTTGGGCCCCTGCGAAGGGCGACTGTTCCTGGTAACCCCCACTCCGATCTCTTCAGTTCAAATCACCGGAAAAGAAAGCACACCAGCCGGAAAACCAATCGAGTTACTGGTGTCGATCCTTGATCCCATGTCAAAGACGGTCCCCGCCGTGATTCCACTGGAAGTAAAGATCACCGACCCCGCCGGCAGGGTCGCCGAATTCAGCGGGTATTACGGAGCGGAACAGGGACAACTGCCACTCAAGCTCGACATTGCCAGCAACGACCGGCCGGGAATGTGGAAAGTTCACATCCGGGAACTGGCTTCGGGACAGACGGGCGTGGCGTATTTTCGTGTGCTCGATGCAGCAGCAGAGAATGAAAAATAACGACGCTGGCAACATCACAGGTGTCCGGAGCCAGCCTACCGAATTAATTCATTTTCGCGTCATTTCGTACCATTCGTGGTCACAAAAATACCAAGCTGGTCCTGCAACCGACAGCATTGGTGCCAGGCAGGTCTCCACTAATGGGTATTTTGGTTTTATTTGAGATTAGGGTGGTCTTATAGTGATTGCCGTGCGTTAAACCTAAGTCAGCAATTCTGAAAACGACTGATCGGAGCGTTTAATGAAGACGATACCTCACTGCCCTGACTGTGAAAAACAGATGGAAAAAGGGTTTATTCTAGATTCTACACTCCTGTGTGCGCTCCAAGCGACGTGGCATCCGGACGATCCAGAAACCGCTGGAGGCTCGTTTTTCGGGTTTAAGACGAAAAACAGAACGAAGACTGTCAGAATTGAAGAATCCAGAACAAGAAAGATCATTTCCTATCGCTGCCCCGAATGTGGCCTGTTGCGGTCTTTTGCGGAGTGACTGGTTTCCAGGACTTTTATATTGAACATCAAAGCTAAACATCAAAGGTGCCAGGAACCGAGAAATAAATCCCCCCATCCAATGCAGAAACTTCCCTATCGTACTGATTCTACCTGTCTCTCAGACAATGATCTGCCCGAAAAAAGTGTCCGGAACCGTTGATCCGCATATTGAGTCTCGCACGCCGCCTCCTGGCACTGACTGAGGGAAAAACTTCTCCCGATTGTCCCGTATTACCAGTAAGCTCTAAGTCCTCGTTCATGCCTCCGACCTTCCACCAACGCCATCCCCGACAGATCCACAACCCAGACGTCGAGCACCCGCGTCTTGATGGCCGTGCGTCTCATTAAAGGTGCAGCGCACGCTTCGAAATCGATCAATTTCCACAGCCACAACTGGTTGTCCACACACGACCGTCAGGGGCCATAATGGGGG
>TARA_R100001132_G_C3275053_1_pt1 | contig 11467 bp, 10 predicted proteins | sample TARA_R100001132 | Tara Oceans TARA_R100001132 (sample SAMEA2621247) | marine metagenome | biome: marine biome (ENVO:00000447); feature: mesopelagic zone (ENVO:00000213); material: "saline water (ENVO:00002010), including plankton (ENVO:xxxxxxxx)" | depth 800 m | reverse complement strand
ACTGCTTTGCTGGGGCCGGTGAGGGATTCCGGGATGCAGGGGCTATTGGAAGAATCGACGCACATTCCTTTGATGCTGTTTCGCTCCGACAGCGGACAGTCAGGCAGCCGCCGACAGTTCCTGACACAACCGGCTGATCTACCGGTCACATTGCTTTCGTGGTGGAAAACCGGTTCAGAGGCACAGTCTGATCAGGGAGTCGATTTACTGAAACTGCTGGAAGGTGAATTCGAAATTCAGGAGCCGCACATCTATGCAGCCGATGATGAGACGTTGGCAATTCGGACTGCTGAATATTATTATCTGGAATCAATAACGAGTCAGGATGCGGATGAGCCTGAATTGAGAGATGATTCACAGAAAAAAGAGCTGTATCGCAAACCCGTTGATCGCTGGGATGTCGCTGATGTCTACCAGCAGTCTCCGGAGGTCGTCGCTGAGTTTGCCAGTCAGCTGCAGGAGTTGAAGCAGAAAAACCATGATCACAATTTATCATAATCCCCGTTGTGGCAAGAGCCGACAGACTTTAGCTTTGATCCAGGCAGCCGGTCAGGAACCGCAGGTCATCGAATATCTGAAAACACCGCCGACCGTGGCAGAACTGGATTCCCTGTTAAAGAAACTGAAAATGGAACCCCGCGATTTAATGCGTCAGGGGGAAGAGATCTATCGGGAACTCAAGTTGGCTGAGAAAGAACTCTCTCGGGACGAAGCGCTTGAACTGCTGGCAGCGCATCCCAAACTGATCGAACGACCGATTGTGGTGAAAGGCAGACAGGCTGTACTCGGTCGTCCTCCGGAGAATGTGAACGCTCTGTTGTGACTTTCTCACAAACTCACCGGGAGTTTCGATTTCACAAAACGTTGCGACCGACGAGTAAACCGATGGAAAACATCAACGCGCCAAAGGTAAGCAGAATGATCACCCACGTACTGGTGGGTAACTCAAACCGGGCTGCGTGTTTCAGCCTGGTCTTCTTTTTTTCTGCCAGGACATCTGAGGCACGTTTCTGTGCCAGGCCTGCCAGATGGGAAAGCTCCTCGGCATGATTGATTTCGCCCTGCTCCGCAGGTTCCACCTGTAACTGACTGACGGGCGTGGCCTGCCTTTCTGGTGCAGACGATACATGAGCTGGTTCCAGCTGCTGCGGAGGCTCGGAGGTTTGAATCGACTTCATCGGAATTGCTTTAAACGCCTCTTCAGGAAACGAAGTGTGATCCGAATTTTGTGCCGAAGCTTCAGCTGCCAGTGATTCCTGTTGTTCCGAAAATTTCTGTTTATCGAGAGTGACATTGGCGCCAATCGCCGCCAGTTCGTCCAGGGCATTGGCCAGTTCCGCATCTTTCAGATTAAGGCGAGGTTGCGGAATCGGAGCCACCGCGCCATCCAGACCGGGCACCCGTACGGATAACCCACAGGTAGGACAGTCGACGACTTCGCCTGCTTTCGAGCGAGATATTCCCATCAACTGATCACAGTGTTGGCATCGAAATTTTATCGGCATGCTGGCAAGATCTTTATTGGACTGATAGAGCGTCAATTGAAATCGCTTCTGATTTATCCCCGTTCGAGTGAACAGGAAACCCTTTGGAAAGGTCGGTCGTCTAAACTCATATTTATCGAGGAAAACTCAATAAATGTGACAGAAATGCGTAATGTATGTAGAATGACAGGATATATTCAGTGTTCTTATCTGTTATAATAGACATTGAGTCGCTGAGAATAAATCCAAGATTGGGCACAAATTCAAAAGTTCCCATTTCACAGGGAGTTAACGCAAGAGGTTTTGAAGTGGATGTAGAAGAATTTCTGAAACGGGACGTCAATCGCAGACAGTTTCTGGATCGCAGCGCGCGAAATGCAGCGGGAATGGCCGCCGGGGTGGTGGGTCTGGCAAGCAATCTTGCCCGCGCGGAATCTTCGCCCGGCGAGCGGGTGGTCCTGGCAGGAATCGGCGTGCGCGGACAGGGAAAATTCCTGACTTCCAGCATGGCTGAATTTCCCGATGTGCGTTTCAAGACAATCTGTGACGTGGACGAATCCGTCGCGCCAGCAGCAGTCAAGTCGATCGAAAAGGGGCAGGGGGTTGCTCCCGCATTTGTCACCGACTTCCGCAGAGTCCTGGATGACCCGGAAATTGACGGCGTGGTGATCGCGACCCCTGATCACTGGCACGCCTTAATGGCCATCATGGCCTGCCAGGCAGGAAAAGATGTCTACGTCGAAAAACCGGTTTCGCATAATCTGAACGAAGGTCTGGCGATGATCGAGGCGGCCAGAAAATACCAGCGTGTGGTTCAGTCCGGAATTCATCAACGCAGTGGCTCCCACTTTCAATCAGCCGTGGATTTTGTCCAGAGCGGAAAACTGGGGGAAGTCAAGCTGGCCAAAGCCTGGATTATTCATCGCCGCAAACCGATCGGTAAAAAGAAAAATACCACGGTTCCCGCGGGCGTGAATTACGATCTCTGGCTGGGTCCCGCTGCCAGCCGTCCTTTCAACCCGAATCGCTTTCACTATAACTGGCACTGGTTCTGGGATTATGGGACCGGCGAGATGGGGAACTGGGGCGTGCATATGCTGGACATTGCCCGCTGGGGGCTGGGGGTCGATTTACCAGAGCGGATCTCTGCGTCCGGGGGTAAATATTTCTTCAACGATGATCAGGAAACTCCGGATACCCAGGTGGTTCAATATAATTACCCGGATAAAACCATTGTCTGGGAACATCGCCTCTGGAGCACGCATGGTATGGAAGGACGCAACGCAGCGGCTGCCTTTTATGGTGATAAGGGGACGCTGGTCGTCGATCGTGGCGGCTGGAAAGTCTACGATCAGAAAGATGCGGCGACATCCGGTACCAGTGACCAGGCCACCACACACCATCGAAACTTCATCGACTGCATCAAGTCCCGTAAGACACCGACTTCGGATATTGAAATTGGACACGTCTCCAGTGCGCTCTGCCATCTGGGGAATGTGGCGTTTCGCGCGGGACAGGAAATCCGCTTTGATACCCGACTGAATCAAATCATCGAGAATGAACAGGCCAACGCCCTGCTGTGTCGCGAATACCGAGCGGACTGGGAACTGCCCCAGGTCTGATCTGAATTGAATTGTGGCAAACCAGATATTAAAACATCCTGACAGCAATTGTTGTCAGGATGTTTTTTAAATAAATAGACTGTGCGAACAGGGCTTACGGCCCACCAACCTGCTGGAACATATTGGTGGTATTGTTAAGACTGTCACGTCCTCCGGAATGGAAGAAGTCTGACAGTTCTACAATCGCGGGGCCGAGCAGGAAGATATAAATTGCCGGCATCAGGCAGAGCACCGTGGGGAACAACAGTTTGAATGTCGCTTTGTTGGCCTTCTCGTCTGCCCGCTGTGACAGACTTTCTCGCATGTTATCACTGTATTCCTGCAAAGCTGATGTCACATTGGTACCCATCTGGTCGGTCTGAATCAGCAGGGCGGCAAACGAATGCACTTCCGGCACATCAATACGTTTGCTGAAATTCGATAGAGCCTGCGAGAAGGTCCCGATCGAGGATTGTTCGATTACGATTTTCAGTTCATGAGCCAGTGCTGGATAGACTTTGGCCAGTTCGTTGATGATTTTCTTTAAGGCGTGTGGAACGGTCATCCCCTGTGACACACACATGTTTAACATGTCCAGCATGTCGGGGATACCCTGTTCAATTTCACTCCTGCGGTCAGAGGCTTTACCGGTTATCACCAGGAAGGGGACCGCCCAGACCAGGATCGGCACGATCAGCATCGCCACCAGAATCGGGATTTCAAAACGTTCTGGAGCAATCAGTAATACAACACCGAAAAACAGCAGGGTCAACAGGATCGAAATGAATCGAATTGCCGAAAAATTATGTAAAGCGTGCGGCTGATAGTAACCCGCTGCCTGTAATTCTTTTTTCGTTTTGGCACGACGCTCTTCCGACTCGGGCATCATTTCAGCCAGGGCAGGCGTAGCGGAACCGAAGATATAATCTTCTCCACCCATGGATGGTACATCACCGGCTTCGACGGGAGGCAGTGTGGAAGCAGTCTTGTTGCTCGTTTCGATTGCGGAAAACAGCTGGCGATGTTCCCAGGTTGCTGCAGAGGAGCGGGCAGATGCGGTAGAGGGAGTCAAAGTCGCAGCCTGCGACTGCTTCTCGACTTCCGGCGGCGCCTGCGGATGTTGTTGCTCGTTCTGCTGAGGTTTCCGTTTACGGATGATACGAAACAGCATCCATAAAATGATCAGACCACAGATGGTATAAAAGATGGAAATTGTAATTGTTGGTGTAAACATGGGATTGCCCTCGCCAGTTTCTGGCAGGTTTCAATGAAATCTTTGTTATCAGCTACGTTGACTGGTTTTTAATACTCTCAAGACCCACAGAGAGCCAATCACCTGCAGTGCGATAGCGGTAAACGTGGCACCACGCCCCCACGAAGAAGCCATCAAGGTGGTCAGGTAGGTCGGGTCCCGTAAAATAAAGAACGCAAGAATCAGTGGCGGCAGCAAGATCATCAGGACCGCAGTGGCACGGCTACCGGCCGTGGCAGTCCGCAGACGCCCCAGGAACAGCACACGGTCGCGAATCGTTCGTGCCAGCCGTTCCAGAACTTTCACCAGGTCCCCCCCGGTCTCCTGATGGACAATCAATGCCATCGAAAGAATGCTCAGACTTGCCACTCCCGTACGCTCATACAGCCCATCCAGAGCAGCTTTCATGGAAACACCCATCTGTAAACGACGGGATGCCTCCTTGAGTGCCTCTCCCAGGGGAGCAGGAGTTTTCTCAGCAACACTGATGAAACAATGTGTAAGACTACGTCCCGTTTTAGCGGCGCGCGCGAGTTCGTCAACCATATCAGACAACTGATCATTGATCTTTTTCTGACGGCTTGACCTGCTGAAGATCAAGTAAGCGATCGGGGCCATCCCACCCACCATGAACGCAATCGATGTGGAAAGAAAATTTTCCTGCAGAATATAAATCAATCCGCCAGCCAGGATTGAACTCATCAGGCAGAGAAACAGGATGACTCCTGGGTTGGCGTCAACGCCGGAATGGATGATCAATTCATCGAAACCGCCATTCAAGCGGTTTCCGATTTGCTTTGAGTCATCAACAGCGTAGCGGTCACGATCGCGGAGGATCTCCGTAAAGTCCTCGATTTTATTTGTTTTGATAGCGGCGTCAGTAGCCATGTTTATTGCTCCTGTCCATCCTGTTGATCTGATTTCGTATCAGAGAGTTTCAGTTCACGCGCGTGGAACAGATCTTCGCAGTCATCAAAGTTGGTCTGCGTTAACCAGTTCATTGCCACAGGATGATGTCCGGTTGCATAGAATGCACCGTGTACCTGACCATTTTTCTCAACACCGGTGATGCGAAACACGAACAGGTCTTCCACCATGTATTCGCCATTCTGAAAGCCGATCAGTTCCGAGATACGCATCACTTTTCGCTCACCATTGGGGAGACGAGTAATATGTACCAGCAGGTGGATCGCCGAAGCGATATACCGTCGGGCAATTGAGTTCGGAAGATCTGCACCGGATAATGCAATCATCAGTTCCAGTCGGTCCAGCGCGTCACGCGTATCGTTGGCGTGCACGGTACTCATGGAGCCATCGTGACCGGTATTCATCGCCTGCAGCATTTCCAGTACCTCACCGCCGCGGGATTCCCCCACGATCACCCGGTCAGGCCGCATTCGCAGACTGTTCTTCAACAGGTCACGCTGGTTGATTTCCCCCTGACCTTCGATGTTGGATGGTCGTGCTTCCAGGGAAACAACGTCCGGCTGCTGCAGTTGCAGTTCCGCTGTCTGTTCGATGGTTACAATACGTTCTTTACTTGAAATATAGCGGCTCAGGTTATTCAGCAGCGTGGTTTTTCCGGCACCGGTACCACCGCTGATCAGAATATTGAGGCGTCCGTGAACTGCCATTTCCAGAAAGCGGGCCATATCCGGCGCCAGCGATCCTTTTTTGACCATGTCTTCAAACAACAGAGCCTGGGTTCGGAAACGACGAATGGAAAGTGTCGGGCCTTTTAATGCCAGGGGAGGAATCACCGCGTTCAGACGGGAACCATCGGGCAGTTTGGCGTCGACCATCGGCGAGACTTCATCGATACGTCGACCGGCTCGTCCCACCAGGCGATGGATAAACTGCAGTAAGTGCTCATCGTCAGCAAAACTGATGTCGGTTTCTTCCAGCAGACCATTCCGCTCGATGAAAACACGATCCGCACCGTTGACCAGCACGTCGCTGATCTCCGGGTCACTCATCAGGGGCTCCAGTGGACCGAAGCCATAAATTTCGTCGAGGATCTCCCGGACCATGATGTCGCGGTTCGTCTGATCCAGGGCGATATCCTGCTGCATGCAAAGATGCTCTGCCAGGCCACGCAGTTTGTTTCGCAGATCTTCTTCAGGCAATCCACCTGCCTTGGAAAAATCGATGGCGTCCACCATCTGATGATGCAGTTGTGTCTTGAGCCTCTGGAAGGCTTTTTTGGCATCCGCATTTGGATTGGCTATGGTTGATTCGCTTTGTAATACCATGGAACTCTCCACCCTTAACGGGTCAGATAAAGCTTGTAAATGTATTTATTGGTTACTGGTTTGAGTGAGTCTGCTGTCTGTTTCAGATCCCGTGTGGAAAGGGCAGCAGACGGATCTGCCTGTGGCTGAGCCAGAATGGCAGTACGTGTTGTCATTACCGCAGGTTGCAGGATGATTCTGGTTGTCTGATTATCGGTTCTCTGGACTGCCATGATGCGGCCTGCCACCAGCTTCGTGCAGTCTGCCGTTCCATCATATTTCTGACTGGAAGCAGTGACCTGGTCATATAAAAAGCAGATGCGGCATTGGCCGATCATTGCCTGAAAGGCATCCTGTTCCGCATTTTCAATGTCCGGGCTGCAATGTATGGGAAGGGGAGGCCCGTTAAACAGCAGTTCCCCTTGATAATGTTTTAAATCTTTCCTGGTGAGCCCCGATCGGATCTGACGAACCACCGCCTCCGATTTGAAATCAGAACCGAAATCCAGCAGTTGCATGTTCGCATCGGTAATTTCACCCCGTCGCGGTTTTCCGGTCAGAATGATTTCCGGGATTCCATCGGAACCACGACTGACTGTTTTCGTCTCAGGGTCGAATCGATACTCATCTCTTCCTCGTTTCTGGTTGATCTGAAGTTCCCAGGTTTCCGTATGCTTTCCCGTCGGGTCGATCTTCAAAATCGCCAGTGGGTAAGCGGGCACCGGGACGTTTTCAAAGGGACGAACTCCCTGCACATGATTGTCCAGGGTTGCTTCGATTTGCGCGCTGGTCCTGCCCAGATCCGTGTGAGTCAGATCCGACATGAAATCCGCAACCGGATTAGCGAGGCGGCTGGAGTTGTGAGTTTTGATCTGAATGCTCTGTGGCTCATGGTCTGTCTGCAGAAACTTTCTCAAACCGGTCTCTTCATCAGGAACTAATTTCCCGAAGTGTAAGTTATCACCTTTGCTGAGATTAATCCCGATCCGCTGACCGGCCACGGTATTCAGTTTCAGAGCCTGGTTGGCTGAAGTCTCTGCCCGTTCCATCAGCAGGTTATAGTCCGGTTTGTCTTTCAGAAGTTCATCGGAAACCAGTTCATGCCCCGCTGCCAGCGCCGCTGTCTCCACGCAGGTGGTGACTTCCAGTGATGCAGCATCCAGCCACAGGCGGTTCACGATCAGCGCAATGCCCGTCATTACGACAAGCAGTACTATCGCAGCCAGAGGGGTAATCACCCCTCGGCGTGCGTCAGATTGCGCTCTTGTGAACTGGATTTTCTGGAGACGTTTCATAAGTCTGAACTTCAGTGATCAATAACAGAAAGAACCCGCCAGTGAATGAGACCGTAATACCTTAACGGCCTGCAGTCTGGTTCTGAGGAAACGAAAACGAGCGGGCATAAGGCCCCGGCTGCCCACCGGGACCACCTTGGGGAGGACCGGGATTGGGAGTTTGTTGAGCTGTCGGGCCGTTCGAATCGGTATTGGCATCGCCAGGTCGGGCAGGGGCACTGATGGAACCACTGTCGCTGTCATAGCCGCCACCATTTCCCCAGTGAGGATTCAGGTATCCGCCCGAGTTGAATCCACCGGTTCCACCGCGACGGTAACTGTCATAATCGCCGATTCGTAATCCATCTCGATCAAATTTATTCACACTGCGGGTGGAACCATAATAACCTTCTACGACAAAAGGCTTAGGCGGTTCTTCCTCTTTTGGTTTTTCCGGAGACTTCAATCCGAGGATTTCATAGAGGGTTGCTTTTTCAGAACTGCTGACGGCAACGCCGCCATTCCCTTTTCCTTCGGGGGTATAACTCATTGTAATTTCACCGCGGTCACGGGCCAGGATCATGATGTTGGCCTGTTCGGGAGTCAGTTCCAGCGTGACATTTGTACCCCGCCGGGAACTGCTGTTTTGAGTGTAGCTGCGATTGATGGCAATCACCCGGACGCCGTTAAACAGGGTCAGCGTCATGCCACCATTCATGCGTTTGTCATTATTCATGCCGGTCGGTGTCATGTGGACATCGACGTACTCACCGGGTTTGATCAGTCCATCGACCAGATCTACGGACGATTCCAGAGGTACGGAAATCGCCCGCATACCTGCTTCCACCTGGATAGGTGGTGTCTCTCCGGCCGGGTACAGCTGACCGGTTGAAATCGGTGTCGCGGCAGGAATGCGTTCCTTGACGATACGACCGACGATCACGCGGTTCGATGTCATCATTTCCGGCTTCAGATTTTTGATCGCAATCGGACCCAGACCCAGATGCTCATCGGTTACCAGGGTACCTGGTTCCAGTTCACTGATCGCCATGGGAATGTTTCGTGTGGCAACTGGCGGTGCTTCTTCTTTACCGGCCAGTAATCGTTTTCCTATATAGGCTGCAATCAGTACGCCGAAGACGCCAAACATCAACAGGGTTACTTTTGCAGGGGTCAGGCTTTTCACCGGATCAATCTCCCGTAACTTGGTGAAGCAAGGCGGTTGCCCGGCTTCCAGTTTCCCCTCCTGTTGAATCGTCGGAGGGCTTTACGATTATTTCCAAATCAACAAGGTGCGAATCGATTCGCCGATCGAATCACTCTTTGATCATCCTTGTTTCTGAATACAAATTTTGTCCCGTTAAGTCGTATCCCACTGGCCACAGCAGGTTCGGCGAAGCCAGATTCATCGGAATGCTGACAGCCACCATCACGATATCGCCGGCATGTTCTCCCATCTCCGTCTGGATGACAGCACCTTGCCCCAACTGGGGAGGCAGTATCTTCAATACTTCCTGTTGTACATTTTCTTGTGTGATGCCCGGCAGTGTTGCCAGTCGCGCACCGATGCGGCTGGCTTCGACCACATCTGCCCGCGCATAAAACAAGAGAGTAAATTCGAGTAACGCGAACAGCACGATACCGAAAATCGGTAGCACCAGCGCCAGTTCCATACTCAGGAACCCCCGGCGTTCTGGCTGTTGCGAATGATGTTGAACTCGTTTGACTCGCATTGCTGAATTACTTTCAACAGTATTTCTAATGTGATCTGGTCTGGAACCAGGTGTTTAAAGTACGACCGACTTGATCACCATCCAGGTGGTGACACTCCAGGTCGCCAGCACGACTGGCAGCGCGAACGGCATCAGGCCCCGCTTCTGCTTCTGTTCCATGCTTTCCGGTTTGTATTTCTTTTTATTCTTCAAAGCTTTGCCGGTTGCCAGATACGTTTCTTTGGTTTTTCGTGTCCCTTTTGTGACAACACTCCAGAAGAGAACCAGAAACGAACCGATCAGTACAAACAGCGTTCCGACAATCATGACGGCAATAGTCGCTTTGAAACCCAGCCAGATCGATAAAGCGCCCATCATTTTTACGTCCCCGGCAGCACCACTGCCGACGATCCAGATCAGAAAGAATGAGCCAAAGCCTGCCAGGAACCCCAGTCCGCCGTACATCAGGCCTTCCCAGCCATTGAAAACCAGCTGGTAAATAATGCCTAATACGAAGAAGGGAACCGTCAAAACGTTGTAGATTTTTCTGGCTTTGTAATCCGTAATCGCAGCGATCACTGTGAAGATCCCCACGCTGATCGCCATGACATACAGTGAGGTTTGGGTGAGCTGAAAATCCATTGTTGTGCTTCTCAATCAATCTAACTGGTGATGGAAGTTCTGCCGATTAAGGCAGGTACGTTATCTGGTGAATTTATGCTGAACCTGACAGCAGGTGTTGAAAATATACCTCACGTTTCCCCTGAGATACTTTCATTCTGAAAAAAAACGCAGCCTCGGCCGTTCGACTGTTTTCTAAACGCAACAATACAGAATAAAACCGTTATATTTCGGACAAAGCGATTAATGACGGGTATCAGCACAATCAGTAGAATCAGAAACGGCAGGAAATCACACCCGGGGCCGAGCTGTCTTTCCTGGAGTGATCACATGGAAGGCAACACTGTTTTATGATGTAACTCCTTGTGATTGCTACCTGTTTGCAAAGGAAGTGAAGCTCAACAGGAGGGCTTGCAGTTTCAGTGAAGAGGGGAAAGAATTCTGAATTCAGGAGGTTAACGGTTCGCGCACCGATCCCTGATTCCTAAAATGAGTCTTATCTGGAGAATCGCTCTGATCCGGAGAGACAGACCAGGCCGGGAATTTTTCTCTGGTTTTCTGTTTCCGTACATCAGACAGATTACTGAGGCGGACTCTGGCGCATCACGCAGAGGGCTCGCATGTGTTTCAAGGAAGGATGAACATTGAATTCAACAGAATTACTGGATGTTGCTGAAACGGCTGCCCGTCGAGGAGCTCAATGTCTGCTGGACTGGGTCGATGAATTTCGGGTCTCTGAGAAAGGCCGCGCCGATCTCGTGACCGACGCTGATTTTGCATCCCAGAAAGCGATTTTAAATCATATCAGTGAATCCTACCCTGAACATAACATGTTAGGGGAAGAGGGTTTGAACCGGCAGGATGGCGACTCCGAATATCGCTGGGTCATCGATCCTCTGGATGGGACTTCTAATTATGTACACGGTTTCCCTTATTATTGCGTGTCCATTGGACTCGAGTATCAGGGAGCGCTTGTGCTGGGAGTCGTTTATGACCCGAATCGCGATGAAATGTTCTCTGCCTTTCAGGGGCGCGGGGCTACCTTAAACGGGACTCCCATCGCGCCCTCCCGTATTCTCACTCTGGATCAGGCGATGCTGGTAGCCAGTCTACCGGTGGGAGTTACTGGACGGGATATTGCCATTGATCGTTTTTTACGGGTGCTGCCCGAGTCACAGACTTTGCAGCGCACAGGCTCGGCAGCGTTGAATTTATGCTACGTGGCCACCGGTCGGATTGACGGTTACTGGTCAAGTAATCTGAAACCCTGGGATATGGCGGCTGGCGTTCTC
>TARA_R100001132_G_scaffold27230_2_pt1 | contig 11499 bp, 6 predicted proteins | sample TARA_R100001132 | Tara Oceans TARA_R100001132 (sample SAMEA2621247) | marine metagenome | biome: marine biome (ENVO:00000447); feature: mesopelagic zone (ENVO:00000213); material: "saline water (ENVO:00002010), including plankton (ENVO:xxxxxxxx)" | depth 800 m | reverse complement strand
CGCGCGGCAAGTCGGCCTCGGGCTCGATGGTGAAGGACCCGGTTCCATCCGATTCCCATTTATAGCCGGTCTCGTCCTGGTAGCTGCGCGTGAGAACTTCGACTTTGTCGGCGAGCATGAAAGCAGAATAGAAGCCGACGCCGAACTTGCCGATCAGGGAGACTTCTTCCTTCTTGTCCCCGGCGGCTTTGCTTAAGAAGTCGAGGGAACCACTGTGGGCGATGGTGCCGATGTTTTCGATTAATTCATCGTGTGTCATGCCGATGCCGTTATCGGTGATCGCGAGCACACGCTTTTCGGAATCGGGTTCCAGGCGGATTTCCAGCGGTTGGTCATCTTTGGCTGATTCATCGGTCAGCGAGATGAAGCGAAATTTGTCCAACGCATCGGAGGCGTTTGAAATGAGCTCCCGGATCGCGATTTCCCGGTTCTGGTACAGGGAGTGCGAGAGCAAATCCAGAAGTTTTTTGATTTCGGCCTGAAAGGTAAATTTTTCGGGTGCGGTTTTTTCGTTCATGGTCTTACTCGGAATCAAATCGTTAAAAGTCAACAGTCGTTTTATTGAAATACGGGAAAGAAAAGAGTTTTCCCGCTGACAGTACTGATCCTGACCTGTTTTATAAAAGGAATGAGTTTTATTGTAAAGCAGACGGCTCCCTCAGCTTGTGTGGTAGATTCAGAAATCGTCAGAAAGACGTTTGTAATCTGGCTGCGGAATGCGTAATAATAGGTAAGATCAAAGAGCCGGGCATAGAACGGACTTTTCTCAAACGATCTGTCTATACCGTATCAATACACTCTGGAGAATGCATTCATGGACTATTACTCACGTCGCGACTTCTTGAAAACCGCTGCCGCCGGAAGCACTCTGGCGCTGGGCTGTGGATTGTCGGGCTCCGTGTTTGCAGAAAAAAAATCAGCGAAACAGGCACAGTATGGTCTGGTAACTTACCAGTGGGCCAAGGACTGGGATTTGCCAACCCTGTTGAAAAACTGTGAAACAGCGAATGTTCTGGGGGTCGAACTGCGAACCACGCATGCGCATGGTGTGGAACGTTCGTTGACAGCAGATCAGCGGAAGGAAGTCGCGAAGCGCTTTGCGGACAGCCCAGTGACGTTAGTGGGAATTGGCAGCAATGAACGCTATGACAGCCCCGATCCGATCAAATTGAAGAAAGCGATTGCCGATACCAAAGACTTCATCAAACTCAGCCATGATGTCGGGGCAACAGGCGTGAAGGTGAAACCCGATTCCTTCCATGTGGGCGTTCCGGAAAATGTGACGATCGAGCAGATCGGAAAATCGCTGAATGAACTGGGGGAATTCGGTGCTGACTTTGGACAGCAGATTCGACTGGAAGTGCACGGCAAGTGTGCCCATCTGCCGACGATTCGAAAAATTCTGGATGTTGCCGTGAATCCGAATGTGGCGATCTGCTGGAACTGCAATAAGCAGGATCTGGAAGGGGCGGGGCTGGCGGCGAATTTCGCAATGGTCAAAGATCGCCTGGGAGATACGACGCACATTCACGACCTGATCCACAACCCGTACCCGCACAAAGAGTTTTTCGAGTTGATGGCGGACGCGAATTATACAGGCTGGTTGATGCTCGAAGAAGGTAGCGTGCCCAAAACAGACACCGTGGCTGCATTAGCTGAGCAACGAAAAGTCTTCGATAAAATGTGGGCTCAGGCACAGGACAGCTGAGTTCAACTGGCGCATGACTGATGATGTGGAATGGGAACGACTGCTTAAGGAGTTTCGCAGTTGGTGTTGTCGTGCTCGCTCTGTTCTTTGATGGCGGCGTAGACTTCTTCCCGATGCACGGTCACATCTTTTGGTGCTTCTATACCAAGTCGTACTTTATCGTTTTTGATTTCAATCACCATTAAAGTGATGGAATCTCCAATAATGATTTTTTCGTCTTTTTTTCGGCTGAGGACAAGCATCGCGATTCCCTGCGAATAAGTGGGGAGAACATCTTCGTTAAAGGCTTCCTCTGAGTCTGAAAAAATATTCATGTTCAGAAAAAGCGACACCTGAAACTTAGCGTACTGTTTTCGGGGTGTCTGCTGCGATCTTGAAAAAATGCAGGGTATTCCGGTAAGCGCCTCACGTTGCGCATCAGTTGTAGCAGTTGTACCGTTTATAGTTTCTCATTTTTGGGAGTCTGTTCGGATTATACGCCGGACCTCAATTGAGGATTTTCAGTGAATTTCCCACGTGTAGCCGTAACGAAACACCGTTTTGAGAGTCGGCGAGCCTCGTATTTACGGCGAGGCGGTACATGTTTTGAAACAGACTGCGATCTGCCCAGTCCGGAAAAGTGTCCGCTCGTTTGCTGATGAAAGTTTTCATGAATTGCGCGTCCGTGTCTCCCGACCAGGGAGAACGCGAAGGAACCACACAGCGTTTACAGGGATTCGATCCGTCAAACGTGACGGCGCCAATCTGAAACTGCACCGGTGGTTCTGCTGCCGAATAGAGGCGGTCTTCACAGAAGGGAAGATCGCCTGCGAATTCAAGGTTGGCGCGAAACCGCAGACGTAGTTCTGCGACGGAAACCTCCGGGAACCAGCGCGAGAGTTCCTCGTAGGTCTGGGTACTGACAATGGTTGGTCCCGAGGCTGCGAGATCATCCGGAAAACCGGTCTCACGATTCTCTCGGAGAGTCACCCGGGTCTGAAAATAGTCGCTGAACCAGGCTTCCAGTTCGGGGCGATCATCGTGTAATGAGAAACGGACGGATTCAGCGGACTGTTGGGGGACCGAAAGTGTAACCGACTGTTCTGCGAGATCAAACGCCGCGCGGATCTGATGAATCGCCGGGTACTGTTTTCCATTGATCAGTTTGCCTGACTCAGCGAACAGGGCAAACTGACGATCGCCTGTCAGTGCGCCGCGGGGGAGAAGTTCGGCCTGATCGACATAGACCGGGTCGAGTGATTTCACGGGATAGACGGCGATGGAAGAGAGCGTCCACATGGTCATGTTTTTTCATTCTCGAACGCATCACACTTAGACATAGCGTCTCTCAATCTATTACAGCGGCTCCAAATGATCCTGGAGCCGCTATAATATAACGGAGCACGGTCTAAATGCTCAGCGGTTTCTGTTTGGGTCTGAGAGTTGTTTTAAGTCCTGGATCTCTGTTTTGAAATCAATGATCCCCGTCGGGCTCAGGAAACGGTCAATCCGGTTTTCGGTTTCGCGACACAGACTGGCGATTCGGGCCTGGGCGGTTTTGTTGTTTTGTGCCTGGGCAGCTTCGACCGCAGAGACGCGGATGACATTCAGTTTGTCCTGGAAAATCTTGCGGGGAGAGAGTTCACTTTCCAGTTCACGGATGCCTGTCTCGACTTTTGCCCATTCCTCACTTTTGGCCCAGTTGCGAATGTGCGACATTTTCATTGAGAGTTCGGCAACCGCTTCGATGAGTTCACCGTTGAGTACCGCCAGTTCGCCTTCCACACTGAGACGAATACGGTCGTCGGGAATCTGGATGGAGATCTGTGAATCAATGCCGGGCAGGTAAGGGACATTCGCCACCAGGGCATTCCCGCTCCGGATATACAGCCAGATCAACGGTTGTTGAGGATCGACATCGATCTCGATTGTTCCACTGCGGTTTGTGAGAAACTCACCCGTCACATAATCGGGTTCCTGGAGCGGTTTTTTCGTTTCCTCGCTCTCTTTTTTGGCCTCGATCTGTAACTGCCGGACTTCCTGTGGGTTCAGGGGGGAAAGCTGGACTTTCATGCCTGCGTAAGTCTGGGTCGAGGTGCCGCGGGGAATCAACGATAATTCGGTTGTCTGAAAACGGGGCTGCACCGCCAGGGCCAGCATTTCCACACGGCGCCGGCTGCCGTCCAATATCCCCCGCAGACCGGATGTGACGGAACAGGTTGTATGCTTGCGATTCATTTCCTGAATGCTCAGATAGGTCCAGGGGATCATCTGGATGTTTTTGACTTCCCGGTCGCGATTCAGATAGCGGAAAAATGGCAGCAGAAATGAGTTGATTTCCAGGGTAGCCACTCCCGGGTCAGGAGTGAGGAACTGGCTGGCCTGCTCACTGACGGTCACCTGCTCTCCCTCAACTGTTTCAATACTGACAACAGAGGAAAACAGGTCGCGCAGTAAATCAAACGTGGTTTCCGCCAGAAACTGTTTTTCATAAGTGATATTTTCAGACAGGGAACTGAGACGCTGGGAGTAATAGTCAAACTCTCTGCCTGAAATGCGATAGCCAATCCCGGCGGGTTCTACGACAATCAGAAACAGTTTCTCAAAAGGCTGCTGCGGGTAGCGTGCGAGGATCTGATCCGGCTGCAAACGTAACAGACCTGTGGAAGTACATAGTGGTAACCAGTGATTTTCGAAGATGCCGACGGTCGTCTCTGCCTGGGGAGGACCTGGTGCATGCAACAGCCATTTTTCCCCCACGGATCGTTCAATGATCTGATGCAGTCGAGACAGCAACTGCTGGCGTTCATATTCGTCGAGTCTGCTTTCCGGATCGCAGGCGATTTCAATGCGGGTGCGATAAGGCTGCAGGCTGATGTGCAGGTGGGGATTCACGCCGGCCTCAGTGGTGGCTGCTTGCGCATACAGTGATCTCGTCGCGGGAACAGAGAGTACCCCGAACATGAGCATGCAGCAGCAAAATTTGAAAACAGTAAACTGAGACATTACATTTCCAGAGTTATAACGGACGATAATAACATGACGTGATCCAGATTCCATTACAGTTAACCACAGTGCCTTTCAATCGATGCGACCCGGTCTGAATAGTTCTGGAGACGCTTTAGTAAAACGGCACACAGTCTAATTCCGGGTAAACGATTCCACATCGGGATAGTAGGGCTCCGGAATCCATTGCTCTACGTTGTCATAAAAGTTTAACGGTCGATCAGCGTATCCTTTAATGTTTTTACGAAAGACATGAAACTGGTCGATCTCCCACAGGGGAATGATATGTGCCATTGAGTAGAGCTGCTGTTGCAGTTTTTTGATGAGCGCCGTTGCCGACTCCCAGTCGGTGGCTTCATCCAGTTCGATCAACGAGAGTCGCATCCAGTCCGGGAGAATTTCCAGGGATTCAATTCGGGCTCCCTTGCCAACTGTCAGGAACGGCCAGAGTTCCATCACCGGTTCTGTCATTGCGACTGTGCGATAGACGATATCCCACTCGGGAGTTCCTTTTTTGGCTTCTTCAGCTGTGTTCGGGATCAGCACGACTTTCAGTCCAATTTGAGACCAGGCTCGAATCATCTCCTGGGCGGCTGCCTGCGCTTCCGGATTGGGGTCACAGAGCATACGCAGCGTGGGGAACTGCCCTCCCAGTTTTTTCTGTGAAGCCACAGCGAGGGCGACTGCGAGCGGGAAACTGTATTCACGTTGAGGCACCTGGTTGTTATAAACCTGTAAGCCGGTGGAGTAGGGTGCAGTGATCAGGCGGCCGTTCAACAGCCTGGATTCGTGCAGCAGGGTCTCGGTTAAAATCTTTTTCCGATCGATGGCGTAAGCCAGGGCCCGGCGCAGTTCGACCACCTGCAGTGGTTTGCTTTCCGGGTTGAACTGCAGCACGTGTGTGAGAGGTATCGCGGCCTGGACGACGTTGAAATCTTCGCTATCCTTGAAAAAGGAGACCAGTTTCGCAGGCAGAAACGGGAGCACAGAAACCTCTCCCAGCAGTAACCCCTGAAAGGATTTTTCGAAACTGCGATAGGGTATCTCATTGATCTGTGCCACATTAAAATTCCGCATGTCTTTTGGTTCCGGCACGGCGCGGCTGTAACTGACGATCCCTTCCCGATGATGGTCAACGATAAAGCGACTGGAGACAAAGATTTCCTCTCCGGTTGATGCAGGCCCTGTCTCTGGATCAGTCGGTACTGTCGAGATGTTTTGCCAGAGCGGGGGAGAATTGACGGGCTCTGAGAGCAGCCATTCGGTCCGCAGGGGGACCCGGTCAAAGTAGACTCTGAAAGTAAACGGGCCCGTCGATGAGATCGAGCGGACATAACTGTCAAAGCGTTCGTCATAGCTTGTGTTACCGGGGGCGATTTTGCTGCGCAGGTGCCGCGTGATATCCGCTGCGAGCATGACAGGGTGTGATTCCCAGGGGGAATAGGACTGTCTGAGGATAAAGTCGGCACGCCGTCCCAGATCCGTGGGTTCCCATTGTTCGAAAAAGCGGCTTTGATAATGAGGAATCTGATCGACCCTGCTGACTTCAAACAAGGGGATCTGCGTTAAAGCATGATGGCGGCGGGTTGATTCGCGTTCGAGAAAATAAGGGGTTTCGTCCAGGGCGGTCTCGAGTACGCCCACGTTGATCATCGGAAAGCGTTTCTGATAACGCAGCAGTGAATCACGGAGTTTCGGGTTCGTCGGCCAGACCACCACGGCGTGAGAAACCGCCTGGATCGCCTCCTGGTATTGCTGCTGGCTGGCAGCCTGTTCTGCCTGTTTCAGAATGGAATCAGACTCGTTGAGAAACGTTGTTTTCCACTGCCCCACAGATGGCTGTCGGGGGTACATTGATTCAAGACGTTTGAGATAGTAGTGAGCCTTGCGATAGACTTTTTCCTGAACCGATTGTGAAATCATGACGTCAATAATTTCACCAGCAAGTTCACTTAAACCGGGGTATTGAGGGTCGCGGGTGTGAAGATCCTGTACATACGCCAGCGCGTTGAGATACTGCTTTGAATTCTGTTTGTCCTTCGCTTCCAGCAGCAATAACTGCTTCTGCCTTTGATCGAAACCAGGCCAGTCCCGATGTTTGCGGTCGAGTACCAGCAGGAGTTCAAACGCGGTTTTCAGGTCATTCTTTTCCAGCAACAGATCGATGCGTTTGAGGATGTGGTCTTCGTGGTGGATAATCTGCTTTACGCTTTTACGCTGAATTCGATATTCCGGGTTTTCTTTTTCATCGAGCAGGGTGATGTGGATGAAGTTCATCTCCGCCCGCATTTTTTGCTGTTCTTCGATTTCTTCTTTGCTTTTGGGTTTGGGCCAGTTGTAACTCTCTTTGAATGCCAGTTCGAGTTGTCCCAGGGTATCCGGGCGGGGATAGATTGGTTCGACAACCAGCACAGCATCATTTTCGAGCACGATCCAGTCAACGGGTGGCTTCTTGAGCAGCTCTTCCATCGTCGGGATTTGCATCTGGTCCAGTTTAGGCAGGATTTCTACTTCACCGGCTGAGTCTTTGTCTTTGGCTCCATTTGGGGCCGTGTCCGGTTTTGTCTTTCCCTTGGAGTCATTCTGGGCAACAGCAAACTCCAGGTCGACGATGAGACAAACACTGATGCAGACAAGCAGTAAAGGATAAATAACACGAAGTGATTTCATAATGAGGCCTGACCTTTCTGCTGAAGCGCCTGATCAATTCGATACAGGCTGCCATCGACGGTCGGTACAAGCAGCAGATTCTCAAGATTGACAACCGGGCCGATCGCCGGGAGAGGGGCCACCAGTTCGGCTGAAACCTTTCCGGACTGGAGATCGACAGACAGTACTTTTCCGTTTTGCAGGGATAGCAGAAGCTGGTTATTCAGCACGGCGGGAGGACCAGCCAGTGCAGTACCCGGTAAGTCCAGGCTCCAGACTTTTTCGAGCCCCTGATCAATGTTAAAGCAGCTTAAAATCTGTTTGGATTGGACAAACAGAAACGGGTCTGTTAGCCAGAGATCACTGGTCGCAGGTGCATTCAGCTGTAACCGGGCCTGGGGTTGGCCGGTCTGCAGATCCAGTAACTGCAGTAAGCCGGAAGCATCAGCGACTGCAACCGATTTCTTTCCGACACCGGCCTTGAAATCAATCGGTTGTTTTTTATCTGTGCTGGAGAGCACCGCCAGATGGCGAACAGGGCTGGTTCGGTACTGGAGTGAGATGATCTGGCCCGCTGACGTGATTGCCAGGCATTGATCATCGGTTGTCGGGATCAGTTGTTTCCACGATACGCTGGGATCGACGTCATCGGGAAGGACGTGTTCCAGCACGGAATCCAGTCCGTGGCCTTGACGGTAGACTGCAATCCGCTTTCGAAAGGGGAGTGCAATTCCATCGCCCAGCAATACGGGAGGCGCATCGAGGGGCGATTTTAATTCAATCGTCTGCTCCAACTGTCCAAACTGATTCAGAATCCAGAGAGTGGGCTGGGGAGCATCACAGTAGACCGCTATTTTGCCATTCGAGAGATGGCTTGAATGCAGGGGGGATGTGAGTGATTCCGGGAGCTTGAGCTGGGTGCTCGACTTATCTTTGAATGGGGTTTGCGCATCTGAAAAATCATTCTTGCGCAGGCGGAAGATATCACCGTCAGAAGTGATACTGACCAGACCCTCTTGATCGCCTGCGCCATAAGGGTAGGTGGCGATGATGTCGGTTCCCAGAATGGATTTCCAGGAGCTCGACATTTCATCTCGATTGGCGATCGTAAAAATGACTGAATTGGATGAGAGCAGGCGGCGTGCCAGGTAGAGATTGTTTCCGATCAGCTGCATCGGCTGCGAGCCCAGGCCGTCCGCGATTTTTTTCTTATCCAGCGTGATTCCTGTATTCTGGAGCGTGAACTTCCGCAAGGCGGAGCTGCACATCCAGAGTTGGCCACCTGAGCCGGCAGAGAGATAGATCTGACAGGACAGGGGATCCTGCAATTGAGCAGTGGCAATTTCCGACAGTTTGCGTTTGCCTTCTTCATCGGTAACCGTGTAGGCCGTGATGCGTTCCGGAACGGTTGGGAAGAAGAGCTGTTTTCCCCGCAGTGCGGGGATGCTGTGAACCTGTCCTTTGATCCGGACCTGCTCCAGTTCATTGAGGGTGGCGTTTTGACCGTTTCCATCCAGAACATGCAGTAAGGCAGAGTCGGCACGATCATTTTCACACACCAGCAGCAGTTTGCCCATCGAAAGAATCGGGATCTGGATCGTGCCCGGTCGATGCCCGAGCGAAGTCACTTTCAGGCATTCAAAAGGACGCAGGCTTACCAGGTAGACCACGGCTTCAAAACCGGCAACGGCCACAGACTGTTCGCCATAAACCAGACCCGGAGCACCGACGAGCGGTTGCGCAAACTTGAGCTGAGAAACAATGTCGCCTTTCAACAGGTCCAGGTTGAGCAGCTCGCCACCATTACAGGAAACGATAACCTGCCCCTGGTACACGAGGGGTTTTCCTGTGGGGCGGGAAGGCAGAGGCTGTCGCCAGACCAGTGAGCCACTTTTCTGAGTAACACATAACAGTTCGTGGTGACGGGTATCGTATAACAGCAGTGAGGGCTCACTGCCAGCAACAGTCAGGGGAGCAAACGGTGTGTCCAGGCCGGTCGGTCGACGCCAGACGGGATCTCCTGTAATCGAATCGATTCCAAAACAGCTGCCATTGGCTGACGCAAACACGTTTCGTCCATCTGAAACCTCGTTGGACCGGGAACGGGTATGAAGCGCGAGCGTGACTGCCTGGGGAAACGGTTCGGGATAGTCTTCCGTGACTGCCGGGATCGCTTCCTGACTGGCTTGTACCAGCGATTTTTCCAGTTCCAGGATTTGTGTCAGGATCGTCGCCATCCTGCGATCGTTTTTATAATAGGGGTAACGATCGAGCAGGTGACGTCTCTGTTCCAGGGCGGCCAGTGTTTGTTTCTCTTTCAGGGAGTCTTCAATCTGTTTGACGGCGACATCAAAGACTTCTTTGCGCAGAATTTCCGCTTCGGCTTTTTCATATCCAGCTTTGATTTTGGCCAATGCTTCTGTGGGAGGCGACTCTGGCGGGCTATAGCGCGTGAGAACCTTTTCCGCATTACTGGAGACGATTAACAGGTCGCGTTCTTTGGTACGACTTGCGGTCTCGACGGCTCCCAGCGCGATACGCTGTCCATAATCAACCAGGGTTGGATACAGGGCTTTAAAATCGGAATCATCACGGTGTTTCTTAATGAATTCGTTGGTCGCTTCCAGACCCGCGTTCCAGGCGGGGGTTGAACCGGAAATTTCTTTTTCCACCAGTGATTCGCTGAGCATGATCCGCGCTTCGTCGGCATAATCACTCTTGTTGTAATGTTCCAGAAAGTGTTCAAACAGTTGAATCGCCTGCGAATATTTGCCGGCTTCCATCTCCTGGACCGCTGCATCGAAATGCCGCTTAGCCGTGTCGCGACCAATGATGAACCAGAAGGTTAAAGCGACTAACGCCAGCAGGATACTGCCGCCTGCCAGGGAGAGGACGAACGGGGATCGGACCACCTGTCGTTCACCCGGTCGGACTGCGTTGCGTGATGAACGTCGCCGGACACGGTCTTTCAGCGACAGCGGTGTTTGTGGTTTCCTGCGACTGTTGTCTTCTGTTTCTTCTTCGTCGATTGTGTGTTCCGTGGAGCGTGACAGAAACGTGGTCTCGGGGCTGGAGGGCGCAGAACCAGGTTCGTTCTCTATCAGCAACTCCGCTGCAGATGCCAGGTCCAGGTCGTCATAATCCAGGATTTCTTCCTCCTCGTCCGCCGGTGTTTCAACCGGTCGGGAAGACTTTTTTGGTTTGGAAGACTTCTTTTTTCGGGGCTTCTTTTCTTTGGGAAGCAGTGAATCCGGTGACGCTGCCTTTTCATTGGCTTTCAGCGAGTTTTGTAGAAACAGTTTCTGATCGTCCTGGCTGTCCAGTTTCAGGTCAAGCATGGAGCTTTCAGAGTCATCTGATACATCAGATACATCAGGCAAGGGAGCGCTCAGGTCGAGCAGATCGACTTCGTCCACAAACAGGATATCGGCTTCGCCAATCCGGATCAGATCGCCGTCCTTTAAGAGGGATCGGCCCGACATGGTGCCGTTAATCTCGATGCCTTCACTCGTCGCGGCGAGAACTTCAAAGTTTTTTTTGTTCCAGCTGATGCGACACTGCATCGAAGCGACATTCTCACTGTCTATCTGTAAATCATTGGATGCATGGCTGCCGATCGAAACGGGCTGCTGTTTTGACAGCTCGAGGATCTGATGCTTTCCAGACAGGAATGAGATTTCTAAACTTGGCATTTCAAATACTTATCTCTTGAGAAGCGGGCGAGTTTCGATTGCAGACGTGTGCGGTCTGTGACGCGTCAGTCTTCAGGTCCTTTGTAAGAGGCAAGCCGGATTTTCTGCATCCCGACTTCATTGGCTGCATCCACCACCGCGACCACTGTTTCATGTCGCGCTGCCTTATGGGCACTCAGTACAAGTTCTGATTTAGGCTTTCCATCCGCGTCCCGGCGATCGAGAATGGCCTGGACGATTTCCGCTGGATTGGTCAGCCTGGTGTCATCGACATAGATGCCATTATTATTGTCGATTTCGACAATGATGGATTCTTCACGGAAATCATCCAGTGTCTGCAGTGATTGCGAGACGCCATCTTCATCCGGATTGGGCGGGGGCACCTCAATACTTTTCTGCAGACTGAACGAGGCCGTGATCATAAAGAAAATCAACAATAGAAACGTCACATCGACCATCGGCGTC
>TARA_R100001132_G_C3275065_1_pt1 | contig 11549 bp, 7 predicted proteins | sample TARA_R100001132 | Tara Oceans TARA_R100001132 (sample SAMEA2621247) | marine metagenome | biome: marine biome (ENVO:00000447); feature: mesopelagic zone (ENVO:00000213); material: "saline water (ENVO:00002010), including plankton (ENVO:xxxxxxxx)" | depth 800 m | reverse complement strand
TTTTTTTGAGGTTGCTCTCGTTGAGACAATTCCCTTACACGCCACCCTCTGAGTTGTGACACTCCAGAGAAGTTTTTTTCTGTTTTCCTGATGATTTGAGTCCAGTCTGTGGGAAAAATGCACCGAATTCGTTCAAAAACTCCGGTTTTACAAGTGTAATCTAGATTCGGCCATTGTGCGTAACATGAGGAAATGAAGTCACTTAATGATAAATCGCTACATGAAAATGAACTCCCCCCGTAAAAATCCCGACGCGGTTGATCAAGGAGAAGGAAAAGCAGGCAACCAGTCCTGAAATACAATATCGGCCAGGATATCGAACAATAGTTCACATACACTATTGGCCACAAATCTCATCCTCAGAAAGTTTACATGTTTTTTCTGGGGAACTTCAACCACCTGCCACTTTGCAGGAGACGAAGTTGTTGATCGAATACAGAAGAAGAGAATAGAATGCGGTCAGCCCGCATCGTTCTCCGGGCTATCTACCAACGGTGTCGGAAGCTGGCAAATTAGGATAGAGATCACCACCGGGAACGGTAAGATAACGTGTATCGTCCGCGGGGGCAGGTTATTCTTCACGCAACCCGTCGACGAGTTGTTGGGGGCGATTTTTGATGTCACACAAATTGGCTCGCATCAATTCATAATAGGTAGAGGCTTGAACGATCAATTCACGCATACAGTTATGGAACTTCTCACGGATTTAGCTACTGACAGTGATACCGCGTGATTAATTGATACAAGGTAAAAGTAAGCGAGTGAGTCAGACCATGAATGACAGTAAGAGACTGAGCAGACGTTTTAGGACACATGCTTTGCTGTGATTTCTGCAAAGTCTCGTACGTTACGGTTTTTGAAAGAACATTATGAAAAAGTATGCCCCTCAAGCATTGATTGTCGGTTTTATGTTACTGGCACTCGTGCGCTACGGCGTACGGACTGGCTTTCAATTCGGACCTACGAACGGGGAAGTGATTCAACAATATCAATCACAGTTTGAGTCGCTACATTCGACGTTGGAAGATGTCATATCTCGTATTGATGGACTCACTCCGGTGGAGGATACGAAACTCGATCTCACGCTGGATCCAAAACCGATTTTAATCGTGGGTGATGCGGAACTAACTAACACCTCAATGATCTCTTTAAGTTATTTGAAAACTTATCAAACGCCTGATTTGATTGGATCGAGTGACCTGACGGCTGGAGACTACGAGCATCAGCGTTTTTCAATCGATGGTGATGATTTTCAACATACGATTGCATGGATGGGCGATGATAATCCCATGGTCTCTTCCGCGCTCGAGAGTGATGGATCCGATATGGAAAAAATGCTCCAAAAGACTTTGTCACTGAAGTATCTGATCGTCGGACGCAGCCGAGAGATGAAGCCGAGCATTTATGACGAACACGGTCGCCCGACGGAAGATATACCATGTGATGTCTTTCTGGTGAGGCTCAAAACAGGAAAAATCGTTGGGCAGGCACCTCTGTTATTACCAGCTGCTGCGCGACCCGGAGGCAGCATGGGACCTGGCGAAATTGTCAACGAGGTCATTCGTCAGATCGGTGAGGTGTGGGGCAATGGAGCTGTGATTAAGTGACGCGTGCCAGTATTTTAGCGATCATCGTAGTATGGCATCCCGGATCTGACAAAAATTCTTAATCAATCTGCGAGTCAACGGTCCGAGTTGCCCAGGACGAAGAAACTCGCCCAGAAGAATAGATGGGCGGCCCTTTTGACCTTGCCCCCCTTAACCGCGTCCAGAACTTGATATACTAATCAGGTTTCTGGACCAATTGAGGAGGAGGCAACATGTCCACCAAGCGTGATTCACCCGAATCGATCATTTCGAAGCTCCGGGAAGCCGAAGTTCATCTTGCCCAGGGGATGACGATTCCCCTGATGTGCAAAAAGCTGGTAATCCATTAGCAGACGTACTACAAGTGGCGTCGGGAATATGGCGGTTTGCGGATGGACCAGGCAAAACGTCTGAAAGTGCTGGAGAAGGAAAATGCTCGACTCAAGAAGTTGCTGGCGGAGTCGGAACTGGATAAAGCCATTTTGCGGGAAGCTGCCTCGGAAAACTACTGAGCCTGTCGAAACGGAGTAAGGCGCTGAATTTCGTGAGAGATTCCCTGGGACATGATCAGGTTTCGGAACGTCGGGCCTGTCGTGTCCTGGGACAATCCCGTTCCACGCAACGGAGGTAGGGTACCCAGCGATGAAAGGTCCCGGGTGTGACGAGCGTGATCAGTTCGTTGATCGCTTTTCCCGAGTGGCTTGTCATATTTCAGGAGCTGCGCACGTTCGTGGGATTTTGTATGAATCTCTCCTGAAATACGGTCCCGCAGAATCCGGTTCTCATTTTTCAAGTAGAGGACGTATTTGGCCAACAGGCTGTCGGAAGCACTCGCAATCAGTGTCAGCAGTGGATGAAAAAGTAGGATCCTCGTGGAAAAATCAATCTCTCGGTGGTAACATGCTTTAAAATGAGGCGATGTTATTTTATTTGTAACCCGCTGAGATACAATTTACATTCGATGGATGACCTGATTCAGTGCACCGCTAAATCTTCACGGTTGGAGGCGATAACGTGAATTACACACAACACATATTCCGTCAAAGTGCGTTTAATAAAGAAGCATCAGTGCAAGTAACCGACGAAACAATTCAGTTGCTCGACAAAAGTGGAGCGATGAAGCGGGAAATCCGTTTCGAGGATGTCGACAAACTGCATATTTATGATGGAGGTTACGCCTTCGACGAGAACAAAAAGTCGTTCACGTACGTTTTCGCACGCATCATTCCTAAGCAAGGGAAGTCGATCCTGTTTCTATCGAGTTACTTCTTGGGGTTTGGTCGTCGAAAAATAAAGGCTAGAGATCTTAGTGATACTTTCAAAGATGTATTAGAGGAATTGAAAGCAGAAGTAAGACGACGGAATCCAGACGCTGTGATGATTGAGGGCGACCGCGGGTACTCCATTCTATGCTACACAATGTCCTTGCTTTTTGGATTGGGATTTCTCGTGACTTTGCCCTCCCCAATCATCACCATCTACTATCCGAGATTGGCTAAAGGAGAATTGTGGATATTTTGGATCGGGATGCTTTTTATCTGCTTCATATTCACTCGTTTTTTCTGGTATATGGCACAGTCATATGCGGTCACGCGGACCAAACTCTCAGAAGAATAACTACGATTCTCTCTCTTCTAGAATGAGCCTCCACAACTGACGGATTATCGTACAAGACACGAAATTATCATGCATTGAGGTCTATGTGTTACTTGAATGGCTATCAATACGAAAAGACCCTCTTGACGTGCCTCTTCCTTAACCAGAACTTGAGATACTATTCAGGCTTCGGGACTAATTGAGGATGAGGCGAACGTGTCTTCGTCGGGCCTGAGGTCTCCCAGCTCTTTGACATCGTAGACCGGTTAAAGGTCTTGAGGTATTTCAGTTTGAGGTCTTTGAGGTTGTCTCCGGCCTGTTCGCCCAGCGACGCAAGACGGGTGTGCTTTGCGGCGATATCAACGCCGCTGGATAGTCGAACACACCGTGAACTGGCTGTTCGATTTTCCTCGCCTGTTAATACCGTATGAACGATACAGTCATTTGTTTTAGGATTCGCACAACTCGCGTGTATGTTCACCTTACTTAATAAGTTGTGAAGCCAGTTCTAGGATGTCGTGACAATCAGAAGGGCAAAGCGTATGGCCGAGCCGATTTTGTCAACTGCTAAACTGGCCAATCAGCAGCTGTTCTACTAGCAAAGCCAGACTTCCTGATATTCATTTACCAACAGGAGTTGCTTCTGGCTGCCCGACGATGAAGAAGCTCGCCCAGAAGAATGGGTGAGCAGATCCGCTTTGAGTCCGCCTCTGTAAAATGAGTTTTTGCTGGGCAAATTGCATGGACTTGACTTGATCGCCAGTTTGTACGAAATGCTGATAAAACAATCCCATCAGTTCGCGCGTCTCTTTATCCGGTACTTCGAACATACTCATCAGCAGGCTATGGGCTCCAGCAACTAAAAATGCGCGTTGCAATCCCCGCACCCCGTGCCCCAATTCAGAATCTCCCAGGCCGCTCTCGCATGCACTTAACACAACCAGTTCCGTATTGCGGAAATTCATTGATGAAATTTCCTGAGCAGTCAGCCAACCGTCCTCAAGATCGACGGTTCTCTCCTCACTGTTTGTCGCCAGTTGATTGGCTCCAGCGAGAACAAGTCCGGATCGCATCAATGGATTGTCGACGTAGCGCAGTCTTCCCAGAGCCGAACCAGAAGATCGCTTCACGGATCGACTCTCGTTGAATGCTCCGGCAGTTTCATGAGGGAGATAGAATCCGTGAGTTGCAAGGTGTATGATCCTGGGAGAAACCACAGTCTTGAAGACTTCTTCAGCCGCGTCCCCTCCATAGAAAACCTGCACGGGACCGTAAATGGAATCCTTCAGTTGAGTCTGAACAGATTCCGCTTCTTCCCGGGCGCCCGGTAGTGGCCGCCACCGGAGCGATCTCAGTTCCATCTGCCCGGCACCGCGCAGTGCAAGGCTGAGATTAGGTGACAAGTCGATTCCCAGTGATTTCGCTGTCGTGATCCGTTCCTTGCGAGTCGCGTCATAATCCGGATCGGCAAGCACCAGAGTCCCGCGTCCGGGCGCGGCATTTTCCCGGAGCAGGTCCCGCCCGGAAGAGACATAGCTGATGGCCAGGTCCTCAACCAGATAATGACCATTGGCACGGTTTAACGCGGCAAACGGAATGAAATGGAGCTGCCCGTCAGGGGCGATGACGAGGTTTTCAAGGTTCGATAATTCCGCGTCAAACGGCTGCAGGAGTTGGCGGTACAGACTGGAACTCAATTCCTGATACTGAGACTCCAGTTCTTCCTCGGACATGAAACGCAGCGATCGGGGAACACGTTCAATATGACCCCGAAGTTTCTCAATCTGATCGTTGATGTCCTTCATTCGCCCCAGATCGACGAGGCGACAAGCCCGCGTTGTATCGGATGGCAGAAAGAAGGCGAGGAGGTGCGGGTCGTCTCCTACTCGCGAGGCCGGATCTTTCAGATCAATCAGGCCGCTGACGACAAACTCGATGAGAGCACTACGAGGAGCAAGTTTTCCGCGTATCTGCTCGACATCCACGCCCGTCAATTGCAATTGCAGACCGGCCCCACGGATGGCGAGAGCGACCTGTTCTTGCAGTTCCTGTATGCGGAGCACAGTTTTGGTTTGACGGTTCGGAACGAATTTCATCCCGTCATCCGCCAGTTGCTGCTCCTCGACTTCCACTCCGGTCACGCTTAACTCTGCCAGCCAGATCCTGAGCTGCTGGATTTCTTGGAGCTTGCTGGCGATGTTTTCGTCATGAATCAGGGCGTTCTGAGCAGCAGTCATCTGACAGGCGATGTCTAATGCCAGCCCCTTGCGTCCCAAGAACCGCGAGAACACTTCTGAAACAGAGCTCTCCGGAAGCTGCCCTGAGAGTTGCAGAGTCACGAGTAGTGAATATAGATTAAACCGGTTGTTCAGGAGTTTGGTCAGAGCGGCTTCCGGCCGTAGGACTAGATTTGACATCAAAGAACGTTCATCAATTTCAAAACAACGCTTCAGGAATTCCAGGGCGTCAGCGGTCTTACCCAGGCGCGCCTTCACTTCTGCCAGGTTGTAGAAAATCAGGAACTGAAGTTCGGTCAATGCGCCGCTGCGGTTAATTCTGGAACTGTTTGCTTTCTCGAGATACTGCTCTGCGTGTTTGAGGTCGCCGCGATTGAGGGCCACTGCCCCGAGATTGTGCAGGAGCTCTGAAATCTGTGGATGACTGGGGTTTTGGTAGAACTTTTTATAAATCTGCAGCGAATTCTGAAAATACTTCTCAGCTTCCACATACTTCTTCTGATTGAAGCTCAACATGCCTCGGAGCTCAAGTGCATTCGCGTAGGCTTTCGAATCGGGATCTGTCGACTTCAGTTTCTCAACCAATTCATCAACGACTTCCTGTAAAGGGGGATGAGAGAGAGGAAATTGCAGGAGTTGCCAGCCGGCTGCAAGGATGAATTCGGTCTCAGCACGGGGATCAACGCCAAGACCATTGACGATTTCCATGGATTCCAGCAACGGATAGATGGCCTGCATGTCATTCCCGAGGGCTGAATAAATTGCAGAAAGCGTTTTCAGGGCTTCCGCATTCTTCAGACTCATTTTACCAAAGACGGCTTCAAATCGCTGACAGGTTGATTGAGCCAGTTCCAGCGCTTCGGCATACTGCCCTTGATAACTGTGATACTTCACAAGCCGATGATAACTTTCCGCCAGGGCCGGAGCGTTCTCCCCCAAAATGTCCGTTTGAGTTTTGATCGCCTCATTTAACCATTGCTTAGCCTGCTGAGCTTCTCCGGCCGCCAGCGCACCGAGAGCGGCCTCTGATTTCGCTTCCGCACTGTCCGCGTGTTGATCGCCCAGCAAATCGACTCGAATGCGGACGGACTTGCGATAAGACTCAAGAGCACTGCTGATCCGTCCTGCTTTCCTCTGGAGCTTGGCCAACTCAAGACAGGTGGTCGCGATGTCGCGGTGTTTGAGTCCCAGAATCTCAGTCCTGGTTGCCAGCACTCTTTCCAGCAGAGAGATCCGATCTGCCGTGGCCTCGCTCTCGGACTCATCGAGCGCCTGTGACTCCAGATCCTTAGCCTCCTTCAATTTCTTACGTGCTTCAGAAGACAGGCCAGCAAGTTTGCGTGCCTCACGCAGTTCGTTTTCCGCATCGGCCAGATGCCACGGTTCACTTTGAGCCAACTCTCGGGCATGATCTCGGATAACGCTGAGAACACGCAAGTGTGGCTCCGGGTCCGAAAACTGCCTGGCAATCCCCTTCACCTGCTGGAGAAATCTCAACCACTCTCGTGCCTTGAAAATCTGCGGACGTTCCAGCTTTAAAACAGGAGAAGGACCGTCTTTCAACATCGACGTTGACTTCGGCGAGTACGTACCTTTGTCGAGCACGTTCCACAATACCTCAAACAGCTTAACCGCTTTGTGTGGATTTTCGTCCCTCTGCTCAAGCGAGATCTGTGCCAGTCGAATATCGCACCAGAGAGGAGAGATTTTCTGATCCTGCTGCAAGGTCCCATCCAGTTGGTCGAGCAAGCTGCGTGCCTCGTCATACCGTTCCTGCTCCTGATACATGGAAGTGAGTGTCAGCACGGCATCAACCTGTAATCCCCGATCGTACAAACCGGGTGTTTCGACCATTTTCAGAAATCGTCGAAAGAAGTCTTCCGCGGATACGTATTGTTGTTGCTTGCGATAGAGTCCCGCGACGTTCTTCAATGTGATCAGATGGCCGCGGGTGGGAGGACTTGCAAGTTCATCGAAAATATTGACCGCTCGCAAATAGTTCTGAAGGGCCTCATCGGTCCGTCCCAGAGTTTCGTAGATCGTAGCGACCTGATTGCAGGTTTGTGCGGCAAGACCTCGATCGGCATTCAGAAGCTGCCGCGCCAACTTTTCTGCAATTTCGCAATAAGGAATCGCTTCAATTAGCTGACCAGTATTACGGTAGTAGAACAGAAGTTCGTTCATAGTGATGAGATATTCGATGCCGCTGGTGAGGCGCAGCGCTTTCAGGACGCCTTCCGCCTTGAGCAGCGCGTCGATGGCGTTATCATGGCGCAGTGTATTTCGTATCCTACCGACAATTCGCAGGGCGTGTGCGTATTCCCAGGTCTGGTGCCAGGAATTCTGCTCGTAGACCCCAATAGCGGTCTCAGCCTGTTCCAATGTTTGTGCGGAAGCCGGTTCTGTCCAGTCTGCAATTTCGATCAAAAGTTCTGCGTACGTCGGATGGTCATCCCCCAGCACCGTGCTCATGGGTTTGAGAAGCAACTTGTAGTGGGTGAGCTTTACATCGCGTCCTTGCATGTGTTTCGCGACCTGAAAATCCGCACGTATGGCTGACGGAGTATCCTCCCCGAACAACTTCTGGATCAGCCTGCGATACTCACGGCTCAATTCCAACGCTGCGTTTCCCTCTCCCGCATTCTTTTTTGTATCAATCTGTTTTTGCAGAACCAGGCAACGGTCCATGTCCTGCAATGAATCTTGATTCATTTTTCGACAGCGCCGCAAAACCTTCAGTTCCCACTCAATGTCCCGTATCTGGTGCTGACTCTTTCCCGTATCGGCTTCAATCTGTTTCAGGGTGGCAAGGCTGTTTTCGAGATAGCTCTGAGAGGTCTCCCAGTTATGCTCCAGCAACGCCTGTTGACTGAGATATTGCTCGAGACTGACGAGGTTGTACTCAAGCAGTCGCGTCTGGGAATTGATGAGGCCGACTCGATTTCTCAAGAGATGGCAGGCTTTCTTCAGCGCGTCATGGGCTTCGGCATACCGGCCGGTCTGCATCAGAAGCAGACCGTAGTTGTTGAGAGTGATCGCATAATCCGGCAGGAAATCCGTGTCGGACTGCTCGTAGATTTCAACGGATTTTCGGAAATGGTCATCGGCGGGCTCAGTGGCGCCAGTATACAGTGCCTGGTCGGCCCAGACTTTATGTAAGTAACCATGTACGGGATGCGGACTCTTCGTGACCTGAGGAATCAGTTGATCGAGCCGCTGTATTTGTGTGACCGAGGAACTCGGGTCGTTCATCACAATCAACAGTTCCTGGCTTCTTAACAAAGCTTCGATCACGCTGAGATGGCGATCTCCCAGCAGTTCGAGCAACACGCCGGCACGCAGACGATTCGCCTCTAACGCAGCTCGATAGTCGTTCTTGAGCAGACCATTCTGGAAGTCCCGTTCTGCGTTCAGAAATTTCATACGTTTTGTGAGAGGCAGGTCGGAAATCGCGGTCAGTGTCTGTTGAAAGCGAAGTGCGTCTTCCGTTTTCCAGGACTCGGGCTGATGCAGACTATTGACGATTTTCAACGACTGGTTTGCGTACTGAAATGCGGCAGCAGCCTGATTATTCTCCAGAGAGTAATTGGCAAGATCGCGAAGCCTCCACGCTGCCTCGTCTGACCTGGAACCATAGATCTGCTGTTCGAGTTGGTAGACCTTCTTGGCGAGCGCGATCGCTTCCGTGAGATTCCCTTCGAGCCAAACCGCTTCCATCCTTGTCAGCAGCTTGCGTCTTTGCTTTGCAGCACTGGTGTCGGAAGTGATTGCAGGCCGCGGTGCAACAAGCGGCTGATCTGGTTGTTGTGCTTTAAGAAGCTCTGGTTGAAGTGCTACTCCCGGACTGGCAAACCAGGCGCAAAGTGAGAACAGGAGAGCGAGTACCCCCACGCCCATGGCAGAGAAATTATGGGATGCTGGCACGTACTAGACTCCCAATAATTGTTTCTCTGGCAGGTGTCCCATCGTTCTGAAGACTCCGCAATCGTCATACAGTGAGAATCCGAGCTTAATTATTCTCATTATCGCCTTGGCTTGAACAGAGGTCAAGCTAGTTTAGCCCGTCAGGATGTCGCCCCACGATCCAAATGCCGTTTCCAGCAAAGGTCCCCGGCTCAAATCCGATCCCAGTCAACTCCCAGTTATCCACGGGAACGCTGTTCGTTATCCGGAAAAGCACACATGAAGAACGGAAACGTGGAATCATTTCAGGACAAGTTGAGGAGTGTTTACTCATTCTCAAATAATTGCTGAGCCTGCAGAAGGCCCACTGCGTAATTAGCAATGGCGGCTTGACTACAAAGAATCGCGACCGCATAATGTACGCGAGTATCAGCCCCCTGCTGTGTTTGCAGCAGGTTGCGTTCTTCGGGGTTTTGATATGATTCCAGCACCCATCGAACCACAATTCTCTCTCTGACGTTGGAACAATAACTGGGAAGGTAAAATCACAAACAAGCACCGGACTCAGACATTTCCGATCGAGATGGATTCTGATTTCCTGTGTAATAGCTTTTTTCATAATTTTTTTGCAAATCGCCTGTCACAAGTCGAGTAGTCCGCTGTACGGGAGAGTGCGCTGGTGCAAAGTCGAAAGTTCATACTTCGAGGTTTGCACCTGATATTTTGCGAAATGTAAACTGCATTAACACGCAATACTGTTCCCCAGCTGGAGAACATGAGCAACCCAACAGGAGAGTACTATGAAAAAGATGAAAAGTTCCATTCTGACTGCGTGTATCGCCGGTAACCTGGTCTACGTATCCCTGAACCATGTTGCTGCTCAGGAAGTTACATTCCCCGATGCATCGTCACGAATCACAGACCCCGCTTCAAACCTGGAAGTCTCAAAGGCTTCCGCTTCCGGAACGATTGCGAAACCACCTGAAGCCACCTCTTTTGCGCGCCAAGATACTGCCACTCACTTGGCGGCCGGTTCCCTCAGCCGGAACAGTCAATCAGACAATCGAAACGCCGTTCTGAACAAGAATGAGGCGATCGGTCAACTTGGCCGGACATCGTCGTCCGTGGCATCTTCTCCCAAATCGGATTCGTTGAAATTTTCGCTCAATACCACGAAAGCCGGGAACCAGGGCCAGATCAGTTTGCCTGCCTCCCTGTCGGCGAGAAATGCTCCCGATGGGACAGGCGAAGAGAATTCTTCGATCAATCTGGATGTCTTCTCACAGTTGCGTCTTGTGGACTAGTGCAACGGGCACCTTACTAAGGAAAGGGAAGACAATGATTAATCTAACTAGGTCGCTGCTTTGCATGCTGTTTCTGGGGATGTTCCTCGGGACGCTCCCCGAACGATCGTTCGGGGAGGTGACCGATAAGCACCGTGAGGTTGTGAATCGGGTGACGAAGAGATTACTGGCCGTTATGGAGAAGCCAGAAGGATGGGAAGTCTGGCCGCCCAAAGTCACCGTCATCGATCCCGGATTTGCCAACGCATTTGCGGGATTTCGAACTGAGAACGGTGTCGATGTCCCGTTTATTGAGGTGACAGTAGATACGATTGAAAAGATTGCCAAATTTGATGAAGAAGCTCTGGCATTCACGATTGGCCATGAACTGGGGCACCTTTACTATCGACACAGTCATAAGAAAATGGAATTTTTCCAGAAGTTTGGGAACGATCTGCAGATGGTCCGACTCGCAACCGATCGCGAAAAGGAACTTGAAGCTGACGTTTACGGGATGAAACTGGCATTCAAAGCCGGTTATACCCGTCGCGGGCTTGTCAAGGATCTCAATGGATGGCGTGGCAACGGTCCTCCGTACTGTCGTTTTGAAGGGCTGAAACTGAATCACCCCTCCTGGGAAGATCGCGCTGTCTACCTGTTCGATGATGAGCGAACCAAGGCCTTGTGGCAATCGCTCAGTTCGTTTCAGACCGGTGTGATGTTCTTGGAAAATCAGCATTATCCGCACGCGGAAATCTGTTTTCGAAACGTCACCGAGGAATTTCCAGAATGCTACGAAGCCTGGGCAAATCTTGGTTATGCACTGTTGATGCAGTACTGCGATGGCCTTGATGCGAACGACCTGCGCAATTTTGATGTGGGGCAACTCGTTGTCGGGGGTTTCTATCGCCGACCGGACTCACTGGAACCCGCGGTTCGCGGCG
>TARA_R100001132_G_scaffold27256_1_pt1 | contig 11569 bp, 8 predicted proteins | sample TARA_R100001132 | Tara Oceans TARA_R100001132 (sample SAMEA2621247) | marine metagenome | biome: marine biome (ENVO:00000447); feature: mesopelagic zone (ENVO:00000213); material: "saline water (ENVO:00002010), including plankton (ENVO:xxxxxxxx)" | depth 800 m | reverse complement strand
GGGCGGATGCTGCCGTCAGCCTGGATGACGAAAACGTCAAAGGCATTCACATGTCACGGCTGTTTCTGAGCCTGAACAATCGACTGGCGGATACCGAACTGACTCTGCCTGTCGTCAATGATATCCTGAAGGATTTCATTCGCACGCATCAGGATATGAGCTCCAGCAGTTACCTGACCTTAACCTACGAGCATTCACTGAAACGCCCCGCGTTACTCTCGGATCATGCCGGCTGGCGTGCCTATCCGGTCAAGATTCAGAGTGCCTGCCAGCAAGGCGTCTTTCGTCATCAGCTGCAGATCAGACTGACTTATTCCAGTACCTGCCCCTGTTCGGCGGCTCTCTCCCGGCAGTTGATCCAGCAGGCATTCGAAAATCGGTTCGGCGATCGCAGCGAGCTGACACACGATGAAATCGTGCAGTGGCTGGGAACGCCGGAAGCGATCCTGGCAGTGCCCCACAGCCAGCGGAGTCACGCTGACGTGTGTGTGGAACTGGAAAGTGACGTCGATGACTTTCCGATTGCAGCGCTGATTGATTACCTGGAACGGGTGATTGCCACCCCGGTGCAGACGGCTGTCAAACGGCAAGACGAACAGGAGTTTGCCCGGCTGAACGGCGCGAACCTGATGTTCTGCGAAGACGCCGCCCGAAAACTGAAAGGCGCACTGGAGCATTATGCCGGTATCAAGGATTTCCGCGTGGAGATCAACCACCTCGAAAGTCTGCATCCACACGATGCTTCCGCCGTGGCAATCAAAAATCGGTCATAATCCGGGTGGAAGTCACAATCCTAGCCTGCCCTGTGCAGGCTTTTTTTATTGGCAGGGAGCAAAATCAACTGAAGCCCGCGTTACCCCGGCTTTTCTATTTTGACTCGAGTGATGAGTTTTTTGAGGTTGCTTCTTGCCAAGAGTTGTTGGATCCAATAACTTAATTTTATTAAAGAAATTACTTTCGGTTGAGCCCGCAATCGGGTTTGTTGTAGCGCGGGGCAGAGCTGGAATTCTCTCCCGGCGCCATTTAATTCAGGAAAGCGCATATGTATTTGAAACGACTACTGACGATCACCTGTGTCTGTCTGGCTGCTGTCTGGAGTGCTGGAGCAACAGCGGAAGACAAAGTCATCACTCCCAAAGATGGTGTGATTCATCTGTTTAACGGCAAGAATCTGGATGGACTGTATGTCTGGAATCGCGATACCGCCTATGAAGATCCCCGTGAGATCTTCACTGTGAAAGATGGTATGCTGCATATTTCCGGCGATGGTTATGGCGGATTGATTACCAAGAATGACTACCGTGATTATCACATGGTCATCGAATTCAAGTGGGGCGAAAAAACCTGGGGCAAGCGGGAAGACCGTGCCCGCGATTCAGGCGTCCTGATTCACTGCCATGGTCCTGATGGCGGATACGGCAATACCTGGATGGCTTCGATCGAAGCACAGATCATCGAAGGGGGCGTGGGTGACATCCTGGTCTTAACAGGGAAAGATCCCAAGACCGGTGAGACACTGCCGACTTCTCTGACCACCAAAATCACCAAAGACCGCGATGGTGAAAAAGTCTGGAAAAAGGACGGCGAAGAAATCACACTCAGTTCCGGTCGGATCAACTGGTTTGGTCGTGACCCCGACTGGGCAGACAAAGTTGGCTTCCGCGGCAAAGATGATGTCGAAAGCAAGTTCGGCGAATGGACGCGGATGGATGTCATCTGTAAAGGTGACAAGATTGAATACCAGGTGAACGGCGTGACTGTAAATGCAGGATACAACGCCAAGCCCGATTATGGCAAACTGCTGGTGCAGACCGAAATGGCCGAGATGTGGGTTCGCAAGTGGGACCTGTATCCACTGGGCGAAGCACCCAAATACAAGAAAGACTAAGTTCACACATCGTGAATTCAGCCCTGCTGCGGTGAGGACCGGAGCAGGGCTTTTTGATGCGCAGTATGAAGAGTCAGAGGCCGTGGCTCTCTCTTTGCCGGGGCTGTTACTTCTTCATCGTGACCGGGGAGTCATCTTTGTCCGCCAGCTCGGGGATTTCTTCCTGCATCACGGTAAACATCTCGGCGACTTCGGGTTTGAAGACATCGCCGATCAGGATGTCGACGAGGTTGGATTTGAATTGGGGATACTGCCTGAGGAAGTTCCCGAAGCTGAAGCCGGGGGTGTAGAAGGCGTAAACCAGTTTGCGGAAGTTGTCGACGCCTTCCTTGTATCCGGGATACCAGTGGCTCAGACGTTCGACTGAAAAGTCGTCTGTTTCGTAAGCTTCGTTGATGGCATCGGCGATCATTTCACCCGATTTCATCGCCAGGAAGACGCCACTGGAGTAAACGGGATCGATGAAGCCGAGTGCGTCACCCGCCAGCATCCAGCCGGGACCGGCAGGTTGTGTGGAGTGATACGAGAAATCTTTGGTGGTCATGAATTCGGTAACGGGCTGCGCATCGGTCAGGCGGCCTTTGATGCCGATACAGCGTTCGACTTCCTGAAAGAAGATTTCTTCGCTGTTCCCTCGCTCTTTGGAGAACATGTATTTCATATCGCCGGTACAACCAATGCTGACCACATTGTCGGGGAGCGGAATGTACCAGAACCAGGACCGTTTGCCTTCGGTCTGCAGGATGAGCGTGGCTCCTTCGTCGATGCCGGGATCGCGTTGTGCATTTTTGAAGTGGGCCCAGACGGTCCCTTTTCGCAGAACAGGATCTGCTTCCTTGAGCTTGAGTCGATTCACAATGAATCCGGATTGCCCGCTGGCATCGACGACCATTTTGGCGGTGATCTCGCGGGTTTCCTGGTTGCTCAGTTTGACTTTGACGCCGGTGACCTGTTCGCCTTGCGTCAGCAGGTCCAGAACCTGCACGCTGCTGTGAAAAGTCGCGCCCTGTTTGCGGGCATTGTTGATCAGCATCTGATCAAATTCGGCGCGGAGGACCTGCCAGGTTTGCGAGCTTTCGTGGTCTTTGTGTTCGTGGAAGTAGAAGGGCATCGTTTCGACGCCTTCATCCGTTACGAACTGGACACTGAATTTTTTGGGAAACGCGGTCTGTTTGAGCTGCTCGATCAGGCCGAGCCGTTGGAGCGGCCAGTAGGTTTCCGGGATCAATGATTCGCCGACATGGAAGCGGGGGAAGCGGGCGCGATCGACGACCAGGGTTTTGCGTCCCTGTTCGGCGAGCAGGGCAGCTACCGTGGAGCCTGCAGGGCCGGCTCCGATGATTACGACATCGTATTCAGATTCGAGTTCAGGCTGTTCTTTCAGGTCCGTATCAAGCATGGAAAACCCTTGGTCAGTCAGTATAAATTCAGTTAGCGAGCAAGCTGGTTCAGGATTACGTCTCCCCCGCTGTTCAGGTCGAGTCGTTGGGGATCAAAGCCGTGCTGGTTTAGGGAAGACACATTCCCCGGCTGATTTCAGGGAGTTATAGAAGCGGGGATGAAACTTCCAAGAGGTCAATTGCCGGTTGTTGATTACAAAATATAGTTGCCAGGCGTCCATAGGTTATCTGGCCTGGTTCGATTTTCATGACTTTCGACAGACCGGGACCTGCTGTAATACGGAGCACGGCTCCCAGGTCGACATGTCTGAGTACGTTATGGTTGATTAAAACCCGCCCCAGCGGAATTTCGCCGGCGAGGATTTCGTCTTTGACGGCCTGGGTCACATAATCAAAATTGAATCTGACAATCCCGAACTGGACGACATCGTCTGTGCCACTTTTGGATAACAGGATCTGTCTGCTGTAAATGTTTTCATCAAGTTTCTGGTCCAGCACGGTGACATCGACAGAAGTCTTGTGATATTCCTCCATCGTGACAGTCATGTGGTGATAGTGTGCGAGCAACGATTTATAAGGTTCCGGCAGACTGGCAGAGGAAACGTGTTCGGCCCGTTCGAACAGTCGTTGTTCGCTGGGAAACAATTTGACAAGTGCATCGAGTTCGTCTTGTGGGTTCACTTGAAAATGATTTCTTTTATCAGGGGAGGATCTGGAGGTGTAGAGCTATCAGCTAGCATAGGAATTTTATGTGTATCGTACCATACGATGTTCTGGTTCGAAATATTCAGTCAGCAGACTGTCTGCCTGTAGCATGCCTTTTCGGGTCAGTTTAACCTGGGAATCGTCGTAAGTCAGGTAACCCGCTTTCTGCTGGTTTTGCAATGCTTCGGAAAATTCTTCGGTGAGATCGACGCCGAATTTATCCTTGAATGGCTGGGTCAGCACGCGACCTTCTTTGAGTTGCAGAATAAATTCGCGAATCAGTCGCTGGTGTTCGGAAGGCTCCAGAGCACGGTTAATCGGCAGGTCCCCTTTTTCGACCGTTTCCAGGTAGTCTTCCAGGCGGTCGAGGTTCTGGTAATGGACGCCCTGCATATGTCCGAACGATGAGACACCTGTGGCAATGATGTCGTTGCCGCGGAACAGGTTGTCACGGTAGACGAAGCGATCTGTTTCGGGGTTTTTCACAAGTTCATTTCCGCTGGCGAGGTGATAACCTTTCGCCTGCAGGGTTTCGATGGCTTCATTCATCCAGCGGCGTTTGGTGGTCCAGTTGGCGATGGGCGAGGTGATGCCCATCTCTTTCATTTCTTTGGAGATGATCGTGTTGTGGGGGAGTTCCATCTGGTAGATGGTGATATTATCCGGTGCGAATTCGGCGGCTTTTTCGACGGACTCGGACCAGTTCTCATCGGTTTCTCCCATCATGCCGGCAATCAGGTCGATGTTGACCTGGGGGAAACCCACCTGCTGAATCCAGTCGTAGGCTTTGTAGACTTCAGGAGTGAGGTGGGCACGTCCGTTGGCTTCGAGCAGTTTGTCATTGAAACTTTCCACTCCCAGGGAGATGCGGGTGATGCCGATCTCTTTGAGTGTCTCGACTTTTTCCTGATTCAGAGTTCCGGGTTCGCATTCGAAGGTCACTTCTTTGGCCGTTTCCCAGGAGAGCAGGCTGGACAGGCGGTCGCGAACCGAGAGCAGCTGTTTTGAACTGAGATAAGAGGGAGTTCCGCCACCAAAGTAGGTGAAGTCCAGGGTGCGGCCCTTAATGGCTTCAACCTGGCTCAGCATTTCGAATTCCTGCTGCAGTGCCTGCACGTAGCGTTCGATGGTTTTGGCGTTCTGTTTTTCGTAGACGCGAAAGTAACAGAACTTGCAGCGTTTGCGGCAGAAAGGAATATGAATATAGAGCCCCATCGGTATCGATGTATCAGGACTCTGATTCAAAACCTCGTGGATACGAGTTACGTATTCCTGCTTCCACTGAGAGAAAGGGGGGTAGTTCGAGATAAAGTAACTGCCGATTTCGGTAGTGCCTGTTGCTTCCAGATCCATAATTCTCTCAACGTTTTAATTAAATGTTCAGTGGAGTCAGCGACCGCGTTTCTGCTGTTTCCGGGGCTTATTACTTATTGTCACTTCTTTCCGAAACAATACAAGGCACCATTTCGGGATTCTGTGCCGATGATCAGATGTCCCGATCCAATCGCCGGGGAAGCGGTGATGTCATCACCCAGATTTTTTTTCCAGATAACCTTCCCTGTCTTCAGGTCCAATTCATACAGGTTATCGTCCGAAGATCCGATAAACACGCGATTGCCGAGAATCACCGGAGAGCTGTCCACGCGCCCCCGCGTACCAAAATCCCAGACCGATTTTCCGGTTTTGCGTTCGACGCAGTGAACCTGTTTATCACGGCCGCCCGCAACAACATAATCGCTGGTGACCGCAGCAGAGGAATGATAGGGAAATTCTTTTTTGGGGTCTTTATAACGCCATTCGACTTTCAGGTCTTTCCAGTTGACCGAGATGATTTCGCTGGCATAAGTTCCCACATAGAGGCTGTCGCCCATTAACGCCGGTGATGCGATCAGGTAGGTTTCCAAGGGCATGTGGCTGTGCTGTTTACCGGTGTCGATGTCAATCACGCGGAGCTGTTCATCACAGCCGGTCACAAATGTGAAATTTTCTACGATCGCCGGGGAACAGTTCACATAACCGTCGGTTTCAAATCGCCAGACCAGGGAGCCATCGTTTTCATTGAGACAGTACAGCGAGTTGTCATAGCTGCCGAACAGGATTTTTCCGTGGGCGGTGATATTGGCGCTGCTGATAATCTCGGCGTCAGTTTTGAACTGCCAGAGTTTTTTTCCGGTCTTCAGATCAATGGCGTGGAAGATCCCGTCTTCGTCACCCAGGTAAACGCCTTTCGCTGTAACAAGCGGCGACGATTTAAAGCCGGGAGCAAATTCCTTGGGATCAGGATTTTCAATCGAGCGGTACTTCCAGATCGGTTTTCCGGTTTTGAGTTCGAGGCATTCGACATAGCCGTTGAGCCCTGCCATATAAACGCGATCTCCGACAATCGCAGCGGTGGAGGCGACGCCATCAGAAGAAGGATGCTGCCAGAGCAGTTCCAGTTCAGCGGGCAGAGTTGAATCGGCGATGCCCTGCTGCAGTTTTCCGTTGCGGAAGGAAGCCCAGTTCCCTGGTGTTTTCTGCGGAGTATCGCCTGCTGCCTGCCCTGATTTGCCTGTGAGGCCCGCCTGTTCGGCAGCGGACGCATCACTGAATGAACAGGCCAGCAGAAGCATGCCGATCAATGACAGTGTGTACCGGGCCCGTATGAACCGGTTTGCAGATCGGGGATGAGTTAATACGCGCATTCGTACAAATCCCTTAGTGAGGATTGATCGACGGGTCGGGGGTTGAACTTGCCCGTCCATTGACGGGAGGCTTCTTCTGCCAGCTGGTCGACCAGATTCAGGTCGACTTCACATTCAGAGAGAGTGGTCGGCGCGCCTGCCAGCGAGACCAGTGACTGAAAATGTTCGGCTAATAAGCCTGCGCCGGCAGGGTCTTGAGGCTCACACAGGCCAATATCGGAGGCCAGCAGCGAGTACTGTCGTCCGACGAGTTCTGCATTAAAGCGAATGACGTGGGGCAGCATGATTCCGATGGCAATGCCATGCGTGAGACCAAAGTGGGCAGAGAGCGGGTTGGCTAGGGCATGCGTGGCACCCAGCATGGAATTCTCAATCGCGGCGCCTGCAAAGTGGGCACCCAGTTGCATGTTTCCGCGTGCTTTCAAATCTTCGGGAGTATTGAGTACCTGCGGGAAGCTGTTTACCAGCAGAGTCCAGGCGCGGCGGCTGAACAGCTGTGAGATTTCGTTGCGGGGTTTTGTGACGAACGTTTCCACTGCGTGGCTCAAGGCATCGATGCCGGTGACGTGCGTGACCGAACGGGGCATGGTCAGGGTAAGTTCGGGATCGAGGATGGCGACGCGGCAGGCGGCTTTTTTATCGCCACAGGCCATTTTCATGTGCGTCTCGGGGTGGGCGATGACGGCGAAAGACTGTGCTTCACTGCCGGTCCCGGCTGTTGTCGGAACCGCGATTAAGGGAAGCATCGGTTTGCGCGCTTTGCCGACACCCCAGTAGTCTTCTATTTTTCCGCCATTGGTCAGCAGGAAATTGATGCCTTTGGCGCAGTCCATACTGCTGCCTCCGCCCAGACCGACGATCAGATCAATCTCATGCTGGCGGGCGACCTTTAAGCCTCGTTCGACGTCTTCGGTGGTGGGATTGGCGTGCACGTCATCAAAAATAGTGATATCGATGCCGCTGTCCTGGAGCGAGGCGACGGCCCGGGCTTCGTGTCCGGCGGCTGCCAGTCCTTTGTCGGTGACCAGCAGAACGCGTTTGGCCCCTTCTGCTGAAGCGAGTTCTCCCAGGCGGCTCAGTGAACCACTGCCGAACACAATGCGTGTTCTGGGTTCGTAATCAAAGGCGGAAAGCGAGGCTCCTTCTTCCAGTTCTGTATTGAGCTTCGTTGTAGATTTCGAATCCATGACAACCATATTTTCCTTGCGAATTCTGTCAGGTAGGTCAGGCCGAGTGATGAGCTACACTGACAGGTTTAATTTTTAATCCGATTCTCTGGTGATGTCATTGATGAACAGGATCAAAGTTGTCTCAATAATATCTGGCGAGATTTTCAGGCAGGTTTCAGCGGGTACTCAATTTCAAAATGCAGATTCAAAACGCAGACAGTCCATTCCCATTCTGACTCTATTTAACACCGAGGTGGTACTGTGGGCATCGTTTAAAAAACCAAAGCGCGTGGCGATTGACTAATTCTGATCGAAACCGACAGGAATTTCCAGTAGTCAGCACTGATTTATAAGTGTTCCCTCCTCATAAGCGAAGTGAAAATCCAAGTTTAGGGAAATCTTACTCTAAATACAGTCTGTTATTATGGATATAAACTTCGACCGAGCGCGGCGTCATATAGCGGACACTTCTGTTTTCGTGAATTCGCTGGCGGATGTCGGTTGAGGAAATTTCGATGCCCGGCATGCTGACCCAGGAGATTTTCCTGTCGATGGATTCACCGAATTTCTGTTTTAACTCGGTCAAATCTGGTAGACTGATGTGAGGGCGATTGACGCCGATCAGGCTGGCCAGTTCCAGAATGGCTTCCGGTTCGCGCCAGGTATGCAGGTCTCTGACCGAATCTGCACCGATGATGAGAAAGAATTCGTCCCGCGGGTGCAGGGCCTGCAGTTCCTGCAGTGTTGCCACCGTATAACTGGGTCCCTCACGGTGCAGTTCCAGATCTTTGATGAGAAACGCGGGGTGACCGGCAACTGCGAAGTCGAGCATTTCCCGTCGCTGTTTGCCGGAAGTGACATGCTTGACTTCCTTGTGAGGCGGGTTACCGGCGGGGATGAACCAGATCTGATCCAGTTGGCATTGTTCGCGGCACTGTTCTGCCATCAGGAGATGTGCATTGTGCACAGGGTCGAACGTCCCACCTAATATTCCAATCCGCATTATTTATCTTTTCTATCCCGCATTCCAGTCAGGTCTGTCGTTCAGAACCATTCAGATGGAAGTCGAGGAATCTTTTATTGTGAAATCTCGATAGTCGAGATTGTTTGTTGAGTTCAGCCTGGGAAAGAGTTACAAAACAAAAGAACCCTTTCCCCTAGTGCTTTGTCAAGCTAGAAATTGAGGGTTGGGGGTGTTGTTGACGTGCTCCGTTGTCGCACTCTCGTGATATCTATCAACCCAAAATTTAAAAATGACACTCCCCTAGTATATCCAGCTGGCGTGATGAGTAAACCGAAGCAACAGAGCCTGTTTGAAGAAGAAGAGCTTCCCGAGAATCCCATGCCCTGGGAACGGGAGTCGGCACAGGATCTGTACCTGGCGGAAATCGTTCTGAACCGCCCCGTCGATCGGGTGTTTCACTACAAAGTACCAGAAGAACTGAGACCGCTGCTGCGGGCAGGACATCGGGTGCAGGTCCCCTTTGGCAGAGGAAACCAGCTGGCGCCCGGTTATTGTGTGGGCGTGGGGCCTGGTGATGAGAATCTGCCCAGCGTGCGTCTGAAGTCGGTCGAAGCCATTCTGGACAGTCGCCCGTTGTTCAATGCCAAAATGCTGAAACTCACGCGCTGGATTGCCGATCGATATCTCTGCAGTTGGGGACAGGTGCTGGACTGCGTGGTTCCCGCGGGAGTCAAAAACCAGGCCGGGACCCGGATGGTGACGGTGTTTGAAGTGGTGCCCACTGCTCCTGGGGGAACATCACAGACAGAGGTGCCACAGACAGAGGCCATTGAGAAACTGCCCGCGAAACAACGCGCCGTTTATGAGGCACTCAAGTCAGCTGCCAGGCCACTCACGATGGAAGAACTCACGCAGTTGGCCGAATGTGGTTCCGGTCCGGTGACTTCGCTGAAAAAAAAATCTTTAATCAGCAGTCACCAGAAACGGATGCAGTACTTTGAAAATGATGACGATGTCGTGCACGCGCATATTCAGAAACAGGATGACCTCAAGCTGAATCGAGATCAGCGACTCGCCCTGGACCAGGTTCTGACAGCCATTCGTGCTCAGCAGAGTGAGACCTTTGTGCTGCACGGCGTGACCGGCAGCGGCAAAACCGAAGTTTACATCCAGGCGATTCGCGAAGTGGTGAGCTACGGACAGCAGGCGATTGTGCTCGTTCCGGAAATCAGCCTGACGCCTCAGGCAATCCAGCGGTTTCGTTCCCGCTTCGATTCGGTGGCCGTGTTACACAGCCATTTAACCGACAGTGACCGGCATTATCACTGGCAGAATATCGCTGCCGGCAAGGTGCAGGTGATCGTCGGTGCCCGCAGTGCAGTCTTTGCCCCGGCACCGCATCTGGGTTTGATTATCATTGATGAAGAACACGAAACGTCCTTCAAGCAGGAGACCGCACCCCGCTATCACGCGCGGGAAGTGGCCCGCAAGCGATCTGAACTGGAGCGTGTCCCGTTAATACTGGGGTCCGCGACGCCGACATTGAATTCGTGGTTACGGGTGATTGAGAAAAAAGACACGCTGATTTCCATGCCCCGTCGTGTCAATGATCTGCCGATGCCGGGTGTGAATATTGTGGATGTGCGAAATGACGTCCAGATCAGACGCAATGAGTCGATCGGACGCGTGTTATTTACCGGAATGCAACATGCGCTGGGGGCCGGCGGGCAGGTGATTCTGTTTCTGAATCTGCGTGGTTATTCGCCGGCACTGTGGTGTAAGGGATGCGGGAATTCGGTGAAGTGTCCGCATTGTGAAATTTCACTCACCTGGCATCGCGATAAGAATCTGGCGGTGTGTCACAGTTGTGATTTTTCCGCCAAACCACCCACGAACTGCCCTGGCTGTGGTGCGCCGGGGCTCCGATTCGTGGGAGCGGGAACGCAACGACTGGAAGAAGAGGTCAAAGCCAAGTTCCCCGGTTATTCTTGTCAGCGGATGGACAGCGATACGATGCGCGGCACCGGCAGCCATGCGCGCGTGTTAAATGCGTTTGCCGGTGGGGAAGTGGATATCCTGCTGGGAACCCAGATGATTGCCAAGGGACTGGACTTTCCGAATGTGACGCTGGTGGGAGTCGTGGATGCCGATACGATGCTGCACCAACCCGACCTGTTTGCTTCCGAACGCACGTTCCAGTTGATCGCGCAGGTCGCGGGGCGCACGGGGCGGGGAATGCAGGGGGGACGCGTTTTCGTGCAGTCTTCTTCGCCGACGGAGCCTGCAATTGTGAAAGCGTCGGAACACGATTTCCTCGGCTTTGCCCGGCTGGAACTGGGGCACCGCAAAGAGATGCTGGCGCCTCCGTTTTCCCATTACGCACGGGTGATTTTGCGCGGACCACAGGAAGAACATGTCGAACACTTTGCCCGTGAACTGGCAACAGTTTTGAGTGATGCAGCGAACGCGAAGCAGCTGCAGGTACAGATTCTGGGGCCGGCACCGGCTCCGATTATCCGGCTGAAAAAGTACTTCCGCTATCATTTTCAACTCGCGGCAATTGATGTCGAACAGATCCTGCAGCTCTGGCATGAGGTGGAAGATAAACTGCCTCGCGAAAAAGGAATCGAATATATCATCGATGTCGATCCGGTTAACATGCGATAACCGGTTCCCCTGGTTGAGATTCCGTTTCCGCAGTGAATGCCGTCGATTCGCAATTGCAATTGCCGGTCTCGCAGGTTTGAATAGTATCAATG
>TARA_R100001132_G_scaffold27371_1_pt1 | contig 11737 bp, 8 predicted proteins | sample TARA_R100001132 | Tara Oceans TARA_R100001132 (sample SAMEA2621247) | marine metagenome | biome: marine biome (ENVO:00000447); feature: mesopelagic zone (ENVO:00000213); material: "saline water (ENVO:00002010), including plankton (ENVO:xxxxxxxx)" | depth 800 m | reverse complement strand
GCTACTTCTGAGGAATCGCTCTTCACGCCATGGTCGATCTCTTATGAGGTCAGTGAAAATGGGGGGCGCATTTTGTGTGCTCCACGCGGTGCTTTTCTTCAACGGTCCGGTTTTAGCAATTCAATTGATCTTCAGTGCCGCAATCTTCTGTCTTTGTTTGTTGATCAAGCAGCAATCGGAGGATTTGGCTATGCAAAGCCGCAGGAGACACGACCTCAAAAAACAGTACAAGTCAGCAACATAAGACTAAGACAGTTCCGACCGGTTTAAATTTGATGAGTCGAATATGTAATTGTCCAATGTAAAGCAGGACCACAACACCCACTGCTGTCCCTTGACGGTAGTGCCCGGTTAGAAGTGTTCTTAATTCAAAGCTGGCAACAGTCGATCCAGGTCCAGTTTAGCACAGAACGTTTACCAGGCTGCCAATCTGCTTTGCAATTTCACCCATAACGGTTAGTTGCTCCGTTTCTTTCGCATATTCTCGGGGCAACGGGACCCGCTCAGTAAGGAGCGCTAATTTACTGAGCGGGTTTTTTCTTAAAACAAATTGATTTTCAACTGTGCATTTTGTAAGAACATATTCTGACGAGGTCTCGCGCCGGGGACATAGTCAAATTCGCCCCGCTCAACTACTGACCGTACCGGCATCCCATGCGACATGCTCAAACAGGATTGGTTGAACCGGGTTTGATTGTCTGAGGACGACTCGCAAAGATACCGTATATGAAACCGGCGAAATCACTCCGGAACTGGACAGGGAAACGCCATCCGTCGTTTGCAGACATGTCGGCCTGTTTACACTCAGAAACCCTGAAAACCATGATGAAAAGCAATTTATCAACACCCGGCATCCCGTCGGGTGTAAGAAAACATATTGACTATGTAACACGCCTAATCGAACTCGCTGCGTAAAAGTGCGAAAGCCAAACTTAGAAAGTACTTTTTAAATGTCAAACAAAACAGAAAACCGCAAAGGTATTGAAATCACAATCGTACCCGATGAAGAGCTGCAACGACTGGCACAAAAATCCATGGAAATTCAGGTCACTTGCAATTACTCAGGGATGGTTTAGTTTCACACCCAGGCGTATCGCGCAATCCAGGCACGTATGCGTGATGTGGGGCCGGAAGTAATCCGCAGACACCCGGTAGAGAGATCGGTGTTAAACAAGCTCAACAGTTTGTCGAACTGTTCGATTCTCATTAATCGCTATACTTTACTCTACTGCGGAGGCTCGCAAAACTGTCTTCCCTTTATGATCGACCAAGTGCAGCAAGCCTTTTTCGTCGATACGGTACCTTTTCGTTTTCTGCAATGCAGTCAGGAAATTAGATTCTTGGTCCATCAACGCTGGTGGACCGGCTGCGCGAGTTGCTACTGGTCCTTCCTCAATTTCCATGTTCTCACTACCAAACTTCGCCTTGGCTATAAACTGGTTCACTCCAGTGTTGCCGGTTACAGAACCGTCTTCAGCAATCTGGATTGTTGTTTGAGCATTGTTGATCACACCGCGACCTTCAATGTCTTCGATGAGCCATTTACCGAAGGGGGATCTGATTTCCATCGATGATTGAGAGTTAATGATACCCTCAAAAACTTTTGTCAGTTCTGCCATACCGGCTGCTGCCACTTCTGCGTCTTGTTCGCCAGTGGCACCTCCCACGCCGATCGCGCCGATGACTTGTCCGTCGTAAATGATCGGAACTCCTCCTTTTAGCGTTGTAAACTTTCCGCCGCTGACTGCTGCGGCGTTTTCGACCGCTAGACTCAGATGCGTATTGATTGTATCAACATTTGGCAATGGACCGGTTGGTCCTCGTTTGGTTGCCGCCGATGTCGCTTTTGTAATCGACGTGTAAACGCTCCCCGGTCTGGCACCATCCATGCGCGCGAATGCCAACAGGTGTCCGCCGTCATCGACGACGGCAATATTGACCTGAACACTCATCGTGTCCGCCTGTTTGCGACTCGCAACAATTGCCCGCTCAGCTCCCGCCAGCGTCAATTGTGCCCGATTGGTTCGCACGAGTGGCTGCTCATTTTCGGATGCGACCATTTTTTTGTTCTGTTGTGCCCACGCAGTTTTCACTCCAGTCAGAATAATTAACACGACGAAACAAGCAAGAATGGGTTGACCCTGTATGACATTTCTTAACATCAGTTGTTCCTTTTTTAGTTTCATTGCTCTTCAGTCAAATTCCGTTTTCAATTCACACCCATTGCGAATCAGTACAAATTCATCGGTGACCACTATCCGGCGCATATCTCGATGTTTGTCATCACAATCGTGAGTAAACGAACCCCACTGAGTAAGTCGTCAGTATCGTCATGTGTGTCATTCTCGTAAAGTTGAGGCCTCAAAAAATCAATAGTATCAGTGCAAATATTATCATCGTGTCGACTGGATTGATTCCTTTCTCGAGGATGCCTGAGCCCCGAAATGTTTGAGCAGGCAGTATAACCTAAACCCAGCGCCCATCATTTCTGGGGAACTTCAGGTCTTTCAAAGCTGACGCTAAGCAGGGTCGTCGGAACGTATGGGAAATACGTATCGAAGCTTGCGAGTTGAGCAGAAGAATACATCTCTGAAAGACTGTCTGTTTTCGAATGAGGAGTCTCTACTGAGGCCGGTAGTAGCTGTCGTGGTGGAATTCAGCAACAGCCGGGAATCCGTCTTGAATGAACCGATATTTTAATCTTAATTACAGAAATTGAAGACATCAGAAATCTACAGAATGTTTGTTGCATAATCCCCTCGGATGCACTATCTTCACGCAAACATTCTTGACATCAAACTATATTCCATACGATAATTAATAACATGAACCAAGACATCATTGACAGAATTATTGCCCAATGGGAGTCAGAGCTGCCAGGTGTGGATGCGAGTTGTATGGGTATTGTTGGCCGCACCTTGAGGCTCGCTGGGTATTTAGAGCGTCGTGCCGATGAAGCTTTGGATGAATTCGGTATCGCGATCTGGGCATTTGATGTGCTTGGGGCATTACGACGGAATGGAAAACCTTTTTCGATGACCCCTACGGAATTGATGAAGTCTGTCATGCTTTCTTCCGGAGCAATGACGAACCGCCTCGATCGACTAGAGACCAATGGGTTGATTCAGCGCATCCCTGATACTAGAGATCGACGTTCGCTTCAAGTCCGACTCACAGCTAAGGGCCGCAAAATTGTTGATGCTGCTGCGCCGGTGCGATTTGATGAAGCACGAAACGCACTAGGCAGCCTATCCCGTCGTGAACAGGACATCTTGGCTTCATTGCTGCGTAAGGTTTTGCAGTCAGTAGAAGGCAACCCTAAATCATGAATATCTTAGAGAAAACGACCAAGACTCGTAGTTGACTTTTAAAATTTAGAAATCAAAAAATCGTACAGATAAATGACTGAACATGAATCGACGCAATCACCGACTACAGAAGGCCTGACTGTTTCCCCATCGCTCGACTTTGTAGTCGAGACGACACAAATTCCTCCTGAGACAGCCTTTGTCAATGCGCGCACCCTGCGAATTTGTTATCTAGCCATAGTGCTGGGCGCTGTCGCAGCGTTTGTCGCCCAAGGCCTGATGTCATTAATCGGACTGATCACCAATCTCTGCTTTTACGGCAAGCTGAACACCTCGCTTATATCTCCAGCTCCTGCTGTTGAGGATTTAGGGCTTTTTGTTGTTGGAATCCCTGTTATTGGAGCAATAGTTGTTGGAATCATGGCTCGCTACGGCTCCAAAGGAATTCGGGGACACGGAATTCCAGAAGCGATGGAACAGGTTCTTACGAACGAGAGCCGCATTCCGATGCGATTGATGTTTCTCAAGCCACTTTCTGCTGCGATCTCTATCGGAACCGGTGGGCCGTTTGGTGCAGAGGGCCCTATTATTGCTACGGGTGCAGCATTCGGCTCGGTCATCGGCCAGTTTCTAGAAACCACAACTGCAGAACGAAAAACCTTGTTGGCAGCCGGTGCTGCAGCCGGGATGGCTGCGACTTTCGGCAGCCCAGTCTCAGCTGTTTTGCTGGCTGTAGAATTGTTACTCTTCGAATTTCGCCCCCGCTCCATTATTCCAGTTGCATTAGCATCCTCGACGGCGACCGGAGTACGAATCATGTTCGAAGGGGCCGACCCAGTCTTTATGATGACAAATCTCCAGGTACCGAATGGGACGTCTTTAGTTATTTACATATTGATTGGAGGATGCTTGGGTCTGTTTGCGGTCGCAGTAACGCGCGCCGTGTACGCCATTGAGGACAATTTTGAACGTCTTCCAATTCACTGGATGTGGTGGCCGGCTATCGGTGCGTTAGCAGTTGGAATTGTAGGATATTTTGCGCCAGACACATTGGGGGTCGGATATTACAACATCAGTGATATGCTTCTCAATAATCTTGCTGTTTCAAGCATCCTTTTCCTGTGCATAATGAAGTTCATTTCCTGGTCCATCTCACTGGGAAGCGGCACTTCGGGAGGCACGCTGGCTCCGCTATTCACTATTGGCGGTGGGATTGGTTCGATCTTGGGGACTTGCGTAAACACGGTCATTCCGGGGCTGGGGGTCGACGTGAGAATTGCAGCTCTAGTCGGTATGGCTGCCATCTTTGCCGGAGCCTCCCGTGCCATGTTGACCTCGGTTGTGTTTGCATTCGAGACAACTCTACAGCCGCTTGGTTTACTGCCACTGTTAGGAGGATGCGCCGCGGCACATCTTGTTTCCAGTTACCTGATGCGTAACTCTATCATGACTGAAAAGATCGCCAGAAGAGGAATTCGCACTCCCGAAGACTATGAAGCAGATGTATTGGATCAAGTTCATGTCTCAAACATCATGACCAGAGATGTTGTCACATTACCATCGCAGCAAAAAATAGTCAGTATTCAGGAATGGCTCGCATCAGGAGACAAAGGGACGTCCCACCAGGGATTTCCAGTTGTTAATAATCAAGGGATTACGATAGGTGTTGTGACTCAACGCGATTTACTGATGCCAGATTTATCGGCGGATCAAAATATTGCTGACATCATTCGCCGAACTCCTTTATTTGTTTATGATGACTGTACGGTACGACAAGCAGTAGACCACATGGTAAATCATGGTGTCGGTCGCCTTCCAGTCATCCATCGCTCGCATCATAGTCAACTGGTTGGAATCGTTACCCGGAGCGATGTCTTGTCTGTTTTTAATCGGAGAGTGAACGATGCCCAATTACAACAACCAATCTGGCGCTCGGGTGCGCAAGAAAATAAATAGAAACAAGGTTGATCTTGCCCCGCTTAATCGCCCCCAGAACTTGATATACTGATCAGGATTGTTGTTAACAGTTCTACGTCGTTTAATTATGTGAGACCTTCTTCGAAAATTTCAAGTTACATCACTTTTCGTGGTGGTATAATTATGACAGGGACACCCTATACGGATGTGTTATCTGGTATAAACAACTGGGAGAACAAATCGCATATCACCGGTAATGAATTCCCGGATTTGTTCCGCAAATTCATCCCTTACTCTGGAGAAAAATTACGGCGGATACAGACAGACTCACGCAGACGTTGAATGACACAAAAGATATGCATTTTTGAGCTTCAGCGGTAGCCTGCACAGCTAACTTAGAAAGTACTTTTTAAGTGTCAAACAAATTTGAAGACCGCAAGGATATTACAGTCAAGATTGTGCCTGCCGCAGAACTCAACCGGATGGCGCAGAAAGCCCTGGATCTGCAGGACGCCAGTAACTTCTCCGGCGTACCTCAATACCTAATCCAAGCATATCAGGCGATCGTGTCCCGCAGTGATCATAACCCGGAGCCCGCAAGCAGGCATTCGATAATCACCAGAAACAGAACACGGACTTTGCGACGCCTCTCTGGAAAGTCGACTTGGGTCTCGCCAAAATCGACATCCACACCTTGACCAGGCTGGTGCCCCAGTGGGCTGGTCCATTTGATGAATTGTCTCAGCAGAAACGTAATACTACCAGGCGATCGCGTTATCGCAGGGCTCTTGGCAGTGCAAAACAAGCTTCCCCATCTGCGGCTTTCAATGCCAGTGAGCGACTACAACAGAGAGAAAATGATGAGTTTAAGGTGATCCCGCTTTGAGCGATATGGCAATTCCCATTTATGATCCCTAGCCAGAAATACCTGCTCATCTATCGACAGAACTCAGTTCTCTCCTCCGAAGACGGCCAACTGAGGCAGATGGTCGCTGAGGGCAAAAGCGTCCTCGTCAGCAATGTTCAGACGAAAGGCACCCTCAAACAACGGTCTCGATTCCATAATCTGATTGGCAATTGGTCCTGTCGCCATGATGTAATCGATGCGGGACTTCGGATCGTCCGCTTTGATCGTCAGCCCTTCGCCTTTGCCAACCTTAGCGAAGGTGTCGATCCACCCCGCATCAATCCAGAGTTTGTATTCTTCGGAATCCGGGCGGTGGTTCAGATCGCCAATCAACAACATCGACCGCCCAGAATCGAGGTCGTGCTTCATCGATGCCAGCATCGCCTTGATTTCTTGCAGCCGGATTTTTGGATCGGCTCCGGGGTAGAGATGAGCAGAGTGAACGATCAAAGACTCACCGTTGGGTAGCTTGACCGTGCCTCGTCCCCAGTGACGAGTAAAGAGTTCTTTGGGACGCTCCCGTCCGAGCGGATATTTCTTCGAGCCGATGATCTCAAAGCGGCTCAACAGTGTGCCCGGCCAGTTTCGGCCGCTGGGAAAGCGAACATGGTTCATCCCAAGCCGCCTGGCGACCTCTTTGGCGACCGTTTCACTGGGTGATTCCGAAAAGTTGATGATGTCAGGCTGGTACGACGCCAGTTCCATTGCCAACCGCTTCGCCATCTGCCCCTCTTTCACCGCTTTCCTGGCCAAGGTGCGGTCTTTGGGCCAGCCCTTACAGGCGTAAACGTTGTAGGCAATCACTCGAAGAGGCTGCTGTTTTTTGTCGTTGCCAAAAGCCGGGAATGCAGTTGTCGAAAGCCCCGCAGCCCCGAGTGCGGAACAAAACTGGCGGCGTGAAATCGTCATGATATCAATTCCTGATAGTCTTGATTGGTGCTAAAGGATTGTAGCACCAATGATACCGCCACTCTATCTCCAAGAAAAGGCACCTGCGACATCGCCACAGGGCGGCTCAATATTGGTATTGGATATGCGTAGTAAGTCTAGGGTTGAAACGGCATGAATCATAATGTCAGTACTCCAAAGTGACTAGTTTTTGCATGAAGTAAGTATCTTGTCAAACGATGGATACAAGGTTGCCCCCCCCCCGAATCAAGGGCTGTATTTTATACAAAGTGGAAGGATGCATTGTGTTCTTACCTACGTTGATGCTACTGGTGACTAATCACCTCAATATTCCTGGCAAACTTCATTCCCATCTTAAATAAAATTTCCTTCATCTTCAGGAATTGTCATATTCTTAAAGATGTCAGTCCATACAGCCCGATAAATTGCCCTAGTCTTCGAAATCGCCACAATCGATGAAATCCATACTGTTGCTGATACAGTGTCATTTACTGTTTCACAGCAAAACGCTCATTATTTCTGGGTCACTGTCTTAGTTACCAGAAATTACTGAACTCGAAGTTACTGGAAAAGTTTGGATATGTGGCCTTTCTTCCAACATAAATTCATCGTTTCATTGAATCTCAGAAAACAGTCGCGATTACGGTTCTTAACTTCTGTATTGGTTTTAAGCCAGTTTCTGTTTGTATTCCATTTTCAGGCAGATGCACAGAAACCTTTCCGGCAGAACGAGATCAGCGGATCAGATCTTACAAATTTTGACTTGAAGATTCAGGATCTTCAACAACAACTTGAAGAGCTACGCGCGCATCAAACTGAACTGATTGAAAGTTCAGGTAGCGTTCTTCAAACACAGGCTGAAGATAATTTAATTCCGCCAATTTTCAAACTTGAAACGGACACAACACGCTCCAAATATCCTGACATTAAGTTGAAAGGATTCTTTCAAACAGATGCGATCTTCTTTGCTCAAGATACCGGAAACATTCAAGCCGTTGGAGACATACAAAATGGTGCTGATTTCCGTCGCGCACGATTAGCGGCAGCAGGAAAAGTCTGGGAGAATGTCAAGGTAATGCTTGAGATGGACTTTGCTGGATCGGGACGTCCCAGTTTTACAGATATCTGGTTTGACATCGAAGATATCTCTGAAAATACCAGTCTGAAAATAGGCCGATACCGTCAGCCGATTGGCATGGATGGACTCACAAGCTCAAAAGAGATTACGTTTATGGAGCGATCGTTACCATTTGCATTTCTCCCTTTTCGTCAAATTGGTGCGATGGCCTTTGGACATTCTGATGACGAACAAATGACCTGGGCTTTGTCCGGGTTCCGATATCCCACAGATGTTTATGGAGGAAATATTGGAGACAGCGGCGGGTTTGGTCTGGCCACGCGTGCAACAAAAATATTAATCGATGATCCTGCTGCCGAACGGTTGCTACACATTGGCGGAGGCTATAGTTTTGCTTACCCTGCTAATGACCTGATACGCTATCGAAATCAGCCTGAAATTGTAGTCTCAGAAACTCCGGGAGCGACAACACCGGTGGGAGTACTTGACAGAGTCCCTCCCTTTGTAGACACCGGTCTGATTCCCACTCAAAACTATAATCTCTTTTCCGGTGAATTAGCATTTGTCACCGGTCCATTCTATGCACAATCAGAGATTTTGTGCTCGGTTCTCAGACAGGAAAATGGTGAAATCAACACCTTGCATGGTGCTTATGCCTATTTTGGATACTTTCTGACTGGAGAAAGCAGACCTTACAAACGAACCTCGGGTGTTTTTGGTCGCGTAATTCCCAACGATCCCTTTAATAGAGATGGTGGTTCAGGTGCCTGGGAAATTGCCGGACGTTGGTCTTATCTCAACTTAAATAGTAAAAGTATCCAGGGAGGGAGTCTTACAGATTTGACCCTGGGTCTTAACTGGTATTGGAATCAATATACTCGATTTGAATTTAATTATATTCATGCATTTTTAAATAGCAGCCCGGTCGTATATGGCCCAATCGTACGAAACAGCAACGCAGATATCTTCGGAGTTCGAGCTCAAATCGATTTTTAAAAATCTCTTTCGAACCTCAAATTTAAAACTGTGCAGCAGAAAATATTTATTCGTAAATTAATGTTCGAGATTTTTCTCGGGTGACGCACAACACATAAATCCCCTATTTTGTGAAGATGCAGAATCATTATGTCTCGCAAGTTACTTTTCATTACATTTTCTCTGATTGTCTTTTACACAACCTGTTGTATTTTCGTTGTCAGAGGCAATGAAAAAGAGAGGGTCCCTCCGAACGAAATGATTCAGGAATTTGACGTTGACCGCGGAGGCGAGTATCTCCTGCTCCCCTTCACTCTCAACGGAAAGACATACCAGTTCGTTCTTGATACCGGGACTGAGATCACCGTGCTTGACGTCGCGCTACGCGACGAATTAGGGAAGCAGATTGGACAAGTGAAACTAAAGGCACCTAATGGACATTCGACCGCAAATATCTACCAAGCTCCATTAGCTTTTGTGGGAAAACTTAAATTTGGTGAGACGGGATATGTCATTTGCTCAGATCTGATTGACATGCGGCGAACTTCCGGAAAAAACGTATATGGCATCCTGGGCATGGACTTTCTTCAAAACTACGTAGTTCAAATCGACTTTGATAGGGGAAAAGTTCGGATTATGGATGACGTGGAGCATTCCACAGAATCCTTAGGAAAACCTGTCCGTATTGGTTTCATACGCAAAAGCCCTCCCTTTGTTATTGCCGGACCCACGAGTGATCACGTAAGCCCTTTTTTGATTGATACAGGTAGTAATGCCACAGGCACACTGGCTTCTAATATTTTCGATGATCTCAAAAAGAAAAATGAATTAGAAGTACTTACCTCCACTAAACTGCAGACAATTACAGGAATTAGCTCGGTTGAATCAGGGAGACTTCCTGTATTGGTGGTGAAAGGTTCTGTCTTGCGAAATTTAATCGTAAAGAAAAGTGATTCGAATTCGCTTGGTCTCGGATTTTGGTCGCGACACTTTGTTACATTCGATTTTCCTGACAAAGTAATTTACTTGCATGAAGGTAAACGTTTCAATGAACCAGATCACTCTGACTTGAGTGGCTTACACCTACTTCGTATTGATGGTCGGACGGTAGTTGCCATTATTGACGAAACTAGCCCTGCAGAGAAAGCAGGTATTCAACAGGCAGACGAAATCGTGAGAATCGATAAGGAAGACGTTACCAATCAAAGCCTATTCAGTATTCGACAACAATTTCGATCTGCAACAACAAGCATAAACCTGACAGTCAATCGTAAAGGCCATCGGATCAAACTTGTGGTTGTCTTGCAGTAATCATCACTTAGGTAATTACCTCCCTCGCAGAGTCAATGTGAAACGTGTCTGATTACATCAGCCGATCATCGTTGCGTTTGAGTTCGGTAAAGTCTTCGGTTTCCGGTAGCAGGACGGCGAGCTTCTCACTTCTGTTAAGACGAATCACGCTACTGGTCAGTATGTCTTTCAGATAAAAACTGACCTCGACTGCTTCCCAGTCCATGCGAAAGAGAGAGCCGGTCATTCCCAGTGAATTACAGACGTTGCTTGCGGAATCCTGACGGGGAATCAGCGTCAGGCGACGGCCCAGGTTCTTGCGGCGGAGTAACTGTTCGAACCGGAGTGGCAGGGATTCATCGAGCAGCAGAACCACATCCGAAATCCCCTGCCCGTTTGCCTTATCGAAACGAGACAACACGACTCCCAGCTCTGCTGCAGAGGCATAGCGATGAATTTCTACATAAGATGCGCCCCGGGCCGACCATTGTTTGATCGTATCATTAAGGTCCTGCATATTGGTGTATGAGCCGCTATGCTGTTTTGCAAATCGGGTTTGATTGTCTCTCAAATCGGACCGCGTTGTGATCGAGAACAGATCATTGAAAAAACTGGTAAGAGTGATCATCATAAATTTCTTTTCTCTGACTGGTGAGTCATATTATCGATTCAATGAGTGATTAATCTGGAGAGCGGCGTCTGGAACGCGTCACGGTGAAGAGGAAGCTGCGATCCGGTCACAAGACTCAGTTTGCTGCTGATCGGCTAAGCGTTTTTTATTATTTGTATTCTGTTCAATTCGCTGGACCAAATGCGGAACGGCGTCCTGTATTGTCAGGCAGGTGTGATACTCGGGTCTGATTTTTCTGAAGTGTTTAAGGTAAGGGATCATCTTGTTTTCCATCTATCTGTAAACTATGAAATTTGCTGGCCGGAGTGATTCGAATTAAAGGCACTATAAAAGCGGACATAAGGCCATGCTGAATATGAACCAAAGATCAGACAGTGCAAAAAACACGATTGCGAGAATCGCCAGCCGTTAATTCTGTCGGCTTCAGTCGTCCGCCCGATCTGACAGAATTTTCCCCGTCGCCGCTTCAACAGTCAGCGCCCGCTCAGAACCGGCATGCAGCGCCTCTACTTTCCACTGACCATGCTCATAATCCATTTCCAGGATAGGTTGATAACCCGTCTGCTCAATCTGCCTGGCGATCTGGGAAGCGGTGAGGGCGTTGATACTCGGTTTCCGATGATGGGTGTCCGGATGCTCGCTAAGAATCGCCAGCGTCTGCGGGTTGACGTGGACTTCGAGCGGTTTGTTTTTGCGAAAGGTTTCGATTTCCCAGACACCAT
>TARA_R100001132_G_scaffold27544_1_pt1 | contig 11785 bp, 9 predicted proteins | sample TARA_R100001132 | Tara Oceans TARA_R100001132 (sample SAMEA2621247) | marine metagenome | biome: marine biome (ENVO:00000447); feature: mesopelagic zone (ENVO:00000213); material: "saline water (ENVO:00002010), including plankton (ENVO:xxxxxxxx)" | depth 800 m | reverse complement strand
GTTCAGGATGCTTTGACGCATTCGATGAATGCCGGCGAATACCTGGTGGGCTCCGTGGATGCACTTGTGGCAGACTTCTCACATCAGGTGCTGGAAGGGGTTGATGTCGAAGACACCGTACACGTCATCACCCGGCAGGGTAATGTGCTGGGCAGTTTCAGTCTGAATCAGCATCAGCCTGCGAATGAATCGATGATTACTGTCATCTGTGAGCGGGGTATGCTGCGATTTGAATATCAGAAAAGCTGGTATCGCTGGGTTACTGAACCGGACGGGGAATGGCAGGTCGGTTTCCAGGAAACACTGGAACGAGATACGTTATTTCAACGACAGGCGAGTGCTTTTCTGGACTATCTGGATGATACAAGTCCGCCTTTATGCCCGCTCTCAGCGGGGCTGCAGACGCTGGCGGTGAATCTGTCGATTCTGGATTCGGTGAAAAAACGAACCTGGATAGAACCGGCTCAATTTCTTTCTTCCTTAACCTGATCTGATTTTTTGAGAGTGCAATGAATTCTACACCCGAACCGACGATCCAACAGTTATTTGACCTGAGTGGCAAGACCGTGCTGATTTCCGGTGCCAGCGGTTACCTGGGAAGCGCGATGGCCCGGGGACTGGCCGAAGCGGGTGCACGACTGGTAATCAGCAGCCGCAATGCAGAACGGGCACAACAGGCGGCCAGTGAACTGCCCGACCCGCAGCAGGTGGGACATCTGGGAGTCGAACTGGATCACATGGACGAAGCGTCTCTCGAACGGGGCTTTGAGTCGGCCTGCGAGGCAGCCGGTCAGATTGACGTACTGGTAAATAATGGCAACGATCCGGTGGGTGAAGACTGGCGGACGGTCACAGCTGAAGCTTTTACGCGTCATCTGCAGAATGCAACCGGTTTTTTTCTACTGGCTCGCAAGTTGAGAGATCATGTTGTGTCGCGACAGGCGCAGGGCAATGTGATCATGATTGGCTCGATGTATGGTGTTGTGGGCTCTTATCCGGCTGCATACGAGGGCATCTGTAATGCCAGCCCGGTTGCTTATCACACGATGAAGGGGGGCGTGATTCATCAGACCCGGCATCTGGCCGTCTACTGGGCGAAAGACGGAGTGCGAGTGAACTGTCTGAGTCCCGGTCCATTTCCTTCCGAGGCAGCACCGGAGGGACTGGCAGAACGATTGAATGCGCACAGCCCCATGGGACGCATGGGAAAGCCGTCTGAATTGAAGGGGGCAATCGTCTTTCTTGCCAGTGATGCCAGCAGTTACATCACAGGGCAAAATCTGCTGGTCGATGGTGGCTGGACGGCCTGGTAGCATACCGGACAAGATGACGGTCTCGAAATGCCCCGCTGTTTTGCTAGAATAAACGATTGCTGACTGCAGCAGGGACTGCGGAGATACGTTTGATACTGGTACAACACTGCTGGAATTGCCATGGATGCAGGGATAACTGATTCAATTGGTGGCCTGGGCCTGTTTCTGCTGGGCATGGTGATTCTGACCAGTGGCCTGAAAGATCTGGCAGGCGGCACAATTCGACGGATGATTGCCCGATTCACCAAAAGCATTCCGACCGGGATCGCGACGGGGGTCATCGTCACTGCTATTCTGCAGTCTTCAAGTGCCACGACCGTCACAGCCGTCGGATTTGCCGGGGCAGGGCTGCTCACATTAACCGAGTCGCTGGGGATTGTATTCGGTGCGAATCTGGGGACAACCGTCACCGGATGGATCGTGGTTCTGTTTGGTTTCAAACTGAAACTGGGGCAGATTGCCTTTCCGCTGGTACTGGTGGGGGTGCTGCTCAATCTGTTTGGTAAGAAACGAATCGGCCTGATCGGATTCACCATCGCCGGATTCAGCCTGATTTTTGTGGGGCTCGATATTCTGCAGGAAGGGATGTCCGGCCTGGCGGAGATGGTCAGCCCGGAATCATTTCCGCAGGACTCCTGGTGGGGCAGGCTGCTGTTGCTGCTGATGGGAGTAGGCATTGTGCTGGTCACACAGTCTTCCAGTGCGGGTGTCGTGATGGCGCTCACCGCGCTGCATTCAGGAGCTATTTCCCTGGCCCAGGCGGGTGCGCTGGTGATCGGCTTTGGTATCGGTACCACCTTTACTGCGCTGCTCGCCTCACTGGGGAAATCGGTGGCCGCGCGACGCACCGGGCTGGCGCATGTATTCTACAGCCTGGTGACTGCGACTCTGGCCTACTTTCTGTTGCCTGTCTATGTCTGGTTCTGGGAAGAGTATGCCGGCCCCGCCAGTGGCATCTCATCCGATATTGCGCTGGTGACGTTTCATACGTTGTTCAATCTTCTGGGACTGATGCTCATAGTCCCGTTTACGAAACCATTTTCCGCGTTGATTATTCGCCTCATCCCGGAAGCCGTTAATGATCAGACAGAAAGACTGGATGAATCTTTGCTTTCCAATCCTAACGTTGCCATCGAAGCGGCACGTTCGACACTGGTTGACGTGTTTCAATGTATTCTGCAACTGATGCATAAGCTGTTCACATCCGAAGTGGCGCGGGAAGAACTGGATGAAGAATTTGCTCAGTACCATGATACGCTGGAAACCACCTCCCATTACCTGCGACAGATCAATGTGACCGGTTCGGATCAACCGACGGTCCATTCTTCGCAGGAAGTGGTATTGGCGCTGGATCATCTGCAGCGTTTAATGCGGCGGTGCGATGAAATGGAACGACTGAGTTCAGCCAATGAGAACCAGACTCTGAGCAGGTTTGTGGATGAGCTGAACGAAAAGATTCAGCATCTGGAGCAGACCTTAAATAATGGTTTTTCAGAGAGTGATGAAGGAGCATTGCAGGACTTCTGGGAGAATTGGGATAGTCAGCAGAAAGAGACACGTCGAGAATTTACCCAGTCAGCGACTACTGCCGATGGTCAATTCGATAACCTGCTGCAGCAACTGGATGCCTTTCGCTGGCTGACGCGCATCAGCTATCATCTCTGGCGTATCGTGCATCATCTGCAAGGCGCCCGGCTTATTTCCAACGGTAAACAGGAACAAGCCCCCGCTGCACCCAGGGAGACAGAAGAGGCTTGATTTGAATGAGAAACGGTTTTATTTTTTGTCTTCCAGTTCGAAGGTAAAATCATTTTCCTGATCTGGTTTGACATTCGCAGTGAGTCCCGATTTTTGCGCGTTTCCATATACTGTGGGGATCAGCGATGTTTCCTTGATGACCACATCTGCTTCATCCAGATTGGCTCCCTCTGCAGGGCCTTCGGTCCGAATGCAGGTAATCGCCACACGATGTTCCCCTGCGATCGCGCCGTCGCCTTCTTCGAAAGTGCGCAACTGAAAATGACCGTCTTTATCAGTACGTCCGACGGCCGCCTGTGTCTGAGCACCGTTGGACTGGAAGACGATGGTTGCCCCCTCAAGTGGTGACCCGTTGAACTTTACCGTACCAGAGGCGGGGTAAGTGGGAGGACGCTGTTTTGTCCATTTGTCTTCTGCCGATCCGGAACAGGCCGGGCAGAGAATTATTAAGAGTAATAAAATCAGTGAGCGACGCATGTGAGCAGCTTTCTTTTAAACAGAAAAAATGAATGTGAATGGAACTCTTGAAGGTGGAGTTCCATTCACAGAGGAGAATGATGCAAATGGAAAGCATGATCAGGCGGCTCGAATCGGGCCGCACCGAAGTCACAGGCTTTCACTTTGAAGGTAACTTAAAACTCACCCAGTGTTTCTCCCCCATTTTTTGATCCCAGTGCTCCCCAGATGCCGTAAGGGCTGTTACCGGAGGCAACTTGAGAGGCGCTGATATCCCCTGTGTCGATATTCTCGCTGATAAAGCGGACGGCACCGTCGCCCATCAATAGATGGACTCCCCCCTCATGTCGACTGGATGGGGGCTGGATCCCTTGTGTCGTCTGGCCATTACAGACAGGCGAGTTTGGTGGCAGGATGGTATTGAAATTAATATAACCTGATCGACCATCGGTCCAGCGTGTTCCCAGAGAACGGTTTCGGTCGAGTAGCCCTGTGGTAAACGCCCCATTGACGAAGCTGGCAAGGCATGCGGAAGGATTACTGGAGTTCGTGGTGGAATTGGTTCCTACACCATTGGCGGGTGTCAGTGCCCCTGATCCGGGAGGGCGAATACATTCTGAAACCATCGCAGTATTACTGGTTCCATCAATAATATCCCGAATACGGACACTGGACTGGAACCCAAAAACGCCCCGCAGGTTTCCTGGGGAAACGGATTGGAAGTTACTGTATTGATCGCCGATGGAGAACAGGTAGTTATGCTGCCCTAAATCGGTGATATCATTTGTGTTGACATCAGAGGGGCAGTTGATGATCGGCAGTTTGGTTTTATAGGCCGGAAATCCGGTATTCCAGACATAAGATGTGGAACCCAGGTTGCCGGTGATCTGTTCAAACAGCGGTGCCTGGTCAATGTAAGGCAGCAGTGGGATATAAGCGCTGAATCGTGAGTCGAGTCCGCAGGTGGTGCAGGTACTTTCGTAAGGTCCGATGCGACTGGCGGGAAAGGTGCCGTGCGTAGAATGATAATTGTGAAGCGCCAGTCCGATCTGTTTCAGACTGTTTTTACATGTGCTGCGACGGGCGGCTTCGCGTGCCTGTTGAACGGCGGGAAGCAGGAGTGCAATTAAGATGGCGATAATGGCGATTACGACTAACAGTTCAATCAGTGTAAAGCCTCGTCTGGACTTGAATATCATTATGAAATCCTGATTTGAAAAAAGAGATAAAAATGAGTCTTGAGAACCGTTCATAAGACTCTAAAAATGCTATTTAGAATTGGAATTCTGTTGCCTCTGATAACGCGCGGGGATTCCATTAATGAAGCGGACATCAGAGATATCACCTCCCCAGTGTCGCGAGATATCTGTCAGGGTGGATCCACCAATGGCCAGCACTCCCCCTGGGGTTAAGGGGGTGATATCTGCGATGTCTGTAAGTGTCTGCTGCAGGTCAGGTCTGGAACTGAATTCCGGTGTTCTCGTAAATGAGACAATACTGTCATGCGGAGCCGCGGTGTTCGCATCGTAGGTGAATACGATGTGGTACCAGCGGTCCTGTTCCCAGGGGACAGTTTTTTTGGTTTGAAATGAAACATACCTGTTGTCTGAATCCAGGAAGCCAAACCCCAATGTGCCGGAATGATCGTCTGTAAACAGATTGAATTGTGAAGTAGAGTGCAGTTTCGTATTTCGATAATGAAACAGTGTGTCAGAATCCCCCTGCTGTTTGATGTTGGGGTTGCGGGCCCAGAGTTCGATTGTGAACCGCCGCATATCGAACAGGGCTGCCTCCTGTTCTGAGAGTGTGCGGAACAGTTTATGGTATTGTGTTTCAAACGGGCCGGCTGCCGAAGTAATGTTTTGGGGTGCGGGGCAGCCCGTAAAGGGAGACTGTCCCTGCTTATTCAGAATATTCAGATGCAGAAGATTGTCTCCTGAGTCCTGGGCCGTTTGTGAAGTTTCCCGCTCATTCAGTTTCCAGTGGGCAATCAGCCGTGGCTGATCTGGTACAATGTTTTGAACAAACAGTTCCGGCGTCGAAATAATACGCGTCATCTTTCTGGAATCAGCCTGGACGCGGACCGCGGTGTTTTCCGTCAGATCGCGGGTGATGGTTGTTTCGCGAGATGAATTCACCAGATCGAACCGGACAAGCCCCTGCAAAACATGCACTTCTGTTTCGCGAGTGGGGGTCACGATCAGTCCAAAAGATGTTCCCAGATCCACTACGCGGGAGGTGGGGGTATCGACTGTCAGTCCCTGCGATTGGGGCGGAACATGGGCAAACAGATTGCCTTCGTCAAGCATGAACTGATCTGCTTGCACCAGTGTCAGGTGTGAAACTCCCTTGAGAATCACTTTCGCGCCTGTGATGGTTTCCAGTTCGATGATTCCCGCGTTGAGATGGATTTGATCGCCGACATGCAATATGTCGTCTGGCTGCCAGGCTGGTTTTCCTTCTGACCAGATCGTGTTTTTTGTATTAATGATCCGGGCCAGAAACCGGGGATTCTCTTTCTGCCAGAGTGAAGACGTCAAGAGATACACGGCTGCGAAAATACAAACTGAAAATGCAAGGATCGCGGATAAGGCTTTTCGGCGATCCGGGGCAGACGGTTTTGTTTCCAGGAATTCAGGGATGGTTTTCAGCTCGCCGGAAGGCAATGGTTCATAATCGGTAGAACGCCCCAGTGGTCCTGGATCGACGATGCCCTCCCACTCCAGATTCGCACACATACCGGAATACTGGATAAAGAAGTCTCTGGCGGAATCGGATTGCAGGACCAGTTTCTCCAGACGACCGGCCTGTCGGGAAGAGAGGTTTCCATACTGGTATTCCCAGCAGAGTTGCATCAGTTCTTCCTGTTCCTCAGGAGTTAACATCAGAAAAGGTCTCCTGAATGAAGGCGTCTTTGAATACAGCTGAAAAGGAGATCGTGGGCGCGTTTCAGAGTTTTGTAGATCGCGTTGGGAGTCCGTTTCAATTCCTGGGCGACGGTATTCGGGCTGGCATCCGGTTCATAGATTTTTTCGAGAACTTCTTTCTGTCTTTGTGACAGCAGTTCGAAGCAGACGGACAGGGCAGCCTGTTGCTGATCCAGTTCGTCAACGGTCACCATCGCGCTTTCAGCAACCCGAGTGTAGAATTCATTGCTGAAAATATTGCGTTCGAGATTCTGGCGTCTTCGGTAATTGAGAACCTCAAAGCGCACGATCTGACAACTCCAGGCCCAGAAGTTCGATCCGGTCTCGAAGGTATCAAATTTGGACCAGAGCACGGTGCACGTATTCTGGTAGATCTCCTCGGCATCCGTTCGATTGTCTACCAGCGATCTGATAAATCGGTAGATTCTCTGACTGTGCCGCGAGAACAGTATAATAAATTCAGTTGTCCGGTCGGTCGCTACCGCCATTTTCAGTACCTCTCACTGAGTCGCGATGAGAGTCGTCTTTACAAACCCAACCCTTATTGAATACAGCGTGAATGTGCTAAAATTAGCCTCGGAAAATTGAGGAAAACTGTAAGTCCGTTTATATGATGAGGTTTCAGCTCAAGTTTTTGCGGGGATGGTGATAGAATACAGAATCATTTAACGAAGCTGGTGGGGGTGGTTATGTATAGAAGTCTGGTGACCGAATGACACAATTCATTGAAATCTCTTTTCTGTCAGAAAATTATGATCAGGCCTGTCAATTACGAAACGAGATTTTACGACAGCCTTTAGGTCTGGATTTAAGGGAAGAAGATCTTTCTGCTGAAGCAGATTATTTTCATTTTGGGATTTTGGAGGGAAGTCGAGTGATCGCCTGTGGGCTGGCGATACCGGTTTCGGCGGTGAAAGCGAAAATCCGCCAGATGGCTGTGGCTGGGGCTTTTCAAAATCAGGGTATCGGGAAAAAACTGTTATACAACATCGAAGCCAGTCTTCAGCAGCGGGGTTTTGAATTGCTGGAGCTGGATGCGCGTGCTACTGCGGTGGGCTTTTATCAAAAACTGGGTTATGAGAAAGTGGGAGAGGAATTTCAATCGGTTTCGATTCCCCATCAGCGGATGAGAAAATCGCTTAAAAAGTCATTGCAGGAATGATCAGCGAAAACTTAAATTATCCGAGTAATTCATTAATCACGGCACCTCCTGTCTGACTGAGGACTTTAAAGCGACCTTCGTGGAAATAGGTGAGCTGGTTATCATCCAGGCCCATGATATGTTCCAGGGTTACATGCAGGTTTTTGATCGGGTTAACGACTTCGACGGCGTGATCCCCGATTTCGTCGGTGGCTCCAATCCGATGACCGGCTTTGACGCCACCACCGGCCATCCACAGGACCATGCCTTTTGCATTGTGATCTCGTCCGGCGGCCTGTCTGCCGCTGCGGATGCCATTATCGGGTGATCGACCGAATTCTCCCGTCCAGACGACAAGCGTGTCTTCCAGCAGTCCACGGGCTTTCAAGTCCTTAAGCAGAGCCGCGATGGGTCTGTCGACAGCCTGGATGCGTGCTTTATGAGAACGTTCCAGAAAGTCATGTGAGTCCCAGCCCGCGGCATAGATCTGTACGAAGCGGACTCCTTCTTCGACCAGCTTTCGCGCCAGCAGGCAACGGCGACCGAAACTGTCGGTTTCGGGTTGTCCCAGCCCGTACATTTCCTGAGTCTGCCTGGTTTCCTGGTCGAGATTGATAATGTCGGGGACCTGGGCCTGCATGCGAAATGCCAGTTCATACGATTCCATCCGGGCCGCCAGGACCTGTTCATGCGGATGACGCTGCATGTCTGCCTGGTTCAACTGCGACAGCAGATCCAGGTTTTTGCGTTGTGTCTCACGGGTGACATGCGCGGGGGGATTCAAATCCAGAATGGGAGAGCCCTGGGAGCGTAATGCCGTACCCTGAAAGTAAGCGGGTAAAAATCCATTCGACCAGTTGGCAGAGCCACCCTGCGGATAAGCAACTTCCGGGAGCACGATGAATGCGGGCAGATTCTGATTTTCGGTTCCCAGTCCATAAGTCATCCAGGAACCAATGGCCGGGTCACCGCCGAACCGGTTGCCGGTATTCATATGATAGCAGGCGGTGGGGTGGTTGATCGATTCTGCCTGCAGGCCATGATACACACAGAGATCGTCAGCGACATCGGAGAGATGAGAGAAATGTTCGCAGAGTGAAATTCCTGATTCGCCGGCCTGCTTGTGTTTGAAGGGACTTTTGATGTAGTAGCGTTTTCCGCTGGCCATTGCAGAAACCTGATTGTCTTCACGGAGGAATTCTTTGAGGTGCAGCTTTTCCAAAGCGGGCTTCGGGTCGAAGGTATCCAGATGACTGGGTCCCCCTTCCATGAACAGGAAGATACATGCTTTGGCCCGGGCTTTGATGTGGGGATCACGTGGTTCGAGCGGTTTTTCCAGTTTGAGATGCGCGGGCTGCGGTGTAGATTTTTCTTCAGCCTGAAGGAGCGCATTGAGGGCGACCGTGCCCAGGCTGGCACTCATCCCGTATAAAAAGTCGCGACGTTGTAATCGATGCATGGGCAGTTTATCGCAGATAAATAAATTCGTTGGAGTTCATCAGGACAAGGCACAGCTCCGCCAGGGCACGGGTGGCTGCATCCACGTCCCAGGGTTTGAGATCCTGTACGTAATTTTCTGAGAGATCAAGTTTTTCGGTCCAGCTGAACGATTCGCCTGTCAATTCTTCAATCATTTCCCGTTTCACTTCACGAGGCAGAGGGATTTTCTGAGGTGGATGCTGTTCGTGATAAGACTGCATCTGTTGGACATGTTTTAATGCCAGTTGCAGTTCGGATGATTCGGGCTTGCGTAACACGACCTGCAGAAAGGCGTTCTGTACAGCGTCTTCCTGCGTCTTTGTATTCTGAATGATGTCGTGTGCGAGGGCCAGGGCACGGTCATGAGTGAATTGTCCATTGAACAGGGCAAACGCCTGCGGAGTGACTGTCGTCTCATCACGGCGTTCGCACGAGGATTCACTGCCCGGTCGATTGAAGACTTCCAGCATCGGGTCTGACAGTGTGCGATAGCGAAAGGCATACAGCGTGCGGCGGTTCCGTTGTCGGGGCAGGGGCATCGGCTGATAAGCGGGAGCCACAGAACCCATGATATGGCGTGGTTGCAGTGCGACTTCCCAGTTGATTTCCGGGAAGACTCCAGGCCCTCCCATCTCAGGATTCAGTTCACCTGTCAACGCCAGCAGGGAATCGCGGAGCTGTTCTGCAGTCATTCTGCGTGTGGGGAAATGAGAGAGAAGTCGATTACGGGGGTCGACTGTCTGAACCCGCTCTGCATCGACAGGCTGACTGCTTTGCTGATAAGTCTCCGAAGTCATGATCAGCTGGTGCAGTTGTTTGATCGACCAGCCATGATCCATGAACCAGGTAGCGAGCCAGTCCAGCAGTTCCGGGTGGGAGGGCTGATCTCCTTTCTGCCCGAAGTTGTTGGGAGTAGCCACCAGTCCGGTTCCAAAATGCAACTGCCAGATGCGGTTCACAATTACCCGGGCGGTCAGGGTGTTGTTCGAGCTGGCAATCCAGCGGGCCAAAGCCAGTCGTCTGCCTTCAGAGGTCTGTGGGATGGTATTCCAGGCATTCGGTTCTCTGGAACTGTTGGAGCCGGCCACCGCACTGAGAACTCCCGGCGTCACCTTTTCTGTGGGAGCAGTGATCGCGCCTCCGGCAAGGATGAACGTCTGTTGGATTTCGCCCTGTTTTTGTTTCGCACCAGGGATGAGGTTGACCGTTTTCGTAGAGCGGTAATTGTTGGGGGGACCATTGTAAACACTGAAAGCATATGGTTCATACCGTTTAAGTTCCCGCTCGAAATAGTCGATGCGTTTGTTATTGATTTTCAGCAGGCTTTTTTCGAACTCAGATAAACCAAACCATCTGAGTGGTGGCCGCTTATCGGCAGCAACCTGTTTGAGGTTTTGATAACCGTTTTCTTTGAGCCAGGCGGCGATCGCTGCGTCTGTTTTCTCTTTAAATTGCTGTTGTTGTGCCCGGGTTTCTGCAAGGAGTCGTTCGGTGCGTTCTTTCATGTCGGCAAAACCGGAAATGTTTTCGTAAGGCTGATATTCCACTTTGCGGTCTGCGAATTGAACCGGAGCAAAGACTGCCTGGATGCGGTAGTAATCACGAGTGGGGACCGGATCAAACTTGTGATCGTGGCATTTGGCACAACGAAAACTATGTGCCAGAAAACTGACGCCCGTGCTTTGCGTGATATCATCCAGAAAGAGCTGACGGGTTACCGCGGCGACACTCATTCCCGTGTGTTCCCACGGGCCGCTGCGAAGGTAGCCCGTGGCAATCAGCAGTTCGGGATCGTCGGGGTCCAGTTCATCGCCCGCCAGTTGTTCGATGATGAATCGATCATAGGGTTTGTCGGCATTAAAACTGCGCACCAGATAATCGCGATACCGCCAGGCATTGGGGCGTTCATAATCATTGGCAAACCCGCTGGTGTCAGCATAGCGGACAACGTCAATCCACATCTGAGCCATCTGCTCGCCATAATGGGGGCTCTCCATCATCTTTTTAATTAACAGTGACCAGCTGTCTTGATGCTGGGAATTTTCAAATTCATGGATCTGCTTCAAGGTGGGAGGCAGCCCGGTCAGATCATAGGTAGCGCGTCGAATGAGTGTTTTTTTCTCTGCTGCAGGGGAAGCGATGAGTTGTTTCTGCTTAAGTTTCTGCTGAATGAATGCGTCGATCGGATTTCGTTGGGAATTCAGTTTTTTACCGAGTGCCGCCCAGGGAACCGGAGGACGTTGGATGGGCTGATAGGCCCAGATGTCAGCAGGTTCGTAGGTGCGGTTGGTCCAGGTCGGACTCTGTCCGCCTGAGGTGGACATCACGATGGAGGACTGCTGGCTGGAATTGTTCGTGCTCGATGGGAGGAGTTCCCTGTCTGTCCAGACGGCACCTGTTGAGATCCACTGTTGCAAGTCAGCGATTTCCGCTGCATTCAGCCGATTGCGTTCCTGGGGCGGCATCTGAATATTTTCATCTTTCCAGGTGACCGCTTTCCAGAAGGGACTCTCTTCGGGTTTGCCGATAATCACTGCCGGTTCGCCTGACTCGCCCCCCCTGATGAGGGAGTCCCGCGTCAGCATGTTGTAGTCCCCCTTGATATCGTCGGGTGTACTGCCATGGCAGCCCAGGCACTTCTGTTCCAGCAGGGGACGAATCTTCTGAAGGTAGAAAATTTTTTGTGCCGTCAGCGGGGTCTCTTCTGCTGA
>TARA_R100001132_G_C3275089_1_pt1 | contig 11828 bp, 11 predicted proteins | sample TARA_R100001132 | Tara Oceans TARA_R100001132 (sample SAMEA2621247) | marine metagenome | biome: marine biome (ENVO:00000447); feature: mesopelagic zone (ENVO:00000213); material: "saline water (ENVO:00002010), including plankton (ENVO:xxxxxxxx)" | depth 800 m | reverse complement strand
CAATTTCTGAGCAAATCGAAGTGACGTGAAACCGATTAACGGTGGTTTAAAAACGCATTTGAGAAAACGTTTGCGTATATCGAACGAAGGCAAGAGTATCGTTTGCGTTCACCGGGCCGCGGCGAACGAGTTTCCATTATCAAACCGTACGGCTCCGTGTGCAACGCTTGGTTATGCCGCTCTAATGCGGGTTTCTGTCTGTGTAGTAGGGAACGCTTGGAACAGTAGTGGGAACGGCGCAAGTATCAGCCACATTGTGTAGGTGTAAAATTGACCGAACGCCGTCATGAATGGTGAGCGTATTGTACGCGTCCCAATGTGTTTCGGATATGGAGTCTTGCGAAACCCAGACGAACGGTACGCGATTGCTAGATCAGAAAACGTTGCGAAGGGGAATATGATGGGCGCGTAGGGGTCCGGCAAAGATGCATCATGAGAATGCCAAAACGAAATAGCGATTGAAATGACGCCAAACGGGATGGAAAGTATTAGCAGGTGTTGTCCCCAGCCGGATTGAATGGCAAAATAGGCGAAGGTACATAGTGAGAGTGCCGCAATCAACTGCTTGCCCGACCATCGTCTTTGGGATTTAGCCTCGACGCGACAGTCTGATGAGAGAACCAGTAGCAGACGTTGAAAATAGTCCCATTCTTGCTTGGAGAAGCACACCAAGTGATCATCACAATCGTCGTAGTAGTACCAAACAGCGTCAACTACATGGCGTATGACTGGATCGTCCGATTCACGGTAGGCGTCGAGTTTTTCATCAAACACGAATGCTGTGATGTCGCTGGCAAGAAACGATTGGATCAACTCCGCGAGCGACTCGCGTGAGATCGCAGTAGGTGCGGTGTTGTGTGGATCATACCGGTTTGGAGTGGAACTCATAGTTCGATCCTGCGAAATAACGTTATCAATCACCCGACGGCGACAAGAGATTGTCCATTTGAATACGCCCGACTTCACCATTCGGGTACATTGGATTGCTATTCACCATCTGCATTTTGTTCAGCATCCGGGGGAGCAATTACTAACGATTGGTCGATGGGTTGTGAAAAAGTTGACTCGTCAAGCGTGAGGAATTGATCAAATCCCTCATCATTGTAATCCCAGGCGAATGGGGCGTTTCCATATCCAATTAGATATTTGAATGATTCATCATGCAATCCAACCCTGTCTCCATTGACGAACATGAACAAGTTTGTTTCGTCATCTCGGTCGGGGTTTAATTCAGCACAAACAGTTCCGGCAATTTCAATCAGAAGATCAGGTGATTCGTTTAGAACTCCGCGTACGTTGCAATACATGACAGGACGATCAAAATCACCCTGCCAGCAACGAACGATTGTGAGTTTACAGCCTACGCGCTGGCTAAGTTCATCGATACGCTGTTTGAGTTCTGATGGGATGAACATTTAAGAAGCATAACTTCAATTAGAATGAATTCTTTCGGTATAACCCATAAACGGTCGCGTAGGTGTAATTGTGTACAATAGGCACGAGATTGTCAAGAGAAAATAAAAATGTCGCAATGGAAAAAATGGGGTGAATGACTCGAATCGGGAAAAGCGGGATTCTGAACGACGCCCCAAACTCATTGAACAGATGCGACAGTAGTTGAGGATGATGCATTATGCCTACCGCACCGAACGTAATTCGCCGTCTTTCAAAGTCACTTCTGTTGCATCAACTTCGGCAGTTTGAAGGTCGATGTGAATTCGCTTTGTCGAACCGACCGAAAGATGGTTCCGAGTAATGTTGGTTACCCGGACATAGATTTAAAGAACATGTTTTAAAACGGTGGTAGTGCCCCATTCCTATTGATTTACAGTGACATGCCAGCAGTTCTCACACATGGAGACAGCCGCCTTGAATTCTTCTTCGGTGACTAAACTACCGCAACGATCACACATGACCAATTTAGTGTCGCAGGCGGGGCACTTTTCGGCCATTTCGGAAATGACGTCGTTGCATTTGGGGCACTCTTGCGTCGTAGTCGGCTCACTCATCAATGGATTCCTTTTCGTCTGATGTCATACTTCGAGTGCCGGATAACCTAAATTAGCCTGCAATTATTTCCGCGTAGCCCATTGTAACCCATCAACGGTAGAATTTCATAAAATTCTTTTAATCAGTGAGGAATAGTCAATGTAAAATGAGGAAGATGCAATAAACAAAGAAGTTCGGTCAAATGACTCAAATCAAAAAAGCGGAATTCTGAACGACGCCCCAAACGAATTGATCATATGTGGATGCAGTTGAATACAATGCAATATGCCTACTACATCGATAGCATCTCGTCGTCTTTCGAACTTCCTTCGGTGAAACAATCTATGCAGCGAACTGACCGAAAGATGTTTTTAACAAAACATCGTGAAGTATGATTTCGAGAAAAAGGCATCAGCGAAAAGTGACCGAAACGTGCGTTACTCGGTCATTATTTTAGAAGGTGTCTTTTAATACGGTCGTTTAAAAACACATTTGTGAAAACGTTTGAGTATATCGAATGCCCGATTTCTGCCGTTTGCTATTCTCGCGTACCCTTCGTGATCGAACCTTTACTGACACCATGTTCGGCATCATGACAACTGTTGTGGTGCGGGACAAGATTCTGTGGTCCATGTTGATTGGGGACACCGCGGGAAAGATGGTGAAAAACAGCTTCCGATCTGTCAACGAATTGGCCGCACCGTTCGCACTTGCCATCCCACTCAGAATAGGAATCCGATTTATGTCTGTGGGTCGCGTTGCGCCCCCAAGTCGGGTGCTTTTGAATTCGCATAAATGCTGTATTCGCCACCGCCTCTGTGCAAGCGTCGAATTCTTCCGAAAGAGATTCGATTAAAGCGTCAACCTGTTGATGAATCTGGTCGCGTTCAAGGCTTGTCATTTTGCTATAAGTCTTCATCATTGCGTACCTTTCAATTCTCGCGAATACTCTTAGTCTCTTCTTCGCTCAGGTAAACGATTGGCACTGCCGTCGCGATCAAAAACCTGTTTGCGCTGTGCTGATGTGGGTACTAGACGGCGATTCATTCAGTGCTCATCCAAGCGACAAAACGTCTACCGTAACCGGGCACGAACGGAAGACTATGATTTCAGTGGCCGCGTGATTGAGTGCTCCGGTTCACGGCTTTGTTATCCGAGGGTTGTTTAGCGTCAGCTCCGGATACGAATGCAGCGAAGTGCTTTGCAGCGAGACGTTCTCTTTCCGGTAACGTGAGCGAATCTGAGTCGGCGGCAATCCCTCCTTGTCTTGGGCGACTTGATATCGTGCGATCACGAATTCGGTGTATGTAAACAAATTTGCTGTCATCACTATCCGGGCGAGGGTAATACAGGTAGATGTCCACCCACCACACCGTGAATTCATAGTCCCCGTTTGGAATCCAGCTTTGAGTGAACATTATCGCGGAATCGGCGGGCAATGTTTGTGTTTCCGCAATCCGATGAAAGACGGTCAGCAACCCAGGTTCGATCGGATTCCGTTTGCGGTCCCATGCACGAATCGAAGCGACGATTTCGTCGACCGTTAGCGGTGGCTGAGCACGGCCAACCTTGCTGATACGATTGACTTGAGCATTGAACCGCTCCACTGCATCGGAGAGATCCGTCGTTTCTGTGAACTCCGCGCCTCCAAGCTGGCTGTTATCAGCATTTGCGAGCCTAGGCAGGGAAAGCACAACGAGGAATAGAGATACGAAACAGACTGGTTTCATGTCTTTCTCCATTTCGGATAACTATTGATAGATAGAATCTAATTCTCTCTAAATCTATCAGGATTTCTTTCTGGTGTAAATGGGAGCAATGTGCATTTGTATTCGTTTACCGAATTATTCAGGAAAGACCGACATGACAGCGGATGTTGCTCCTCTTCTCTCTATCAGGATCAGGTAACGTGACCACTGCCGTTTACCAATCGCCCAAACTCCTTGACCAGATGCGAAATAAGTTGCGAGTGATGCACTAGGCTAGAATCACGTCGGAGTTTGGCGAGGCGCTTACTAAGTCTGCATTTGTTCATGACCCAGTTGAACCAGAGCGTCACGAATTGGATACTTGAATTGTGTCTTAAATCGAGTTGCTCGCTTGTAGGGGCCGCTGAACTCGAAGAGCCTCGGTAACTTCGCGAACGGAATCTCCTTGGCGTTGGTATCTGCTGAAAAGTTCTCTTCGAATTCGTCGATCAGTTCACCAAGGTAGTCAGTCATCGTTTCAAGATGTGCCTTCAAACTAGTTGGGTTAGGAAAGAACAACAGGTCACTGGCTCTGCGTTGATAAACATCGAAGATGGTTTTCGCGTCACCTATTATCTCCATTGCAGTCTCGTATATTTCTTTTGAGATTGAAATCTCATCCGGTCCCTTGACTGCAAGTTTTACTCCAGTTTTAGCACGAATAAGGCTGCGGGCGCTCTTCCCTGTGGTGTAGGCCGCCAGTATCTCCGTGTGCATCGTTCGCAACTCTGTCCGTCGTTCACGCTGGCGGTCTCGGTCCTGCTCCATGTCTTGCCGGCGCTCAGCTCGTTCACGGTCCATTTTGCGTTCGCGTTCCACTCGCTCGGCATCAAATCGTTTGAAGAGCCAAGCGACCGTTCCTCCTACGACTCCAAGAAGAAAGAACTGGTAGGTGAGCTTAAACACTTCGGGATGGAGGAACTGGGCGATGGTTTTCCCAGCCAAGAGAAAAAGGAGTGCCCCGACTATTCCAATACCAACGATGATCGCAAGCAGTCGATGCAATGCAAGTGACTGAGGGGGTTCAGAAAAGTTGTCTGAATCAGCGGACACAGCCCGGCTCCGTTCTTGCCAAATTTGTTATTAACCTGCACGAACTTGTTCTGATATGATGCATCAGGAGCTTCATATCACACATAGATGCGGTATAGGATACTAGGCATAATTAGAATTTCAATGTTTATTTTCACTAGAGTGTGTCACAGATAACCCTAGCGGTAGCCACAGTGTGTATAATTTAGTTCCTGCTTTCTGTGCTGGTGATCTGATCGACGAGTCTACCACAGGCTGCCCACAGACTCGGTACTGTCTGTTCTTCCGCGCTTTTGATCAACCATTTAAATTTGGGGAAAAAGCCTGTTCAATCGGATTCAGATCAGGACTGTAGGGAGGCAGGTACCACAGTTTGGCTCCCATAGATTCAATCGCTTCTCGCACTTCTGATCGCTTGTGGCTGCTCAGGTTAGCTAAACGCTTCAGATGATCTTACGTGGAGCAAAAGACCGGACGGTGGTTAACGCGGAACAATCGCAGGACAATACCTACCTCAAATGGGGCATGGAGATTCTGCGAAGGGAGCTGACGTCGGGCCAGCTTGAAATGGTTGTAAGTCTTTTGGGACCTCCGTTGAAAGAGAATGATGAGCTAGCAGGATCAATTGGGTTGGTTCTCTGGCGGCAGGCTGCGGGGATCCACACGCACGGATATGAATCCCGGTCCGTCCCACTTCACTGCACCAACCAAAGCATCTTTTAGTGTTTCTTCTGTATCAGCTTTATACAAATACTTGAAACCCAGGCCATCTGCGACCGTTACGTAGTCCCAACGGTTAAGACATACATAAGACAACGGCGGGTGATTCGGATCCTCGAAGTATCTTGGATCAATCAGGTACTGTTCGATTGCGTACGTGCCGTTATCGATAACCAGAACGATTGGATTCGAACCATAGGCGGCGATGGATGAGAGTCCCTGCACGATTGTCTGCAGTCCGCCGTCGCCGCAAATTACGAATGGGCGTCGTTCAGAACTGTGCAGTGCTCCGACGGCGGCTCCGACGGAGTGGCCAATAGATAGCCAAACTGGGTTTCCAATGAATGAATCCCTTCCCCGTACGGCCAAGTCAGCAGCCGGATAAGATCCGAGGCACGTGTCGCAAATCACAAGCCAATCATTCTGGATGTTTTCGCTGATTGTCTCGAAGAGAAGTTCGTAGCTTATCTGCTTGGTTGATCGTTCCTTTGTCTTCGCCCAACCACGCCTCTCGCGATAGGAATTCTGGTTCACGCTTCTCGACTGTGTCCTCTCTGCCGCAGCCCGGCTGGCGGTATTTTGAAATTCCTTTCTCAACTCAATAATCAGTGTCTTCAAATCACAATGCTGCGGAGTCTCGCAGCCAAAACGGATGGACTCATCGGCAACGTGAATCATCCGGTCATGTGAATCCCGAAGGAGCTGCGTGTGATCGACTCCAAACACACTCCCTAATGAAATTAGTGCATCGGACTGCTCTATCACTTTTCGCACGGGCTTCGGCGCGAGATCGCTATCGTAAACACCACTGAAACCGTCAAGGCCTTCATCGAGGATGGACTTGGCAAGCATGGTAGTCGCCCATGGCAACTTTACATCGGCGAGTAATTCCTGAATCTCATCCTGCAATTGGTATCGGTGCAGCTCAATTCCCAGCAGAATCGCGGGTTGTGTGGCTGCCGCAATCACTTCTAAGATTCTTTTTGCGTAGTCTGACTCAAGTCCCGTCGGTTGCGACTGATGTACTACGGTGGCTACAGGTTCTGCGCATGGCTTGTCCCAAAGGTCGCTTGGTATTTCAATGTAAACGGGGCGCGCCTTGTTAAGTGCGATCTGGATTGCGCGATCAATAGTGTCTGGGGCGTCTTCCGGGCGGACTATCTTCTCCGCAAACTCACAAACGTGCCGAAAAACGTTCAGATCCGTATCTTGTCGACCGATCGAATGAGAGAACAGGACACCGAAGCGGCGTTCAAACCACTCATCAGACTTTCGTGGCCCTCCATTTAGAATCACCACAGCACTTCGTTCGGCGAAGGCGCTCGCGATTGCGTTGACCATCGAAAGGGTTCCAACGCCATAGGAAACACTGACTGCTGATGCTCCTTTCAGTCGAGCATAGGCATCTCCAGCATATCCCGCTTCCAGTTCACTGCTTGTCAATACCGGCTTGATGCCGATTTTTGAAGCGACGTCGAACAACGCCGCGCAAGATGTTCCCGGAATGCCGAAAAGATGCCCAACTCCGATCTGTTTCAAACGGGTTAGCGCGTAGCCAGCAACAGTTGTAGGCATCAGTGAAAACTCCCGAGGGCTATTGAATACAGATCGTGCATGCACGCACTGCAGATTCGAAGGCTCCCTGAATCCAAGAGTGCGTTAGCGAGGCATGCTCTCCGGCCAGGACAACGCGACCCTCTGGTTCAATAAGCGCTTTGTAAAGTTCTGTGTGCTCTCCCGGTCGGAAGAACGCATAAGCTCCACTACTCCATTTGTAATTCCCCCAAGACCATGTAACCGTGCGTTCGATCAACTCTGGTTGGCTCTTGAGCGAATCGTGAAGTTTTGCAAGCTCTGCCTCTGTTTCGTCCCAAGTTGATCGAATGGCCATCCGGCGCGCCTGCTGACCCCAAGTATAAGATGCGAGGAACACAGATGGAGATTTAGATACGACAGGTTCTTTCGTCAAATTGTCTGATGGATACCACGTCGAACCGAGAAGTCCGTCACTAGTTGACCCGCCACCGTAGATGCCGTCGTCAAGTTCCCAGAAGCGATTCTTTGTCAGCGCTAGGATTTTCGTGGAGTCATCATAGTGGATGCGCCGGATCGCATCACGCTTTCGGTTGGAAAACGACGGAGTGACCCTTACTCGGCTCATCACCCCGAGCGGTAACGTACAAATTACCCAATCGCCTTCGAAGCACTGTTGCCCGTCTGGGGTGTTCGCGTAAACCGAGACTCTTTTTGAGTTGTGTTCGATTGCAAATACTTCGTGTGAGGTGAGTATCGGCGAAGAGAGTCTCTTCGACAACTCGGTCATCAGCCGGTCAGTTCCACCTACGATTTCATCAAACCCATTCACCCAAGTTCCTTCTTCCTCTTCGCGTAAATGCTCCGTAAGACCGATATGCATTGACGTCTCAAGGTTCCAAAGCGAACCGATCATCTGAACGGCTTCGCTGGAATTGGATTTCGCAAGGAGTTGCCACAGGGATTGAGCATCAACAGAACGGACGCGTTCAGTTGTAGGCGTTGCTGCGTAAAGGTCGGCTTTCTCGTCCTCGCTCAGAGAGGACAGGAGACCGAGGACCTCTTTCTCCCAGATTCCATCGTCGCCTAGGCACTTCTCCACTGGGGTAAGATGGAACAATGCCTGCAGATCTTTCTTGTCGGAGACTCGAACCCGTTGGCCACGGATGTGAAAGTAGGCGTCCTTATTTTCGAAAACAAACTTTCGAAGTTTCAGCCCTGTTTCGTGTATGTAATGGCGCGTTAGTAAGTGGTCAGTGGGAATCCGCATTGCACCCGCTTCCGCGTATCGGTCCTGGCTGAAACGCAAAGTCCGAACGCGCCCCCCGACATGTGAGGGGTCAGCTTCGAGTAGCTTCACGTCACAGCCAAGGCTCTCAAGCTCAACAGCAGCACAAAGGCCAGCGGCACCGGCACCAACTATGATGACGCGGCAATCTTTGACGGCAGGCATCGCTCGCAACTTTTTCAATTCATCCGGAACTGTCGAAGTCGCGGTACGAGCGGTTTTTTCTGCTATTCTGGAAGAACTCGCAAATTTTCCTAACCGTCGTGGGATCATACTATTCCCCTCATGCCAAGAACCAGTCTCTGATGTCTGATAATACTCTCTCAAGGACTTCATGCCATGTATTGTTTTGAGCATTATAACAGTATGAAAATATGCTACCAAGCATGATTTGCATTTCAAAGTTTGATTTCACTGATATAAATCCTATACAGCAAATAGCTGCAGATACGAAAAGTAGAAAACGCACTTAGGCATAAAATTACATGAAACTCATAGAGCAACTCGAACAGAATAACCTTGATTAAAACGTGCATGTTGAAGCCCATTCAGACGGAAATTATTTAGTTGAGTCTGAATTCGCCAAAAGGTATGAGTTTCCCTGGCATGTGGGGAGTCCGCGAATTGGGTCGTTTTAAAAATGCATTTGAAAAAACGTTTGAGTATATCGAACAAGGGTAAGAAGAACGACCAAGTTCACGGGGTGGCAACCAGTTGATCCCGAATCCAGGACACTGGAAGCCGCTGCTCCCATTCAACGTCTTGTTAAATTCCGTGTCATACTTTGCGATGAATCGAATGCTGATTACTGACTGGAATGGTGGTCCCTGTCTTGTTTCAGGAGAGCTTTTATGGCGTCTTGAATTGGAAAACATTGAGAGTCGTTAGACAGATCGAGTGGATCAACAGCAATCCATTGAGCATCGCCATCAGTCCGACATAGTTCAAGAATGTCAGCCAATTCCTGAGGGTCACGTATATACTGGGCACCGATATTTGTCGCTGGGGGATTCTGTTGAAAAAAATGACGACCATTGATTTCTGTTGTGAACAAGGGAACGCAAATGCCTTTGCTCGGCCATTCAAACCGGAGGAAACGGGCAACGTGAAGTATGAGTTCAATTCGCAACGCGCTGAGTTCATCGAGCAGGGAAAAGAACAGTTGCCGGAGAATTCAGAAGCGTGATCATCCGATTTAAAAAGCGGTTTTTAGAAGCCGAGTTTTCTCTGCTTTTTCACATTCGTCTCCTCGAAACTTACGAATCGTGGTAGAATAGATACGTGTGATGGGTTGGTAATTTGTGGCACAAGGATGAGCGTTATGGCCTGGGAACGGCGAGGCAAGACAGCAACTTACTACTATCGTTCTGTGAGACGGGACGGGCAGGTGAAAAAACTGTATCTCGGTAAAGGTTCTGCAGCACATAAAGCCGCGAAGGAGGCGGCGATTGAACGAGCGAACCTGGAAACTGGCAACCAGTTGATTTCACGGGAGGAGATGAAGACTGCCACGGCATGCCAACTCAGTAAACAGGTCGAGACGCTCAGTACATGTTTGATGGATGCTGTCCTGCTGGGAGCGGGATTCTGGCGTCAGAACTATAGCCGATGGAGGAAACGTCGTGGAAACTAATGAATCGAACGGAATGACGCACGAGGATGCGGTGGCAGAGCTTAATGTTCTGATCGCACGAGCCAAACAAGGTGACGCGGAAGTAATTCCCCGGCTTTGCGAATATCTCGACAATAACCCGATCTTGTGGACCGGGCCTGGTAATCTCGCACTCCAAGCCCAGGCCGCTTGGATCACTCTGATTGCCGGGCAAGACAAACATCTCAAGCAGTGCCTGGCGCGGAAGGTAAACGATATGAAGCAGGAGTTGTCCGGGACATCTCCCTCCCCGATGGAAAAGCTCTTGGTAGAAAGGGTCGTGACGACATGGCTTCGGGTTCATTACTGTGAAGCCCACGATGCCCAGCAAGATGAAGAATCCTTGAAGTGGGCTGAGTATCGACTGAAGCGATATAGGACGATGGCTGATTTACACGTCAAATCGATCGGGGCTTTGACGATGTTGCGGAAGCTGATGCCGGTAACCGAAACCCCACGCGCTGAACCGCCTGAAGAGAAAGGGGTTCAGATTGACGAGAAAGTCGAACCGGGGGGGCCATATGCGGTTGAACCCGCTTTTCACGCGGAAAGGCAGCACCCCGCAAACGGGCATCGCATCATCGGCCGTAATCGCTTGGCAGAATTGCTTGGTGTGGGTGGTGGGGTTTCTGTTGGTGGCTCGCAACGGAAGGTGAATGGTTATGAGTCACATTGAACCTGAAACACGTCAGATCACATTTGCGGATGTGGTTGAAGCACTCCGTAAAGGGAATCGCGAGCGAAATGAATGGGCGACGAAGCAACTAGTGGAGGCAGATCGTGCATTACGACCCAAGTTGCTCGCATGTCTCTTGCATCTCGCAGCCGATGAGCGGAATCGCCCCATGTACCGCGTTCGTATTTTACAAGTCTTGGAAAAGATGAACACAGAAGTGGGTTTCTTGGGACGTGGCATGATTTTCCGTATGACTTATGACAAATCAACCTCGGTGCGACGCGCTGCGGTCAAGTTGTTCAAGCAACTGATGATCGGGTCTGCGGATACTCGGAGGAGGAACCGTCCACCGAAATAGATCGTGAGAGCGATGCGCACCAGGGCGAGGTTATCCCTGATTAAGTGAGGTCTACAGGGGTGGCGATTTGAGTTCCCCTCAGAAGAGTGATCTGCCGATTTCAAAAGCGGTTTTTAGAAGTCGAATTCTCCCTACTTTTTCATAATTGTCTTAGGAGCTTACGAATCTGTTTTGAACAGTTAAGAGTGATGGATTGGTAATTTGTAGCACAAGGGAGGAGTCGTTATGGCCGGTGAAAGATTCGCCCTTCTCTGAATAACGCGACTATGTGAAGCGTGGGTAAGGTACATATTTGGTTATAAACACTCAGGCGTTAAGTGGATATCTACGATTCAGGTCGTTTTGACGCTCTCGGGTGACTGTTATGATACACGGTTAACAGTGAATATTTCTCAGAAAGAAAGGCGCGCTGCTGGCGCATTTTTATGGTAGTTGGCATCATGTTAACGACTGAATTTGAGTTTAAACTGTCCATATTCCCTCTCACAAGCACCGTAAACACCGGCCAGAAGGCGTAGCGACTGCCCGGGAATAGCAAATTGGTATTAAAATACTGCCGGTCGAATGATCCGTTTTATGTTAGGGATTTCTTTCTGATCTGAATAAAACGGGGACAGCACTTTATACAGACAAGGAGTTATATCCTGAGATCCGTCTCAGGCTGCCCTCAAACAGGATATCCTGGGCGACTCAACTCATATCTTTGATCTGATACTGGCAGACGTGATTCGAGCAACCTGGCTGGAGATGCATTACCTGATGAGTGTTGATGCTGACGCCACCAACAGGACTGCTGGCCAGAGTGCCTTGATGATGAAACGTATCGAATCTGC
>TARA_R100001132_G_C3275093_1_pt1 | contig 11859 bp, 13 predicted proteins | sample TARA_R100001132 | Tara Oceans TARA_R100001132 (sample SAMEA2621247) | marine metagenome | biome: marine biome (ENVO:00000447); feature: mesopelagic zone (ENVO:00000213); material: "saline water (ENVO:00002010), including plankton (ENVO:xxxxxxxx)" | depth 800 m | reverse complement strand
CCGGCTGGTCGCCCGCACGAGAGAAACGGTTATCGATCTCAAACAGCTTCGTAAAATTCATCAACAGACGCAGGCCGATGGTTATTCCGTCGAACAGGATCAGAACGATGTCGGCGTGACCTGCATCGGAGCGCCCCTCTATGAAGGGACGCAGATCGTTGCCGCTATCAGCCTGAGTGTACCCACGGCCCGCGCCGATGCAAAAGCGCTGCAGCGATTTATCAAAGCCGTGGTACGGACGGCCCGGCAGATTTCACAACAACTTCAACCTCAGACATGAGACAACCATGAATCAGCCACAACCGGAAACCATCACGCTCGACATGATGCGGGAGCATCTGCACTCAGCCATCATTTGCGACGCCCTCGATTCGCTGGGCTACACCAATCAGTCGCCACGCAAGGAACTGCTGCCCATGACGGTGGATGCGGTTGTCGTGGGGCGCTGCAAAACCAGCCTCTGGGCCGACATGTACCACGTTGATCCCAGTCCGTACGAACTGGAACTGAAAGCCGTGGATTCGATCAACGCCGATGAAATCTTCATTGCCGCTGCCAGTGGTTCGATGCGGTCGGGGATCTGGGGAGAACTGCTTTCTACCGCCGTCAAACATCGGGGTTGCTGTGGTGCCATTATCGATGGCGCGGTTCGCGATGTCCGGCAGATGCGATCCATGCAGTTCCCGGTCTGGGCGGCGGGAACGTCTCCCTATGACAGTAAAGACCGTCAGCGGATTATCGACATTGATGTGCCCGTCGAAATCGGCGGCGTTTACTTTGCGCCCGGCGATCTGGTATTTGCCGACGTGGATGGCATCGCTGTCGTGCCGCAGGCCGTCGAAGCCGAAGTGATTCAGTCCGCCTGGAAAAAGGTGCACGAAGAAAACACCTTTCGCGACAGCATCAAAAACGGCATGTCCGCAACGGAAGCCTTTGCGAAGTACGGGATTTTATAAAGACTGCCGCTAATCGGTTTTTGCAGGGTCCCACCAGGCATCCAGTAATCGTCGCAGCTCAGCCAGGGACTCAGCCTGTTCGGGGTCGTCGATCAGGTTCTGCGTTTCTCCCGGATCGTGTTCCAGATCGAACAGCACATCGCCGTTGGTGTAATTGTTCCAGGTTTTTCCCTGCGCATTCGGGTTATGAGAAGTGATCAGTTTCAGGTTCCCTTTGCGAATCCAGCGGTGTGCAACTTCGCGTCCCGGCTGGTTCAAAGCCGTCGCATCTCCCGGAAAGACTTCTCCATAGACGGCGCGATCTTCCGGCAATGTTGCTTTCCCGCGCGCCGATGGCAGCAGGTTGACGCCGGGCAGCTTTGCGGCTTGCTTCCCCTGCCCGGCTGCATGCAGCAGTGTGGGCACGATATCAATACTGCTGACCAGTGCCGTATGCGTGGCTGGTTTTGTATGTCCGTCCCAGCGGATCAGAATGGGCGAACGCAGACCATCTTCAAAGGGGGAGCGTTTACTTTCTTTGGTATGGTGAAAGTTCTCGCGTGGCTTCATCGGTCTCTCGCCCGGCGTCCAGCCATTGTCGATGACGAACAGAAACAGCGTGTTCTTGAGGTCGGCTTGCTGTTCCACAAACTGGACCAGTTCTCCGACGGTATCATCGAACTGCGAGCAACTGGCGTAATATGCGATTTCATGTTTCGCCACGCGCGGATTGTTGCGATACAGGTCGAAATATTTTTGAGGCGAATCGTGTGGCTGGTGTGGCAGATAGGGAGCATACCAGACCAGCCACGGCGTGGAGTTCTGTTCGCAGTCTGTGACGAAATCGTAAATCGGCTGCATGGTCTCCCGGCCGATCTTCAATCCCCAGTCTCCATTGCCGTGAGCCACCAGTGTGCCGTTTGCCAGTTTGCGGTTCCCGCCGAACGACTGGCCGGGAACTGGTTCAAAAATGGTCATGCCTTCAGTAAAGCCGGCGTTGCGATAATGGCCTTCCCAGAACTTGCCTGTCTGCAGGCAGCGATAACCGTTCGCCGCCAGGATGCGTGGCAGTGTATCGACGTTTTTGATCAGTTGAAACGCCTGGCTGCGGGTCGACTCGTATTCGTTGCGCGAAGTCATTTTATTGAAAGCACTGTTGCCTGGAGGCGGATGGTTATAGTGGATCCCGCTCTGATGCGGATAAAGGCCGGTCAAGAGCGTGGCCAGCGAGGGACTGCAGACACTCGTCGGCAGATAGCCATTCACATAGCGGGCCGACTGCTGTGCCAGACGATCGATGTGGGGCGTCTGAATCTCTGTGTTGCCCATAAAACCGAAATCGCGAAAGGTTTGATCGTCTGAAATAATCATCACAATATTGGGAGATCGTGCAGGTTCCGCTGCGGCCAGCTTCCCCGGAGAGCCGAGGAAAACAGAAAGAGACAGTATCAGGAAGAACGCATTCCAGAATGCTGACAGGGCATCAATTTGAGTGCGTTTCATTGGTGCGAATCTCTCCCTATTAAAATCGAGACGGTTTCCAGTCATTCAGCATAGCTTGAAGGGACGGGGCTGTCATTCCGAATCTGCGTTATGAAATTCCACTTTCGCCGCAACTCTGCCCTTCTGGAAACGGTATCTGCCTGTGAAAATAATGAAAAGAAAGCAATACCAACATTACAAATCCGGTTTTGTGCGGTAACATAACATCTACTGCAGTCAACGAAGCCGGATAATGGACTCGGGGTGACTGCGGTTGCTTTCAGATATTCAAAAAAACAATCGCGTCACAGTTTCAGGAAAAGGAAGATTCCCGTGAGTATCAATACATTAGAGTATCAACCGGGCGGCGATAAAAAGAACTCTGAATTTTTCGAAGACTACCGGATGAAAATCTTCGAACGTCGAAAATCCAGTGGCATCGAAGACCTGCTGGGGACCATGCGCGGCATCGTGCTGCAGGTGGAAACGGGAGAAGTGATACCTTATCTGCATGAACTCTACCTGATGACCCCCTACCGTTTTTCCGCTGCCTTCCGAAACAATACGCACAATGTGTATATCCTCACCTCGCATCCCGACTATCCGCGGATGTTCATCCTGGAGCCGCTGGAGAAGGACTACGCCGACGAAATCACGATGTTCAATCGGCTCTACCCGCTTTCCAGTAAAAAGCCCAACGCACGTTACATCGGTGAAATCTTCAGCACGAAAGATGTCAACGAAACGCGAAGCACGCTTGAGTCGCACAGCGTGCGGTTCAATTACCACCACGAAACCAAAAATCCGTTCTTTACCGATGCCCATTTTGTATTCACCTTCCCTTCTGACTTTACCTGTAACCGGGTCGGCTACACCCAGGAAGACATCGACGATTACGATGTGCTCCAACTGGGGAAACCCTTTGAACTCGACCCCGAAGTCATGGAGTCGCTGAATCAGGTGCTCGCGTTTGGCGAAGCTCATAAGCTGAATAAACTGGTGCTGGGAGTCGACCATCTGGCCACCCGGATTCTTGCTGGCGAACGGGAAGATGCGATCCTCGAATTCCTGACCATGTCCAACCATTACTTCTGGGGCGCTTATAATATTGCGGAGATGAACTCATCCACGAACGTGACGCGGAACGGTTACGTCGATAACGATAAAAAATCACCTGCCAAGGTCTTCACGGCTAACAACACGCCCTCCTTCGTGAACTCCTTTGAGAATCTGCCCATGCCCACAGAAGATTTCGTTCGCAATTACGGACGTCGGTTGCATCATGTGGCCTATGAAGTGCTCGACGGCGATCATCGGGGCGGTGAAAAGAACGTGGATTACGTCGTGCAGACTCTCAAAGACAAAGGCATTCCGTTCCTGGCACATGTCGTGGGGGAATGCGTGGATGAACCCAATCTGAAGCAGATTTTCTCCAAACACTCCCAGTATTCGATTCTGATTACCGAGTATGTGGAACGCTGTCACAAATACGAGGGTTTCTTTACCAAGTCCAACGTGGCCGCTCTGACCGAAGCCGCCGGCATCGACGAACGCTACGATCACGGGCACGTTTTCGACTGACAGACATGCCCGGACGTTCCCCGGAATTTTACGCTGCTCTACTCACACCATGAATTGAAATCACTATGAATCCTACTTCTTCAGAGCTGCCACGGCTTGTTGTTATCGGAGGAGGTTTTGGCGGCATCAATGTTGTCAAAGCATTTAAGAATGAAGCGGTCGAGATTGATCTGATCGACAAGCGAAATTACCACCTGTTTCAGCCTCTGCTGTACCAGGTGGCAACGGGCGAACTGGATCCGGCGAATATTGCGGCACCGATTCGCAAAATTCTCTGGAAACAGAAAAACGTGCACGTCGCGCTGGGGGAAGTCACCGCCATCGACTTTGATAAAAAACTGGTCTGCTTTGATGGTGGCGAACTTGACTACGATTACCTGGTCATCGCCACCGGAGCCCGGCAGTCTTATTTTGGTCACGATGAATATCGAGTGTATGCGCCGGGATTGAAGTCGATCGACGATGCGCTGGAAATTCGCAGGCGGTTGTATCTCGCGTTTGAAGAGGCGGAATGGGAAGCCGATGAAGAAGCCCGCCGTAAAATTCTGACGTTTGTGGTTGTCGGCGGCGGACCGACGGGCGTGGAACTGGCAGGTGCGATCAAAGAAGTGGCTTCCGAAACTCTACCCCGCGAATTTCGCAATATTCAATGTAATATGGCCCGCGTGATTCTCGTGGATGGTGGTCCGCGTCTGGTAGGCCCCATGCCTGAAGATCTGAGTGCCCGTGCGCAAAAAGTGCTGGAAAAAATGGGGGTTGAAATTCATCTGAATGTGCACGTGACCGATGTGACAGAAGATGGCGTGAAAATCGGCGAGGAAACCATTCAGGCCGAGAATGTGTTCTGGGCCGCGGGCGTCCAGGGACAGGATCTGGCGAAAACACTCGATACCGAAGTCGATCGAGGCAGCCGGATCGTTGTGGGCCCGGACATGTCAATTCCCGGCCACCCCGAAGTTTTTGTCATAGGAGACGCCGCACATGCGACCGATGCCAAAACTGGAAAACCGGTGCCCGGACTGGCACAGGGCGCCATTCAGACCGGTCGTTTCGTAGCAGACATCATCAAAAAGGAAATCAACGGAAACGCACCGAAAGAGCGGCCGCAATTCAGTTATTACGACAAAGGCTCGATGGCGATGATCGGTCGCGGTAACGCCATCGCCGCGATCGGCAAAATCCATTATGGCGGGATACTGGGCTGGATCTCCTGGAACATTCTGCACGTGATGTTCCTGGTCGGCTTTCGCAACCGCTTCAAGGTCATGCTCGACTGGTGCTGGAACTACCTCTGGAAAACCCGCCGCTCCCGTCTGATCACCGGCGATCCCAAAGTCCACATCAAACGCCTGTACTCGGATCATCAACCCCCCGAAGTCAAAGCGGGGAAAAAGAAAAAGCACGACGCAGGGGAATCCTGAACTTCAATTTGGGAGCCGTGAAACATGAAATATCTGATCGCTGCACTCATGGCAGGCTTTTTGATTCTGGCCATGTTCGGCTTTATCTGGAAAACGGAAGGCGAGTTTCGCCAGGCTGCGCTGGATCGCGGCTGGGATGGCGAACAGGATTTTGGCATGGAACTGCCCGGCGATCTGTTGCAGCGAGTTTCTATCGCCAACCTGCTGAGGGTGTATTCCAATCCGATTTCCGTCCTGCTGGTGGGGCTCTGCTTTGGAATCGCGTACCAGCTGGGAGGCTCCGGCGGCGATGCAAAATCTGATCAGCCGGTTGTGACCAAAGAGCAAAAGTAGCACGAATTGATACCAGTATGATTTCAACATGAGGAGGAATGACATGGATACGGAAGAACATAAAGCAGAAAAACAACGTGGCTCTGCAGAGGCGGGACTGGTCTATTTTGGCGCAATCCTGACCGGTTTTATTGGAATCATCGCATCTGCAACGGCATTTTTTAATGCAGAAATCGAGGGACGCAGTCTTTATCTGCTGGCGTCGGCTGTGGTCTTTGGTTTGCTGGCCAATGCCATGTATCGGAATTAAAGCGGAAAAATCGAATAATAAATGAAACAAAGGGGGCCCGATCGTCGTCTCAGAAGGTAACGTACTCACTAATCTGAATAAGGAAGTCCTGCCATGCGACGCGCGTTTCCGGTTTTATTGTCAGGCTTGTTGATCGTAAGTTGTCTCCCTTCCCTTGCCTGGGCTCTGGGGGAAGAAACGTTTGGTAATCGACGGTTGAACGCGTTGAATTACAAAGACTGGCCCGGAATTGAACCTGTTATCAATCATGAGAGCCGCGTCTATCATGTCTGGGTCAATGGAAATGAGCATGCTTACTACCGCGGCGATATCGATGCACTGAATGATGTCCTGCAGAAATTTGCTGCTACGAATCAGAAGCAGCATGAGATCGTACTGCGACCCGGCCCCGCTTCCACAAAGTCGTTTCGAGAGACACAAAGCATTCCCTATCAATGGGACCTGCATCTGGTGGGCGGCCTTGCCCGGGCCATGGCAAAGAAGGACCAGGGGGGAAAAATCTGGAACCTGCATCCGATGCTGTCTATCTATGTGGATGAGACGATTCCGCTGGATCAGCTCAAAATTCCCGCTGGTGTGACTCTGCTGGAACTGGCGGATCTGGAAAAGCGGTTTTCCGCCGGACTGACCAGCACCGATATTACGGTTCGTGGCTGGGACGCCGGTCAGCTGGCAGGACTCAATCCCTACAGTACCAGCAACATGAACGCGATTGCGAAACTGCTGGATGATAACGAAGTCTGGGTGCGGTTAAACGCCGCCGGGGCGCTGTCGGTCTTTGGAAAAAAAGCGACACCGCTGCTGCCGGACTTGCGCGCCAGGCTAGACACCGATGATGAAGCGTTCAAAAAAAGACTCACAGAGACGATCAAAATCATCGAAACCGCGCCGGACAACTCAGAGGCAGAAAAACAGCATCAGAAAACACGGGAACAGATCCATCTGTTTCTGAAGGCGCAGAAAAAATAATGTGCTCTATTGCGAACCTGCCTCATTTCTTCAACAGGGAGAGAAACGATGCCGACATGTAGACTCATCACGATGCTGTTTGGTTTACTGGGGCTGCTGTTGACGGCTCAGGATGCCTGGGCAATTGAGTTTGGAATCGGGCAGTCGAAGGAAGAACTCGGACTCAAATATGAGCTGTCCGTTGTCGACCATGGCACTGGTCGCGTGACAATCGAGCTGGAGATTGCCGATGCCGGGAAGTTGAAGCCCATCAATTCTATTTCGCTTTACATTCCGGAGGAAGGAACATCAGGCCGGCCCGATCTGATGGTTTCGCTGGCAACCAGAACGGTTGACGGAAAAACCCAGGTTCGTGCTCACATGAAAAAAGAACTGGCAGAACGTGCCCAGTTGCAACTGAAAACAACGAGCGATCCTCGGACCGGCAAACCGACGCCGCTGACCGGGTATTATTTTACCATCCATGTGGATGAATTCATCAAGGATAAAAAATAGAAGACTGACGGGCTATAATCTTCTAAAGGCAGCGCGCAAAAATAAGCAGGCCAGCAGAGGGGCATCTGCTGGCCTGCTTTGAGAGCAATACTTCACTCCGTCATTCAGTATTGCGGTCAGGAAATAGATCCTTATTTTTCAATTCAATCAGTCGGCTACACCAGCGCCAATTCCAGCACCGATGGCAGCACCCTGGTTACCACCAATGGCACCTCCGATACCAGCACCGATGGCAGCACCCTGTCGTTGATCGCGGTTCCAACCACGGTATCCGGTGCCATAGCGACCGTTAAATCTGTTGCCACGGTTGTTGTAGTATCCCTGTCCATAGCCACGACCGTAACCATATCCACGATTATTGTAGAAGTTGTTACCGTAACCATATCCCCGGTTGTAGTTTCGGCCATAGCCATAATACTGGGGTTGGCTGTAATAGTAACCACCCTGGTAATAACTTCCGTCGTCGTAGTAGTTGCTGGACTGATAGTTGTCGTCGTCTTGGTAATAATCCTGGTTCATAGGCTGACCGGGATTACGATAGGTTACCGGATCAAATGATTCCCATTGACCATTGGTATGGATCAACCATTCATTCTGATCGGTTTTGTACCACCAGTGACCGTTGTGATGACGATAACGGGCGCGGGTCGCATCATCAATGTCCAGATGAGCGGTTCCCTGACGTACGAAATCATCGATTTCGTTATTTCCCTGATTATCGAACGTCTGGGGGCGATTCGTCTGATGGCGCTGTCGCTGGTTGCCTTCCAGATCAACGTCTGCATCCCCTTGAACGTTCCCCCTCAGTTCGGCATCGCCGGGCGTGTTTTGAATGGCGCCATCGGCGGCATCAGGAGTCTGGGGCGGTGTCTGCAGATCTCGTCTATTCCTTTTTGTGTTGGCATCCACATCAGCGTCCAACTGTGTTTTGGACTTCAATTGTGAATCTTGGGAATTCGTATTCTGTTTAGATTTCGCATCCAGGTTTGCATCGGCGTCCAGTTGTCTGTTATTCAACTGAGACTTGGCATCCAGATCGGAATTCGCATCGATCCTGGCATCTTTTCCCGGTACTTTGGGAGCAGGGTTGGTAACCTGGCCCGCTGCCTTTGACTGTGATTCCAGTTGAGCGCCGGCATCTTCCAGAGGAGCCTGCGCGGTCAGCAATGCGGGGCTGATTCCCAGAACGGCTGCAGCAGCTAAGACTTTTATACTTCGGCGTAACATTTCATTTCCTTCCATATATTGTTTCGAGTATTAAGTGGTTTCATTCCTGGCCACGCTGGAAGAGAATTGCAAAGGCTATGCCAACTCCCAAAATACTCCAAAAATCGACTAAAGTGCGACAGGATGACTGAAATCGAAAGCGAATCTGCTGATGGGCGATCACACGACTGGATGCTCAGCGAACAACCCGCGCTTAAACCTGCCAGCAAAATCTGGAGAGCCGCGTGCGTGGTACACCAGTCCCTCAGGGCTGATACTGATAGGGAGGAAATCAACGTAGTCGCGCGTGAGAACAGCGTCTCGAGAACGGTTATTTTGTACAATGATGAGTCTCGAATGACCGCCGCTGTATCAGATTGGATTCTGGGAAAATCAGGATGGCTGGATGAGTTCTACTTCATCTGACTCAATACGATCTTATCGAACAGTTTGTCGCTGAAGAGTCGTTTGACCCGGGGCAGTAGCTTGGCATCCAAGGTGGTCGCGTAGCGGGTTTTGGGCTTCTTCGCTTCGATGGCCTTCACAACCGCATTGGCAGTACTTTCGGGGCCTGGACTTTTGGAGTAGAGATCACTCGTGAATTTGCGGAAGGCGGCGACGAGCGGCTTATAATCTTCTGTATGGTCCAGATTGTCCAGCGTAGCGAACGCCACCTCGTCAAATTCGGTTTTGACTGCCCCCGGTTCGATGACGACCACATCAATGCCCAATGATTTGACTTCCATCCGCAGCGCATCGGAAAACGCCTCAACTGCATGTTTGGTCGAAGCATACCAGCCCAGCACCGCCGTTGAGACATGACCGACGACCGACGCGGTGTTGATGATTCGCCCGGAACCCTGCTTTCGCATCTGTGGCAGCACGGCCTGCACGAGTCGCCCCATGCCGAACACGTTGACATCATATTGACGCTGAATCTCCTCCAGGGGCACATCTTCAATCGTGCCATAAGAGCCGTAACCCGCGTTGTTGAACAGCACATCGATTCGCTGCTGTTCTTCAATCACCTTCGCGACACCGGCCTTGACGGATTCCGTATCTGTCACATCCATATGCATGATATGGGCGCCCAAGGATTCCAGGTCACGCATTTTTTCGAGCCGCCGGGCAGCCGCGTAGACGGTAAACCCTTTCGTCAGCAGTTTTTCAGCAACCAGTTTCCCGAATCCAGCGGACGCGCCTGTGATCAATACCGTTTGCATGGTGCTCTGACTCCATTCCTGTGTCTGGTTCGATTGATTTGTGATCTGAAAATAGTGGGTAAATCAGATTCGAATCGTATCAAACCCGGAATCGCTGTCAATCGAGGTCTCGCGCAGACAGATAGAACTCACGATCATGTGCGTCAGCCTGATCGAATAATTCTTCCAACTTCTCAAACATATTGATGCGGGGTTGCATTCTTTGCTGTACTTCTTCAGAAGTGGCAGCCTGACGTCGGAATTCTTGGAGAAGTGAGCGGATCGACTTGAGACCTGCTCCCGCCGGATACCAGACTTCTCTATCAAAGGGAGCGTATGTGAAATCATCAAGTGGAGTCACGCCCAGTTGCTGGGTCAAATCGAAAGTATCATGCCAGGCAAATTCTTCAGGATCGACGGCCTGAAGATGGTTGATACCTGGGATCGGCTCATCCAGGATGACGTACAGTTTTTCCAGACGAAAGTCAGCCATGCGAATTGCTCCTGAGTTATGAGTCTTTATTGACTCATTCGGATATTTCATAGATCAATGTACCGAAGCGGAATACTATTTAAACTTCCTTGAAATGAGTCTGCAATAAGGGGTACTGTTATCGTATCATGATTAACACATCTTCACGCAAATTTCTTAATGCTAGCACAACACTATGGACGGCAGGCGTCTTGTTGTGGAAGTGATCGATAAAGCAATGGTAGAACTTCTACGGAAACAGGCTCCCGAAGAATGACTGAAGATTGCCGCTGAATTGTGGGAGACGTCACGGGTAATGGTGCGTGGAACGCTGGCTCAGGAACATTCAGAATGGAACGAGTTGACACTCAATCGCGAGGTGGCTAAACGGCTCTGCCATCGAGAAGTCAGGCACCTCTATGAGTGAATGCAAATATTGTGTTCTGATGCAGACCATCGTTGAATTTCGGGAAGACCAGGAGGCTGAAAATAATACGTTGCTATTTCAGATCGCGGTTATTTTAACCAGATGTCATGCAATCTGTGTTCTGGTATCAATAAATCATCTTGATCTATCCTACTGAGTGGGATAGAATGGTTTCGGTATGAAAGCTGTATTTATTGAATCAACTGAGTTTACCGAATGGGTATCTGAATTTTTACCCGACGAAGTATATGCTCAGTTACAGCAGGAGCTTATGGATAATCCTCAGAAAGGCACTCTGATTCCTGGCTGTGGAGGTCTCCGCAAAATTCGAAGTGCTGATCCCAAACGTGGTAAAGGAAAACGGGGTGGTGCAAGAGTGATTTATTTATACGTTGCAGATGCGAAATTTTTTTTCTGCTCGATATCTATGATAAAAATGAAAAAATTAATTTATCCCCATCTGAAAAGTCTGAATTGAAAAACTTAGCTGCAAAACTTAAACAACATTTGAAGACCCCGGTTACGCATAGAACAGAAAAATGAAAATGACAACCAGACAACGAAAACCATTATTTGAGCGAATCAAACAGGGATTAGAAGAAGGGATCGCCCATACTACAGGTGAACTGACTTTGAAAACTGTGGAAATTCCCAATGATCCACCGGAGATTGATGCCAAAACTTTGTCCGCTTTGCGAACACGAGCGGGAATGTCTCAAGCAGTATTTGCCAGAATGTTGAGTGTGTCCACTAAAACACTGCAAAGTTGGGAACAGGGCCTTAGAGATCCTTCGGCTGCGTCACGCCGATTAATTCAGATGTTTAGCGAGCATCCAGAATTGGTTTGTAAAAGTGTCGGCTTGCCAAGCATTACATTAAAAGGGGTTAAGGTAAAGGGGAAACGCATTGTCGTAAACCGGCATCAAGCTAAGGTAAAATCAAAAAGCAAATAGTAGAAAGCCCTCGCGCACAAAAAAACGCTCGCTGTCAATAATGACAACGAGCGTAGTAAGCGAGGCCGACGGGACTTGAACCCGCAACCCCCGGATCGACAGTCCGGTACTCTAACCAATTGAGCTACGGCCC
>TARA_R100001132_G_C3275099_1_pt1 | contig 11974 bp, 5 predicted proteins | sample TARA_R100001132 | Tara Oceans TARA_R100001132 (sample SAMEA2621247) | marine metagenome | biome: marine biome (ENVO:00000447); feature: mesopelagic zone (ENVO:00000213); material: "saline water (ENVO:00002010), including plankton (ENVO:xxxxxxxx)" | depth 800 m | reverse complement strand
CATCGCCGCCGTTCCACCCGCAGACAGACCTTCGACCAGAAACAGCTCTGATTCTTCCGGTTTATTGGAGCGGCAGTCCAGCAGTTTGCCCGGCAGGGTCGATTTTCGGTTCGTGACCGATTTCCGCCGTACTTCTTTCTGGGCATCGCGACTGGCCATCCGGGCTCGTGCTGCCAGGACGATCCGACCAACTACCGCATCAGCAATACTCGGGTTCTGGTTCAACCAGGTTTCCAGCAGAGGCCTGACGATCCCTTCGACAAAGCCGCTGACTTCGGGATTATTCAGTTTCTCTTTGGTCTGACCCTGAAACATCGGATCACTATGGAATACGGAAATCAGGCAGAGCACGCCTTCGCGGATGTCATCGGTCGTAATCGCCAGTCCTTTGTGCTTGATATTATGCACATCCATATAATTCTTGACCGCTTTGGCAATCCCGGACCGCAGTCCGCTTTCGTGCGTTCCGCCAGCATGGGTGCGGATCCCGTTCACATAACTGCGAATCTGCTCGTCCGTGGCATCGGTCCATCTTAATACGACTTCCACGCGAATGTTCTTGTCTTCCTTTTCTGCAAAGAACATCTGTTCGTGAACGGGTTTTTTCTGCTGTTCCTGTGTCAGTTTTTCGAGGTAGCCACGAATTCCTTCCGGATGAGAAAGTTCATGCGTCTCTTTTTTGACTTCGTCGCGGAAGGTGATTTTCAGGCCGCCATGAATAAAGGCGACATCTTCCAGGTGCTGGCGAATCGTGTCGGCACTGAAGTGCACACGGCGGAAAATGTCATCGTCCGGGCGGAAATAGATTTCGGTTCCGTGTCCGCGGAACGGCTTTACTTTTTTAACGGGTGTGGTCGGCTTGCCTTTTTTATACCGCTGCATGTACTGGTGACCGTCGCGTACGACTGTCGCAATCATCTCGGAAGACAGGGCATTGACCACGGAAGAACCCACGCCATGCAGACCACCGCTGCGGGCATAGTTCTTGTCGGAGAATTTTCCGCCGGCATGCAGGGTGGTCAGAATCAGTTCCAAAGCCGACTTTTTGGTTTTGGTATGCTTGTCGACGGGAATGCCACGGCCATTGTCTTTGACACTGCAGGAGGCGCCATCTTTATGCAGGGTGACGATAATCGTATCGGCTTCTTTAGCCAGATATTCGTCGACCGAGTTATCGACGATTTCCCAGAGCAGGTGATGCAGCCCTCGAATATCAACGCCACCGATATACATCGAAGGACGACGGCGGACCGCCTCCAGCCCTTCCAGCACTTCAATGTCGTCAGCCGAATATTTTTTTGCGCCTGTTGTTTTTGCTGCAGTTGCCATAATACCTTTACTGATATTTCTCTAATTGAAATGCGAAGGAAAACGAGATTATAGGTGTTGAGCCAGAGATCCGTAAGTCGAGATGCGAACAGTTTATGATTCGTCGTCCGCCTGTTCGTCCCAGTCAACCACTTCAATGGGCGGATAGAGGATTTCAGCAAACCCGCTCCGTTGACTGGTTTTCACGCCTTTGCCGCCGCGGGAAGTGACTCCATATTTCATCTGGCCAAAGGTCATTTTTTTGCCCGCGGTATTCACGACCCGCAGGCAGTCGCTCGGTCGCGTCAGCTGCAGGGCCCCCATGACCTGGTCCCCTTTTTCCAGTTTGATCCCCTTAACCCCTTTGCCCGCATTGGAGAGCAGGGCGGCTTCTTCGATTTCGCAATGCAGCACGCGGGCATCTTTAGTCGCGATAAACATGGTTTCAGCCTCTTCAACCAGCCCCGCATAGACCACCCGGTCATCCTTACCCAGGCGACAGTACTTGCGGCCTGCTTTGGTCGAAGCCGTCCGGAACAGACTGAACGAAATCCGCATGATCTGTCCCTTCTCTGTCACGATCAGAACGTGAGGCGTGGGAATGGGTTGCTTCTTTGTTGATTTGTCATCCGGTGTGAAGCGACCATCGGTCGTCACCGCCGCCACCAGGTATGCGCCATCGCTCATCCGCGCATGTTTGGAAAGTGGCTCGCCATAACCTGATGAAACGGGAACCTGCTCAATCGGCAGCGTATACGCTACTCCATCGCTGGAGAAGAACACGACATGGTCCAGGGTACTTCCCGGTGCCACTGCCAACACGCTGTCCCCTTCGCGGGTCCGGGTTTTATCCAGCTCCTGAGTCCCTTCTTTGGTTTTCAGACGACCCACGCGTTTGATCCAGCCTTCGCGCGAGACGACCACGTTCGTGTTTTCGCGAACGATATAGGCCTGCGGATCGAATTCCGTAATCTCTTCCGAAGAACCCAGCCTGGTCTGACGCTTTTCCGGGAATTCGTCGGCCAGTTCTTTGAGCTCATTTTCCACGACCTTCCAGAGTCGTTTGTCCGATGCCAGTATCTTGCGAATCTTTTCCGCTTCAGCTTCCTTCTCTTCCAGTTCTTCGCGAATCGTGTTGATTTCCAGCCTGGAGATGCGGTACAGCTGCAGCTCCAGAATCGCCATCGTCTGGATTTCATCCAGCGGGAAATTGTCCATCAGCTTTTTGGCGGCATCCTGTTTGCCGTTACTGGCACGGATCAGTTTGAGGGCTTTATCCAGATCATTGAAGATGATCTCAAAGCCCTTCAGAATGTGAATCCGCCGTTCCAGCAGTTGCAGTTGAAATTCAAAACGTTTCCGAACCGAGACAAACCGGAAGTCCAGAAAGTACTGCAGCATTTCTTTGAGGTCACAACGGCGGGGCACCAGCACATTCGATTCGTCGGGTACCAGGCAGGTCATGTTGACCGAGAAGTTCTGCTCCAGGTTCGTGTGCTTGTACAAAAAGGCCATTACCGTTTCCGGGTCTGCGTCCGGTTTGATTTCCAGCACAATTTTCAGGCCATTTTTGTCATCGGTTTCATCAGCCACATCCACCAGCTGAGGCAGCTTCCGGGACTCCACGATTCCGCCGATCTCCGACAGCAGAGAACCGGTTTCCACGCCATAAGGGACTGAATACACAACGAGCCGTTGTGCGCCTTTCGCACGTGAGTCGCTTTCAGGCTTCCATTCACCGCGTACTTTGACTGGGCCACGGCCATCTTTATAAACCGTCGTGAGAGACCGTTTGTCTGTGACGATCCGGCCTCCCATCGGGAAGTCGGGAGCTTTGATATATTTCATCAGCTGGGCCACGGTCGCATCGCCGTGATGAATCAGATGTACGCAGGCTTTGATGACTTCTCCCAGGTTGTGAGGCGGGATATTGGTCGCCATCCCCACTGCGATCCCGTGGACCCCGTTCACCAGCAGGTTGGGGAACCGTGCCGGCAGAACCACCGGTTCGTCGCGGGTGCCATCATAGTTGGGACGCATATCCACTGTCTGATAACGCAGTTCGTTCATCAGATGTTCGGCGATCCCTGTCAGCCGGGCTTCGGTATAACGGGCTGCCGCCGCGGGCAGACCCATGATCGAACCAAAATTACCCTGCCCATTGATCAACGGACTTCTCAGGTTGAAATCCTGTGCCAGTCTGACCAGTGCATCATAAACGGACGCATCGCCGTGCGGGTGATAGTTCCCCGTCGTGTCCCCGCAGATCTTCGCGCACTTACGTGGCTTCGCATTGGCCATCAACCGTAAGTCGTGATACATCACATACAAAATGCGACGCTGTACCGGCTTCAAGCCATCCCGCACATCAGGCAGGGCACGCGAGGTAATCACGGACATCGCATAGTTCAAATAGCGCCGTCGTGTGACATCGCTGATGGGCACATACTCAATACGGTCTGATTCAGTGCTCGGTGTTCCGTTGTTTGCCGTGCCGTTATTGGCCGATTTTCGCTTAGCCAAAAGTCTCTCCAAATATTCTGTTGATTGTCCCGACACACGGTCGGCCTCTGACGGTGTTCCTGCTTCTGAAAGGGGGAGCCTTATTCAGAATTCGGGTCAAACCACCTGGTAGCTTAAGAAAAATATGTCAATTTTGCTGTTTGTGAAAACATTGAGGATTGTATCTGTTAAAACGATTATTGAACAGATAAGGCCACTCGTAACCCGTTAAATAGACAATAATTCGGGAAAATAGGATGAATCGTCATTGTGGTTACAAAATGACTCATTCCGACGATTCCTGCCAGCCGAAATTTGGACTAGTGGCTTTCTTTTTGAGAGGGTCGCTGTCGGGCGATTGAAACATACAAAAAGTGCCGGAACTCTGAAAAGTGAAATTCCCAGAATTTCTATTTTCACCTCGGTCTTTGTGAAGTGGCTTTGCCTTGTTTGTGAACCACGACTGGTTCTGACTGAAGACAATTGATCATTATAATTGACTGACGGGGGTTGGACGAGCCTCTGACCTAGTCTCATTGGTGGAAACCCCACAATAAAAATCCAGGGAGGGATTGTTATGGCTCAGGCGAGTCTGAAGGTAACCCTGCTAACCGGGCTGTTACCGGCATTTTTACTGATGGCGCCGGCATTACAGGCTGCTGAACCAGGTGCAGTCAATAATGCGGTTGTCCGGCAGGAAGCTGTTTCGAGTTCATCGAAGTATAATCCGATCAGCTGGTTCAAGCGGAAGTTCAGCAGTTCCGCTGATAAACAGAACCGCGTACAGCAGGTGGGTCACACTGAGGAAGCGGCTCCGGTAAGAGGCCGCCAGATTCCTCTTCCCAGTCGACCGACACTCGGACGTCGCAGCGCGGGTCCGTATCACATCCGGCAGGTCAGCAATCAGCCGAACATCATTACTTCGACACCGGCTCCCTTTGAAAACGCGCAGCAGGCACGACCCATCAGCTATGCTCATGGGCACTTCAAAGATCACAAACATCACAAAGCCGCTCAGCCGCTGCCCGTGATGGAAGGCATGAATGTTCTGCCCGGATATCCTCAGCTGCAGGCTCCCCTGTATCCCAGTCCCAAGCCGGGAATCCCCGACTACGTGGGACGGACCATTATCACCAACCAGGCACTGGCGCCTCAGGAAATGTTGTATGCCCATGAATACAACGCCATGTATGGTCCTTATTACTACAACGTCAAAGGTGGCTGGATCTGGACTCCCTTCGGCATGCGATCTCACGAAAAGTGGAAACTGGAAGGCACCCGGGTCAACGTGAAATATAAAACAGACTTCGGATTCTTCCCTAAATTTATTCCGCCGTTGGTCAGATAACGGAAATCCACGCTCACACTGTCTCAACCCGAACACGTTTATCACACTGGGTCATGTGCCCGGAGAAACGATCAGGAAATATCAAAATGCAGAAATTCACTTATCAATTAGCAGGCCTCGTGGCAGTGGCCGGGATGTTGACAGTCCTGTCTGCTTCCCCTCTGCAGGCGGGCGAACCGGGCAGCCTGAAACTGACTCAGAAGCAGGCCTCACCCATTCAACAGGCAGGTTACATCCACGATAAATGTAACTGTAAAGAAAAGCATGTTTACTCTTACTCGGACGGCGGTACCTTTGTCGGCGGCGATTGCCCTCACTGTCGGGCCGGCGGTGCGGGTAAAGGATACCGGACTTCAGCCGGGATCGGAAAGCGGGGCTCGCTGCGGGAATTCTTCCGTTGCAAGTTCGGTTACTTCATTCCTACCGGATGCGGCGGAAAAGGCTGTGCTCCCATTGGACACTACAACATGACCTATGCCGTCGATCCCTACTACTTCGATGGACGCGATGGTCGTCTTTACGGTGCTCAGGGTTATGGTGTTCCCATCGCGGTTCCCCTCGCTCCCAACGTGCACCATACCTACAACTACGGTTGGGGCGTTCCTTCAAGCCGTTTGACTCCGGTCTCTCGCATCGTTCAATAATCTAATACATTAAATCCTCAATCGGGTCCAGGAAGATTGATATGAGAATCTTAAACGTGCATATGCTGGCCATTCTCGCAGTGACCGGCGTCATGGCTCACACTGCTCTGACCGCCAGCGCAGATGAGAAAACGACTGCCAGTGACGGTCAGATCCAGCAGATCGGTCATCACGTGCGGGGCGGCGGCTACGAATACAACTGCCCCCCCGGATATTCCAACCGCTTTGACGGCGATGGCGTCTACCGCAATTATTCCTCGCGTGAAGGCATCGCTTTCCTGAGAAAGTGTCACACTTCACCCGGGCATGGCTGGTGTCCTCCTTCCGCACAGAGGATTCAACGCACTCCCGTGCAATACCAGCGGTATTACTCCAATCAGTACATGGGACAACCCGGACCTGCCGGGCCGGCTTATTACCCACAGGTTTATATGCCAACCGACACCACCCAGCTTGGATTTTATTACCAGGCGGTACCAACCTGGCAACCACGGGCAGGCATGCTGCCTCCTCCGCCCAACCCCAGCATGTATCACACCCGTGACTGCAGCGCCTGTCGCGGACATGGCTGCAAACACTGTCGTGGCGGTCAGCAATTCAGTGGACCCGTTTACTACTCCACCGGTAGTCCCGTGACTCCCGAACCGGAAGTCGCACCACTGCCGGAAGAAGCAGCACCCGCTGTGCCGCCCGCACCTTCCAAGCTGAACCAGGCTTCCTACGAAAAATAATTCGACTACTCCTCGATAAGATCGTTTCGTAAAAACGATTGGTAATCTGGCAGAGCCACCTCTGATCAAAGGGTGGCTCTGTTTTTTTATGCGCTCTGCTCACCCGCTCCTTTCTCACTGATCCCCTTTCACTGCTGACCGACCGCCACCGGTTCTGACTGTTTATCTTGACACGCCCGCGCCCCTCGCGAAACTTCGTGATATGCGTCGCGCGCGTGGGGTGAAATAAAGACGGAACACTTCCCCTCTCCCTGTGAAAAAGAGCACTACAAAAAACCCTGGTTTCAGAGCGTTTTTCCAGAATGGGCCTCTTTGCAGTGTGTTAAGACGACCTGTTTTGCACCACATTGCCTCCATATCCACGCCTGTTCGCGCTCTGCATGAGATAAAGGCACGACAATCCCGCGCTAAACCGGAAAACGTCCGTGGCTCTCTCCCTCTGAGCAAACCAGGCAGGAAACCGATAGAACCAGTCATCGAAATCCTCATTTTGGTAAGATCAACTCTTCCAGAAAACCGTGCTGGTTTTTCTCACTGCAGCACGAATTCCCGTTCCGAACCAGAAAATTATTGAACCCCTGTATTGTATTCGATATGATCAACAGTGCTGGAGATGAACAGCGGGAAGTATTTTAAATCACATCCCGATACAGCTCATTCCTCTCGGCAAACATTTCTCCCAGGACAAGGCACGCCTGGAGTCCGTCATCTGAGAAACACTCTTCATTTCTCTCGAAAGCGCAGATTCCATGAACCAGCAACAAGCCAGATCAATTCATCCGTCTGTCCGCGAGTGGAAATATACCCGCAAGTATTTTGATTACTTGTGTTTCAGCCTGTTGGTACTGAGTACGTTCGCTGTTACAAAAAATGGACGTGCCGATGAGCCAGATCAAAAAGAACAGATCACCCTCCAGGGCATCGTCGTTGATGAGCAGGACCAACCGGCGCAAGGTGTGAAGGTGTTTGTCGAATGGCAGCATCCGGAACAGAATCGGGTCGAAACCAAAACCGATCAGGTGGGACGATTCACATTACGTGTACCAGTTCAAAGTGCACGGCATCAGGCGATCCAGGCTGTGAAAGATTCACCACGGCAAATGGCGCAGCACCCACTCCCCTGGGTCATCAAGAATGAAGATCTGCCTCTGGATAAATTACGATTGCAGTTACAGCCTGCGCAGCGCGTGGAATTGCACGCGGTTGACGGCGCAGGCAAACCAGTCGCAAACGCAAAAACAGGCATCATGGGTGATTACCGTATCTGGGGAACCGAAACGACGAATGAGAAAGGCCAGGTCGTCTATCACGTGCCTCACGATGTGAAAGTTCAATACGTGTTCGCAATCAGCGACGGGCATGGTGCAGACTTTAGAGCCTTTACACTCTCACGCGAGCAGGTCGGTGATCAACTGGTTAAGCCTCCTGCTGTACCCGAGCATCCCATTCGCCTGACTCTCGACGGAACGCAGCCGCTGAAGGTCAAAGTCGAAGATGCCGACGGCTCACCGCTGACCGGGTTCAATGTCGCACCCTGGTATCTCAAAAAAGAAGGTGAGCCCCGCGATCTGAATCTTTCTTACTTCTATAGCCTGGTTCAAGCCCAAACGGACGAATCGGGAACAGCCAGCTTTGGCTGGATTCCTCACTGGCAAAAAACAGCCCTCACCATCTGGCCTCGTAATCAGGAATACGAGCATCAGCGTAGCATGTATGATCCGCAAAAGGACCAGGGCAGGCTGACGATGAAACTCGAAAAACTCGTTCCTGTGTCCGGCAAAGTCACCCTGCCCGATGGTTCACCCGCTAAAGGAATTCCGGTTGCCGCGGACGGGGCTGGCTATCAGTTCGATTCCTTTCATAAAACAGTTCAGACAGACGACCAGGGACGCTATTTGTTCAACGCGGAACCCAATCAGGTTTACCTGATGATTGCCGGAAATGAGAAATGGCGCGCTGCGCCCCACACCGGCTTTGCCGTCTGGCCTGGCACGCCGATTCAAAACCTGGATTTCAAACTTCAGCCTGCAACACGCATTCACGGTCGTGTGACCGTCGGTTCACAAAATGAGCCTGTCGCCGACCAACGGATCATGGCTTTTATCAGAGGCCAGGATGCACATAATCAGAAGGATTTCAAACTGCCGAATCCAACCCACAGCAATCGCTGGGTACAACCGCAATTGGTATTTCAAGCTCAGACAGACGAGCAGGGTAACTATGAACTCTTTCTTGGGCCAGGCACCTATTCAATTCGCGGTCCCTCCCAGACGCCGTCACAAAAATTTGAAATCACCAATGAAACTGAAAAGGAAATCGATTTCCACGCGGATCGACCAGAGACAGGAATCTTAACAGGCTCCGTGGTCACGGGAGATCCTCCCCAGCCTGTTGCAGAAGCGCAGATTACAGGCATCTATCGCAAATCGCTTTCCGTTGGCGATTTAGGGGCCACAACCAGTCAAGACGGACGATTCAAGGCCGAACGCCAGCTCCATCCTGTGGTGCTTTACGCCGAAAGCAAGGACAAAAAAATGGCGGGGGTCGTGGAGATTGGTCCCGATACAAAAACCGTCACCATTCCCATTCAACCTTTCGGCTCTGCCCGGGGACAGTTGATCGATGAAGTTACCGAGGCCCCCGTCAATAATCGGGAACTCAGGTATGGCGTAAAAGTGCACATTGGCGATGACAACGCCCCCTGGCGCACCAGCTTTGGCGGGACCGCGTTTACCGATAAATCGGGGCACTTTGAACTGAAAAATCTGGTCGTGGGTCTGGAGTACGGCCTCTCTCTCGTTAACCGGCCTGAAAAAGGCAAACCGGGTCGTCTCTCCTGGCGCAATGTCAAGGAATTCACGCCGGAAAACAACCAGCAGGTGGAACTGGGACAGGTGGAAGCCCCGCGCCCTTCTAAGCCTTATGTCCCGCCCACCATCGATGAACGCATCGCAGCCGCGTTTGCCGTGAAAGGAACTCCGCTGGAACGGTTCTCCAAAGCACAGCAGATCGCCCGTCTGACGGTCCAGTATCCCACGATCCTCTTCGGCGATCCGAAATCTGATGCCGTGCGGGAACTGATGGCATTCCGCTATCAGGACAGCGACGTGCGGAAGGAGTTGCCCTCCTTCCTGATCATGGCCATCGACAGTTCCGGAGACAAACGCAAGGCTGCCCAGGCACTGGCGGAACAGTTAAACCTGGACTCGAATCCAAAAGAGGGCGCCCTGGATCTGTTTGTTCTGGACACTACCGGAAAACAGCGCGCTCATGCTGACCTCGCGGCGCTCTCTAAGAGTGGCTCTGTCAATAAACAGCCATTGATCAAGTTCCTCAAGGCCAATCAGATTCCCCCAAAAGACGCGCGCGAACTGCTGGATACCGCCCTCAAGCAGGCAAAAGAACAGAACAAACGGGTGATCGTCCAGGAAACGGCGACCTGGTGTGGCCCCTGTCGCTTGCTCTCCCAGTTTCTTGACCGGGAACGCGAACAGTGGCAGCGCGATTACATCTGGATCAAAATGGACCATCGCTGGACCGGTGCCGACGAGATCATGAAAACGATGCGCGGCGGGGCGCAGGGCGGCATTCCGTGGTGGGCTATTTTAGACAAGGACGGTAAAGTTCTCGTTACTTCCAACGATGAAGAAGGGGAAAACATCGGTTTCCCCAGTTCCTCTAGTGGCCGCGTCCACTTTCGCAACATGCTGGAAAAAACCGCCATCCGCCTGACCCCCATGGACGTTAACGAACTTGTCGAAGCCTTAAAACAGAAACAGGACTGACATGGTTAATGGCGAGTCGGGCAGGGATGAGCCTGTGTAGTCTCCCTGCAACTCATTATCGAAGCACGACGTTCCTCACAGAAAGCATGGCTCTCATGAAATATTCCAGATTGATCTGTTATCTCTTTCTGCTGGCAGCATTGCTGACTCCTGATGCACTCTGCGCAGCCGAATCGGCAGACGAACAACAGCTGACCATCCAGGGCACCGTCGTCGATGAGCAGGACAAACCGGTTGCTGACGTGAAGGTTGCCATCGAAGGGAAAGCCCCGGATCAGGCAGTGATCAAAACCCGAACTGATGCACAGGGCCGGTTTACCTTTCGCACTTCAAAACTGAATCTGCACGGGCAAAATATCGAGGCACTCACCGATTCGGAAGATAAGTACGCGCGCTCATACATTCGACGACGTAATCTCGATCCGGATCACGAGAGTTACGAACTCCGTCTACAACTGGAAGCGGTTCAGCGTATCGAGCTGCACGTTGTTGATGGCACCGGGGAACCGGTGCCTGACGCCCAGACCGGGATCCTGAGCGGCTACAGACTCTGGGGCGATCGCAAGACAAATGAGAAAGGACAGATCGTCTATTACGTGCCGCAGAATATAAAAATTGAATACGTCTTCGCGATGCAGGATGGGTTCGGCGCAGACTATAAAGCGTATGTCCTGCCCCGCGGTTTCGCAGGCGACAAAAAGGCCAGACCTCCTGAACTGCCCGATCATCCGATTCCATTAATTCTCGATGGTGCCCGACCCGTCAAAGTGCAGATCCAGGAGAGCGATGGCTCTCCGCTTGCCGCTGTGAAGGTCTATCCCTGGATCCTGAGGAAGGCGGATCAGCCGCAGAGGCTGAATCTGTCGTACCTTGCTCGACTCGTGCGACAGACAACCGATGAAACCGGGACAGTGGACTTTGCCTGGATTCCTCACTGGCAAAAAACAGGGATCACCTTCTGGCCCCAGGATCAGGATCATGTAGATCTACAGGGAATCTATGATCCCCAGACGGGGGACGGTACTCTGAAAATGATTCTGGAGAAACTGGTTCCCCTCTCAGGGAAGGTGACACTTCCCGATGGTTCGCCCGCCAGCAGAATTTCCATCTCCGCTGCAGGTGCAAAAGAACAGGTGGACTCGTTTCGCGCAACATCACTGACTGATGAGTCGGGCCGTTATACCATCAAGGCCGCTCCCGGTCGGGTCTACCTCATCGTGGTCAACAACAGAAAGTGGAGCTCCACTCCCCACACCGGTTTTGTTCTCAAACCAGGAATGCCGATTCAGAATCTGGATTTCAAGCTCCGTCCTGCCACCCGCATCTTCGGACGAGTGGCAGTGGGCTCACAGCATGAACCAGTCAAAGGCCAGCGGATCGAGATCTATCAATATGGTAAAAGCATCAATGAGAAGCTGGGAAAGCGGGCGGATGGCGACCTGTCAATCAGGATCAACTGGGTCAGACCCCTCACGGTGCATAGCACAAAGACAGACGAAAATGGGAAATATGAACTGTTTGTCGGCGATGGCAGATTCGATATCCGCGGCCCCACACAGAGCGACACCCGAGAATTTGAAGTCCATGGGGAACGCGAACGCGAATTCAACTTTCTCCCCGATCGACCGGAGAAAGGCATCCTGTCAGGTACCGTGG
>TARA_R100001132_G_scaffold27543_1_pt1 | contig 11988 bp, 7 predicted proteins | sample TARA_R100001132 | Tara Oceans TARA_R100001132 (sample SAMEA2621247) | marine metagenome | biome: marine biome (ENVO:00000447); feature: mesopelagic zone (ENVO:00000213); material: "saline water (ENVO:00002010), including plankton (ENVO:xxxxxxxx)" | depth 800 m | reverse complement strand
CCGCTGCTTCTTCGCAGAGCGGACAGTTTTCTTTGGTATATACAGTAAGAGTTTCGAAGCGCTGGCCTGGTTCTTCCGGCATCCAGTCCTCTTTTTGAGGCAGTTGACGTTTTCGTTCGCTGTCTCTCATTTCGGTGCTGGAAACCTGTTTCAGGATGGCAATCCCGCCCCCTGTCATACAGAGGGCCAGTAATTTCCAGATCGAAGGGCTCTGATACCAGGATCGAGGCATGTTGAACGGGAGCCATTCCGTGCCTGTCAGTGAAAGGGCAAGGATTCCTAAACCCATAAATAACATTGAGTTACCTAGGAAAGGAAGTCCGTGTGGAAGCTCTTCTTTGTGTGTCATTGTGCTCATGTACAAGATCCTGCCTGCATCTATCAATTATTTCACCAGTCAATCCCCGGTCGCTGATTGATACTTTATTAATCGAATATTGACCGCGAATATTATAGTCAATTGCCGGGCTTTTTGAATCTCTGACCGGTTTTATCAAAATATTCCCCCAGGAGAGAGGCTTATCTACGTAAATTGAAATAGTGTTCATAAAAATACAATCCAGGCAGGTACCGGGAGAGGAACGAGCGTAGAACACCCTTTTCGGGGATTCGGTAGAATCCTTAAACCAATACTGGTCAGTCATTAAATCGGATGCTAGAGTGTTACTATTACCTTACGGAATAAAGAGATTCATCGCAGGACATGTTGAGCGAATTGGTAAAGAATGGCAGGCAAACTAACGGCCGAGGCGTTTTTAAACCTGGTTAAACAAAGCGGTTTGGTTTCGGTCGATCAGCTGAAGAAGCTTCTTTCCGAATATCAGGAAAAAGGGGTCAAGCTGGGGGAACCTGCCGAGGTCGCCGACAAGCTGATTGAGCGGTCCCTGCTGACACGCTGGCAGGCCAACAAGTTGCTTCAGGGCAAGCACAAAGGTTTTTTCCTGGGGAAATACCGTCTGCTGGACCTGGTTGGCAAAGGTGGCATGAGCTCGGTCTACCTGGCAGAACATGTCCTGATGCGGCGGCGCTGTGCTATTAAGGTGCTCCCCTCGAAACGGGTGAATGACGCCTCTTATCTCGCCCGCTTTCATCGCGAAGCCCAGGCGGTTGCCTCTCTGGATCATATTAACATCGTCCGCGCTTACGATGTGGACCATGAAAAAGAAAATGAAGCAGAAATTCATTTTCTGGTCATGGAATATGTAGACGGACAGGATCTGCAGGAAGTCGTTACGAAAAACGGTGTGCTGGATATTCGTGATGCTGTCAATTATATCCGCCAGGCTGCAAAGGGGCTGGCACATGCCCACGAAGCAGATATGGTGCACCGTGACGTCAAGCCGGGCAACCTGCTGGTCGATTCTAAAGGCGTTGTCAAAATTCTTGACCTGGGACTGGCCCGTTTTTTTCAGGAAGGCGAAGACAAGTCCCTGACCATCGCGCATGATGAGAAGGTCCTGGGGACGGCAGATTATCTGGCGCCCGAACAGGCGATTGACAGTCACCAGGTCGATTCCCGAGCCGACATCTACAGCCTGGGTTGTACCATGTACTTCCTGTTAACCGGGCACCCCCCCTTCACCGAAGGCTCACTGGCACAGCGGTTGATGGCACATCAGCATAAAATTCCACCTGCCGTCACCGTCGATCGGCCTGATACTCCACCGGAAATCGTAGAGATTCTGGAAAAGATGATGGCGAAGGACCGGGAAGACCGGTACCAGACCATGGATGAGACGGCGGAAGTATTGTACGACTGGCTGCAGAACAATACCGATGAAGAGTGGCGCAGCAACAATATCAGCAGTGGACTGGGATCAGGAGTCGGGTTGGCACAAAGTGGCTCCGGTGAGCAGGACCAGCAGAAAAAGAATCCGGAACTGGCGGCGTTTCTCTCAAACCTGAAAGAAGAATCCGGCATCCAGAAAAAGACCACTCCTTCTGAAGAGCACGAAAAAAAAAGCAGCCCCCGCCTGGAACCGACTGTGAAACCATCGTCCGATGTGCATGATTCTTCGGTCGTAAAGCAGGACAAAATCAGTACCGCCTCCACGCGGATCGGCAGTGCTTCCGATGCACTCAAGAAAACCGAACCCAAGCCCCCTGCTCCCACAGCCAAACCTGTCGCAAAGCCGGTTGCCAAACCGGTGGCGAAGCCCGTGGCGAAACCGGTTGTCAAACGTCCTGTGAAAAAACCGGTGCCGCTGGCGGAAGCCTTACCCGGGGATTCGGCTGTCATGGAAGCGGAGCCGGATGAAATGGAAGCAGAAGTCGTCGAAGAGGCTGCTCCCGCTCTCGGATCGATTACCAGCCAGAAGTGGTTTATCCCGGCCCTCAGCGGAGGCATCGGTCTCTTGCTGATTGTGCTTGTCGTGATGTTTGTGTTATCAGGTGAGGAACCTGAGACACCCGCGCCTGTCAACCCGGTCCCGGTTGTAAAAAAAACCGTGGAACCGGAATCGTTGCCGGACGAGATCAAAGTCGGTCCGCAGGAAACCTATAAAACGATTGCGGCTGCACTCAAAGACATTCAGATCGTCTATGGTAAATCAATTGGAGCCGACAGTAAGCATTACACCATCAAGGTTACTGCCGACCAGGAGTTGAACGAACGGATTGTTATCGATAATTCCAGTTGGAATTATCCGAAAGGGGTTTCGATTATCGCCGAAAGTGGTAAACCGGTCATCCTCGCCCCTGAAGGTCCTGAACCGGTCATTCAACTGCGAGGCATCGAAGGGCTCACGATTGAGGGCTTTCTGATCAAAGCCCAGGGAAAAAAAGTGGCAATTCAGCTGTCCGAATACCTGGTAGGGACACAGTTGAAGAATTTGAAAATCAATGATTTTCAAACAGCAGGCATCTTTGCCACCAGTGTGTCGGGTTTGTCAAACGAACCATTTCTGCTGGAAAACCTCAGCTTCAAGGCGGGAAATCCCCAGGCGGTGGGGATGGATTTCACCGGGGATACGAACAGCAGCATCACTCTGACGAATGTACGTTTCCTGAATGCCATGCGGGTCGGGTTGCAGTTTTCATCGGCGGTCCGTGAAACGCAGGTGAAAGAATCCATCTTCTCGGAGACGAAAACGGGAATCCGCTTTGATTGCCAGGGCTATGAAATCAGCAATCTCAAACTGACAAACAATACTTTTTTCATCGTTGAGACAGGCATTCTCTTTACTACAAAACCGACTCCCGGCAGTGAAGCAATTCAGATTTCGCGGAATCTGTTTTCCACGATCGAAGGGGCTCCTGCAAAAGTTGCACAGGATAATGATCCGCAACTCTGGGCAAAAGCACTGACGGCGCTGGAGAACGATACTTCACGCGCTGCCCCCACTGCCCTGCCTGTTGATGAACTCGACCTGTTTAAAAACAAGGGCAAACAGGGGGATGCGAATCTAAATAACTTCGTATCCACAACACCGGGAGACGAAAAATTCCTGGCACCGGCTGCCGATAATCCTGCCAGTAAAGCCGCTGGTACTCCGGGGGGCATGAAACCCTACATCGGAGCGGTGGCTCCTTAAGAAGTGTCCGCGATCGGGTTGCAGGCAGATCAGCGTCAGCGAGTTTATACCAGACGCAGATCTTCGTAGATGGCCTCGTTGATTTCCCGCGCACGACGTTGATGACGGGGTTCTCCAGGTCTGCCATTCGCTACGACAGCCACTACCAGTTCCCGTTCCGGGTCGGCAAAGGCGATGGAAGACTGCGAACCACCGTGCCCGAAGGATGCTTCGGAAGCGTACTTGCCGAATCCATAAGGGACAGTACCGGCGCCATAACGATTCGAATTGACGATGAACCCCAGGCCGTAATCGACTTTGTGCTGCAGTGTGAGATCAAACTCCCCTTCCCGCTGGCGATCGATCATGGTGTCCACCGTCTGAGGCTCAAACAGGGGAGTTCCCTGGTTGAGCAGGCATTCGTAAAATCGCCCGAGTTCACGAATCGGTCCCCGCGCATTTCCACCGGGTGAAGGCGTGATACAGTGTGCTGCATCATGCAGATCAGTCAGCTGCATTTCCCCTTTTTCACGTTGATAAACATAGGCGATCTGCGCCTGCTCACGCTGATAGACGTCGGCCGGCATGCCCAGCCAGCTGTGAGTCATGTCCAGCGGTTCCAGAATCAGTTCGCGCATCAGTTGGGTGTAGGGTTGTCCTTTGATGCGCTGCAGAATTTCTCCGAGGATGAACCAACTGGAGCTGACATGGTAACCGGCTGTTTTTCCGATCTGCCAGTTCTCTTCCAGTGGTGCCTCGCAGATACGCCGAATCGATTCTTCCCAACTGACATCAGGCCAGCCTGTATCAACGGGACGGAAGCCGGCGGTGTGGTTGAGCAGGTGCAGAATTGTGATCGGCTCTTTGCCTTTGGAACCAAACTCGGGAATGAAGCGGGAAACTCGATCATCCATCTGCAGGTCGCCCTGCTCCCACAGGCGGGCCATCGCCATGGCTGTCAGCGGTTTCCCGGCGGAGAGCCAGAGGTTGAGTGTGTCGGCCGTCATGGGGACACCGGGGCGGGCTTCCCCCATGCCGCCATCAGCGATCACTTCACCCTGCAGTGAAATATAAAGCTGCACTCCTGTATGCAGTTCGTGTTCAATGCCTTCCAGAATCAGCTGGCAGGTGGCAGGCAGACGTTCAGAGAGAGCGGACACATTCAACTCGCATGAATAGTAGAAGGAAAAGGGAAATCAGACTTCGCTTTTAACGGAATCAGGGTTTGAATTCAACTAAAGCTTCGCTTGATCTGCAGGCATTCAGAAGAGTGCAAAACCTGGTGGCAGGCATTTACTGTATTTCGTCGCTGTGCAGATTCCTGAATGAAACGGCTTCTGTTATCATCAGTTGAATATTCGGTAACAGGCGCACGTTGGCGAAATCGTGATGATTTACAGTGTAGTGAAGCAAGAGGCACACCATGAAAATTGCAGCGATCAAAACTTACCCGGTTCGGATTCCCCTTAAGCCCGAACGGCGGATGATTTCGGCTCTGGGAAAACACGAAGTCTCCAACTATCTGCTGTTACGAATTGAGACCGATGCCGGTATCGAAGGAGCCGGTGAAGCAACCGTCCTCTGTCGCTGGAGTGGGGAAACCGTCTGGGGCGCCCAGGCGATTGTTGATCGCGTCTTTACGCCGCTGCTGATTGGTCAGGATCCCTGTGACATTGAAAATATCAATCGGATCCTCGATCGTACTTCCCAGGGAAACTGGTTTGCCAAGTCAGCGATTGAGATGGCCTGCTGGGATATCAAAGGTAAAGCAGCGGGGCAGCCGGTCTATGAACTGCTGGGAGGTGCGGTCCGCAGTCGCTCGATTAAATGCCGCTTTTCCATGGGCGCGTATTCGCTGGAACGGGCCGAACGTCGCACGCAGGAACTGGTGGCGGCAGGCTTCACCACGATCAAAGTCAAAGTGGGGACGAACCTGGATGAAGATGTGGCCCGCGTGAAAATGGTGCGCGAGACGATGGGCCCGGACCTGGAACTGACGATTGACGCCAACGCGGGCTGGGACTCAGCCACCGCAATCGCCGCCATGGAACGCATGAGCGATTATAATGTGGCATTGTTTGAACAGCCCACGCCCCGCGGTGATTTTGCCGCGCTGGCAGAAGTCAGACGGGCGATCCAACCGGAGATCATGGCTGATGACATCTGTTTTGATCTGGCCGACGCCAAAGAATGCATTCGTAACGAAGCGTGTGACGTCATCAACGTCTACCCGGGAAAAAATGGGGGCATCAGCAAGACGGCAGCAATAGTCTCCTATGCTGCCGAACACGGTATTCCCTGCAGTATCGGTTCCAATCTGGAACTGGATATCGCTTCAGCCGCCATGTGTCATGCGGTTGTCGGATGTCCGAATATGAATATCGAGCAATATCCGGGTGATATTCTGGGCCCCGAATATCATGAGATTTCCATCGTCAAGAATCCGTTGAAGATTGAAGGTCCCGTGATTACGATTCCCGATGCACCCGGTCTGGGAATCGAAGTCGACTGGGGTCTTGTCGAAGCGCATGCTGCTGACTGATTCCAATTCAAACTCAAACCAGTCCCCTTTTTAAACCAATACAATTCTTAAATGGAATATTTCAGATGAACGAAAATAGTGTCGCTCTGGTCACAGGATCTGCAACGGGAGTCGGTCGCGCCTGTGCGCTGCGTCTGGCGGAGGAAGGCTTTGATATTGTCGTGAATTATTCACGCAGCCAGGCTGAAGCGGAGGAAACCAAAGCACTCCTCGAAGTAGAAGGCGCCAGCGTACTGCTCATTCAATGTGATGTGAGCGATGACGCTGCTGTGAAACGCATGATTGCTGAAATTGAATCGGAGTGGGGGCGGCTGGATGTACTGGTGAATAATGCGGGAACAACCGAATTCATCGAGCATAAAGATCTGGATGCGCTCAGTGAAGAGATCTGGGATCGCATTCTCAGCGTGAATCTGAAAGGCCCGTTCTTCTGCATTCGTGCCGCGGCACATCTGCTGCGAGAGAGTGAATTTGGTGCCGTGGTGAATGTCAGTTCGACCGCCGGTATTACCGGGGAAGGCTCAAGCGTCGCTTACTGCGCGAGTAAAGGAGGACTGAATACGATGACCAAATCACTGGCGCGGGCGCTGGCCCCGGAAATTCGTGTGAATTCAGTCTGTCCCGGCCCGATTGACAGTCGCTGGCTCAAGCAGGTAATGACCGATGAAGAACTGTCAGAGCGAACAGCCGGTTTTCCCATCCCCCGCCCTGCTCAACCCGATGATATCGCTGATACCGTGTTGTACCTGGCGCTCGGCACTACGCTGACGACCGGTCAGTTACTGGTCGTCGATGGTGGCAGAACCATGTAGGGACGACGTTACTCGGGTTGATTCCAGTAGATTTTAAGGTTGTGTGAATCGCGGCCGGCGGCGACGATGTCGATCCGCCCGTCGCCGTTCAGATCACCCAGTCGCAGGTCTTCGCAGGCCATGCCGTTCTCATCGATCCAGGCCGACTTCCAGACTTTGCCTGCTTCATCGGTGGTCCAGTAGACTTTCACACCCACCTTGTTGTCTTTGTTGGGAGTTCGCCAGCCTGCGACAATTTCCTGTCTGGCGTCACCGAACAGATTCGCCGTGGCGATGGCATGGCCGGCTTTGATGTTGTCGTCCAGAATCTGACGTTTGCTGATTCCCTTGTTTGCGTCATCAGACTGATACAGCACCAGCTTGTCGCCGTGCAGCGGTTCAATGGTGGTGATGAACCGGCTGGAAGAGTCGAGTTGCCCCATGCGGATTTCGCCACTCCCCTCGATCAGCGGGAACTTGGTTTTCTTCCACTGTCCGTCTGCATAAGAGAGCAGCATGGCTCCTTCGCGGCCTGCATACAGAATTTCTTCTGCGGGTGACTGCGGATTCCACTGGACCGGGTCGAGATTATGGGTGACGTGCAGCGTGTCTTCGATAACGGTCTGCTTCCACTGGTCTGCCGGGTTCTTCGGCTTTTCATAGGCGATCAGTTTGACGCCGACGCCCTCTCCCTGTTTGTTCCCTTTACCATGCAGAGGGGAAACGACGAGTACAAAATTATTGTCGGCCAGTTTGACCCACCGCATGCGATGAATGACGGGCTGGTGGGGAAGCGGGATGGCTTTCCAGAGCTGTGTGCGATCGGCGGGGGGCTCAAGATAGAAGACAGCACCGGAATTCACGGTGTCTCCCGGGTTCCATTGCGCGCCGACAGCAACTTCGACTTTTCCGTCGCCGTCAATATCGCGGGCGGCGATACAGACATTGTCGCGTTCTGTCAGATTTTCCGCGATTACATGCCGCTGCCAGGTCGGGTTCTGATACCAGACAATTTCTTTTTTGTCGGCTAACAGAATATCCGGTTTTCCATCGCCGTTGACATCACCAATCGCGGTGCCATAACCGATTTCTACCGTACTGTCGATGGTTTCCGGTTTGAAATTCGGTGTCGCATCATCGGCAAAGCAGACGCTGGTCGAACAGAGGCAGATGGCAATCATGAGGCGCATCATAGGAGAACCTTCTCGGCAGAAACGAGTACAGTTTGGATTGAAAGCACTATTATGATTGAAGCCGATCGGAAGCCGGAATGCAAGGATATTATCGGATTGTGGACTGGTCCTGGATCGAAGGCTTTAGCTGTTATTATCAAAAGCTTCGCCCCGTGTGTCGGTGGGCAAATCGCTGTCAAGTGGCTTAACCAAACAATTGTTTGAGCGGTTCTCCGCCATCAACGATGGGAATCGGTCGATCGAGTGCGTCGGGTAACATCAGGCCGGGATCGATGCCGAGTGCCCAGTAGATGGTCGCAGCCAGGTCTTCGGGGCTGACAGGATGTTCGGCAGGTCTGGAAGCAAGACGATCAGAACTCCCGTAGGTCGTACCTCCCCGAATGCCGGCCCCTGCGACTAACGCCGGGAAAAGCTGACTCCAGTGTCCACGACCCCAGTTGCTGTTGGGTTTGGGGGTGCGGCCCATTTCTCCCATCGCGATCACGAGCGTATCGTCGAGCATGCCTCGTTGATCGAGGTCGGCCAGCAAAGCTGCACAACCCTGATCGAACGTCGGCAGCAGATTGTTTTTGACATCGTCGCTGTTGCGATGTGAATCCCAGCTGTAGCCATCAACGCAATCGTAGTGCACGGTGACAAAGCGTACCCCGGCTTCCACCAGGCGACGGGCCATCAGGCACGATTGACCAAACAGATGCCGACCGTATTTATCGCGAAGCGGTGCCGGTTCGTCTTTGATATCGAGGGCATTGCGGGTGTTGTTGGAAGTTAACAGCGCCAGTGCCCGCTGGCGGAAACGATCGAAAACCTGAGAATCAGCTTTATCGAAATTGCGTTTCATGCCGTCAAAGTGCTCGAGCAGCGCCACGCGTCGGCGGATCGTCTTCAAGGGAACTTCGGGAGCCAGTCCTTCGATTTCAAAACTGAGTTCTTCATCCGTGCAGTCCCGCCAGTACGGGTTGTCGGTGGAATCGCGGCTGTCTACGGTGGTAGAGAGCGGATTATAAGCGCGTCCCAGCCAACCCGCATATTCACCCGGTCGAATATAGCGTCCTCCTGCCTGCAGACGTCCCAGTCGATTGGGGACGACCGAGTAGTTAGGGAGATCGCGTTCCAGTCCGCCAGGAGAATGCTGAGTCAGATATTCCACCACCGAGCCCATGGAAGGCCAGTCTTTGGGGGTGGCATCAAAGCCGGCACCGACGGGAACATGCCAGCGTTTGCCGGTTTGCACATAATGACCGCCACCACTGTGATCATTGAAGGTATGCGTCATGCTGCGGATGACAGAATACTTATCCGAAACCTGAGCCAGGTGTGGCAGATGTTCGCTGATCTGCAGCCCGGGAGTGCGGCAGGCGATGGGTTGAAAGGGACCGCGAATTTCACTGGGTGCTTCGGGTTTCAGGTCGAAGGTTTCCAACTGACTGGGGCCGCCAAACAGAAACAGGAAGATGACGGATTTGGCTTTGCCTCCCTGAAAGGGATTCACAATCTGTTGCTGTTCTGCCTGGAGCATCCGTGGAAGCGAGAGCCCGAGCAGCCCGACCCCGCCGGTTGTCAGCAGTTCGCGGCGTGACATGTTTCCTGAAGATCGCTGTGGGTGGTTCAAAATCGAGAACATGGAACTTTCCTTTCACTCACTACAGGCAGGCGGGTCACCATCATTCCGGAATTACTACTGAGCACATCGGGCGGGAATGTCGGAGTGTTCAAGTGTGCGATTCTAACGATTGATCGACAGTCTGTCTCTATGATATCGAGGTTTTTTTATATGTTTTTAAACCTGCTTAAAAATTAGTCAGATAAGGTGGTATTGCGAAAAAGATTAAGTAGAGTGGAATCTGCCCCGTTGCGCAAACAGGGGCAGATTTCAGCGCGAATTCGATTGGCTTCTATGAATTTCAGGAGATAAAACTGATGCTTTGGATGCGAAAACGGACTGTTTTACTTGTTGTTGTGACTGGTCTATTCAGTCTCCTGAGTCATGGTGATGTGGTGCTGGCAGAAGACTGGCCTCAGTTCCGGGGACCCAACTGCTCGGGAGTGTCCACCGGCAAAAAGCCATTACCTGCGGAGTTTGATGATCAGAAAAATGTGATCTGGTCACAGAAACTGGGTGATGGCATTGGCTGTCCGGTGGTTGCTGCGGGACGTGTCTTTACCTCGGCCATGGTGGGGAAGGATAAAATTGGACTGTATGCCTTCGATGCCGAGACCGGAAAGAAGCTCTGGGAACGTGTCTGGAAAACCGGCGATCTGCTCGAGATTCATAAAACGAACAGCTTCGCTGCGACGACACCTGCCGCAGATGCGGAGCGGGTTTACTTCTACTTCAGCACGCTGGGCATGCTGGCCGTCGATGCCGAAACCGGGGCCGATGTCTGGGAGCAGGAACTGCCGGTCCCCTACTTCGTATTCAAGTGGGGCGCGGGGATGTCTCCCACACTGTATAAAGACCTGGTGCTGTTCTGTCAGGATGATGACCTGGCGCCTGCCTTCTATGCGTTTGATAAAAAGACGGGAAAGATCGTCTGGAAGGATGATCGCAGCGACCAGGCGGTGAACTATTCTCATCCGGTCATCTGTGAGACTGACAAAGGGGATGAGATCGTAGTTGCGGGGACCGGCAAGCTGATCGGCTATGATCCCGCAACCGGCAAGCGACTGTGGACAGCCCAGACCCTGCTGCGAAATATCAAGACCACACCGGTGAGTCATGACGGGGTGATTTATGTCTCACTGCAGAGTGGCGGAATTGCCAACCAGTGGCTGGCTTCGATTGACCGCTGGGAAACCGGCAACAGCGACGGGAAAGTTACGAAAGAGGAAATCCAGGCGTTCGTGGGCAAAACCAAAGTTCCCGAAGCCTTCTACAAAAAGACATTTGATCGCGGCGACTTGAACAAAGATGGCGCGCTGGAAGGCAAAGAACTGGATATTGCTTTCCTGCCACCCGGCAATGAAGCGGGAGCCAAATTTGGCGAAGAGCCGGCCCAGGAATTCATTCTCGCCGTCAAAGGGGGCGGTCGTGGCGATGTGACCAAAACCCATCTGCTCTGGAAGCATCCGACCAAACACACCGATCATATTGTGTCCCCGCTGGTGACTGAAGATCGGATGTTTCTCGTCAAAGGGGGCGGAATCTCGACCTGCTTTGAAGTGGAAAAAGGGAAAAAAGTCTGGGGCCCCAAACGGATTCAGAATGAATGCGAATACTTCGCCTCCCCCATTTATGGCGACGGGAAAATTTATGTCGCCGGCGAGAACGGCAAGATCGTTGTGCTGGAAGATGGCCCCGAACAGAACATCATCGCCAAGAACGATATGGGCGATTCGATTCTGGGCACACCCGCCATTGCCGATGGGCGAATTTTTATTCGTACCCGTGGCAAGCTGATTTGCGTGGGTGAGAAATAACGTTGGATAACCGGGCGTGAACTTTCTTCAATTTGTTGAGCGGGACTGAATTAGATTTGGTCCCGCTTTTTTTAGATTTCCAGTAGTGCTACAGACTCTCTTTTTGCCACCAGGCTTGATATCCACTCCCGGTCTGTTAAGATGCACAATCGATTGTGCAAAGGGGTTGTATGAGTAATTCGTCCAACAAATCGGTCACGTTGAAGGAAGTCGCCGAGGCTGCGGGGGTGAGTGTCTCGACCGCGTCGCGTGCGCTGTCGGGGAAAGCGGAAGCCTGTCGCATCAGCAGTGCGACCGAGCAGTCGGTGCGCGAAGCCGCGAAAAAACTGCAGTTCTCCCCTTCCCTGCTGGCCCGATCCCTGAGATCACAACAGACGAAATTGCTGGGCGTCGTGCTGCCCAATGTCGCGAACCCATTCTTTGCGGCGATTGCCCGGGAGATTACGCTGGCCGCCGAAGCGGACGGGTATTCGGTCCTGTTGACAGACAGCCAGGAGAACGGCGAGACGGAAGCGCGGCTGGTAGAACAG
>TARA_R100001132_G_scaffold8651_2_pt1 | contig 12021 bp, 9 predicted proteins | sample TARA_R100001132 | Tara Oceans TARA_R100001132 (sample SAMEA2621247) | marine metagenome | biome: marine biome (ENVO:00000447); feature: mesopelagic zone (ENVO:00000213); material: "saline water (ENVO:00002010), including plankton (ENVO:xxxxxxxx)" | depth 800 m | reverse complement strand
AAACGGGGGAGTCGGGCCGGGGCGCTGGCGGCGATTCTGGGAGGTCTATTGGGTCTGTCCGCCATGGGGCCTTGTGTGGAAATGATCAATGGCTGGTTCTCGTCAAACCTCAATGCAACCCATCTCACGCTGATGACGTTTGCTTTTTCCGCGGCTGTGTACGTGCTGGGTTCGCTGATTTTTCCGGATCAGCCGCGCGAGTCGAATACGTTCCCTGTCAATCCTGTTGCAGAAGTGTGAGGGTTTAATATGTATATATGGATGACAATCTGGACGCTGCTGCTGCTGATCAGTGGCGTGGCATTTCTGGTCGTGCTCGCTTTTGTTTCCTTCGGAGTCAAAGCCGAATTGCGGGACACACTCAATGACCTGAAAGCCGACGTGAACGAATCACAGGCACACGAAGAAATTCTGGATCGCCCCATGGAATGACTGCTGGCACGCTGATGTTCACGTCAGCTGTCCACGCGTCGTAAACCGATAAAACTTGCGGATTTCGGAACAATAGACTGGTGCCACAGTTTCGATCATGCTATTTTTAAACATCAGTCTGCAGGGAATCTCTGAATGTGAAGAGGTGCTTCTGCTGGTTCAGCACAGGAGTCGCGTCGTTCATGATGTGCCCTTTTTGTCGTGATGGTGAGACGAAAGTAATTGATTCACGTTTGAGTCAACCTTTCAGTGTGCGCCGACGACGGGAATGCCTGGCCTGCGGAAAACGCTATACGACTTACGAAAAAATCGAAGAGTCGCCTCTCAAAGTCATCAAGAAAGATGGCGCGCGGGTTCCCTTTGATCGTATGAAAATGGTCACCGGGATTGAGACCGCCTGCTACAAACGCCCGGTCAGCCCCGATCAGATTGAAGCCATCGTCGCGCAGATTGAAGCAGAAATTTATGAGAACTTCGATCGTGAAGTCCCTTCGCGATTTATCGGCGAACGGGTTTCCACGGTTTTGAAAGACGTCGATCAGGTGGCCTTCGTCCGCTTCGCGTCAGTCTATCGTAACTTTACCGATGCGAATGACTTCGTGACCGAAATTCAACCGATGCTGCGTACCGACGACTGAAGGACCAGCATTCCTTCAGGCAATGATGTCCGGCACCACATTGCCGGCGACTCCCGTAACCCGCATGTCGAGCCCCTGGAATTTGAACGTGAGCCGTTCGTGATCCATGCCTAACAGGTGCAGCAGCGTAGCGTGAAAATCGTTGACGTGCATCGGATTTTCGGCCACATTGAAACCGATGTCATCCGTTTTGCCATACGCAAAGCCGCGTTTCACGCCGCCCCCCGCCATCCAGACGGTATAAGCGTCTTTATGGTGATCGCGACCGGGGGTCTTGCGATCTCCCTGCACCATGGGTGTCCGCCCGAACTCCGCGCCCCAGACGACCAGCGTATCGTCCAGCAGTCCCCTCTGTCTGAGGTCTCTGATGAGGGCGGCGATGGGTTGATCGACCTGTCGGCATTTGTTCTTCAGACTGTTCACGAGATTACCATGATGGTCCCAGCCCTGGTCGAAGAGTTGCACGAACCGCACGCCCCGTTCCACCAGACGTCGTGCCAACAGGCAGTTATTCGCAAAGCTGGCTTTGCCTGGCTGCGTACCATACTGCTCGTGAATGTGTTTGGGTTCGTTGGAAATATCCATCAACTCGGGCACGGCGGACTGCATGCGATAAGCCATCTCGTACTGATTGATGCGTGTCGCGATTTCCGGATCTCCTACATCCGCCAGTTGTACTTTGTTGAGATGATTGACGCTGTCGATGATCCGCTTGCGGTCTTCACCCGTCATCCCTTTCGGATTCGAAAGAAACAGGACGGGGTCTCCCGAGGAACGAAATTCGACGCCCTGGTAAATGCTGGGCAGAAAGCCGCTGCCCCACAGGCTGTTTCCGGCTCCCGCGACGTTGCCGGTAATCAAAACGACAAAGCCGGGCAGGTTACTGTTTGCGGAACCCAGGCCATAGTTGACCCACGAACCCAGGGAGGGACGTCCGAAGCGTGAGAAGCCGGTCTGGAAAAAGAGCTGGGCGGGCGCGTGATTGAAGTGATCAGTTTTCAGGGAATGGATCATGCAAAGTTCATCGGAGACCGAACCCAGGTGAGGCATCAGTTCCGAGATGGGAAGCCCGGCTTCTCCCTGTTGCTGGAAGGCGAACGGGCTGCCCATCAGCTTGGGCTGTTCGCGAATGAACGCCAGTCGCAACCCTTCCCAGAGTTTGTCGGGGACGAGTTCGCCGTCCAGTTCCTGCAGTTTGGGTTTGGCATCATATAAGTCGAGGTGCGACGGTGCGCCGACCATATGCAGGAAGATCACATTTTTGGCTTTAGGGGTGAAATGTGATTCGCGGGCCGCCATCGGGTTGGCGGCTGTGGGGAGTGCCGCCTGCAAATCATTGGCCAGCAGCGCAGTGAGCGCCGCGCCTCCAACCCCCATGCCGGCCCGCTGGAAGAATTCACGTCGGGTATAATTCAGCAGTTGTTGCAGATGCGCGTTCATGATTATCCCTTTGTGATGGTTTCATCTAAATTCAACAGGATGTTGGCGACATACAGCCACGCCGCCATGCGCGAGGCACCCACGCCTTCCGGCCGGTCGTCTGCCGCAATCAGCTTCTGGGCTGCCTGCGGGTGATCCTGGAAATATTTCAGTTCCTGCTCAAAGACTTTGGTTAAATGATCCACTTCGACCGGCTTCGCTGCGCGGGCGACACACAGGCGAAACGCATACGCGATGCGTTCGCGATCGGTCATGTCGGAATTCAGGCCTTTTGTTGCCAGGCGTTTTGCAAGACCAACGCCGATCTCCACGTACGCGGGATCGTTGAGCAGCGTCAGTGCCTGCAGTGGTGTGTTGGTGCGCGAACGATTGATCACGCAGGCGCCTCGGTCGGGGGCATCGAAATTCGTAAAGCTGGGATAGGGGGCACTGCGTCGCCAGATGACATACACACCACGACGGTAACGATCTTCGGCAGTAGAAGTCAGGTACTTGGGCGCGTTGCGGCCCACATGCCTCCAGAGCCCCTCCGGTTGAGGCGGGTAGACGGGCGGGCCTCCCATTTTTGTTGAGAGCAGACCGCTGATGGTCAGCGCGTTATCGCGAATCGTTTCCGCCGAAAGTCGCAGCCGCGGGCCGCGCGTATACAGTTTGTTGTAAGGGTCCGCTTCCAGCAGTGCGGGTGTGATACGCGCCGACTGCTGATAAGTGGCTGACATCACGATCAGTTTGTGAACCTGTTTCATCGACCAGTTGTGGTCCATGAACTCGACCGCCAGCCAGTCGAGTAATTCGGGATGCGTGGGGGCATCTCCCTGGCTGCCGAAATCTTCCTGGGTGGCGACAATGCCATGACCGAAGAACTGTGCCCACCAGCGATTCACGGTGACCCGCGCGACCAGTGGATTCTCGCGGGCGACGAGCCAGCGGGCAAACTCAAGTCGGCTGGGCTGGTCTTTTGTTTCGAGGGGATGCAGAGCGTCGGGTGTGCGGGGAGTGACTTCGGCCCCCTTGCTGAGGAAATCGCCGCGTTTGAAAATATTGTTCATGCGGGGTTCGGGCATCTCTACCATCACCAGTGTGGAATCGGGCTCCAGTGCGGTTAACTGTTCGCGAACCTGATTCAGTTGCTTGTCGAGATCAGCGTACTCCGTATCCTGTTGACGTTGAAACTGTGTTAAAGCGTTGGTCTGTTTCTTCGTCCGTTTTTCTGTTTCGGTTTGCAATGCTTTGCGAATGTCGGCGGGAATTTTGCCGGCTTCTTCGCTGTTTTCCAGCAGCGCCAGTGTGCTTTCTTCCCATTCCGACCAGGCAGTTTTGAGATCTTTTTGACGCTGGTTCAACTGCTTCTGCAATGCCAGGCGTTCGGCCGTGAGTTGCTCTTTGGTTTTCAGTTCTTCTTTTGCCAGGGGAACCGCCAGTTTGGGGCCGGTGACTTCGAACGTCACGCTCTTACCCACCTGTTTGACCTCCAGCGGCGTGTTATTGAAGAAAGCGAAAATCTGGTAGTAGTCCTGCTGCGAGAAAGGATCGTATTTGTGATTGTGGCACTGCGCACATTCGAAAGTCGAACCGAGCCAGACCAGGCCGGTGGTATTGACGCGGTCGAAGATCTGGTTGACGCGATTCTCTTCGGGATCGACGCCCGCTTCGACGTTACAGGTCGTACAGCGATGAAAGCCGGTGGCGATTTTCTGATCCAGGGTTGCCTGGGGGATCAGGTCGCCGGCAATCTGTTGAATGGTAAACTGATCAAAGGGCAAATCCTCATTCAATGCATTGATGACCCAGTCACGATAGAGCCACATCTCGCGCAGCTGATCCGCCTGGAATCCGTTCGAGTCGGCATAGCGGGCGAGATCCAGCCACTGCCGGGCCCACTTTTCTCCATAGCGGGGTGACTTGAGCAGTTTGTCGACATATTTCTCATACGCGGCGGGGGTCGGATCCTTCTCAAACGCGATCACATCTTCGGGTGAGGGGGGCAGGCCGATCAGGTCGAGGGATACACGTCGCAGCAGTCGCGCCGGGCTGGCCTGCGGAGACTGAGTGAGTGGCGGCGTTTGCTGTGATAATTTTTCTGCGACAAACGCATCAATGGCATTGTGAATGCGAAACGCAGGGTCTACCTGAGGCAGAGGACTTTTCGCCGGGGGGATGTAGGCCCAGTGCTTCGGTTCTTCCGATTCGGTCGGCCAGTCTGCGCCGGCGTCAATCCATTGTTTGAGAGTCTGAATTTCCTGCTGTGTCAGTCGTGTGCCGACCTCGGCGGGAGGCATTTGTTCGCTCTCGTCTTTGCTGGAGACGCGATGCAGGAGCAGGCTCTCTTTACTGTTCCCGGGGATAATCGCCGGTTCACCCGAATCGTTACGGAGCAGAATATTTTTGCGACTGGTTAAGCGCAGTCCCCCTTCACGGGCATCCGGACCATGGCAGTCCTGGCAGTGTTTCACAAACAGCGGGCGGACCGATTTCTCAAAGTCGATTTTATGAGCCGCCGGTTTTTCGGCTGACGCAGGGGCACCATGAGAAGTGGCTGGTGTGCTCAACAGAAGTAAGGTGAGAACCGTAAGGCAGCCGCAGAGAGTGCGGGGAACTTGAGAACCATACATACGCGTTCAATCCCTGTCAGGCCACCCGTAAGACTTTAACAATCTCAAAAGGGAACCTGTGAGATAATTGAAAGTAATGCCGGTCCGTCAGAACCGCCGAATTCGGGGGACGGTAGTCAGACACCACTGCCTGACGGGCTGAATTCATTTTGGGGAGAGTCGATAGACGTTCTTCTTTTCCTGTCGGAATAAATCCATGCTTCAGGATAACGCAGGAGTACGGAAATTTCAAGTTTTTTCATTTGAAAGCCGAGCGGGCGGATAATCGGCATTTCTGAGATTATCGGTTAGCTAAAGTCCGAGTGAAGGCTGACTTAGGATTTCTTCTTCGGGTTCTTCCTGGCCGGTTTTTTCAGGCTTTGTGCTGATTTTCCCGCTTTAAAGATGTCGACTTCGCCCGTATTCGGCTGCGGTTTGCCCGGAGTGGAACGTCCGCGGTCGGCATAACTCTGCAGTAATGCAGTCAATTCCCTGACGACTTCCGGATGGTCCGCCTGCACATTTTTCTGTTCGCCAATGTCTGCTTTGAGGTCATACAGTTGGATGGCGGGCAGGTCACTCAGATCATCTTTGCCCGGCTTGGGGAAACTCCAGCCTCCCGAACCGGGACAGAGTTCGAGCTTCCAATGATCCTTGCGAATTGAAAATGCACCGCGGATTGAATGATGGACGGCGGCTTCCCGGAGCCGTGTATCGGCTTGGCCTTCCATGGCGGGCAGAATGCTGACGCTGTCTTCACCCGCGTCATCGGGAACTTTTGCACCCACGATGTCGGCGGCGGTCGCGAACAGATCGGTCAGGCAGGTGAGCTGGTCCGAATGCGTGCCCGCTTTAATCCGCGCGGGCCAGTTGGCGATGAAGGGAACCCGATGTCCGCCTTCATAGATGTCGGCCTTGTGACCGCGAAACTGGTAACTGGGTTGATGATCTTTGTCGGCCATCTCTTTGAAGTTGGCCGCGGGTGAGCAGCCATTGTCGGCGGTGAAAATGATCAGTGTGTTGTCTGCGATACCCTGTTTCTTGAGCGCCTGCATGACCTGGCCGACGGTGTCGTCGACCTGCATCACGAAATCGCAGTAGGCGTTGATGCCGCTTTTTCCCTGCCATGCGGGTGTCGGCAGAATCGGCGTGTGTGGCGCATTGAGGGGAAAGTAAATGAAGAACGGCTTGCCAGTCTTTGCGGCAGCCGCCCGTTGATCGATGATCTCAACAGTCTTATCGGTGATGCGGGGCAGTACGTCGATGGCTTCAAAATCTTTATGCGCGGGACCATCGCGAAAGAAAGCTTTGGTGAGAGTGGGAATGCCCTGGCTGCGATCGTTTTCAATATAGACATACGGGGGCATGTCGAGTGAGGCGCTGATGCCAAAGAAGTAGTCGAAACCGACGCTGTTCGGCCCATTCTGGATCGGCTGGGAATAATCGACGTCCCAGCCCGGATTGGTTTTTTTGTCGTACCCGGCTTCGGTCGCGAAGCCCCCTTTTTTAAGTGACCAGTCCATCCCCAGATGCCATTTACCGACACAGGCAGTATAGTAACCATGTTCTTTGAGCATTGAGGGGACCGTTTCGCGACCCGGTTCAATCAGTCGTTGTGACAGTCCCCAGAGCACGCCACTTTTGAGCCGCGAGCGCCAGTTGTAGCGACCGGTGAGAATCCCATAGCGGGTCGGTGTGCAGACGGACGAACTGGAATGCGCGTCGGTAAAAATCATGCCGCCCTGCGCGAGCTGATCCAGATGAGGCGTCGCAATTTTACACTCCGGATTGAGCGCCCTAATATCGCCGTAACCCATATCGTCCGCAAGTATAAATACAATATTAGGTACACTCTTCTTTTCAGAGGAATATGCTATATTAAGCGAACCAAACACAATGTATAATGTCAGTGTTGTAAGGATGAGTGTAGTAATATTATGTAGTAAATATCTATTTGATGATTTTTCATCAAGCCCGGAAATTACTGCTGCAGGTTGCATAATGGCTCCAATCAAAGTGATTCTTCTCGGGGATTGCAAGTTATTACCTTTTAGTATCAGCCAATGGAACCAGCGGGTCAAGCAAATCATTACCCGAATCATTTTTGATGAAGCGGAACAGCATGAAACAAAAACGCACAAAACGACGTCAAACACATGGTTCCGCCTGGCATTGGAAGCAGACGGACTGCTGGTACTATACCCAGCCAGGTACCAAAAAACGGATTGCGCTGTTCGACGAAAAAGGCGAGCGACTTCGCGGTAAAAAACAGAAACGCGAAGCCGAAATCGCACTGGCCAGAGAAAAACTAACCTGGTCTGATGAAACAACTATTCATGCAAATCATGGTCCCTGGTTGGTAGCACGGGTTTGTTCTGAATATCTGCAGTACTGTGAACGCAGTCTGGAAAAAAACACAATGAGCAAAGGGCATTGTATTAACTCAGTTGCCTGGCTGAATGACCTTTGTGGCTACTGTGGAGCGCTTCCAGTTTCTGATCTCAAAAAAGGACATGTGCAGGAATGGATTGATAGTCACGAGACTTGGAAGAGCCCGGCCACACGTCGGAGTGTTATCTCGATTGTGAATGCCGCGTTTAACCGCGCTGAAGAGATGTTCGGAGTAGTCAATCCGATTAAAGGGCTCAAGAAGCCGAAAGAAAATCCACGCTTGGCTTCTCTCTCCCCCGAAGAAGAGCAGGCACTATACGATATTTGTGAGCCCTGCTTCAGCAATTTCCTCTTTGCTGCGATTCATACTGGACTTCGTCCTTTTAGTGAACTGGCCCGTTTGACGGCCGATGATATTGAGGAACACGATCGCGGCATGATGTGGAGGGTGTACGCCAGTAAGACTGATAAGACGCGGAAAATCCCTGTCCGACCGGAGATAGCAAAGCTCACTCGTCAGTTGATGAAAACTGCCCCTAAGGGATCAGGGAAACCCATCTTCAGAAATACAAGAGGAAATCCCTGGAAACGCATGAATGGTGTGCTGAGGTTTATCGGATTAAAGAAAAAACTGAAATGGAATGATGATCCAGTCAAAGGCAAGTACTCCTGCTATACGTGCCGTCACACGTTCGTACATCGAATGTTGTCCGGGTATTGGACGGATGGAAGAGGTGCCTCAATCGAAACAGTGGCTGAACTCATCGGTGACACACCCGCGACCACCTTTCGGCATTATGGTCGAGAATGGGCTCAGAACTACCAGGACCCCTTATGGAATGCCATTGGTGAAAGTTCTACTGGACCCAAAGACAGTCAGTCTAAAACAAAACGAAAGCAGACCAAAGCTACTAAGAAAACGAGCAGGTCAGGTAGTACAAACTCGAGACGTAAAGTTGCTTCAACGAAGACAAAATAAGGACCATGTTGATCAATGGCAGAAAAATCAAAATCCCGTCAAAGGCGTTCCCGCGGACGTGCCTGGTATTGGGAACAGACGGATTCCTGGTATTTCACGCCACCGGGAACGAAAAAACGTTTGCGTCTTGTTGATACCACAGGGCGTCCTGTTCGCGGGAAAGAGAACAGTCAACTTGCAGAACTGGCACTGGCCCGGGTGAAAGCTGATGGGGACTGGTTGCCGACTCCAGAACAGAAGAGTAAGGTGGTGATACAAGTTGCCATGGTGTGCTCGCGGTATCTTGAACATTGTGAAGCTCGATTTAAACATGGAAACCTCAGCTCGGATTACCATGCTGAAGTGGCACGGTATCTGAATGAACTGTGCGCCTATTGTGGTGCTTTGGCCGTGGACGAATTACAGAAAGGGCACATACAACATTGGGTGGAAAGCCATCCTACTTGGAAGTCGACGGCGACACAGCGGAATGCGATGAGTATCGTGATGGCAGCCTTTAATTTTTACACAGAGGAAGTCGGCTCCATTCACAATCCCCTGGTGGGAATGCAAAAACCACCGCAGTGCCCACGACTCCATTCTTTCAGTGAAGAAGATGAGCAATTGCTGTATTCTGCTACCGATGATTATTTTGGCAATTTCCTGTTTGCTGGAATTCATACAGGACTACGTCCTTTTTGTGAACTGGCCCGCGTTACTGCCAATGATGTCATTGAATCTGAGCGGGGTATGCAATGGCGGGTCTATGCCAGCAAGACTGGGAAGACACGTACCATTCCTGTGCGGTCTGAGGTCGCTGAATTGACACGACAAATGATTGAGGAAGTGGGAGCTGATCCCACAACTACTCTTTTTCGGAATTCGCGAGGAGGTGCCTGGACGAAAGTGGCTGGCGTGCAACGTTTCCGTAAAATACGACAGGACCTAGGATGGCTCAATGATCCTGTCCGCAAGCAGTATTCGACTTATACCTGCCGTCATACATTCGCGCATCGGATGCTCGCCGGCTACTGGAATGAGGGACAGGGATGTTCCATTGAAGTTTTAGCAGAGTTGATGGGGGATACTCCCAAAGTGGCCTTTGATCATTATGGCCGTGAGTGGGGACAGCATTATCAGGAGCCTCTGTGGACGGCAATTGGAATGTAAACCACGCTCCAAAATCAGCTTTAGTTTGAATATTACTCAGCTGAAAATACTCAGTATCTGCCGCCTCTGTAGACAAGAATAGGACTCAACGTAAGTGTTTTGAGCTAATCTGGTCGCCCCAATGGTACCGTAATGCCTGGAAACTGTTTGGAATTTGTCGCCCTGTGACGGTGTATCCTAGTCTGAGGTTTGACACGCATTTCTTCTTTGATGCGTCCGATTTCACTCTTTTCGATACGAATCCGCCCCTGTCCTCTCCGGCCTCCCTGAAAGTATTTGATTTCCACAGCGGTTCCGCGTAGTACAAACTCACCACAGTCTGACTGCGCAAGCCAGTCGTAAAACGTCAGGACTGAGATCCCGAGTTCTTCTGCTGCCTGCTGTGCTGTTAACCAGTCTGTTGCCATGTCCGACCCGAATGTCGATACAAAGTGATGATATTGTTGACCCAGTGGTCATCTCGATCATCAGATTGTCGCAATTGAGGGTCGCACAATTGTCGCATGACGCGACAATTGACTGCTTGGGGAAGATTTTTGAGAAAAAAGTTAAATAATTTGCCTGATAAGCGTTCGTGTAGCCGGGCATTAAAAAACTTCCTCACTGTAAATATGAACCCTTGCCTTTCAACAGTGGGCATAGATATCAAGGAACGAACTAGGTTCGATAGAAAAATATTGCTGTCTAATGATCTCGATTGGACTAATATGCGTTGGAATGGAACCGGATTCTGTTGTAAGTGATCCGTTTTATCTCGATCTTAATTTTGAGCTGATACTTTGATGAATAAATTATTGTTGGCATTACAGGGGTTTGAGGATTTAGGTCCGCTTCAAGAAATAAATATGACGGAGGAGAAATCAGATCTTATTGAAGCGTGGTTAAAAGAGAGTGTTTGTCCTGTTGTAGAAGAGTTGGTCGATTTAACGACTTTTCAGTCAAATACTCTTTGGTCTGCTTCACACTTAAGTAAAGGTACGGAGACGCGAGAACGCAAACTTGTGGAGTATGTCGATGATTGCTTGGTTAAATTTGCAGTTCAATTGGAAGCCTGCTTTCCCTACGTTTATCAGGCTAGGATTCCCATACACCACATTAATGATATACGTTTCATTGCTCAGAGACGCTGGTTCGACCTTGTCCATGCAGAGGATTTTTATCAGCCGACACAGCAATTGTTATTAGAGGATTTCAATAATCAGCACACAAATAATTTTCGAAATTACAAGCAGAATAAAACACCAGCTGATCATGTCTGTGACAGCATGTTTGCCCGCATAAAATATTGGAAAGAAATTTTAGATCAAATATATAGACTCTTCTTTGCGAATATACGGATAGATGATGAGCAAAGTATGAAAGATTTTTCTTCTCTTATGGATTGTGTGACGCAATTAGATTCCTCAGTCAAGGAATTACAAAAAGTATGTCTGAAATCCAAGCAAAAAACTCTCCGAGATGCTTGCACAACTTTATCATTAATTTATTTGTCTTACGCGGATCGTCCTGAATTGAATTGGCTCGTGGAAGATTCAAGTGAAGTAGAAGTGAGATCACGATCTTTTCGAAGATGTGTCGTACGACCTCCCGGAGAAATCCAACATGTTGAGAAGCAGTTAGATGGTACTTTCAAACTTATAAAGAAAGAGCCTGCTTCATTATGTAATCCTGCAGTAATCCGAAAAGTTGCTCAAGCTTTGATGGACATCAAGCCTATTTATGAAGTTCCGGATAGCCCTGAGGATTTGATCGACTGGGCTTGCTCTCAATCCCGTCTGGTTTTAGTTGATCATTCACCGCGACAGGTCTTTTGGGATGGAGAACCTATTGTCCAAAAATGGGACACTGAAACTGTTCAATGGAATTTGTTATGGATTCTGGCATGCAACCCGGGAAGAACTGTTGATAAAGAGATGCTATATAAGCCTCAGGGTCAGAAAATTAGTTCGCGACGTACTCGTCTCAAAGAATTGCTCAACGGGTGCGAAGCATTAAACCAACTGATTAAAACTATTCGCGGCCAAGGATATCGTCTGGAATTAGATAGTGACAACATTATTTTACTGCAGTCTGATGGACTTGGAGGTTTAAACAGAGTTCCTACCAGAAAATCTAGAAGTATTAATTCTTAAAGTAAGCTTCAGTCGGCAGTCTCTCCTCTTGATGTGCTGGCATTAACCGCATCATAGGCTAAATTAATACGCTTTTTGTGTCATAATAAATAGGATTATATGCAGCGTGTTAGCATTCAGGTGGAGCGGTTTTTCGGGGTACTCAACACGCGGCATATGATCTATTGGACTGAACCGCAGGGGCGTTTTCGACTATGGGGATTGAATGCCCGCAGGGTGAAAACAGCGTTCTGTTTTCTCTGTGATTGCGGGCATGATTCTCCGACGGG
>TARA_R100001132_G_scaffold27377_1_pt1 | contig 12129 bp, 3 predicted proteins | sample TARA_R100001132 | Tara Oceans TARA_R100001132 (sample SAMEA2621247) | marine metagenome | biome: marine biome (ENVO:00000447); feature: mesopelagic zone (ENVO:00000213); material: "saline water (ENVO:00002010), including plankton (ENVO:xxxxxxxx)" | depth 800 m | reverse complement strand
CCCTGGGATATGGCGGCTGGCGTTCTCATCTGCCGTGAAGCGGGAGCCGCTGTCACTTCGATCGAAAATGCCGAGTTTACCATTGAAAAACCCAGTCTATTAGCCACCAATGGGACAAACATTCATGTTGCCCTGCAGTCATTATTAACTGAGACGCTTTTTTAGTCACCTTCGAGATTCGTTCTTTAATGTGCCCAAAATACGACGTATGATAGAAGCAGTGATAATTAACACAGACAGGGTCGGGTTATATACATAAGGATATGGTTATGGTTTGAGTCTGTCAGGAAACTGTCAGTGATGAGTTCGAATCACTTTGCTCGGGACCAGTCCGGTGATCGAATTCTCTCAGAGGTTAGCTGTTCCCTAAGACCGGGTTCTATTAACAATTATGTCATATCTTGCACGTTTCATCTCAGTCTCACTGGGATTGTTCTTGCTGTCTGTTTTCTGCGTGGGAGGTACGTGTGACTCCCTTTACGCCCAGTCAACTCAACCTGGGCAAAACAGTCTGCAGTCAGGCGGCGATCGAAAGAACGAATTACCGGTAACTCCAGACAAGGCGACTCAACCTGCGGGAAGTGGTACTGTTATCGTTCCTCAGCCAGCAGAGACCGCCCCCGGACAGAAGACAGATGGCACAGCTCAGGGTTCCGCGAAACAGGATGTGTATATCAAAGGGGATGATGGTCAGTTTTTCCCGCTACCGAATCTCAGCCTGAATCAGATTCTGGAATACCTCAAACAGAAACAGGAAAGCCAGGTGGATCGCTCACCAGCGTATGCTGTTTCTTCCATTTCGCTTGAGGGAACCATTAAAGATGATCGTGCGGTTCTCGATGTGCGGATTGTGGTATTGATCAATGAAGAAAAGCAGTGGATCCGCGTTCCCATCAAACTGAATGAATCGATCTTTCTCAAAACCAGTTACAAAGGGCAGGGGGAATCCAGTCCGGGGGGCTTTAATCGGACCGAAGGTTATCTCTGGTGGTTTCAGGGCAAAGGTACTCACGAACTGAATCTGACTGTGAGTGTTTCACTCAAACAGCAGCTGCCCTCGCGCCGTCTGCAACTCGTATTACCACAGACGGCAGTCAGTAATCTCAAACTGACGATTCCGCTGCCCCAGATCAGTCTGGAAGTGCCAACCGGAGTTGCCGTTTCCAAAAAAGCAGTCTCAGACGATCAGAGCCTGGTTGAGATGTTCGGACTGGGGGATCAGCTGGATCTTTCCTGGCAGCCTATTCCTGATGAGAAGAAAGTCGAAACGGTTCTCCAGGCTGAGACTCTGTTGACGACCGATTTTACCACCGACTCCGTGCTGCTCAATGCTTCCCAGTCGATCAAAGCTTTAACCGGCAGCTTTCAGACTGTGCAGGTCAAGTTACCTCAGTCGTTCCGATTGCTGGATGTCAAGTGCGAAGGTTATAAGAGTCATCAGTTGCTCAAGGATAACATCGTTGATGTTTCATTGATCGAACCCACGGTCGGGCCGATCGAACTGCAGTGGACTCTGGAACGGGATTTTCCCGAAGAGAAGGGAGAGTTTCTGATAGACGGTTTTGAGGTGAGTCGTGCCAAGCGTCAGACCGGGTTGATCGATATTCAGACGCTGGACGGCTATCGCATTTTTCGAACAGAAGGTCAGAATCGATCCGTGTATCAGATTAAAGCAAACCAGAAAGATCTGGACAGTTCTTATCGCTTTCTGAATCAGCCGTTTCAACTGCCTTTGAATATTGAACGGGTCAAACCCTATTTTTCTGCCAGACCTTTTTATCTGGTACAGATGTTTGGCAACCGGGCCGAGCTGGAAGCCCGGGTCCAGATCAATGTCTTTCAGGGTGCCCTCGATCAGGTATCTCTCAACTGGCCTGATCGGGTCAAAGAGGGTTGGGAACTGGAACTGATGCAGGAACCATCGTTAACCGAAGCGATCGAGATTAATCAATCACAGCCGGGGCGTATCAATATCAACCTGCTGAAACGTTCCAAAGGTGAATTTGAAATCACATTCCGCGCACGTCGTCCGGTGATCGCGGATCAGGAGCCTTTTAACTTTACCCTGCCGGAAATCAAAGCGCCCAGCCTGTCACCGACATCCCTGGTCATGGTCAATGATACCAACGTGGTGACAGATCTGACCCCCGCACCCAAAACGCAGGTTCTTACGACACCAGTGGCGCAAGGGGGGAAATTGACCCTGCCTGCCGAAGTTTTAAACCTGCGTAAAAACGAATACCAGATTCAACCAGGTCCCAACGAGTTTTCGGCAGTCGTTTCCATTCATAGTCAGGAAATTATTGCCACCAGCTCGGCGCTACTGGAAATTGAAAGTGCCGAGATGCGGGTAGAACAGGAGATTCAGTATCAGATTGAATATGAGCCGCTGTCTGAAGTTAGATTACGGGTTCCTTTGGAATTAAAAAATCGAGTGAATTTTTATCTGGATAATGAACAGAACCCACTGGTACCTACCTGGACTTCTGATGAAGCTGATCCTGTGCAGAATGCCCGGCTCTCTCTGCGCAGTAAAAAACTGGGTTCGGTGAAAATTACTGCTGTCTACCTGTTGCCCCAGAATTCTCCCGATGAACTCCATGTGCCCCTGATTCGTTCCGACGATGTACCTTTTACCGAAAGCCAGTTTGAACTGTCGCTGATGGATGATGAAGATGCGCAGTATCTGGAAATCGAAAGTCTGGATGCAGCATGGCAGCAGCAACTGGCGATGAATAATAATGCCTTCTGGCGCGCCATCGATCCGAAAGCGGACATCAGTCTCAAGTTGAATAAGAACGAATCCGGTTCCCTGTTTGCCTATTCAATCAGTCAGGCCTGGATTCAGTGCAGCCTGGATTTGACCGGTTCCTATCAGGCACGGGCTCAGTATGAATTCCCGGTTTCCCCGCGCACGTTAACTTTTCGCATGCCGGAAAATGCAGCCATTAAAATCGATGATATCTGGTGGAATGACCAGCGTGTGACCGGCAGTCTGCAACTGGGTAAGTCTCAGGAATATCAACTCATTTTGCCCTCTCCCAAAGAAAAGGAAAATGAACAGAATATCCTGACGATCGACTATGGTTCTACAAAACATCAGCGAGATTCGCAGTTTCAGCCCATGACGGTGGCCGCTGTGGAATTTGCCGATAATCTGTGGATCGAAAAGACGATGTGGAAAATCAGTCTGCCTAACAATCAGCATCTGCTTACCATCCCGCTGGGATTTACCCCTCAGTTCCGCTGGGAAAATCAGGGTGTATTCTGGTCTCGCCAGTTCTATGGCCAGGATGAACTGCCGCTGGCACTTAAAAATGCACCGCCTGAGTCTGATGAATTTCTTGGCGTAAACGATTATCAGTTCTATCGACTGGGACCGGCGACATCCTTGCAGTTTCGGGCGCTGTCCCGATCGATGATCGTCTTCATCGGCGCGGGAACAGCATTACTGCTGGGATTCATTTTAATGAGTATCTCGGCTCTGCGGAGTGCGTTGGTCCTGCTGCTGATGATTACTGCCGTCTCTGCTGTGGCGCTGTGGTATACTGCTCCGGTAGAAGTACTTCTGCAGCCTGCTGTATTTGGCTTGATTCTCGCTGTGGTCGCATCGATGATTAACGGGACATCCAGAAAACATCGAGAAGCGAAACTGTTGACCATGTCTGCACCCAGCGATTTCATTCCTCCTCCGTCCATTTCAGAACGAATCCGACCCTCGGAAGTGGATCCTGAAGATATCACGGCAGTCCGGCCCGGATCCGAAGTGGTCGAAAAACCGGTCTCGTCTTCAGAAGCCGGGGCGAATCGATGATTGGGTATCGAGTCCCCGGCTGTTTCCAGACCGCTTTGATCTGCGGACTTGGTCTCTGGTTTTCGTGGCTCGGCTGTCTGTTCCCCTCAGCCACAGCCACTGCTGCCGACAATCAGGTCTGGGAGCTCTCTCCCACGCTGCGGATTGAAGAAACAAGGGTTTCCGGCAGCGATCTATCCAGCTGGCCTGAAGGAAACTGGTTTCCAGTTCCCCTGAAAAAGTATCAGTCGCTGAAAAAAGCGGCCCTGGTCAAGAAGAACACGCCCCCCAATTCCTGGATTCAGGAAGCGACATATACCGCCACGTTGAAAGGTGATCAACTGGTGGATGGGAAACTGAATTATGTCATGCACTGCTCCCGCAGTGAACGCGGATTTATTGATCTTTCCCAGTTAAATCTGGCGGTGCATGAATTGAAATGGGGCAACCAGGATGCCGTCTGGGGACTGGCACCAGATCAGAAATCGCTCCTGCTGGTCGATCATTTTGATGAAGCACTCACCGGGCAATGGAGTCTGAAAGGTCGGCAACTTCCCCAGAGAACGGAATTCACGTTTCAGCTTCCTGAAACAGTCGTCTCTCGAGTACAACTGAAGCTGCCACGGGGGATGTTTTTAACGACCTCGGTCGGCTACGTGACTGGTCCCCGACCGAGCGAAGACTCGCAATTTGATCTCTGGCAGATCGAACTGGGCGGGCAGTCTCAGTTTCAGGCAATTATTCACCAGGCGGAAAAAATCAAAAATGCGCCGACCCAAATACTCTATCATCAGTTTGCCCAGGCGGGGATCCGTGAAGATGGTCTACGCTTGAGAGAAGACTTCCAGATCGAAGTGCTCAACACGCCAGTTCAGAAACTGGTATTTTCTGCTCCTGCGGAATACGACATTTACTCCGTGACACTGGGAAACGATCTGGCTTTGCCGTTTGAGTTACAGAAAACCAGCGAGCAAACGCTGATGACCGTCGATTTGATCGACCCTCTCATCGGCATCAGTCGCCCGTTAACGGTCCGGGCGCTGGCGTCACCTTCTCTGGATTCTGCGATAATCATCCCCCGGCTCAAACTGCAGCAGGCACATTTTCTTGGTGGAACCATTCACCTGGATATTTCATCGCCTCTGGAGACGCATGCCATCAGCTTCACGGACTTGAGACAGACGGGGGTACTGATTCAGGAAGAGCAGGGAGAAGCCTACGACTTCAAACAGTATGCACCCGATGCCCGGCTGGTTTACCGGCTGTCATTGCCGGACTTGAATCTTTCTGCCCGCGTACACAGTCTGATCCAGGTAGAAGAGAAGGCCTGGAAACTGACTTCCCGAATACACTGGTCGTCTGCCGCAGGTTCCACGTATCGACTGGAATCAATGATACCCTCCGGCTGGGAAATTACTCAGGTCAGCAGTCCGGCGGAGACGAATTCCGCAGCCATTGTCTGGGATGTCGAACAAAGCGATCAGCAGCAGAAACTGAGTATCCGCTTACCGGTATCGGTTTCGCCCGAGGCCCCTTTTGTTCTGGAAATCCAGGCTCGCCGACTGGTTCCTGTTTCCAATCGACAGATCGAACTGGCTGGTATCAGGCCACTGGGGTGCAGCAGCGTCGATCGAATTCTGGAACTGTCCACGCCAAATCAGCTGGCACTGCAATTTGATCCTGATAAAGAAGTGGAAGACCTGACAGCCAGTGAACTACCTAAAAGCTGGAAGTTTCCTGCTGTCAGACAGGAGAACTCCAGGTTCTTTCACCTCTCACCCTATTCCGGAGCCCGCTGGGGAACCCTCAGACAGTCCAGCATGGAACAGACTTTCCAGGTGAATGCGAGCACTTTCCTGGCTCTGAATAATGATTTGATTCAGGAAAATTACATTCTGAACTGTGTGCCGCCAGCCAGAGGCATTCAGCGTGTCATGGTTTACCTGTCAGAAGAAGGAAAGCCACTGGAATGGACTCTTCCTTCAGACAGTAGCCTGCAGGCGAAGCTTAAAATACAAAAACTACCGGTTTCTGAACATCAGAAGTGGTATCTTCCCAATCTAGGAGAACTCTGGGAGCTTTCGTTCCCGGCTCCTGTTTTCAAAGAACTGGAAATTCGGGGAGAACGTAACAGACCATTCCAGAAAACAGTCCGGGCTGCACTGGTTTTTGCGCCTCAGGCACAACCCTTTCAGGGAATCGTGCGGGTACTGAATTCCAACGAGCTCAATTTGAGAATGAAGACGGAAGGGCTCCTGCTTCCACCAGACATTCAAGACAGATCCCGTTTTCCCCGGAATCAACGCAATTATGAATGGGAATATCAGCAGCCGCTGGGGGCATTAACGATCACCCGCTCTTCTGAAATGCCTGAAAACAGCCTGGATCAGGGAACGGCTACAGTCAGCATTCATTCTCATTTCGGGCACGGCAATGGTGAACCGGATGTGCACGAAGCAGCCATCGCGCTTGATCTCTCCAAAACATTTGATGACAAATTCCTCTTTCGTTTACCGCGAGAAGTGAAACTGATTTCGACGACAGTCAACGGCAGGCGGGTGACTCCTCTTGAAGTGGACAAGCAGTATCTGATTCCCTTGTTTGACCAGTTGGACAGTTACCAGATTACGATTCAGTATCAGACCACCTCCAGTGCTGATTTCCTGACGACAACGCGGCAGATACCTTTTCCCCAGATCAGCCAGCGTGTTCTGGAAACAGAATGGAAGTTTGTGCTTCCAGCGGGAGTTCAACTGATGGAAGGGCCGCTGAATATGGTATTGCAGCAGTCCCTGCCCGCTGAATCACTCACACGTCGCTTTCTGGGTGTCCTGGGGAAACCGAATCAAAATGCGGGTGTAAACCGTTCAGAATGGGATGCCATTGTTTTATTTCCTGTGAAGTCAGGTGTTTTAGAAATTGCGAATGCGGGGAATATCCGTCTGTTTTCCTGGGTCATCCTCCTGGTAACAGTCACCATTGGTCTGATGCTGCGAATCTGGAGTGTGAAACACCGCGACAAGATTTGCATCATGGGAATTCTGATCTCAATGATCCTTTCCTGGGTCTTTCCGTTTGTCTGGGCTGAGATCTCCGGCAGCTGTCTGGCCGGAATTCTCATTGTTCTGCTGATTCCCCGCCGGTTTCTCAGGCAGGAAGTCCAGCGACAGATCGAAGATGAAAGCACCAAAGCCTATCAGCACTCTCTTTCTTCAGTGTCTATGACAGCGCGAATATTGCTGGCAGGTGTCCTGGGAATCACCGCGACAGGATATGCACAAAACTCACCAGTGCTGAATCTTCCCGCAGAAGGAAATCAGTCGGTAGCTGTTCAGACTGAATATGTCCTGTTACCAGACAGTTCCCGTACTGGTTCAGAATCATTCGCCTATCTGACCCCCGGTTTACTTCAGGTTCTGGAAGAATTTGTAGCGGATCCAGAACCGCCGGCGTATCTGATTACTTCAGCAGAATATGCAGGCGATATTCGTGATAATCAGTTGCTGACAGTGAATGCTGATTTTCGAGTAAAAATCCCTGTTACCAGGACGTCCTCGGTGATTCAGTTGCCCATCAATGGGGGGAATCTCAGCGGGCCGGATTCCTGTCGTGTCGATGGCAAGGTAATCCCGGTATTACTGTCTGCCGACGGTCAGAGTATTCTGGTGAATGTCAGTAATGAATTGGCTCACAGCCCCCGCGCGTCATCAGATCCAAATGGTCCTCTGGAAGCACGAAAACCGGTATTCGATCATTCTTATCAGGAGCATCACATCGAACTGGTTCTGCATCCTGCAGTAAAAATCAGTCCCGGCAGCGGTCAGTTTGAACTCTCGATTCCACCTCTGGCTACAAACCATTTCTCGTTTGATTTCCACGATGCCGTTCAACTTGTAGAACTTTCAGAAAGTGCGGGTAGTTCCCGATATCAGTTGTCGGGACAGAAGCATTTTTCGACGTACCTGAAAGAGACTTCTCAGTTAAAAGTAAAATGGTTTATGGGGCAAAGTTCTCAGGTCAGTCCCCTTAATCTCGAAGCAGGCGTCCTCATCAATGCTGACGTATCTTCCTCAATGACGCGCCTGGATGTGCAGGTGAAATACAATGTATTAAATGGAAAGGTTGATTATCTATCCTGGAAACTGCCTGCCGGAATGATTGTCCGCAGTGTCAAGTCGCCCGGGATTTCGATCATTCCTGCTCTGCATCCCACCGCCGATCATCAATCTGAAAATCTGCTTCTGGAATTATCAGAATCCAAGTCAGGTGAATTTCTAATCAATGCCGTTTTCGAATTTCCTGCCGACGACTCCCTGCAGGAAGTCACGATTCCGCCTGTCTATTTTGGATCGGATCATCTGGAAACCCAGAGTGCAACGATCAAAATTACATCTCAACAGATCGGTGTGCGGACGGGGCCCGAATTCGAAATAGAGCAGTCGGGGACATTACCGGAAGGTGTAACTTCGATCTCTGCCAAAGCACCGGGTCGTCAGCCAGAGGATAATATACTCAAGTCGGCCACACTTTTATTTCAAATGGCTCAACCTGCACCCATCTCTTTGAACCTGAAGTCTAAAAATCCCGATCGCTCTGCTCGAGTCAGCCAGTCTCTGGTGGTGAATCAGAAGAGTATCGACTGGACCTTTTCCGCAGAATTGCGAATCAGTCAGGCACCCGCTTTTCGACATATCCTGACAGTCCCGGCGGCACTCCGGATCGAATCGCTTTCAGTAAAAGAAGAAGATGTAGAGCGGTTGGCACACTGGCATCGCGCTGGAAATCAGATCACATTGTTTCTGAAAAATAAAACGTCGGGATTGCAGGATCTGACATTGAAGGGATGGTTACCCGTCCGCAGCATGGGAGATTTGAAGATACCGGGGATTCAGATAGAACAGACCCGGACTGAAGATTCTCAATTAACTCTACATCAGAAACCACAGCTCGAAGTGAAATTGACCTCACCCGAATTTCGTCGGGTTCAGGACGATACGGCTCAACCATCTTCCGTTGAGCATCTGACATTCGTCGGTCGGTTTCAGGCGACCGATTCAAAGAGTAATGTGATCGAACTTTCAATTAAACCACACAATATGCTGATTTCTGCAGATTCTCTAACGATGGTGGATGTGCTCGAAGATCAGAAGATCGAAGTGACGCAAACATTACGGTTTACGATTCCAGATCCGGAAATGCAGATCACCCTGTTGATTCCCCAGGAGTATACTGAGAATTATACAATCGACGGCATGCCCTTCGAATTGGCAGGCCAGTCGCCAGAGGGATCTCTGCTGGTTCATTTACTGCCACCAGACTCCAGAACAAAAGAAAAAAGTATTTCTGTAAGATCGACCGTGTTGAAGCCGGCCCAGGAACTGGTGATTGCGCCTGTCACTCTAGAAAATTCCAAAATTCAAAAGCATTATCTTCTGTTATCTTCCCAGCTCGAATTTCAACTCTCCGATAAAAAGAAACGAAAAACGATTCAGCCGGAAAAGGTTCCGGACTGGGTTCAGGCTCGCTGCGATATCTCTCCCGATTTCAGTAGAGAACGTGTTTATTCTGGCAATAACAGACCCTGGAAATTGAATTCGACATTGAGTGATACAACTGTGGTAAGCGAAGAATTCATTCCCTACATGGAATCAGAAATCATCCTGAGCAATCCGGAAGTCATTCATGGCCTGACGCAGATTAAACTGTTCAATCAGACCAGTCGTTCGCTGAAACTGAGCTGGCCTGCGAAAACCAAGCTGATGGCGGTTTTGATCAATGGTGAAAATGACACGACGCTTGAGCAGAAAGACGGCGCCCTCTCGATTCCCTTGAACGGGGGGCCGAAATTTTATGAACTGACCCTCTTCTGGGAGTCTTACCAGATTGAACACGAATATTTTCTGGAAAAGGCCTGGTTGCAGTTACCTCAACCAGTAAATTTCCCACTGACTCATAATTTAGTTCAAATCGTATCCTCAAATCACCATCGAACGTTTCTCTCCCAGGAAGTAACACCTTTTACTTATTTTGCCGATCAACTGGAAGCAGAACTCAAGGTTGCCGAAGTGGAGCTGGAACTGGCAGATCAGAGTAATGTTTCACAATCGACCTGGCAGGCAATTCTGAAATCGCTCAAGCATCTGGAAATGATTGTGGCTGATCCTGATCTGAATCGGCAGGGGATCAGTGAGACATTGAATCGCTTTGCGGCTTTAAAAGATCGCGTCTTTGTTTTCAAACAATATGTCAGATCCGGTGACGACGAGATATTGCCAACGCCTTCATTTTTCGCCCAATTCCATCAGAAACTAAAACCGGTTGCACAACAGAAAATTCATTATTTCTCCAAGGCAGGGAGTTTTGATCCCGAAGAAGAATTACTCTCAGCATGGATTATGCCTGACCTTTACCTGAATCTGCTGTTGGCTGCGATTGGTCTTATCGTTTTACTTCCGATTCTGGGTAAAATGGTGCAAGCACGGTCTGCAGACTGGCTTAATACGCATCCTGCTTTTGCTCTGCTGTTACTGGGGGTGATCTGGCTGTTGTTTTTCTCACCCGAACTGATTGGACTGATTATTATCGCCATTTCAGTCGTCATGGCAGTCAGACAAAAGCAGGAGATATCGAATGGGGATCAGCAGTCAGTAATGAGCACTCCCGCCAGTCAGGAGTAGCGATGTGCCTGCGGTTTTGCAGATCGACAGGCACAGTAATCAGCTGGCGCGGGATTCAATGAATGTAGAAAATGCAGGGTGCTGTCTGGGGATCTGGACTGTGCCTCGTTTTACTGTGGCGGGCGTCCCCAGGGTCATCTGGCCCGAGCATAATAGATTGGGAGATGCTATGGTTAAATGTGACTTGCTATAAATGATGCTCAAATCCGGTCCAGGCTGTCTGCCCAGCGTCCGATTGCTTCCAGTCTCGTTTTATCCAGATACTGTCCCGCCGGATCCTCTTTTTTGATCAGCTCAAAGACCGTAGGGTAGTTCATTTCTCGAATCGCTTCGATCTGTGGTTGCAGTAACTGATTCAGCGGGTTGGCTGCATTCAATACGAAATACAGGCTTAGGGGATAGTCAGGATCAGTCTCCGGTGGTTTATTGTTGAGCGTGGCTTCAGAAACAGCGACACCACGAAACAGCTCTCGATATTTAAAGGCCAGATCGAATGCAAATTCGCTTCCATCGCCATGACTGAGCAGGAAGATTCTGGTGTTATCAATCTGGTATCGCTTCCGCATCGACTCCACTACTTCTTTAACAAATTCCGTCTCATCCCGGTTCCAGCGGATTACATCTTCTGCTGCGGGGCCGACGATAATAATCCCCCGTTGCTCACAAATACTCTTCCACTCATTAAAAATCGTTGATTCCATGGTATTACCCGGCGGATGAATCCAGACCATCAAACCGTATTCATAATCCGGGTTGTAATTCTCAGGGATATAAGCCCAGTAAGTAGATTCAGAACCGGGTAGTTCTTCTTTGAGATGTCCTGTTTTGATTTTGTCTTTCTGGTTTTCAGCAGCGGTGCGGGAAGGCAGCGCCTGTGTGGGCAGTTCCGCTTCCACTGTATGGGGAGGGGACTGTAATATGACTTTGACTGTCTGCTGTTTTTGATCTCGTGAGATCAAAAGTTCGGCTGTTTCTTCCGGACGCAAATGATTCACCAGCAGAGCCAGTGCGCCGGGATCTGATACTTTCTGCTGATTGAATTCCAGAATGCGGTCCCCGGACTTGAGACCGGCTTCCTCAGCCGCTGATTTCGAAAAAATAAACCGGATGCCGACACCTGCTTCTACCTGATTGATCGCTGTTCGCTGTGGGAGGATTCCCAGGAATCCTGATTCAAACGGCACCAGTTTTTCTACCATGGTCGCTTTAAATGAGAGTGGTTCCGCTGCGCCTTCTCTTTTGACTACCAGGCTGACAGCATCTCCCGCGTATTTATTCATCAGAACCTGTTTTACCTGGGAATGCATGGCCACCGCATTACCATCCAGCTGAGTGAGTGTGTCTCCCGCTTTGACGCCCGCTTCCTGGGCGGGACTGCCATAGCGGACACGGTCAAGCTTCATGTCGGTAGACAGGTCGCCTTGACCGGTTAAGGTGATTCCCAGCAGACCCGGATAAAGATCTTTACCCGTATTGAGGCGGGGAATGACCTTAAGCACATCCGACATCGGAATTGCAAACCCGATTCCCGAGTCATACCATTCCACGCCCGCCGTTTCTGCTGATGCCCCGGGAGAGAGCGGGACCAGAATACCCATCACGCGGCCATTGATATCCACCAGGGGGCCGCCGTAGTTGACTGGAGAAATCTTCGCATCA
>TARA_R100001132_G_scaffold27394_1_pt1 | contig 12227 bp, 8 predicted proteins | sample TARA_R100001132 | Tara Oceans TARA_R100001132 (sample SAMEA2621247) | marine metagenome | biome: marine biome (ENVO:00000447); feature: mesopelagic zone (ENVO:00000213); material: "saline water (ENVO:00002010), including plankton (ENVO:xxxxxxxx)" | depth 800 m | reverse complement strand
AAAAGAAGCGTTGCCAAAAGAAGCGTTGCCAAAAGAAGCGTTGATAGAGAAATGGTCGAAACGATGATTTGTTTTACGCTACGGTGTCAGAAAGATCATGAATTTGAGGGCTGGTTCAAGGATTCTGCTGCTTTCGAGTCACAGAATGCCGCCAAGGATATCGAATGTCCGGCCTGCGGCAGCCACAAAATTGAAAAGGCACTGAGTCGCCCGAACATTTCTTCTGGCAAAACACAGTCTTCGGCACAGGCCGAAGTCATGCGCAAAACCCGGGAAACCTTGCGCGAATTCCGGCAAAAAATTGAGAGCACTCATGAAAATGTGGGGACCCGCTTTGCCGAAGAAGCCCGGAAAATTCACTATGGCGAAACCGAACAACGCGGGATCTATGGCGAAACGACCGGGGAAGAAGCCCAGGAATTGGCTGAAGAGGGCGTCCCCATAGCAGCCATTCCCTGGATTGAAGAGGCCAAAGAGAACTAACGGCATATCCTAATCCGCTATATATCAATTTGATATATTTTTACTTGATATAAAAATTGCGATGGGATATTTCCCTTCTGCCCGGATGCGATTCTGCATTTGGGCCAGAAACGTGCCTATGGCACATGGGGAAAGATGGACATTAAAACCACCTGCCTGGGCGTCCTGATGTTGGGGGATGCCAGTGGATACGAAATCCGGAAATCTTTTGAAGAGGGACCTTTCAGTCATTTCGCGGAAGGGGGCTTTGGCTCGATCTATCCTGCGCTGACGAAATTGTCACAGGAAGGTCTTGTGACCTGTACTGCCCATCAGCAGGAAAAGCGCCCCGCCAAGAAGGTTTATCACATCACGGATTCTGGATGGTCCCATTTGGAAGCCGCGATGCGCGAGAAGATTCCCAGTGAGGATAAGATCAAATCCGACCTGCTGTTCGTATTGTTCTTTGCGGATTGGCAAAGCCCGGACTGGATCGCCCGTGTAATCGATGCCCGCATCGCCTATTACCGGGAAAAACTGGATTATATGGCGGAATGTGGCACGCAGTTTGAAAAGACGATGGGGCGCAGTTTGGTGCTGGGGTTCGGGATGGCTGTGTATCAGGCTTCCTTGGACTATCTGGTCGCCAATAGAGAGGCGTTCATCGCGGTGGCCGGGCAGGCGCGATCCTCCCTGTCATCCGCGGCAGAGTAACAGTGACCCTGATTACGGACCCCTAGCGTTTCGCTGTGGTTCCTGGACCTGACGAAGGAAGACCGATGAAGGTGCGATTGAAACCCTCTTTGATCATAGCAGTGGCTTTGGCGGTCCTGTCGGTGGCCTGGATTTATTCAGGGCAGATGGAAAATGACCCATTGGCCAGCGCCCGGGAAAAGGTTCAGACGCTGAAAGATGCTTCCAATGCCCAGGCCGATGCCACAAAAAAGGAACTGCCATCGGTCCGCATTAAGGACTCAACGGCCGTGCCACACCGGGCAATCTTGACCTATACCGGTCGGACTGAAGTGGATCGGCGCGCTGTGTTGCGGGCGGAAACGGAAGGGCGCGTCATTGAAATCGGGGCGGAAGTCAGCAGCCGCCTGGATAAGGGTGCTTTGGTTGTAAAGCTGGCCCCCAGTGATCGGTATGCCCAGTTGAACAAGGCGGAAGCCCTGGTGCGCCAACGCACGATTGAATATGAAGCGGCAAGGAAATTGGCAGGCAAAGGGTTCCAGACAGAATCGGCCCGGTCGGAAGCAGAAGCTAACCTGTCTTCTGCCAAGGCGGCGCTGGAGGAAATTCGCGTTGATCTGGCGCGGACGACCTTAGAAGCCCCATTCGATGGGATCATTGAATCCCGGACGGTCGAAGTCGGGGATTATGTTCAGCGGGGTGATGAAATCGCGCGGATTGTTGATTTTGACCCCATCGTTGTGACAATTCAGGTGTCTGAACGGGAAATCAATCGCGTTGAACTGGGCGTTGTCGCGCCCATTGAACTGGTATCGCATGAAAGTCTGACAGGCATCGTCAGCCGGATCGCCACAACAGCGGATAATGCCACCCGAACCTTCGAGGTGGAATTGGAAGTTGAGAATGAAGATGCGGCCCTGCGGGATGGTGTGACGGCAAAGGTCCGGTTGCCCGCGCAACAGGTTATGGCGCATCTGATCTCTCCGGCGTTACTGACATTGGATGATCAGGGCACTGTGGGCGTGAAGGCCATCGATGCGGAAAGCCGCGTTATCTTCTATCCAATCGACATTGTTGAGGATACAGCCGATGGCATGTGGATTGATGGACTGCCGCAAAAGGTGACACTGATCACTGTTGGGCAGGCTTTTGTCGCGCCCGGTGTTAAAGTGAAGGCGGTAGAGGCGGAGGATGCTACGACGGACCCGAATATGCCGACCAATCCCGCACCTGCGGTCAGTGTCGGCGACGCAGCGGGAGATCGTTCGTGAGTATTATCGGCGCCGCCCTGTCGCATTCCCGGACGGTATTGGGACTCCTGGCATTCATTCTGGTTGCCGGTGCAATTTCCTACATCACCATTCCGAAAGAATCCGATCCCGACGTCAATATCCCGATTATCTATGTCTCCATGCATCATGAAGGGATTTCACCAGAAGATGCAGAGCGTCTGCTGGTGCGTCCCATGGAACAGGAATTGCGCGGGATTGAGGGATCAAAGGAAATGCGCTCCACTGCTTATGAAGGGGGGGCCAATGTTCTTCTGGAATTCGAAGCGGGGTTTGATTCTGATACGGCCCTGAGTGATGTGCGCGATAAAGTGGATCTGGTCCGCCCCGATCTGCCGGAAGATACGGATGATCCGACCGTCAACGAAGTAAATTTAAGTCTTTTTCCTGTGCTGGTCGTCACCTTATCCGGCGACTTGCCAGAACGCATGTTGTTGCGGATCGCGCGGGATATGCAGGACCGGCTGGAAGCCATCGAAACCGTGCTGGAAGTCAATATTACGGGGGAGCGTGAAGAGGTTGTCGAGGTCTTGATCGACCCCGTACTGGTGGAAAGCTATGGCCTGGAACCAGAGGATCTTTTGGCCCGGGTTGGAGCGTCCAATCGACTGGTCGCCGCCGGTGCGCTGGATACCGGAAGCGGGCGTTTCGCCATCAAGGTGCCGGGTCTGTTTGAATCTGCTGATGACATTCTGGACCTGCCCATCGTGAACAGTGGGGACGCCATTGTTCGGGTCCGCGATGTCGCAGAGGTTCGCCGCAGTTTCAAGGATCCGACCACCTTTGCCCGGGTCAACGGTAATCCGGCCCTTGGCCTGGAAGTTGTGAAGCGTACCGGGGAAAACATCATTGAGACGATTGCCGCCGTCCAGGCCATTATAGAGCAGGAACGCCCCTATTGGCCGCAGGGACTGACCGTTGGTTATTCCAATGATAAATCCGAAGACATCAGGACAATGCTGACGGATCTGCAGAATAATGTGTTGTCTGCAATCCTGTTGGTGATGATCGTTGTTGTCGGGGCGCTGGGTGTGCGTGGTGGCCTGTTGGTTGGCCTGGCCATTCCGGGGTCCTTTTTGGCAGGCGTTATGGCCCTGTCCATTATGGGGTTGACGGTTAATGTGGTAGTTTTATTCGCGCTGATCCTGGCCGTTGGGATGCTGGTCGATGGCGCGATTGTGGTCACCGAATACGCGGATCGGAAGCTGACGGAAGGCGTCCCAAAGCAGACCGCCTACGGCATGGCGGCAAAGCGGATGGCCTGGCCCATTATCTCGTCCACGGCGACAACCTTAGCAGCCTTTCTTCCCTTGTTGTTCTGGCCCGGTGTAGTTGGCGAGTTCATGAAATTCCTGCCCATCACATTGATTGCGACATTGACGGCATCGCTGGCGATGGCATTGATCTTTGTGCCGGTTCTGGGGGCCAATCTGGCTGTGGTCGTGCGTGTGGTCATGGTCGGTGCATTGGCCGTTGCGGGCTTTGGTGTCGTATCTGATGCAACGATGGCGATAGGGGGACCGAACACCCCGTTTGCGCCTCTTTTGGGGATTGTTGGCGCTGTCTTGGGGGCTGTTCTGGGCTATTGGCTGGGGGGCGTTGTCGGGCGACTGCTGGAACGTGTCGAAGGGGACCCGGAAAAGGCCCAGGCGCTGGCCGGTCCTTCAAATATTGACGACAGCGATGTTGACCAGACCATGGACCCCAGCAAGGTCGGCGGTTTGACGGGTGTTTACGTCTCTGTCCTGTCGCTCTGTCTTCGGGCACCCTGGCTGGTGCTGTTGCTGGCGGCGGGGACGCTGGTCGGGACGGTTGCCCTGTATCAGGTCAAAGGCCACGGCGTTGAATTCTTCCCGGAGATTGAACCAAAGCTGATGATTGTGAATGTGCATGCCAGGGGCAATCTGGCTGTCGACGAGAAGGATGCGTTGACCCGGCAGGCCGAAAATCGGGTTCTGGCGCTCGGCATGGAAACAGGCGAGTTCAAATCTGTTTATGTGTCCAGTGGCAATTTTCCAGTCCGGGATGACGAAGCAGAAGACATCGTTGGCAAGATATCCATTGAATTTAAAGACTGGGAGCTGCGCCGCCCGGCAGCAGATATCAAGGCGGATATTCGGGAGCGCACGTCCGATCTGGCCGGCATAATTGTTGAGGTCCGCGCAGAAGAATCCGGCCCCCCGGTGGGGAAACCGATTCAGATTCAATTGACGGCCCGAAATACCGCATTGCTGGATGAGGCTGTCGTTCAGGTTCGTGAAAAACTGGACAGCATCGACGGTCTAACTGATGTCGAAGATTCCAGGCCCATCCCAGGAATCCAATGGGAATATAAGGTTGATCGGGCACAGGCATCGAAATTTGGTGCCAGTATCGGTGTTCTGGGCAGCTTTATTGAACTGGTCACCAATGGCCTGAAGATTTCTGATTACCGCCCCGATGACAGCGATGAAGAGGTTGATATCGTCGCCCGGTTCCCGGAACAGTTCCGATCCATTGATCAGTTGGACGGGTTGCGTGTGACGACGGAGTCCGGTCGCATTCCTGCGGGGAATTTTGTGACGCGCACGGCCCAGCCCAATACGGGTATCCTGCGGCGGGTCGATGGATCCCGTATTGGATTTGTTCGTGCCGACGTGGCGGAAGGGTTGTTGCCCGACACGATTGTTCAGGAATTGCGGGAATGGTTTGAATCGCGCCCCCTGAAAGATGGAGTATTTGTCGAATTCAAGGGCGAGGACAAGGAACAGAAGGAAGCGCAAGACTTCCTGGAAAAGGCCTTTGCGGTCGCGCTGTTCCTGATGGCGATTATTCTTGTCACCCAGTTCAACAGCTTCTTTTCCGCCTTTTTGATCCTGTTTGCGGTTATTATGTCGACGGCGGGTGTCCTGATTGGCCTGATGGTAATCTCCCAGCCCTTTGGCATTGTGATGAGTGGTATCGGCGTGATCGCCCTGGCCGGGATTGTGGTAAACAACAACATCGTGCTGATCGATACCTTTGATCAGTTGAAGAAATCATCGGCCACCGTGCGGGATGCGATATTGCGGACCGGGGCACAGCGTTTACGGCCTGTGATGCTGACAACGACGACCACGATCCTGGGCCTTTTGCCCATGACAATGCAGGTCAATATTGATTTCTTGACCCGTCATGTGTCGCACGGGGCACCATCGACGCAATGGTGGGTGCAATTGTCCACCGCAATTGTGTTTGGGCTGGCTTTTGCGACATTGTTAACCCTGGTTGTCACACCCTGTTGGCTGCAGTTACGCGACAATTTAAGCCGTCGGTCCAAACGCAGAAAAATGCCTGAAAACAAAGCCGACGGCACGGTTCCCGATGAAAAATCAGGCGTCCCGGCGGAATAGAGCAAATCCCGAGCAAACGGAATCGTTTGCGACGACGCATTTGCTAAAGAAACAAGTGGTTAGAGTGTCATATGTGAGCTCATGCGAACGCATGATGCTCTAGCCCAGGAAACTCAGAATTCAACGGTAACGGGGCGCTCCAGCAATTGACCAATCGCCGCGTCAATGTCCACATCTCCCCCCAGAATGGCATTCACGGCCTGGGCGATGGGCATTTCAATACCGGCCCGCGCCGCTAGGGCGACGACGGCCTGGGCTGTCCAGTATCCTTCGGTCACGGCGCTGCGCTGGGACAGGGTTGATTGCGCGGACCGGCCTTCGCCCAGGGCAATGCCAAAAGAAGTGTTCCGGGATGTCGCACTCATCGCGGTCAGGATTAAGTCCCCGGCACCGGACAGGCCCATAACTGTTTCCGCCCGCCCCCCTTCGGCGACGGCCAGGCGCATCATTTCCGCCAGTCCCCGACTGACCAGGGCGGCGCGGGCATTTTCCCCCAGGCCACGCCCGGTTGCGATTCCGGCTGCGACGGCGACAACATTTTTTACCGCGCCACCGATTTCCGCCCCAATCGGATCATCGGACAGATAGGCGCGCAGGCTGCCGGACCCAACGGCGGCCTGGATGATTTCTGCGGCTTTAAGATCCTGTGCGGCCAGTGTTATTGCAGTGGGCAATCCTTTTGCGACCTCTCCGGCAAAGGTTGGTCCAGAGAATATACAGGCCCGCGCAGTGGGGGTTTCTTCTGCCAGAATCTGTGACATACGCTTTAGGGTATTGCGTTCGACACCTTTCGCACAAATCGCGATGGGTATGCCGGAAGACAGATGCGGTGCGATTGCCTGGGCCACGGATCGCAAGGCCTGGGCGGGGACTGCAATCAGGATACAGTCTGCGCCTGATACTGCAAAGGTCAGGTCCGTTCCGGCGGTAATGCCGCGCGCCAGGGGGATACCCGGCAGCCGACGTGGATTGGACCCGTCTTGAATACAAGTTGCCGTTTCCGCGTCGCGGACCCAGACATGGACCTGATGGCCCGTGCGGCGTGCGACACAGGCCAGGGCAGAGCCCCAGGCACCGCCCCCTAAAATTGCGACATGGCCTGACATTCTTGGTTCCTCACACAGATAATTCGGACAAGACTGATTTCATCACCGTCAGGATGTAGCCTATGGCGTCCGGATGCGCTACAGGTTCTCTTGGCATTTGTCTTATTTGGGCATGATAATTGGTGCCCTGGTTTACTGTGTGAGGTTCGTTTTATGAGCAAGACTGTACCGACTTCCGTTACCCTTGGCACGCGAGGCTCGCCTCTGGCGTTGTTACAGACCTATGATGTTCGCGATCGGTTGATCGCTGCCAATCCCGGTTTGACGGTCGAAATCGCTGAAATCACGGTGGTTGGCGACCAGATTCAAGATCGGGCCCTTTCCGAGGTTGGGGGGAAGGGGCTGTTTACCAAAGAACTGGATCGCGCCATTCTGGATGGCCGGTGTGATGCGGCTGTCCATTCGATGAAGGATGTGGAAACCTGGCTGTCCGACGGAATATCGCTGACATGTGTTTTGCAGCGGGAAGATGTCCGCGATGCCTTTTTAAGCCATAAGGCTGATAGTCTTGAGGCCTTGCCGCCCGGATCCAAAGTCGGGACGTCCTCCCTGCGTCGCAAAGCCCAGATCCTGGCTAAACGCCCGGATTTAGAGGTCGTGTTGTTCCGGGGCAATGTGCAAACCCGTTTGCGCAAGCTGGAAGAAGGCGTTGCCGACGCGACCTTACTGGCGATGGCAGGGCTTAATCGGTTGAGCATGGCGCATCTGGCAACGGCCCCGCTGGCGGTCGAAACGCTGTTGCCCGCCTGTGCCCAGGGCGCGGTGGGGGTGACAATTGCCAGTGCGCGATCTGATTTGGCCCAGTTGTTCGCCCCATTGAACCATGGTGAAAGCCAGCTTCGCGTTCAGGCGGAACGGGCCTTTCTGGATGTTCTGGATGGCAGTTGCCACACACCCATTGCCGGCCTTGCGGAAATTACTGGGTCAACGGTTCGGTTTCGGGGTCTGGTTGCCCGGGAAGATGGTGCGCGCCTGTTGACGGTGGAACGGTCCGGACCCGTGGACCAGGCTGTTGCCCTGGCACAGGAGGCCGGGCATGCCCTGTTGAAAGAGATGGGTGATGGTTTCTTCGACTGATCCCGATGTCGCACAGGTGGACCGCCCCCTGGTCCTGATTACCAGACCGGTAGAGGATGCGACTGGATTGGTCGATGCCTTGCGGGCAGAGGGGTTCGATGCGCTGGTCGAACCGATGCTGCGGATTGAGTCCTTGCCGGACGCCGTGGTTGATCTGACGGATTGCCGCGCGATTCTGTTTACATCTGCGAATGGCGTTCGGGCCTTTGCCCGGATCAGTGCGGTGCGCAGCCTGCCGGTTGTGACCGTTGGTGCCAGCAGCGCCCAGGCCGCAACCGAAGCTGGGTTTGAGGATATAGAAGCATCGGGTGGCGATGTGGAGGCCTTAATCGAAACCGTGCGCGCGCGCTTTCCGGTTCAAGGTGGCGCATTGTTTCATGCGGCGGGATCTGTGACGGCGGGTGATTTGAAGGGCGATCTGGAAGCCTTGGGCTACACGGTCAAGCGCGTTGCCCTATATCGGTCCGTGAAGACACAGGAACTCAGCGATGCCTGTCGGGCCGCATTGGATACGGGGCGCATTGCTGCGGTGACATTTTTTTCTCCCCGAACGGCGGAGTCGTTTGTTACTGTACTTCTGGGTGAAGGACGTGCACCCTGTGCGCGTACGGTTTGGGCGGTTTGCTTGAGTGACGCGGTCGCGCAGGCTGCGGCGGGAATAGACTGGTTAGGGGTCAAGCGTGCGGCAACGCCCGATACGCCCGCCCTGATCGCACAGATTAAGGCCTTGTTTGGGGTCGGAAATCAACTGGGTAGGATGATGACAATGGCTGACGACAAGAAAAATGACGAGGGTGTTGACGAAAAGAATGCCCCCGAAATCAGTACCCCCGAAACCGACACAAATGAAGGTGATGCATCTGTTGATGTCGCAGAGGCGGTCAGTGATTTTGATACCGACGCCGTGATCGACGCTTTTGGGGGTATCCGCCCCATGGCGACCAAACTGGATGTCGCGGTCAGCACAGTACAGGGCTGGAAAAACCGCGGCCATATTCCGGAAAACCGGTGGCGCGATATCATCACCGCAGCCTCGGCCCATCAGATTGACCTCAGTGTTGCCATGCCAGCGGAAAAACGCCCAACCGCATCTGATCAAGAGGCACCTGAACCGGTGGAGTCTGAACCAGTGGCGTCTCCCTGGAGTGATGAAGCAGTGGATGATGAAGATCGTCCAGATGCCAATGAACAGTCAGATGCCCCATCGCAGTCAAAACCGGCTGCCGCCTCTGGTACAGGGGAGTCTGGTTCCAATGGTTCTGGAAAACTGGCTCTTTTGGTGGCCGGTGCGGCGCTTGTCGCGGTTGTAGCACGGCCCATCTGGGCCCCCTATGTCGATCCACATCTGGCACAGTATGTGGAACCGCCCGTGGCGGTGGTTTCCGGGGGGACGCCGTCAGATATCGCGGCGACGCTGTCGTCGATTTCTGATCGATTGTCACAAGTTGAATCGCGCCCGGTCCCAACGGGGGATGGCGCGGTTATCTCCGGCGATGTTTCAAGCCGTTTGGACAGTCTGGAGAGGGATGTTGAAGCGTTAAGCGACGCCTCAGAATCCTTGCAGGCGATCCGCGAAGAAACTGCCAATGCCTTGACGGAAACACGCAACGCCCTGGCCGCATCGGTCGAGCGGGATGAGACAACCCGTGCGCGCCTGTTGGAGCGTATGGGCGTCATTGAAAGCATGCTGGAACAGGTCAGCAAAGAGGCAGAGCGCGCAACCGCCGGTCTGGCTGGTGTGGAGGCAAAAGCCGTTCAGAATGCAGAGGATATCACAGAGCTGAAAGCCCGCCCCGCCCTGGAAGGTGCCGCCCAGGCAGGTCTTGCTCTGGCGGTTGGGGATGTTGAATCCGCCTTGTTTGCAGGCCGCCCCTTCACGCATGCCCTGGATCGTTTGACTGGGTTGGCCCGGGGCGATGCGGCGATTGCAAGTGCAGTTACCAAATTGCAGCCCTATGCCACCCGGGGCGTCGCCACCCGTGCGACGCTGATTTCCGCGTTTCAGCAGAATGCGCCCGCGATGCAGTCAGAAGTCAACCGCACCGATGGGGATGTGTTGGATGTCTTGATAGAGGGTGCGCGGTCCCTGGTTTCAATCCGCAAAAAGGGGGAGGCCGCGGATGCCCCCCCGGTCAGTCGCGCTGAAGCCGCCTTGAACAGGGGCGATCTGGCCAGTGCTGTCGCCGCCCTTTCTCAGGGACGGGAGACGTCTGAAACCATCGCGACCTGGCTGAATGAGGCAGAGGCGCGATTGGCCGCAGAGGCTGCGTTGACAGATCTGCGCGATGCGGTTGCTGCGGGTCTGGCGATTGCCCCGGCTCCCACGGCATCGCCTGAACCCGAACCCGCTAAATCGGGAGATCCGTCATGACATGGCGCGTATTCTTCTTCCTGATCAAGATTGGTGTCCTTGGTGCCTTGGCGGTGTTTTTTGCCACAGATCCGGGGCGTGTATCCTTTGACTGGCAGGGTTGGGCGATTGATATGCCCGTCGGTGTTTTTGCCCTGATCGTGCTGTTGCTTGTCCTGCTGTTGGTCTATGCAGAGCGGATTCGCCAAACTGTGTTTCGCTTCCCCGGTCGATGGCGCGCCCATCGCAAGGCCATTCGGGAAATGAAAGGGTATCGCGCCCTGACGCTGGGCATGGTTGCTGTCGCCGCAGGGGACGCGATTGAGGCAAAGCGGCAGTCGCGTCGGTCTACGGATCTGCTGACCCAGGCACCGCTGACGAAACTGTTACAGGCCCAATCCGCCCAGTTGAATGGTGATAATCAGGCCGCGACAAAGTATTTTGAAGATATGCGCGGCAATCCGGAAGTATCCTTCCTGGGCATTCGGGGATTGATGACCCAGGCCCTGCGGGACGGTGATTCCGAACGCGCATTGGCCCTGGCGGAAGACGCGCGCAAGCTGCGGCCATCGGCGAAATGGGTGCTGTTGGAATTGCTGGACCTGCAAATGGAAGCCGGTTTCTGGAATCGCGCATTGGCGACGTTGGAAGATGCGGAAAAAACTGGGGCAATATCCACTGAGGAAGCGAAGCCATTGCGGGCGCGCCTGTCGCTGCGTCAGGCCGCGCGCCTTAAGGACGCCGGTCAAAACGGGGAAGCGCTGAAAATCGCGAAGAAGGCGATGAAAGCGGATCCGTCCAATGACGCCGCCGTTGCCTTGGCCGCCGATTTGATGCAGCAGGGCAACGATACGCGAAAAGCGGAAAAACTGATCGAATCCGCCTGGAAACAACAGCCCACACCGGTTCTGGCACAGGCATATCGCAATCTGGCGGCAAGCGATGCGACCCCGATTGCAAAGGTGAAGCGGTTCGAAACCCTGTTGTCGCTGTCCCCGGATGCAGCGGAAAGTCATATCGCCCTGGCGGATGCGGCCCTGGATGCCAATCTGTGGGGAGAGGCCCGCACACATCTTGCCAAGGCGACGGATATCCTGGGGGATCCTGTGCCGCCCGTTCTGTGCCGCCTGTGGGCGCGACTGGAAGAGGCCGAACATGGTGATCTGACAGCGGCGCATCGCTGGTTGAAAAAGGCGTCAGAATCAGAAGCCAAGATACAGGCAGAACCTGATCTTAAGGTGTCAGTGCGGCAGACTGATATCGTCCCCGTTCAGCGCACGGAGTTACAGCGGCGACCGTTGTGATCAATCAGGTTCCAGCCACCATCATGCCGTCGATACGAATGGTCGGCGCATTGGTTGCGTATTTGAAGTCCAGATCATCCGCAGGCGTCATGGCCAGGAACATATCCACCAGATTGCCCGCGATGGTGACTTCGTTCACCGGATAGGCGATCTGTCCGTTTTCGATCCAGAAGCCGGATGCCCCGCGGCTATAGTCGCCCGTCACCATATTCACCCCCATTCCCATGACGGAGGTGATATAGAAGCCGCTTTTGATATCAGACATCAGGTCTGTTGGGGAAACATTGCCTGGTTCCATATGCAAATTGGTGGTGGATGGCGACGGGGGGCTGCTGGTTCCACGGCTGGCATGACCTGTCGAGGTCAGGCCCAATTGCCGCGCGGCGCGCAAATCCAGAATCCAGGTTTGCAGAACGCCGTCTTCAACCAGATTGCGGCGCATATTCGCCAGGCCTTCGGCATCGAAGGGTTTGGAGGCCAGACCGCGCGCCCGGTGGGGGTCATCGACAATAGTAATCTCAGGAGACATGACCGCCTGACCCATCTTGTTTTTCAGAAAGGACGTGCCTCGGGCA
>TARA_R100001132_G_C3275135_1_pt1 | contig 12267 bp, 10 predicted proteins | sample TARA_R100001132 | Tara Oceans TARA_R100001132 (sample SAMEA2621247) | marine metagenome | biome: marine biome (ENVO:00000447); feature: mesopelagic zone (ENVO:00000213); material: "saline water (ENVO:00002010), including plankton (ENVO:xxxxxxxx)" | depth 800 m | reverse complement strand
CTCCACCGGCTGGTTAAGCGAACATGATTTCCGAGAACGTGGATGGCATGAAAGTGATACTGACAGTGAAATCAGTCTGCCCCGGGCAGAGAGATCAGAGGCTGGTGTTTGCGTGAGAGTCGCTCATATTATCACTCGTATGATTATCGGCGGCGCGCAGCAGAATACGCTTTACACGGTCGAAGATCAGTACCGGGATTACCAGGATGAAGTGATCCTGATGACCGGGCCCACTGATGGCCCGGAGGGGACGCTCATTCCCCGCGCAGAGCAGGGGGGCTTTGATCTGCAGATCCTCCCGCATCTGACGCGGAGTATCAGTCCGCTGAATGACTGGCGTGCGTATCGGGAGCTGATTACTGCTTTGCGGAATTACCAGCCCGATCTGGTTCACACACACAGTTCCAAAGCGGGAATTCTGGGACGGGCTGCCGCGTGGAAACTGAAGCTGCCGACCGTACATACGATCCATGGCGCTGCCTTTCATTTCGGCCAGTCCCCCGTGAATTATCATGCATACATCGCTGCAGAGAAGTGGGCCGCCCGGCGTTGTGACCGGCTCATCAGCGTCTGTGATGCCATGACCGATCAGTACGTAGCCGCAGGTATTACTGCCAGGGACCGCTGCGATACCGTCTACAGTGGCATGGAAGTGGAACCGTTTCTGACACCGCCTCGACCGCCGGAAGAAGTGCGTCGTGAACTGGGGATCCAGCCGGGGCAGATCGTCATCGGCAAAGTGGCGCGGCTGTTTCATCTGAAAGGGCACAAATATCTGATCGAAGCGGCAAAGCAGGTGGTCGATGCGCAGCCCGAGGTCCGGTTCTTGCTGATCGGCGATGGCATTCTTCGGGCGGAATTCGCAGCGCGGATTGCTGAGCTGGGGCTGTCGGAACATTTTATTTTCGCTGGACTGGTTCCCCCCGAACGCGTTCCGGAACTGATTCACGCGATGGACATTGTCGTACATACCAGTGTCTGGGAAGGGCTGGCCCGGGTGCTGCCCCAGGGGTTAATCGCTGGCAAGCCCGTCGTTTCCTACGATGTGGACGGAGCGCGTGAAGTGGTGATCCCTGGTGAAACCGGTTATCTGCTGCCACCCGAGTCGATTGAACCACTGGCACAGGCGTTAATTGAGCTCGCCGCTGATCCGGAAAAACGACAGCGGTTCGGTGAGACGGGACGCGAGCGCTTTACCGATCAGTTTCGTCACCAGACCATGACCCGCCGACTACGCGAAATTTATCAGCGGGTCCTGGATGAACGTCAGGCTTGATTGAAGTCGCTGGTCCGATCTATTTCTGGATCAGGACATTCACCCCTTTTTTGTTGGAGAGGACGATATCGGGGCGTCCATCACCGTTCATGTCCGCCATGGAGAACTGGGTCCCTACGCCTGTGTCATTGCCGGCTTCGATTTTGTGCGGAATGATTTCCGGGGCGGCGTTTTTGTTGCGTTTGATTTCATACCAGTACATCACGACCGGTTCTTTTCCACCCGGATCTTTTCCATTGTGGGCGAAGAACCGTTTGCCGGTCACCATGTCTCGCTGTCCGTCGCCGTTCATATCAATGAAGTGCATGGCGTGCGTCTGGGAATAACTTTTATCAATCAGGTGCGCTTTGAATTTAGGCTCATCTCCGCCGGAAAGGTTTTCAAACCACCAGACACCAAACTCGTGAGCAGAACTGCCGATGATGTCCATGTCGCCATCCATGTCGAGGTCTTCCACGTGCAGATCAGCCATTTTTTCAGAGGGTTCTGATCCACTCACGCTCAGTGTAAACGGGTGGAATTCCCACAGGCTTTCTTCCAGGACTTCCGGTGCTTCCCACCAGCCATTGGGGATCAGCACATCCTGGCGTCCGTCTTTGTTGAAGTCACCAACACCCAGTCCGTGGTAATATTTGAATGTTCCGTTCTTCATGGGATCGCCGGGTTTGCTGATCGGCGTGAAGGTCCATTTTTTGTCAGCCAGGTCGGGAGAGGGAATTTCCAGGTAACCCATCTGCTGTTCAGGCTGAGATCCGAAAATCAGCTCGGGTTTGCCATCACCGGTCAGATCAGCAAACTGAGGCGTCTCATTACAGATGCTGTGCCAGATCAGGTGTTCTTTCCAGTGACCTGATTCATTTTTTGGGTTTTCATACCAGTAAAACTCTTTGCCGGGAAAGCTGACATAAATGAAATCGGTCCAGCCATCCTGGTTAATGTCATATGCAAAATTGCAGAAGCTGTCACTATATCCTACACCGGCGACGAATTTTCCCGGTTTGCGGATTTCGTGCATTTTCCAGTCGGGGGCTTCGTACCAGACGTCGCCGGCGATGACATCCATCTTACCATCTTTATTCACGTCAGCTGCTGCAGAACCTTCCGAACGGAAAGCGGCATCCAGTTGCTGTCGCTGCCAGGTTTTGCCGGCGGAAAGTGTCAGCGGAGCAGTCAGCAAAACCAGCAGCGTGAAGACGGAGCAAAGACTCAGTCGATGGTAGATGTGATTGTTCATTTATGAGTTCCTGTTGTTAACTTGCGAACGCGGTAAGTTTCACTGTCTCCGATGTAGACGTTCCCGTTTGGACCCACATACACGCCATGCGGTCGTGCCAGGCGACACTGCGCCGGGTCGCCATCGGGGCCATCCCCTTTTTTACCGTCTCCGACGGCGGTTTCAATCGTACCATCTTTTTTACGGATGACGCGAATGGTGTGACTTTCCGTATCAGCCAGGTAGATGTCTCCATTGGGTGCGACGGAAATTCCTTTCGGGCCGGAAAGTGTCGCTTTCTCAGCAGGGCCGCCATGTCCCGTATATCCTTTTTTACCCGTGCCGGCGATGTGATGTAAAGTCTGATCCTCCAGATCGATGCGATATACCTTGTTTCCTTCACGCAACGCGAGATACAGAGAACCCTTCTTGGAGCCATCGGCGAAAAAGTCCAGGGCCCGGGGACCGTTGAGTGGAGTGCCTTCGACTTTCGCGCCATCGGGAGTGGGCTTCCGTTCCCCCGTACCGGAAAATGTGCTGACAGTGCCGGTTGTCAGATCGACGCGTCGAATCCGGTGATTACCGATGTCGCAGATGTAGAGATTGTTGTCATTATCCAGCGCAATCGAATGCGGACGCGAGAATGTGGCGTTTGTTGCCGGGCCACCATCTCCGGAGAAGCCTTTTTCGCCTGTGCCGGCGACGGTGGAAATCTTTCCTGTTTTAGCATCGACGCGCCGAACGATGTTATTAACCATCTCGACAAAGTACATGTTGCCTGCTTTGTCGAAGCGGACTTCATAAGGCTCATTGAGTTCTGCTTCCAGAGCCGCTCCCGTGTCGCCGCTGTAGCCTTTTTTTCCCGTACCGGCAACGGTCGAGATCTTTCCGGTTTTTTCATCAATGCGACGGATGACGTGACTTTTGATTTCACAGACATACAGTGCCCCGTCCGGTCCCAGGCTCAGGCCATAGGGTTCGCCGACCTGGGCTTCTACCGCGGGCCCACCATCGCCGGTATGGCCGACTTTTCCTGTGCCGGCAATCGTCTTGACGGTTTGTGCAGAAACAGACGTTGTGAACAGGCTGAGCAGCAGGACTGCAGGTAACATCAATCGGTGCATATTGTCATTCCAGATGAAGAGTATTTTTATTGTTGAGGAAGATCGTCAAACGGTCGCTCTGGATCATCGTGTTTGAAGATCAGATAGCGGCCCGCGTTCGGATTCTGTTTTAACAGTTCGGCCGGCGTAATCAGGGCGTGTCCTTTGCTCTGTTTGTCGATGACCAGTATTTTAACACCTGCAAGATGATCTTGCTTCTTGAAAAACTGCTCAAGTAGAATATTATCGGGTTTCCCTTTTTCATCCAGGACGACAACATACTCGGCGGAAGGCTGAGGTACAAAGGGGCGTTCTTCTGCACACCCGGTGTAGAGCAGACAGAGTGCTGACAGCAAAAACAGGTGATGCGGGATACGCATTTAATGCACGCCTCCCATCTCGGCTTCCAGTTTATCTTTGTTGCTGAACAGGATGTTACTGTCCATCGGACCGAACCAGCCGATCTGATATTTCCTGGGGTCTCCTCCATAGGCTGACGTGCCGGTTCCCGACATGACTGCTGAGGTCACACGTCCGTCTGCCCAGCCGATATTGGCTATGATTCCCGTGTGTCGGAAATGGATCGAAGGATCAGGACGCCAGGGGGTTTCCTCAAAAGTGGGAGGTACTGGAGGTGTTGAGTCAGGCGAGCCCCAGTTGTCGATAAAGAAAGGGGGTTCGATAAAGCTGTACTCAATGATGTGTAAATCAGGAAAGCCCTGCGCCAGGGCGGCGTCAGAAAATGCGACCGTCCGTGCCAGGCTGCCGATTTCCCGCATGTTCGTGGCGACCATGTTGTTAGTGGGATATGTATTCTTCCAGGATGTTCCCCCCAGATAAGCCTGGTTGTAACCGTAACCTCCGGTTCCCCCTTCAAATGCATTGGCCACAGTGCCGTGCGCGGCAAAGTTTCCAAAGGTCGGGCATTTTTTGATACCAGTGCTCTGTTCGAGAAAGGGAGCCAGTGGCCCCAGGTGCGCCTGAAACTTTGTGGTCGCATCGTTGGTGGTGCGTTCCCCGTGCCAGCGTTTTTTACCGCCCAGCCCTACATGCGAGTCGGGAGCCGCACGAGGCCAGTATCCGCCATTGGAATCCGCATACATATGACAGGCCAGCACAATCTGACGCAGGTTATTTTTACACTGTGCCATCCGGGCGGCTTCGCGTGCCTGTTGAACGGCAGGCAGCAGCAATGCGACCAGAATCGCGATGATGGCGATGACGACCAGGAGCTCAATCAGGGTAAAGCCACGCTTGTGGAACGTTCTGGCAGGCTGCTGGTCAATCTGGGGAGAGGTAGAGGGAGAGTTCGAAAAATACATTCTGAAGGTTACTTTGTGGTTAGAGTGCTTCTTTGCAGGTGAAAAACATCACTCAACATTCTAACCATTTGCCATCTTGACTGTCTTGTCAGTCAACGGAATTCAAGCGTGGTAAACTTCATTTTTACCGAAAAAGCAGTCTGAAGGTGAACGTTTTCGGAAATTATTCCGTTGCCGTCTCTGCCTGATTTTGCTTTGCAATGATTTCGCGCTCTTTCTTCAGGCACAGGGCGATGAAAGTGCCTGAGATCGCAGCCTGGGCGATCAGATAGACCAGGATCTGTGGTCCGTTCAGAATGATACAGGCGCCGAAGGCGATGACAAACAGAGTAATCAAACGTGCTTTCAGACTCATGGACCTGACCTTGTTTTATTTCGAAGAAAGGAATCTGTTGTCTTTGGTTACACAAAGTATAGTGCTGTATGATACATTGATCAATTCAGATTTGATATCTCCAGAGACCCGGACACCCGATTTCTGGAAAACAGACACTTCAGGAGACCCGGAGTAAAAATCACCATGACGGATGTTGCAGCAATTCAGGAATATCTGACGCACCTCGCTCCCCCCGCTCTGGCGGAGAGCTGGGATAATGTCGGTTTATTAACGGGGGACCAAAATCAGCCGGTCAGCCGGATACTCACCTGCCTGACGTTGACCCCGGATGTGGCCGCTGAAGCGATTGCTGAAAACGCGGATTTAATCATCAGCCATCACCCGATCCTGTTTCGCCCGATACAGCAGATTACCTCAAACACCGTAGAAGGCAAAATGCTGCTGGCCCTGATCCAGGCAGAAATTTCCGTTTACAGCCCGCATACATCCTATGACAGTGCCGAACAGGGGATCAACTGGCAACTGGCCCAACTGCTGGGACTGGAAGATATCGGGATTCTCAGGCCACTGAATTCCACTGCAGAACCGGAACTGCCCGAGCAGGGGGCAGGGCGTTTCGGCTCATTGCCGGCTGAGTTTACGCTGGCGCAGGTCAATCAGTTAATCAAGCAGGCACTCAAGATCGACGCACTGCAGTTTGTGGGAGATCCTGGTCTGAAAGTGCAACGGGTCGGCATTGCCTGTGGGGCAGCTGCAGAATTTCTAAAAGATGCCCACCAACACGACTGTCAGGTTCTGTTGACCGGCGAAGCCCGTTTTCATGCCTGCCTGGAAGCGCGGGCTTTGGGAATGGGATTGATTCTGCCCGGTCACTACGCTACCGAGCGTCCGGCGATGGAGCAGATGGCTCACCTGCTGCAGCAACAGTTTCCAAAATTGACGACCTGGGCGAGTCAAAAAGAGACAGATCCCCTGCAGTGGGATTGTGATGGAGAGTAAAAAATGAGTCAAATCGGTGATTCAGGGCTGATTTAGATGGCACTATGTATATTCCATCCTGGTTGCCATTGACCTGATCGGCAGATTTCGCCATTATCCCCCCTCTCTCAGTCGTTTAGATCCTCTTTTTTGACACACTCTCTGAACACAATTTAGTTCCCAGGTGTCTCAATCTGTAACAACCAGCTCACTTAAGACTTAAAAATTTCGATGTCCAACGCGAAACCCAACCGTTTTGAAGCAGAACGGATTAAAAAGTTAGAGAAAATACAGTCACTCGGATTTGATCCCTGGGGTCAGCGGTTTGACGGCCATATTCCGATCGCTGACGCACGTACGCAGGCCCCGGAAGCATCTGGAGAAGACGGGGAAGAAGTACGAATCGCGGGCCGCATCATGCTGCGGCGTAAAGCGGGGAAACTCCGTTTTTATGACATCAAAGACTGGACCGGCAAAATCCAGTTGCTCTTTTCCCGCGGTGATCTGACCGATGCCCAGTGGGAACTGATGGGAACACTCGATCTGGGCGACCTGATCGGCATTGATGGCTGTCTGCGACGGACCGAGACCGGCGAGATTTCTGTCTTCGTGAAAGAGCTGACCGTACTTTGTAAATCCCTGGCACAGCCTCCAGAAAAACATCACAGCGTGAAAGATGTCGAACTGCTGCTGCGACAACGCTCACTGGATCTGATTTATACCGAAGGCGTTCTGGAAAAGATGCTCAAGCGGAGTCAGATCATTGATTCCGTGCGGCAGACGCTCCGTAATCACAAGTACGCGGAAGTCGAAACCCCGGTCTTGCATGCCGTCGCCGGTGGAGCTGCAGCGCGGCCCTTTATTACCCATCACAATACGCTCGATATCCAACTCTACATGCGGATTGCCCTGGAACTGCACCTCAAGCGATTGATGGTCGGCGGGATCGAACGCGTGTATGAAATCGGACGCGTCTTCCGTAATGAAGGCATTGACGCGACACACAATCCCGAATTCACGATGATCGAAATCTACCAGGCGTATGGCAATTATGAAACGATGATGGATCTGACTGAAGCCATCGTCACCGACGCCGTCAAAACGATCAGCGAAACCATGGAACTTCCCTGGGGCGAAGATGAAACGATTGACTTCAGCGGCCCCTGGGAACGGAAAAAATATCTCGACCTCGTCAGAGAGCACGCCGGCTGTGATCCGTCTGACCCGGCTGCGGTTGCCGCCGTGGCAAAACAGCATGGGATTGAAACGGAAAACGTGCACCCCGACGTGGTTCTGAACGAAGTGTTTGAAGCCACCTGCGAAAAACATCTGACCGGGCCTGTATTCGTCATTGATTACCCCGCCTCGATCTGTCCGCTGACCAAGCGGAAGCAGGCTGATCCCAATATTGCCGAGCGGTTCGAACTGTTCGTGCAGGGGATGGAGCTGGCGAATGCATATACCGAACTGAATGACCCGCTACTGCAGGAAGAATTATTCCAGACTCAACTGTCCGGTCTTTCAGAAGAAGACTCGATGGCGAAGATGGATACAGATTTTATTAAAGCGTTAAAGGTTGGTATGCCACCGGCTGGAGGGCTGGGAATCGGGATTGACCGTCTCGTGATGTTGCTGACGAACAGTCACAGCATTCGCGACGTCATCTACTTCCCACTGCTTCGACCGGAAGGTCAGCCTTCACAACCTGAGTAAACCATGGATGACCCCGGCAATCAGCTTTTGATTGTCGACTGAAAATCAGCCAAAGGATTGGCCGTATGTACAAATCACTGCTATGCCTGCGTTATTTGAGAACCCGCTATATTGCGCTGGCCAGTATCATCAGCATGACCCTGGGCGTGGCGACCATGATTGTCGTCAACAGTGTGATGGATGGTTTCAGCACGGATATGCGAACCCGTCTGCGAGGCATCCTCGCGGATGTGATTGTGGAAACCAATTCACTGGACGGCGAACCCGTTACCAAAGATATCAAGAACAGTATCCAGCGTGCCATTGGTGATGATATTGCGGGGATGACGGAGACCGTCGAAATTTATGCCATGCTCAGCGTGCAATATGGTTCGCAGTGGCAGAGCAAGCCGGTCACCCTGATCGGCATCGATCCCGAAACCAAAGCCACCGTCGGTCCGTTGGCCCAGTATCTGGAACATACGAAAGACAACGACATTCCCAACTGGGAACTCTCGCCGGAAGCGATGGCCTACCGCAAGGAATGGACCACGCGCGCCCAATGGATGGTCGAACGCTGGAATCACAATCCCCCGCCGATCGAACAGAACGAACAGGTGTCTTTCGAAGAACCGGTCGAGTCGAGTGAGCCACTGCCGGCACCAAAGTTCGCCAATGAGTCAGAGACGGCATCCCCCTTTGATCAGACGCCGAAACCGAAAGGTACTCATAAAGCAAATCCAACGGCCAATCCCTTCGGCGAAGACCTGAAGGTGTCCGCTTTTGAAGAAAAAGAAGAACGGGATCCCAGCAGTCCACTGCCGGGCCGCGTGTATATCGGGTATGGTCTGGTGAGTTTTCCTTATGAAGATCCGGAAACCGGTAAAACGGAAACGTTCCAGATTGTCAAACCAGGAGATGATGTCAAAATCAGTACGGTCACTGCCGGACAACCGCCCGAGCCGACACACTTTAACGCGACGGTCGTTGATCTGTTCAAGAGTAACATGAGCGAGCACGACAGCAGCCTGGTCTTCTGTAATCTCGAATACCTGCAGGAAATGCGAGGCATGATCGGCGGCGGGGAGAAATCGATCACATCAATTCAAATTAAACTGAAACGTCCGGAAGATGCCGCCATGGTCGTCAGCAAGCTGGAAGAAGCACTGCCTGCCAGCAAGTTTCGCGTGCGGACCTGGGAAGACAAACAGGGACCGTTGCTGGCTGCCGTCGAAGTCGAATCTGCGATCCTGAATGTGCTGCTGTTTCTGATTATTGCCGTCGCCGGCTTTGGAATCCTGGCGATCTTCTTCATGATCACAATCGAAAAGACACGCGATATCGGCGTGCTCAAAGCATTGGGTGCCAGCTCAAACGGCATCATGTCGATCTTCCTGTCCTATGGCCTGGCTTTAGGCCTGGTGGGGAGTGGGGTTGGTGTAATTGTCGGTCTGTTGTTTGTGAGATACATCAATGAAATTGAAAAGGCGATTACCTGGATCACCGGGCGAAAAGTATTCGACCAGCGCATTTATTACTTCCCTGAAATTTCGACTCACGTGAATCCAATGATGGTCTTCTGGGTCGCCATTGGTGCGATGGTGATTGCCGTGCTTGCCAGTATTTTACCCGCGCGAAAAGCTGCTCGATTCCATCCTGTGGAGTCACTGCGTTACGAATAACGATTTGCTCGTTGAGCCACTTTGTGAAACACGGAAAAGTATCATCCACTGTTGTTTCCCGTTTATGTCGAGTATGAATTCATGACTGAGACCTTATCCATGCCTCATCCCCAGCTATCGGCGATTGCCATCGAAAAGGCTTATCGAAAAGACAAACACAAAGTTCCCGTGCTGCGGGGCATTGATGTGGATGTTCAGAAGGCGGAGTTCCTGTCGATCGTGGGACAGTCCGGATCAGGAAAAAGCACGCTGATGCATCTGTTTGGACTCCTTGATTCTCCCGACATCGGCGAAATCCAGCTGGAAGGCCAGCGGATTGATGATCTGCCCGATCATGCCCGCGATCAGATTCGCAACCGGGTGTTCGGCTTTATTTTCCAGTTTTATCATCTGCTGCCTGAGCTGAATCTACTGGAAAATGTCCTTTCCCCGCTGATGATCCGGTACTCGACATGGGAATACTGGAAGCAGAAAAAGAAGTTTCGTGAGGACGCGTTAGAGATTATTGAAAAAGTGGGTCTGTCGCATCGAATCAAGCACCGCCCATCAGAAATGTCGGGTGGAGAAATGCAGCGGGCCGCCATTGCCCGGGCCTTGATTGCCAAGCCCCAGATCCTGCTGGCGGACGAGCCTACCGGAAATCTGGATAGTAGTACCGGTAAAGAAATTATGAACCTGCTGACCAACTTGAATGAGCAGGAACAGCTGACTATCATCATGGTGACGCACGACAATTCGATCGCCGCCCAGGCGCATCGAACGGTTCGTCTGCTGGAAGGTCAGATTGAGGTTCTGGGGAAATCCCACGCCACTTCCGTTCCCGCTTAGTGACAAACGATCAGCGTACCGCTGCTGGTTTGAACCACTGTCGCCCGCGTTGTGTCAATGGCGTACGCCGTTGCACGTGATGCTTCTGACGGAGATGGATTTCACTGAATTCAACGTCGGATTAATCTTCCGTCAAAACCAGCCAGCCGTACCTCGGCCTATTTTGAGAATGGTACCAGATTCCAATGTCGCTCCAAGTTTATATTGACGGAAAACTGCTTCCCAAGGAAGAAGCAAAGATCAGTGTATTTGATCATGGTCTGCTATATGGTGACGGCGTATTCGAAGGCATTCGCGTCTATAATAAAAAAGTGTTTCTGATCCAGGAGCACATCGATCGCCTGTATGAAAGCGCCCTGGCGATTCGCCTGGTAATCCCCCTGTCGAAAGAGGAAATGGTTTCGGCCATCAATGAAACGGTCGCCGCCAACAAGATAGAAGATGGCTACATCCGACTGGTCATCACGCGCGGAGCGGGTTCTCTGGGTCTGGATATTCGCCGCACCAGCCATCCACAGGTCATCATCATTGCGGATAACATTTCCCTTTACGATCCGCAGCTGTATATTGACGGTCTGAAAATCATCACTGCCGCCACGATTCGCAATCACCCGGCTGCATTGTCTTCCCGCGTGAAGTCACTCAATTATCTGAACAATATCCTCGCGAAAATTGAAGGCACCGATGCCGGCTGTATCGAGGCATTGATGCTGAACCACAAAGGGGAAGTCGCGGAATGTACCGGCGACAATATTTTCATTGTGAAAAATGGTGTGTTGAAGACCCCGTCTGTGGATGCCGGGATTCTGGAAGGCATCACTCGCAATGCCGTGATCAGGCTGGCTGAGCAGTCGGGAATCACCGTCGACCAGTCACCGTTTACGCGTCACGATATTTTCGTGGCTGACGAATGCTTCCTGACAGGATCTGCTGCGGAAGTGATCCCTGTGGTGGAACTCGATGGCCGCCAGATCGGGACTGGCAAGCCAGGGCCGATGACGAAAGATCTCAACGAAAAATTCAAACAGCTCACGCGGGAATAACAGTGCTGCAGCGCAGGTTGAGATTCCGGAATCAGTCGAAATCGGCCTGTGATCTGAATGCCTGTTGCATGAGTCTTTTCCTGTGATACGATAAGAATTCGCCGGTTAGCGCGACCTGTTGGTGCTGTCCTGGTGTTAATTCTCTCAGTGAATTTGAATTGATCTGTCCTGTCCGGAAACCTGCTCATGCGAATTTCAAGACCCGCTGTCCGTATTCTGAGTGTGTCACTGCTGCTGTTCTGTGTGGCTGTTGTGCAGGGTGAACCAGCCGATAATGCTGCCCCTGAAGCGAAAAAAGATCCACAGACGGTCAAGCAGGCTTTAGCAGAGTTCAATTCCCTGATTGGTGGCTGGCGCGGGGTCGGCATGATTAAACGCAATTCCCGCAAAGGGGCCTGGTCGGAAAATGCAGAGTGGGTCTGGAAATTTAAACCCGAATCCACCAGCATTGACTACGAGATCACCGATGGGAAATTCCTCAAATCCGCGTCCCTCAGTTATGACCCGGAACAGAAGCGATACCAACTTGCGACCATTCTTCCGGATGGGGCCAAACGCGATTATACGGGAACGTTAAATAAAGACACCCTGATCCTCGAGTCAGCCCCCGATTCAGAAGGAGCCATCTATCGAATTTCGATCCGCCGCCTGAATGAAAAACGGACCCTCGTACTGTTTGAGCAGCGTAACCAGGGGCAGTCATTTTATTACCGCCTGGCCGAAGTCGGTTACACCAGAGAAGGAACCCGACTGGCAGATCCCGGGAGCGGCGGACCGGAGTGTATCGTCACCG
>TARA_R100001132_G_C3275139_1_pt1 | contig 12296 bp, 11 predicted proteins | sample TARA_R100001132 | Tara Oceans TARA_R100001132 (sample SAMEA2621247) | marine metagenome | biome: marine biome (ENVO:00000447); feature: mesopelagic zone (ENVO:00000213); material: "saline water (ENVO:00002010), including plankton (ENVO:xxxxxxxx)" | depth 800 m | reverse complement strand
CCCCCCGTGGCCAGTCGGGCCGTATGGCGGGAAAATTGATATTCCAGAGACGGTCGGCGGGAGATTTTTCCTGTAACAGTTTTCTGATGACGGGAAGACTCTGTGTGGCGCAGCGGTCGTAGTCCGGTTTGGTGTCGTTGGCAAAACTGCTGGCTGCCGAAATGGCGATTGAAGGAATACCGGCGAAGGCACCTTCGATGGCTCCTGCAACAGTGCCGGAATAGAGCACGTTAATCCCCACATTCGAACCGGAATTGATGCCACTGACAATGAGGTCGGGACGTTTCGGGCAGAATTCCAGAATTCCCAGTTTGACACAGTCAGCCGGACTGCCGGCCACTGCCCAGCCCCAGTGCTTTTCACTTTCAAATTCCTGATGTATCATCAGTGGATGTAAATAGGTAATACTCAACCCCACCCCGCTCTGTTCGGCGAGGGGGGCCACTACTTCCACATCACCGAGTTGCGTTAAAGCTTTCTGCAGGCTGCGAATGCCGGGGGCGTGTATTCCATCATCGTTCGTCAATAAAATTTGCACGATTGATCCTTAACTCTGAATGGTTCAGACAGGTTCTGAACGACAGCTTATCTTAGTAACTTATTGCGAAAATCCGCCGGTATCTGATTCAGAATAAGCCGGCCTGACTCTATCTTATCGGAACAGGTGATTTAATGACAACGCGCCGACTGTTTGCGATTGTGCCTGCTGCTGGCCGAAGTCGACGTATGGGAGCCCATAAACTGCTGCTCTCGCTGGGCAGCGAAACAGTGATTCAGCGACTGGTGCGGGCCCTGAGCTGTAAATTAGTCACAAAAGTCGTCATTGTCGCCCGCCGGGATGACGCGCGTTTAGCAGAGCATCTGGCTGATTTGCCCGTCGAACTGGTGCAGCCGGAAACAGATCCCCCCGATATGAAAACCAGTGTCCAGCACGCGCTGCACTGGATTAAGGAACGCTATCAACCAGCGGAGGATGAGAGTTGGTTACTGGTTCCGGCAGATCATCCTGTGCTTGAGCAGTCTGTCATTGAAGAATTATGCGAGGGGTGGGAACAGTGTCCGGCTGACGTGATGATCCCCGCGTACCAGAATCGTAAGGGACACCCGACTTTTTTTCGGTGGTCGATGGCGGGGGAGGTCTTTAAGCTCCCGGCAGAGCAGGGGATTAATGCACTCTGGCAGCGAGGGGGCGTACAGCCTCACCTGCAGTCATGCGATGTGCCGGAAATCCTGCTGGACCTGGATACTCCTGAAGAATTTGAGGAATTGCAAAAGAAATATGGCAAAGATTAAGAGACGTTGATGCATCCAGAAATAAAGATGTATTCATTCTCGGCAGAAAGTAACAGATCGGATGTCGTTTCTATGATTCATGTTGAGTTCTGATAACAGGTTACCACGAACGAATGTTGCATTTGTGAAACTTTGCAGGTGATAACGGTTATAAAGTGGAACCGGTAACAAGCTCTTCACTAAAAAGAGATATCCCCCTTTTTTCCTCAAGTTGCCGAAACTATGTGATCTATGCTTGAGTGCTAAATAGAACAACCCGCGATGATTTCGATTTTTCCATACGGGACGTCAGCTTTTGATTTGCATCTTTTTTCAGGTCATGTCAATAATGCAGACAGTCATGTATGAGATGAAAAATCGGAAAACGCACACTTTCATCATGTGACGCACTTTTTTGGAGGGGGAAAAATGAAAAAGACTCTGGCCTTGGCATTCGCCGCTGTGGCAATGCTGGCTGTCAACGATTCGGCACAAGCCTGCAGGTATTTTGGAGCAGCCAGTTATAACTGCTGCCCGACTACTGCCTGTCAGCCAACAGCATGTTATACCGCCTGTCGAGTTGAGCGGAAAACCTGTTATCGTACTGTTTACGACCAGGTTGCAGAACCTCAACAGTACACGGCTTATCGCACCGAATACGAGACAGTTTACGAAGACAAGCAGGAAACCTGTTATCGCATGGTGAATGAAACGGTTTACCGCGATGTCGAATATACGGTTCAAAAGCCCGTATATGAAACATCGGAGCGGGAAGAGCGTTACACTGTCCGACGACCGGTGGTCGAAACCAAGTACCGTGATTGCAGCTATCAGGTACAACGTCCTGTCTGGGAAAACCATGAACGGGAGTGTCGACGGACTGTGATGCGACCTGTTGTGGAAACAATCGAACAGGAATGCCGACAGACCGTAATGCGACCTGTCACAGAAACGGTTAACCAGGAACGGTGTTATACGGTTATGAAGCCGGTAACGACCTACCGCACGGTGCATCGTTTACAGGGAGTCTGGGAAACAAAACAGATTACCAAACCCGGAAAATGCCGTCCCTGCTGGACCACTGATGCTTGCGGGATTCCGCGGATGACCATGGTTCAGGTTCCAGGGCGGACTCACTGTCGCAAAGTCTGGCGATTGAAACGTGTTGCCTGCCAGGTGCCTTGCACCCAGTATGTACCAGAAGTCGTTCGCCAGAACTGCCCGGTACAGGTAACGCGTTATGTACCCGAAGTGATTGTGAACAAAGTACCTGTAAAAGTCTGTAAAATGGTACCCGAAGTGGTTGTGACCAAAGTTCCTTACCGGACCTGCCGGTGGGTAACGGAAACCGTCGCTCAGAAGGTTCCTTATCAGACGTGTAACTGGGTTTGTGAAGAAAAGGTTCGTAAAGTTCCTGTTCAGACCTGTCGAATGGTCTCGGAACAATGCACCCGTAAAGTCGCTGAATGCGTCACGCGGAAAGTGCCTTTCACTGTCACACACCGGGTTGCCCGCTGCGTACCCAAACAGGTTCCTGTAACCTGCACACGGTATGTCACCAAATGCGTGGCCCGTAAGGTTCCTTACGAAGTCTGCACGATGGTTCCTACCACAGTCTGTCCTACGACTGCCTGTGCTACTGGTAACTGTGATCTGGCTCCTCAAAGCCAGGAAACAGCAAAACCGGTTGTTCCCGAACCACAGCCTGAACCGGAAGCAAATCCGGATCTGAATCCTGGTACGCCGAGAGTATCTGCTTAACAGGACGCTGGATTCGCTTGTGATGTAAATGAACAAAGGCAGGTTTCAATTGAAACCTGCCTTTTTCTAATTTCGATTCAAAGAAACTGAAAAATCGCTACTGTCGAGAGTTTTTCCTGTGCCAGGAACTGGTTTACCATCCACCTTCTGATTTCATGCCTTCAGCACCACAGACGATGTCGCATGAGGTATTCAGGTCACAGTCATCGAACGCGTCATCAAACTCACTTCCGAGAATGTAGCTTTTGGTTTTTCCATGGCTGCCTGACCAGAACCCGGTATAAGCATAAGTCTGGTTGAGTGCGCCGATGGCATTGGAAACGTCGTTAAGTTCCGTATTCACGGCGACAGCAACTTCGCTTAAACCGACGATCATCGCCAGTACAGCGATTGTCAGAACCAGCACTAATTCTGCAGAGATCACGAAACCAGCTTCGTCATTGTACAAACGCTGAACGATACACAACATGAGAGAGTCCCCTTACTTAATCGTAGAGTGCGCCGACCGTCGAATGCGAGTTCAACAGGCAAGCTATGTGAGAGAGAGTTTTGTTTGTGAGAGAGTATTTTGATTCGTGAATGTTTTCGCAGGGTGTTACCCCGTCAATCAATTCACGGAAGTTTTGTAATGCAGACGGTATGCCAGAGGGAGGGGATTGGCTGCTGTTCACAGGCCGATTGAACAGTTTATGTTCAAAACTGATAAAGACTTAGGGTGTGATGGAAATCAAGGAATCAGTGCGGGCATTAAAAGCGTGGATCCCCTTGAGGTGTTAAACAGCTTGAACACAAAGGTTAAACAAACTGTAAGCGCGTGTAATCGAAAAAGAACCGGCGGAAGTTCCGTCGGTTCTCTGAGAGAGCTTGTTTAGCAGCTGTCGATTATGGTGTGACGCTTTCAGAAGCAGTTACCGCTGAAGTACCTGTCACCAGGTCACAGGTGGTGTTCAAATCGCAGTCATCAACCGCATCATTGAACAGGGAACCAGCGTAGTGGCTTTTGGATTTGCCATCACAAAAAGTACTGGCACTAAAACCGGTATAAGCATAACTTTGATTCAGTGAACCGATGGCATTTGAGACATCGTTCAATTCGGTATTAACAGCAACAGCGACTTCGCTCAAACCGACGATCATTGCCAGTACAGCGATGGTCAATACCAGGACCAGTTCTGCAGAAATAATAAAGCCGTTTTCATCTTTCCATAATGCCCGCAACATGATTTTATCCCCTTGTTTTTTTAAATGTCTATTTTGAGAGCTGCTATAATGTATCCAGTTTTCGGTAGCGCCTCCAAGTCCATTTGGACCGAGTATAATAGATCGACAGACGCTATGGTTAAATGTAATGCGATCTAGAACTCCACTTGACGGAGTTTCATTTTCTTAGAAGTAAAAAGCTCTGTTCAGGATTTTCCTGAACAGAGCTTTTCAAGTTTGTCGTAATGAAAATTACGGAGTAGTAGCTTCAGAAGCAGTCACTGCTGCAGTACCTGTAACCAGGTCACAAGTTGTGTTCAGGTCGCAGTCATCGACAGAATCACTGAAACGTGAACCAGCGTAGTGGCTCTTGTTTTTCTCACCGGTACCAGCGAAACCTGTGTAGGCATAGCTCTGGTTCAGAGATCCGATTGCGTTTGAAATGTCGTTCAGTTCAGTGTTGACAGCAACAGCGACTTCGCTCAGCCCAACGATCATGGCCAGAACGGCGATGGTCAGTACGAGTACCAGTTCGGCTGAAATTACGAAACCTGCTTCATCGTTCCAAAGTTGATTTAACATCTTAGTGAGTTCCTTGGTCATAAAAATAAATTGAGAGACGAGTTTGTGGTTTGATTTCCGAGATAGAAAACAGCCCACGACATTGAGATAAATAAAGCGAAAGCGATATTTATCAATTTGCCAGATTGAGAGACTACGCTCCATTCAGGCACTTTTTGTGAAGTTACCGGCCCGTAACTTCACGGCACAAACTGCAGTGTTGTATTCATCAAAGTTCTATAAAATGCACGTTATGACCCGCGGAGCGGTGGAAGCCCAGAAAATGATGCAAAGACATCATCCGCATTGAATGCTCTCTCACCTTCATGCAATGCCGTTGACTTCTCTTCTTCTTTCGGGGACAAGTCGCGAGAATAAGAAGAAGCCTCAACACGGGTCACAACGTTGCGAATCAAACTGTGTCAGTAATCTCCAGGTAAATGAGTCGGTGATTGTTTAGCTTGTTACTTTTGTTTCTTGTTGCAGAGTTCATATCGCAGTCGGTGTGCCATTAGGGTGGTGGGGGAGTGTTGTGGGAAGTCCACAAAGCGTGTGGACCAGAAGAAACGCGAGGAGGGAATCGCTATAACTGTAATCAAACTTGTGGTTTACACATTCTGAAAAGAAAGGGCCAGAATGGCGCAGAAAGTTTGAGAGGTTGCGTGCAGGCAACATTCGTTATCAAGGATGTTGAACAGTCTGTAAAAGCGACTGTGAATCAAATGAGTTTTTTTTGAAACATCGGAACTCTGGCAGGGACGAATCCCTGTCAGAGTTCCGGATGAGTCGAATTAACTGATTATATCAGTTTCTCTCAATTCACACCTTAAGACCAAGGTGTAGTTACTTTAGAAAGTAGTACCTTCGTCAGCGGTGACAAGAGCAGTTCCAGTAACCAGATCACAAGTTGAGTTCAGGTCACAGTCATCTACCGAGTCAGCAAAGCGTGAACCGGCGTAGAAGCTTTTGGTCTTTCCACCATTACCCAGAAAACCAGTGTAAGCATAGCTCTGGTTCAGTGCTCCGATTGCGTTTGAAATGTCATTCAGTTCAGTATTGACAGCAACAGCGACTTCGCTCAGGCCAACAATCATAGCCAGAACAGCGATGGTCAGCACGAGTACGAGTTCTGCAGAGATGACGAAGCCAGCTTCGTCGTTCCAAAGTTGATTCAACATTTTTGAGTTCCTTGTGTTTTACTTGAGAGTTACGTTTTTGTTTTCGGCCCTGATCGAGAAACCATGAACCGCGAGAGACAACCTGGACGCTAACATGCTTCCAGGTCCCGGCAGTGGTTATCACTGGACCGGACAGACCTTGAGAAGGTCTCTCCGAAACTTCGTTAACCACAGGAAAGCAGCAGTTCAGAACAAAAGGTGAGAACCGGTTCACTCACGATCTGCCTGGGTTCAGAGATGTGGAGTACACATTCCCCTCCCTGCTCATTTCCCTTTTTGCCAGTTATGCTGATCGCATAGACCATGCCGAAGGAACTATCTTCATAAACGTTACAGGATGCAGAACACTCAAGTTTTAACTAACACCTTTAATGATTGCAGTTTAACAGCAACATTCTCTGCACTCGACAACGCTGGTTGTTCAGCAGGTGTGCCGGCTTTTGTAAGGATTCCGTTACATCGCTTTACATTTCATGTTTACGAAATCCAACAAATTCTTACATTGATCAGGATTGATCCGGTCGGCGAAAGATTCTGTGCCTTCCATTCAGAAGCAGCAGAGACTGGATTCGAGATGTGATACAATTACTGACCGGGTAAGAACATCCGGCTAACCGGAAGAGCAATATCACCGTTTGTGAAAGTGTAAAGACAGCATGCAGGTTACCATCACAGCCGTCGGACCGGACAATCGCGGACTGGCTGACCCCATCGTTCACTATGTGACCGGTGTGGGAGCCAATATTCATGAAATTCAGATGTATGACCATGATTCGGAACGTCTGTTTGCGATGCTGTTACGTATCGACTGGCCCACTGAGGTGGAGCCGATCTCCGTATTGCGCGAGCGGATTATGCAGATCGGGACGCAAAAAGGTTTGACGTTGCGCGTCTGGGCTCGCGATGAGCACGAACGGCCTCCCCGGATCGCAATCTGTACAACTTATCGTAGTGAGCCTGCTGAAGCCGTGTTAAAAGCGATTGAAGCGGGTGAGATCAACGCGACGCCGGCAGTCATTATCGGGAACCGGGATCGTTGTCAGTCTCTGGCCGATCGGTATCAGCTGGATTTTCATCATATCGGCGATGAGCGCGGGAATCCCGACAATACCAGGCTGGTCGAACTGTTCGATACCTATGAAGTCGATTATGTACTGCTGGCCCGGTATATGCGTGTCCTGCCACCACGTATCTGCTGGAGTTTTGCCGGCGGTCGCATTATTAATCTGCATCATGGCCTGCTCCCTTCGTTTCCCGGATTTCAGCCCTACGAAGATGCATTCAGCCACCATATGCTGACCTTTGGTGCCACGATCCATTTCATTATTCCCGAACTGGATGCAGGAAATCAGATCATACATCAGAACGCGTTCACGGTTTCGCCGGGAACATCCCTGAAAGAAATCAAACGGATTGGCGAAACGGAGCATGAGCCCGAATGCCTGGTGGAAGGGGTACGACGTGTGATCGATCAGGAAGTGGAACTGCATTTCCATCGCGTCGTTGGCAGGGAAGACAAAGCCTGACCCGATTCTGTTTTACCTGGCGTCCAGTTTCGTTTTGATCAGATCAAACACCGAATCAAACATGGGTTCCGTCAATCGACCGGTAAACGTGTTCTGCTGACTGGGGTGATAGCTGCCGATGAGCCAGTGACCGCCTGAAAACTGGTAGGCGGCGCCATGGGAAAATGCGGGTCGCTTTTCGGTCAGTTCTCCCTGGCGTTTTTTGAAGTCGAGCACGGCTTTCCAGCCGATCTGCCCGAGTGCCAGGAAAATCTGGACCGGCAGCATCTCTACAGTCTGTTCCAGCCAGGGGTGACAATTTTCGATTTCGTCGCGGGTTGGTTTATTCGCGGGCGGGGCACAATGGCAGGTGGCAGTAATGGCGCAGTTTATTAATTTCAGTCCGTCTGAACTATGTTCTGCGGTGGGCTGGCTGGCAAAACCAGCTTTGAACAGTGCACGATACAGCCAGTCTCCACTGCGATCGCCGGTAAACATTCTACCGGTGCGGTTGGCACCATGGGCGGCGGGAGCCAGTCCGACAATCAGCAATTGAGCCTGCGGGTCACCGAAATTAGGCACGGGTTGTCCCCAGTAGTCCCAGTCTTGAAAGGACTTTCGTTTTTCTTTCGCAATTTTCCGGCAGTGGGTCAGTAAACGTTCACACCGGGTGCAGTCAATAATGTTCTGATTCAATTTGTTCCACTGTGAAGCAGACATGCAGTCCTCAAGGCAAGGTAGTTGATGATCTCTGTCGGTAATGAATATCGTAACGATTAATCCGACAAAAACGATTTAAAGTGAATTCTCTACGCTACCAATACCAGCAAACAGGTCATATCGTCAAACCGGAGTCTATATTTAAAACGAACATTTTAAATTCGGGACTTGATAATTCGTCGCAGGCCACTTTACGATAGTGGGTACGTGATTCCAGCACCGACCAGGCCTCGGTAGATATTCCCCCAACAGATTTACAGCTTTTGACCTCGTTTCAGGAACAGCCACTGTGTCGAAACTACAACTTCCACTGATCTCCCTGATTGCTGCTATCCCTGGTGGCTTTTTAGCTTATCTGCTGGTGATGGCATTTTTGAACCATGCGGAATCGATGTCAACCATGCTGCTCGCGGTTGCTGGCACGACACTGCTGATGAGCGCTGTTCTGGTATTGATGCCCATCGGAGCTTTAATCTTTGGTCCCAAAGGGGGAGCGAAGAAAAAAGCGAAAGGCAAAGATTCGGAGGCAGCGGATTCATTTGACGAAGACGAAGCAGGCGACGAGGAACTGGTTTCCGATTCTGCCGCCGAACTGTCAGGCGAATTTGAAGACGATGAACTCGGCGATGATTTTGACGAAACGGATGACGATTCATTCGAATCAGCCGGTGATCTCGAAATCGGTGATGATTTTGATGATGCCGAAGTCAGTGGCCAATTGTCGGACAGTGAATTCGATTTCGCTGACGATGATTATGAATTCGATGAGGATGATGAAGAAGAGAACAAATAAACTTCGTCCCCTGCTTCACCCCTCGTCAGCCGTTTATTTCAGATTCTGCTGAAAGAACTGGTCCATATCTTCGACCATGTCATTGAACCAGGGCAACTGGTTCCAGCAGCCATGTTTGCCTTTGGGATAAACTTTAATGCCGGTGGTGACGCCCAGCAACTTCAGTTTTTCACGGGAAGGCACATTGCGGTCGGGATTATCGAGTTCACCCGTCATAAACAGCAGTGGTGGCGTTTTCTTATCGAAGTGCAGATAGGGATCGCTGAGCTTGTATAGCTCAGGAGCTTCATCAACCGATTTTCCCAACCATTGATTAGAGTAAGATTTGTTTCCGCTGTTGCGGGAGCGTTCTGCCACAGAGCCGGATGCCATTTCCATGGGGCCGGCCATCACAATGGCCGCCTGCAGCTTAGATGATTGAGCCGGATGGCCGGCGTCTCCCTGCAGCTGTTTTTCATCAGGTGCGGCTGCCATCAAACCGACCAGGTGACCACCGGCAGAGCCGCCGACAGCTCCGATCTGCTTCGGGTTAACATGGTACTTTTTCGCTTCCGCTCTCAGGAACCGGACGGCTGCATTGCAATCCTGGATAGCCGCAGGAAATTTTGCTTCATGGCCCAGACGGTATCCGACGGCCATGGTGACATATCCGCGTTCACTCAGCGCGACAGCCAGGGCGCGGAATTTTGTTTTGTCACCGTTCATCCAGCCGCCACCATGCACGACCACGACCGCAGGAAAAGGGCCTTTGCCCGACTGGGGGACGAAGATATCCGCCAGCAGTTTACGGGTTCCCGACTGTCCGTAGACCACATTCAAATGCGGCGTGACCGATTCGGGAACGGTGGTCGCGGGACGCTGTATCTTTCCGCCTGTCGCAGAGACAGCCGGTTCCGGCATACAGCCATAGGCATTCATTCGCTGACGATACAGGCCACCGAAACCGGTGATGTAAAGCGAACGCATGTCCGAATCCCCGAAAGCACAGTTGATGGGGCGTGTCGGCGTCGGAATTTTTGCCAGCAGTTTACCTGCGGGATTCCAGATCCAGATGTCAGCAGGACCCGCGCAATAGACGTTTCCCGCGCGGTCGATGGTCATTCCGTCTGCTCCCTTGTCCGGGCCGGAATCCATTTTTGCAAACAGCCGCCCGTTGTTGGTGACGCCAGGGCTGGTGACATCATAGGCCCAGATTTCTTTGGGAACGTAGGCAGCGACATACAGGGTTTTCCCATCCGGTGACAGAATCAGTCCATTCGGGGTTTTGATATCTTTGACGGCGACAGACTGCTTGCCTGCGGGCGAAATCCAGATGACTTCACCTGCACCTGTAAGTGTGTAATAGATGCCTCCCTGTTGATCGACGACCAGATCGTTGGGTTTGCGAGGAGGTTTGGCATCGGCGGGCTGACCGGCGATGGGAGTTTTCGTTTTGCCATTCAGCACACAGATCTGGCTGTTTCCATTGTCGGACAGGAAGAGCTTGCCATGGTTGAAATAACTGGCACTGATCCTGCCGGCGTCATCCAGAAAGACCGAAACTTTTCCCGTGCGGGGAGAAAAGCGATAGAGTTTCTCCCCCTTTACATCCGGGAAATACAGATTGCTTCCCCCATCCCAGGCAGGGCCGTCTGCCAGATCAAAGTCTGTGGCGATCGTTTCCAGCGGGGAAGTCGTATCGACGATGGAATCATCTGCCAGGGCGTGATTCCAAAGTAGTGAGAATGTGAATAGAAATAGCACGAGCGGTTTCATAGATGTTTCCTGATGTTTGAGAAAAAAAGTTCCCAACGAACATAATCAGCTGTTTTTTCCGGACCAGTCCAATCGGTCGCACGTTCCGGGTCTGCTTGATTCACTTTGCGGCGGCTTTTCAGAGCGATTTACATTTAATCAGAGCGATTCTCAAACTGATATACTCGACCCCAATGGCCCTGCAGACTCTACAGTAAACAGGATCCAGTCTAAGTGGCAAAAACCGCTGATGGCACATACAATTGAAGCAATCAGAAGTGGCAATCCAGGATGCCCGGAATTTGAGTGAACCTCGGCAGTAATTTATGTATCAAAAAAATAGAGATCGATCCAGCGTCTCTGCCTGGGCGTCTCTGTCTGGTCGTCGCATGTGAATCTGGTATCTATTCTCAGTAAACTGAATCAGCAGATCAATCGTTAAGGGGACGAATGAGCCTGTTCTGTCTAAGAAACATCCTGAGCCTGTTTGGGTTTCCCAACCTGTCTATTTGCATGAATTGAAAGATCACGATGAACGAGGAAGGTGAGGAATCCGATCAGACGATCATTGAACGCCGCTTTATCAGGCTGGTCCAGCGGGGGCGCTGGGAGTTTGTGCAGCGCGTGAATACGACGGGTGTCGTCTGCCTGTTTCCATTGACGGTGGATCGGTGGGTAATTTTTGTTGAGCAGTACCGTCCCCCCGTGGATGCGTGTGTGATCGAATTTCCGGCAGGTCTCGCGGGGGATATTGCAGGCCAGGAAGCGGAACTGCTGGAGACCGCTGCTGCCCGGGAACTGCTGGAAGAAACCGGCTACCAGGCGGGACGGCTGGTGCCGCTCGGTTCGACTGTATCCTCTGCGGGATTGACCGATGAAGCGGTCGAGTTTTTCCTGGCCCTGGACCTGCAGCAAGTCGGTGCCGGGGGAGGAGAGGAAACCGAAAATATTACGGTGCACGCGGTTCCCTTCGAGGAAATTGACGTGTGGCTACAGGCCGCACGAGACCGGGGATGTCTGCTGGATGCCCGGATTTATGCGGGCCTGTACTTTATCACGCAGCATCTTCAGAAAAACGGGTAAACGGTTCCTGCAATCATGGATTGAAGCGGATATGATAAGCCGCCGGTTGCTAAGTTGATCAACTCAACACTTAAATAAAAGAGAATGAAAACAAATGAGTGAAGAATGGATTGCCGACCGGATGCATCTGATTGATGCGTCTGGCATTCGAAAAGTATTTGACCTGGCAGCAAAGATGGAAAATCCGATTAACCTGAGTATCGGACAACCCCACTTCGATACACCAGATTCCATTAAAGATGCGCTCTGCCAGGCTGTGCGGGATGGCAAAAATGCTTACAGCCAGACGCAGGGAATTGCCCCCCTGATTGGAAAAATCCAGGCGCAGGTTGATGAGACCTATGGGCATGCGGACCGCCAGGTGTTTATCTCCAGTGGAACGAGTGGTGCGCTGATGCTGGTTTTAAATGCGCTGATCAATCCGGGAGATGAGGTCATCATCTTCGATCCGTATTTTGTGATGTATACACACCTCACGCGCGTGGTGGG
>TARA_R100001132_G_C3275143_1_pt1 | contig 12343 bp, 7 predicted proteins | sample TARA_R100001132 | Tara Oceans TARA_R100001132 (sample SAMEA2621247) | marine metagenome | biome: marine biome (ENVO:00000447); feature: mesopelagic zone (ENVO:00000213); material: "saline water (ENVO:00002010), including plankton (ENVO:xxxxxxxx)" | depth 800 m | reverse complement strand
CGACCACCATCACGGCGAGAAAGCGTACCGGGTCCCCGGAGATGATCCAGGCAACCAGCCCGATCAGCACTGCCAGGGGTGTGTACCAGGCACCGAGCCTGTCGGCCAGTCGTCTCATTCGCGGACGATGCTGTTCAGAGGTCTGCATGACCTGCATGATCTTGGCATAGCGGGAGTCGACAGCTCGTTTTTCCGCGCGGATGATCAGAGCTGATTCACCGTTGATGGCTCCAGAAAGTACCTGGGAGCCCGGCGTTTTGGACATCATATATGGCTCCCCGGTGAGATAGGATTCGTCCATCACGCCATGTCCTTCGATGACCGTTCCATCGACAGGACAGATTTCATGCGGAAAGATGGCCAGCGTATCATTGATGGCAATCTGATCGAGGGAGGTATCCTCGACGCCGGTGTCCGTCTTTTTATGGGCAATCGAGGGCATGCGTTTGCTGAGTGCCTGCAGGACGGATGAAGCACTCCGGACAGCATAAGCTTCCAGGGCTTCACCGCCGGACAGCATCAATACAACCAGGGAACCGGCCAGGTATTCATCGAGCAGCACGGATACAACAATAGAGATTCCCGCCAGCAGGTCGGAACCAAACTCGCGATGAACCATCTTGACCAGCAGACCCCAGACCAGCGGTGTCCCTCCCAGTGCCAGTACGGACCACAGGGGAAGATTTTGAATCCATTCTGCGCTGCCTGTTCCAAACCGCAGGATCAAATGGGCTGTGATCATGATGATCGTAAAAACAGCAATCAATGTTTCCAGAGATTTCCAGACAGCTGAACCCGCTCTCGTTGGATTAGAGTTCGACACACTTATCCCTTTAAATATGGAAAATCCAGAATATTATGAAGGCAGATATTGAGGAATCTGGAACGCGTCACATTTAATCATAGCGTCTCTCAATCTAATAGACTCGGCCCCAATGGCTTTGGAGACGCTAAAGTCATACGGGACACAGTCTAATATAGACTGGAATTTCCGAGTGTAAACAGACGAGATAGCAGAAGGGGAATAAACAGGAGATTCTCTGGTCGTCAGTCGATGATCATCTGCGCGATCAGTCCGAAAACGAAGCCAATCACTGCGCCGAGGGAAGGTGCCCAGCGTCGTTCGAGTTGCGCCTGCGGTGCGATATCCTGAAACGTCAAATAGAGAATGCCTCCTGCTGCGAAGAGCATGATCAGGCCCACCAGTCGGGGAATGGAAGCCAGGAAGTAAAAACCGATGAGCCCGGAAACAGGTCCCAGCAGAACCAGCAGACAAAATCCGGGCAGAATCATCGATTTTCGCATGGTCGATGAACTGGCCAGTTCGCGATAGGCATTAAAACCCTCAGGCAGGTTTTGCAGACCAATCAGGATGGCAAGCAGTAAGCCCACTGAATGGCTGTTGGTCGCGAAGGAAGCTCCCAACGCCATGGATTCCGGAACAAAGTCGAGCAGCAAGGCAAGCAACTGCGCAGCAGAACTGCGATGCGTCGCCAGCCAGATGTCGCAGAACATAAAGCAGATTCCACCTGAGAGTATGGCGAGAGAAGCAATCCAGGGTGGTTGTTCGGAAATACCTTCCGGTATGAGGACCAGTGCGACCGCAGCCAGCAACACACCCCCTCCAAAGGCGATGACCGAGTGGCGAAATTCGTCTTCCAGCCATTGAGGATGTATGTTTTCAATTTTGGCAAGAAAGCCGCCGACAGGAATCGTGATACCTGCGAGTGTAGTCAGTGCAATGACTTCCCATACGTCAGACAAAGCAAATCCTTCTCAATAAAACAGCGCTGTTATTCAGGTACGATCATTGTCAAATGATACCAGAATTGCGGAATGCGCAACATGAAACAGAAACCGTCAAATTGTCAGCATGCAAAAAAAAACAGCCCGGGTAGGAAACCGGGCTGTGAGGGACGAAATTGATTGAGTCAATTATTGGGGCAGCCGACCTGGTTCCACTTTGGTGAAAGGACCGCTACAGGCTTTCATAAACGCGACCAGGTCTTTTTTATCCTGTTCTGTCAGATTCAGCTTTTTGATTTTATCACTTAGATAGGGATTCGGATCGCCGCCTTTGTTGTAATGTTCGACAACTTCCTCAAGAGTTTCCAGTGATCCATCATGCATGTAAGGTGCACTGAATTCAACATTTCGGATAGTTGGCGTTTTGAAGGCACCTTTATCTTCTTCTTTTCTGGTGACTTCATACCGCCCCAGGTCTGGCTCTTTGGCAGACATGCCAATTCCCAGGTTGTGATACTTTTCATCAGCAAGGTTAGGGCCCAGATGACAGGCAGAACAGTTTACCTTCTCACTGAAAAACAGATCCCGACCTCGTTTGGCACTTTCTGACATGGGGTGTGCTTCAGCGAGTTTCAGAGCGGCGGTATATTCTGCTTCAAAGTCTTCCAGGTCTTCTTTATCCAGTTTCAGGAAAGGACGCAGTTGTTCATGATAATCGAAGGGAGAAGGGCCAGACACCAGGGTGCGTTCGAAAGCGGCAATGGCTTTTCCAATGTTGTCAATGTTGACGCCATCGTTGAAGATTTTGTGGAACTGAAGTCGGTAGCCGGGAATCTCCTTAATGGATTTCACAACCGCTTCATGAGTGTGTCCCATTTCAATCGGATTGGCGATCGGACCAACGGCCTGCTCTTCCAGTGTGGCAGCACGGCCGTCCCAGAACTGAGGACCACTCAGAATCCGGTTGTAACTTACAGGTGAGTTACGTCCTCCTTCAAGGTCCTTGATTCCGATACCAAACTGCGTGTGCCGACCAAAGCCTTCCTCAGGGTGGTGACAACTGGCACAACTGATGGTATTGTCAGAAGAGAGACGCGTGTCAAAATACAACTGTCGTCCCAGTTCGACTTTGGCGCGTGTAAGCGGATTCTCTTTGAGGCCGACAATCTGGGCGGCGCCGGCGTTCAAGCCCAGCGGCAATGTGATTTCCAGAACTTCATGGTTTGCTGGATCGCCCAGCCAGTCTTTGATCTCTTTTTCCGTCAAGGGACCTTTGCCGGGAATCCCCGAAGTCAGTTCTGCTGTTCCCAGCATGACCTTATTTGATTTCGGGGCTGATGTTTTCTCTGCAGCCTCTAAACGGTATTGTGAAAGAAAGCCAATCATCATTCCGCAAACGACGCTGAATTTGATAATCGATTGACAATGACTGAGAACCATGGATTTCATGTGAATTTGTTCCTTTCCGGGCTGCTCCCGGTTTTATCTCGCTGAATGATTCAATTGACTGTGAATCGTTGATTTCAGATAAACATGTCAGTAACGAACGGTAAATGGTCCGTTTTAATTCTGGTGGGATCGTGATGCGCTCACGATAAAGGTGTGATATATTGAATTATAAACATGCGAAAGGGGGATTTCAATTTGAAAAAGCGACAAAGGTGTCCAGAATTCAGGAAATCAAATTTGCCATTCAATATAGTTTCAGGATACTTCCGCCGGGCTGGTCTGCAGCAATACCATCTCTTTGTATTTTCCCCCTGCTTCCATTAAGGAGTCATGTGTTCCGCTTTCGATGATGCGTCCCCCTTCGAAAACGATAATACGACTGGCGTGCGTGATGGTGCTCAGGCGGTGGGCAATGACAAAGCAGGTGCGATCCTGCATTAAGGTTGTGAGACTGTCCTGGATAAGTCGTTCACTTTCGGTATCCAGATTGCTGGTGGCTTCATCGAAAATTAATATTTTGGGATCAGCGAGAATGGCGCGGGCGATTGCCAGTCGCTGGCGTTGTCCACCACTGAGTTTGACACCACGTTCCCCGATAAGCGTCTGATAGCCGTTCGGTAAAGTTCTGATAAATTCGTCTGCATTCGCGATTTCTGCCGCATATTGAATCTGTTCGAGTGTCGCTTTACGGTTTCCATATCCTATGTTTTCCGCGATCGAACCATCAAACAGAAAAACGTCCTGTTCCACCACGCCGATGTGATTTCGGTAACTTTCCACATCGAGATCAACCAGGTTCCTGCCATCGAGCAGGATCCGACCCGACGTGGGATCGTAGAATCGGGCCACCAGATTGCAGAAGGTGGTTTTACCGGCGCCACTGGCGCCTACCAGTGCAATGGTTTCGCCGGGAGCAATATCGAGTGAGACTTCCTGGAGTGCATATTGCTGAGAATTCGGATACTGAAAGCTGACATTCTCAAACGTAACCTGACCTTCAATTTCGGCTTTTGTAATGGACTGCGCGGTTGCCGATTCCATTTCGCGCGGTTCGTCCAGCAGGTCAAGAACGCGATCAAAGCCGGACAGACTGTTCTGGAACTGGGCTGCACTCTGTGCGAGTACCGCGAGGGGACCGAGCAGCATCAGCAGGTAAGCCAGGAACATGACCAGGTCTCCCAGAGTTAATTCTCCCTGCAGCACCTGCCAGCCCCCATACAGGAGCAAACATGCTGAAGCTACGGGAATGATCGTTTCCCAGACGATCTCAATAAAACGCGACCACCACCAGGCATACAGTTCCTGGCGTCCCATCAGGTGATTTCCTCTCAGAACGCGACTGGTTTCAGAACGCTGGCGTCCAAAAGCGCGGACCACGCGCATCCCCCCAAATGATTCCGTTGCCAACGCATCAACGGCGACCCGTTGCGCCCTGATTTTACGATGTTGCGGACGGATACGGCTGATCCATGTGCGGTGTGACAGATAGACCAGTGGAACGAGAAAGAGTGCTCCTAACAGAAGTCGCCAGTCAACCCAGGCAAGGATCATCAGACTACCCAGCAGCTGGATGATGGCACGACAGGGATTGTAAAGCATGCCGAACACGAGTTCTCCCACACTGCCGGCATCTTCGCGTAAGATACTTGCAGCGCCTCCCGATTTGAGTTCCTGTACGCGATGCAGGGGCAGTCGAACCGCTTGTGCGAACACATCCTTACGGACTTTCATCTGAATCATTTTGGTCACGCGTGTGGCATGCCAACGTCCCCAGATCTGCAGTCCAATACGAATCAGGGAAATAATTATGACGGTTACCGTAATCGAGACCAGCATCGGCCAGGGTTCCTGCGGGAACCATGCCGGCATAGATGGCGGGAGCGGCTTTTTGTCGAGCACATAATCCACGACAAATTTGGTTGCCGCCGGCGGAATCAAAGCGAGTAAGGTTGCCACCGTTAAAGATAAGAGAGACAAAATCATTGCCCCGCGATGAACTTTCAGCAGCCCCAGAAAACTTTTTACCAGTTCCCAGGAAGAACGGTCGCGTTTGGCGGCGGGTTTTCCCCGGGAAGTGCTGTGAGCTTCCAGAAATTCTTCTTTATATTCTTCAAACTGTTGACGACTTGAAGTCGAGTTCGTGCTCATGGAATCTCTTTGTCTTGATGATCTCTGCAAAAACAGGTGATGGGAGGCAGGTTAATCGAAATCAGGTATAAACAGCCTGATCACATTATATTCAGTAGCGCGTATGAAAGCGAACTGAACGCTGCAATCAGCGGGGAAAGGCAGGGGATCGAGTTGTCTATTCAGCCAGTTCCGTTCGGGGAGCTTGAATCAGACACTTTGAAAACACGCAGGGGGTCTGTTTTCAAGATCGAGGAAGGCATTAAAACCAGAAACTGCTGCAGTACAGATGTAAGTACTCGATACTGCAGCAGTGAAACGGATTACTTCGTAATCGGGTCTTTGGGTTTATCGTCTGTGAGTGGGAAATCAATGGTATTGGATTTGTCGGCAACCACAGTGGCGCGCAGGCCGGACTTTTCGAGGTCTCCATACCATTCCGGGATAACAGATTCTGGCCCTGCGTTTCCATCAACGGCATCTTCCGGCAGCCCAGATCCACCAGGACTGGTGAGAGCGGTGATCATGATTTTATAATCACCGGGAATAACTCCGTCATCATCAGTAAACGTTCCCATTTCATAGGACCCATTCCGATCAATCTTTCCCTGGGCGGAGGGGCCTCCGTTAACGGGGATGAAAACGAGTGAGCCGATGCTTAACGGTTTACCATTATAGGTGACTTTGCCGGAAACTGTGGAACGTGCAGGATGACCATCACCACATCCATACGCAGTCAATAAGACGAAGCTCAACAGCAGCGGAAGCATGCCGGACCATTTCCGGCGTTCCTGCGAGATATAAAAAAACAAAAGTTTCATTGCTGGCACCTTAAGTAGAGAATCACTGATCACTTCTGCCAGATTATCTTAAATCCAGGAGCGAAAGCATGTTGTTATTTTTCTTCTATCTGTCTCATTCAACAGATAGGATTAGTTCCACTCGCCAAGGACTTCTCCACCAGCGCGTGTTCCTAATGCTTTCAGTAATCCCAGGTCAATGTTCTCGCTGATGAAATGCACTGATCCATCAGCCATCATGAAATGAGCGCCTCCTACATGGTAACTGGTATAGGGGGTGTGATTGGTTCCAAAATCGCCTCGATAGTTGATGGGGAACTGAATATTCTTACTGTCTAAAGTCAGACGCTGAGTATTAACATACCAGTAAATTCCCCAGGTCCAGGGTTGGATACCACCCCAGCCTGCTTTCATCGCAGAAGACCAGCCTTGCGAAGACGATGATTCCCCCAGCAATATGGTGTTCGAGACACCGTCTGTCGCATCGCGGAATTTTGTGTTGCTGAGCGGGTACATTAGCCCGGTGTTTGCCCACCGATAGTTATTCCCGTCTGAGGGATTAGTAACATCTTCGATGCGACCTGCGCATCCGCGATAGTGTAACGCACCATGTCCTACAATCCATGGCAGGGTGCTGCTTACAATGTCAGGAGAGCGATTTCCTAATGCCGAGGAAGGGCAGGCGAGAACCGGAATGGGACCCCAGACCTGATTGGAACCGTTGTGGGGAGCAGTATCGTATCGCCATGGACCGAGCTCGGTAATGGGATTAGGCGAGAATCCCTGCATTGCTTGAAGACGTGTTGCTTCATCGATGTAAGGAAATATTTTAGGAGCCCAGCCCATATGGTATCCCCCTCCAGGGTAGGAGGGAGTGGGATGACTGCCGTTAGGTAAGCTGGTGAAGGTGTCGTGATAGTTGTGAAAGGCCAGCCCCAACTGTTTCATGTTGTTCTTGCATTGAGAGCGACGAGCCGCTTCACGCGCCTGTTGGACCGCCGGCAGAAGCAGGGCAATCAGAATCGCTATGATTGCGATGACAACGAGTAATTCAATTAACGTGAATGCGCTTCTTCGGGATGATTTGCCCATGGTTCATTTCCTCATATAGAATTAATATGGTATGGAAAAAGGAAATATTGAGCGGCTGGAAGATCGAGTCGCTTATTTTAAATCATGTTTTAATTTCATAATTAAGATTAGATAAATAAGGAACCTAAACAAAATGGTATACGAAGTTAGAGAGTTGTCAAATCTTTTTTAGTAAATCTGACTGTCTATGGTTTTTTAGAGAGAGGATTACGTTTTAATTGTCTAATTTCGTGCGTTGATTTGTCGTTTTCAGGATAAAAGTTCGCTCAACCTCCTGGTTTCGGGGAAACCGCTTGTATTCAGATCTGACCTGCTGTTTCTGAGGGTTTCTCTGGACCTGAGAGAATGTCGAACGTAACATGAATTCTATAGCCCTGCACCGAATCCTTTCTCAATTCTCCTTCCCTGCCTTGAAAGACCGTATTGAATATTCATGACAGACCTGTCCAGACTGATCTTTGTATTACTATGTGCTTTAACCGGGAATGTGGTCTGCGCAGCGGACAAGATCAACTTCAGCCATGAAATTCTGCCTATTCTTTCTGATCGCTGTTTTCACTGTCATGGTCCGGATCCCACGCATCGAGAAGCTGATCTCAGGCTCGATCTCGTGGAAGCGGCGACCGAGAATCGGGACGGTACATTTGCCATCGCTCCCGGGAAGCCGGAGTTGAGCGAAGTTTTGGCGCGGATTACCAGTTCCGATTCGGATCTGTTAATGCCACCCGCTGATTCCCATCGCAAGCCATTAACGAAAAAGCAAATCGCCACCATTCGCCAATGGATCGCAGAAGGGGCACAATGGGGAAAACACTGGTCGTTCGAGCCACCGGTGAAAGTCGCGTTGCATGGGCAGGAAGCGAATCTCAACCCCATTGATGCCCTGGTCCAGCGAAAACTGACTGAAGCGCGGCTGACGTTTTCAGAACCTGCGTCCAGACGAACCCTGATTCGTCGGCTCTCCTTTGATTTAACGGGGCTGCCACCTTCAGTGGAGGATGTGGAAGCATTCGTCAACGACAATTCGCCTGACGCGGATTTGAAACTGGTTAATCGTCTGCTTAAGTCAAAGCATTATGGCGAGCGAATGGCGATGTGGTGGCTGGATCTCGCGCGTTACTCAGATACCGATGGCTTTCAGCAGGATTCTACCAGAACAAACTGGCCGTGGCGTGACTGGGTGATTCAGTCATTCAATGAGAACAAACCCTTCGACCAGTTTACGATCGAGCAGTTCGCCGGCGATCTGTTACCGGATGCCACAGACGAACAGAAACTGGCAACCTGTTTTCATCGGAATCACATGACCAATGGAGAAGGGGGACGCGATCCGGAAGAATCGCGGGTCGATTATGTGATCGACCGGGTCAACACGACGGGTACCGTCTGGCTGGGGTTGACCCTGGGGTGTTGCCAGTGTCATTCACACAAGTTTGATCCCATCTCACAGACGGACTACTACAGTCTGTATGCGTTTTTCAACAGTATCGACGAAGATGGCAAAGCCGGCAATCGTGCAAAGCCTTATCTAAAATATCAATCGCCGCTGGCAGAACGTGCGGTCCTGGAATCTCAGCAGGTCGTTGATCAGCGTAAGCCGCTGGAAGCAGCGGCGCTTCAGCAGGCGAAACAGGAATTTGAGCCGTGGCTGATGGAGCAGATGCAGCGGGTAGAAAACGGGTTTACCGCCTGGCATCTGCCGGAACTGCGCTCTGTCAAGTCGGTTGAAGGAACCGTACTGACTGCAGAGAAAACAGGCGTGATTCAAGCCAGCGGCCCGACACCTCGCCAGGACGATTATCGACTGGTGGCGGCGACAGCCTTACCTCGTATCACAGGCTTGCGTCTGGAGGTCTTTCCACATGAATCGCATACTGGAGGGAAACTGAGTCGCGGGGATAGTGGTGAATTTATTCTGACCGATGTCAAACTTCAGGTCCGCCGTGAAGGAAGTTCTCAGCTGAAAGACATCGACTTCGTCTCCGCGATTGCCGATGTCGAAAAAGACGTCAAAGGCCGCAACTACGGGAAAATCAAAGATACACTCGACGACGATCCCCGCAATGGCTGGACGACCGAAACCCATGATGCGCAACAGAAACATGTCGCCGTCTTCGAACTGGCAGAGCCCCTGCAGTTAGAGGAAAGCGAAGAACTGATCTTCGTCATGCTGCATCGGTCCACAGAAGGTGATGCGAATATCGGCCGCTTTCGAGTGATGCTGACCGATCAGCCTGGGCCTGCCGTTCGTTCACTGGAGCCTATGCCTTTAGAGGTGCTCGCTGCAGCAAATCTTAAGGAGCCGGAAAAACTCGAACCGAAACTGAAGCAGCGGCTGCTGGATCAGTTTCTGGTAGATCATGATTTATATCAGCAGCGTAAAACAGAGCTGGATCAGGCCCAGGCACAACTGGCACAAGTGAAAAAAGGGGCCGGCGAGCTGAATGTGATGGTGCTGGCAGAACGTCAGGAACCCCGCCAGACATTTGTGCTGGAACGAGGCGTCTGGGACAAGCACGGCAAACAAGTCACACGATCGGTCCCCGCTGCGGTTCTACCTCTACCAGCCGAACAGACGAAAGACCGGTTGGACCTGGCAGAGTGGCTGGTCTCACGACAGAATCCGTTAACGGCGCGCGTTGTTGTGAATCACTTGTGGCAGATCTCTTTTGGAACGGGACTGGTACGTACACCTGGTGACTTTGGACTGCAGGGGGAGCTACCGACTCATCCGGCGGTTCTTGACTGGCTGGCAGTGGAACTAATGGAGCATGATTGGGATCTGCAGCATATTCTCAGGTTAATCGTGACCAGCCGCACGTATCAGCAGCAGAGCAGCCTCACCGCAGAACTGCTGGAACGTGATCCGGAAAATCGTCTGCTGGCACGGGGGGCTCGCTTTCGCTTGCCCAGTTGGATGATTCGCGATGCGGCTCTGCAGGCCAGTGGTCTGCTCAACCCGGCACTGGGAGGGCCTCCCGTGATGCCTTATCAACCGCCCGGTGTCTGGACCGAAATGTTCATGGGGCGTTTCCGCTACGAACCCAGTCAGGGCGCAGCCCAGTATCGACGAAGTCTGTATGCATTCTGGCGTCGTTCCAGTGCACCCACATTCCTGTTTGACAGTGCACAGCGTCGTGTCTGTGAAGTACAGCCCCGCCGAACCAATACACCTCTGCAGGCTTTAACTTTACTCAATGATCAAAGCATGCTGGAATCTTCGCGAGAGCTGGCACGCACGGCGATTCAGCAGAAGAGAACCACAGAGGAACGTCTGGATTTCATCGCACAGCATATTCTGTCGCGAACACTTAAGCAGCAGGAATCAGAAGTTTTGAAACAGGAACAGCAGCAGTCTTTCACATTTTATCAGCGCAATCAGGATGAAGCATTGAAGCTGATTTCCAGTGGACAGCCACCTGTCGTCAACAAAGTTTCGCCTGACGAACTGGCCGCTTATATGGTGGTTGCCAGCATGGTCTTTAATCTGGATGAGGCGATCACCCATGAATAATCCATTTGAAAATACAGCACTTGAGGAGACCCGCCGCTATTTCCTGGGGCGGGGAGCAGGCGTCAGCCTGGGGGCGATGGCGTTCAGCCTGTTAGAAAACTTGCGCCGGGCTACCGCAGAACCGAAACAGAATCTCGGGCTGCCGGATCTGCCTCACAATCCACCGCGGACGAAGAATGTGATTTTTCTGACTCAGTCGGGTGGCCCTTCTCAGATTGAGCTGTTCGATCATAAACCGAATCTGATGAAGTGGGCAGGCAAGGAACTGCCTGACAGTATTCGCGGCGGACAGCGGCTGACAACGATGACCGCCAATCAGAAGCAACTGATCATGCCGTCCCGCACGAAGTTTCAACGGTATGGTGAGAGTGGTGCGACATTGGGTGAGTGGCTGCCTTATCATGGTGAAATCGCTGATGAGCTCTGTTTCATCAAGTCGATGGTCACTGATGAGATCAATCATGCTCCCGCGATGACCAAATTTCTGACCGGACATCAACTGCCGGGAAGACCCTCAATAGGTGCCTGGAGCAGCTATGGACTGGGAAGTGAAAATCAGAATCTGCCTGATTACCTGGTATTGATTTCGAAGATGAAGCGTCCCAGCGATCAACCATTGTACGATCATTACTGGGGCAGTGGATTTCTGCCTTCACAATATCAGGGCGTCAAACTCAGAAACGCGAAAGAGCCCGTGCTCTACCTGCGCGACCCGAATGGCATGCCCCGCAGTGTCCGACGGGGGATGTTAAACGGAATTTCGGAACTGAACCAGATGCGACTGAAACAGACGGGCGACCCGGAAATTGAAACGCGAATTCGCCAATATGAAATGGCATGGCGGATGCAGTCCAGTATTCCCGAGCTGAATGATCTGAGTGACGAACCGGAATCCACGTTTGAATTATACGGCCCCGATTCACGGCGGCCGGGAAGTTATGCGGCCAACTGTGTACAGGCCCGGCGTCTGATTGAAAGGGGCGTGCGGTTCGTGCAGTTATTTCATCCCGACTGGGATCATCACAGTCGTTTAAGTTCATGGTGCATCGCCCGTTGTCGTGATACCGATCAAGCGAGTGCCGCACTCGTCAAAGATCTCAAACAGCGTGGTCTTTTAGATGAGACACTGGTGATCTGGGGTGGCGAATTCGGTCGCGGTGTGGCCGGACAGGGAAAATGGGACAGTCCCGAAGGGGGCCGCGATCATCATCCTCGTTGCTTTACTACCTGGCTGGCGGGAGGCGGCGTCAAAGCGGGACTGACCTACGGTGCGACCGATGAATTCAGTTACAACGTTGCCGAGAACCCGGTTCATGTGCGTGATCTGCATGCGACTGTGCTGCACCTGCTGGGCATCGATCATGAACGATTTACTTACAGGCATCAGGGATTAGATTTCAAACTGACGGGCGTCGAACCGTCGCGCATCATCAAGGAGATACTGACATGAGACGGTTCAACAACACATGGTTATTCCTGTTAGTGGCTGGTTTGAGCCTTTGCTCGCTGGTTGAAGCACGCGAGCCGGATGCCGTGATTGATCTCTGGGAGCAGAACGCGCCGGGCGAAACCACGCGTGAGACTGGCGTCAAACTGGATCGGCGGGCGAACGAAA
>TARA_R100001132_G_C3275149_1_pt1 | contig 12350 bp, 16 predicted proteins | sample TARA_R100001132 | Tara Oceans TARA_R100001132 (sample SAMEA2621247) | marine metagenome | biome: marine biome (ENVO:00000447); feature: mesopelagic zone (ENVO:00000213); material: "saline water (ENVO:00002010), including plankton (ENVO:xxxxxxxx)" | depth 800 m | reverse complement strand
TTTTCCACTTCTCACTCTCACAGTAAGAATCAATGTTTAATGTGAAGTAGGTGTTCCTAACACCGTTGATTGGTTTCCATATTTATTTGCGAAAGACTGGCAACTCCAGCAATCTTCTAGTTGCTTCATGGTTTGGAATACGCTCGATTGCTATGTTCTTGATTCGTCCTAACTTGTGCTCATTTTTTAATATCTTGTTTTGCCAAAGGAATATCACATCGTCCACGAGAAAGGCGAGTGACTCGTCAGACAGTTCATTCCTAGAGACTAGACCGGAATATCTTTGAAATGTGTGTCGAGTTTTTTGTTTGAATTTTCGACACTCAGGACACGAAGAACACCCCGCATAGATTACAAAACCAAGTTCTTCATACCAGAATTTTTGTTCTTGAGCGAAGAAAATGAATTTTCGTTTGCACTTCGTGCATTGCTTTAGAATATCAACGTAATAGTGAATCTGAACACAAGACGGAGTTTGCTTGTCGAGGTTCGCTGGAATCGCCGAGTCTGGATAAATTGTTTCATTGGAATGAGCTATGCACGAAGCCTTAACCTTTTTCAGAGGTATGTTGTGCCCCGAAGGTTTTGACGCATCAGTGTAGCGTGGATGCCAAACAAACTCGTCATAATTCATGGAAAATCCTCACTCGATAAAATCATGAGTTTCAAGAATACTTTATACCATGCCAGCAGGAGAATCCCAAATTCTCGATGATTTACGAGATAACCCAAGCAGATGCCGCAAGAACTGTAAGGAACCCGAACCACCCTCTGATGATCCTGATGACATCGCAAAAACAGAATGATTCGCAATTTGCCAAAGTCTTGCCAACATGAAGGAGATGGAAGAGACCCAAGGGTGGGTCAGTACCACGATTGATAATCATCAGATGCAATGGAATTCCCAGAATTCACGGATAGATACCTACATGAACAATAACATCATCGAATTCATCCAAACCTTCGCCCATCGGCCTGATACCGACCGGGTGTTTGACGCCGAGCAAGCGATTTTGCCATCCGGTGAAGCGGCGATCCCTGCTCTCATCGAAGTTCTCAAAGATCCCGATTTCAATATTCGCATCTTCGCTCTCAAAATACTCGAACACATCGACCAAAATACCGAACCTGCACTCCAAGCCATGATTAAGACACTCGAAGACCCCGACCGGATTGTGAGGATCGCCGCCCTTGCACCTGTGGCAAGGCTCGGAACGAAGGCGAAAGAGGCCGTTCCAATTCTGGAGAAGTGGATTGGAAGTGACGACGAATTCGCCTGTGTATCGGCAGCGGGGCATATTCTGATGATCGACCCATCGAAAGCCGATGAGTTGCTTCCGATTCTGATTGAGTCTTTGAAGAGCGACGACTTTGGTATTCGATGCCAATCGGCATGGCTTCTCGGACAACTCGGCGAGTTGGCCAAAGAAGCTGTGCCTGCGTTGAAGCGACTGCTAAACGATGAAAATTCGTCTGTTCGGAGTGTTGCAGCCGATGCGATTGAGTCGGTGATCTACTGAAAGTGTTTATGCGAAGCCATAACGTCGTTGCTTCAATTCAAGGTGCTGGGGGAGGAATGAAGTCCTTCACCACCCACAAATCTATGCCGTTCTTTTTGGTTTCATCATCAGACCGAAAGAGAAGTCTTGAGATGAGGAATAGTTCCTGCGTGGCATGGACGTAGCGTGGGGTCAGGCAATTCGGAAACGGGCCTTTGCCATCCTTGATGGTCGATATATCGAATGGACGAAAAAGGCGCATCAAGAGTTTTTCTTGAGAGGATGCCAAATCGTATATTCGGCTTTTCAGATTCCTTTCCGACGACCACATACATCTCCAATTGATCGTCCGTCAGAAAGGGCTGAGTGAACGACAATCCTTTCAAAGCATCTTGTGTAGATATCTTAACAGGCTGGGCTGGCTTCCAAGCGGAATTACGATTCTTTCGGGTCGTGAACCAAATTTCGAATTTTGGATTATGCTTCTTATCTAAATAATCAAAATACAGACTCAACCCGTCATGTGAGAGCGAACGAGGAGCGGACTGATTTTCCTTGTTAAATCGCAATTCTTCAATCACTCTTGGCCTACGAAACTCATCTTCTGTCGAATCCCTTGTAGTAGCAAAGAATTTAGGAGAGTCAGGAGCATTAAAAATTAACTCTAACCCGTCGTGACTCACGACTGGTGAATGCCCTCGAAACAATCGCTTCTTGTCTTTAAACAATGAGCTTGCATCTTTTCGAGAAGCAGTCCAGATCCACCAATCTGAAGGAAATGTTCCCGCACTCCAATAAATTGTCAAGCCGTCAGATGACAGCCACGGAGTCATATCTGTCTCACTCGTATTGAATTCCGACAGATTCAAAACCTCGGATTTTTCTGGCTCTTTACTGGCTTCGATCTTTAGCACGATCTCCAATTCTGTGTGGAATGTTAATGTGACTTCTTGCCCGGCTTTCAGTGATTCAAGTGTTGCATCCTTATCGAGCAGTGTGATTTTTGCTTTGCGGCTGACATCTAATTCTGTTGTTTTGTCTTTTCTCTGGACGGTAATGGTGTGAGCTTTCGCATCAATAGATTTGACCGTTGCTTCAATGGAAACGACTTCTGCTTGAACGGTTACTGAAATCAACAAAAACAATATCAGCGATACGATAGAAACTTTCGACCGAAACATGTGGTTCTCCAATCTGGGATTTGCAGGATGTATTGTTGGATGGGCTTGCCGGTGTCCTAATGAGCGACGGTTCATTGTGATCGAGGTTTTTTTTGACTTATATCCATTGGAAGTGGTGGCGGTTCTGCTTTTGATCGAATCGTTTTTGGAATTGGTGGAGGGCTAGATTTCGATTTGTGCTTCGTTGAAGAAAATGATTTTGGCAGAGCAGGAGGGAGTTGTTTCGGGCGATTCTTTCTTGGTTGAGAATGGGGAGGTGTTGTTGATGGAAACGATACTGGTTCACTCTCATCAACTATATTGATCTCTAAATCGTCTGTTTCTTGAGTCTGCTGACTAACAAATGAATTTGATTGAGTTCCCGATAATTGAACTTGAATCCAAGAGAACAACATCGAGCCCCCCTTTATGATTAGGGGAAGTACAAATGCAATTAAAGAGATTACTCCGGCTACAATCATGAAAAATACTTCGGCGTTCTCTTTCTTTTCATTCTGTTGATGCCCCTCTCCCTGACTCTTGCATTGAAGGCTACAATAAGTGCCAGCAAAAGCATCGACATGACTGGTAGGGAAATGGTCTGTTGGATAAACAAAATAACGCCCACAATAGTTACATGTACTCACGGCTTTCCCTTTGCTAAATTACGCTGATGTTTTTTTGTGTCCTGACTTTATTATGGTCGTTCAATTCGGATCGCTCGATTTCCGTAATTCAAGGAACCCTCTTCACACAGAAATGTGACTTCAAGTTTGGAAAATAGATCTGCATTTGGAAGATCGTCGAGGGAATTGAACTCTGCCAAAGAATCTACAGAAGACGGCGCAACGTTAATCATCACGTCAAGCTTATTGGTCCCGACAAAAGCATAGAACGCAATCGATCCACCTGATCGAAGAAAACCACTAGGCATCGTCAGTATCATTCTAATGACCTTGCCTTTGTACTCTTTGGTGTTATCAATGAAGTCCATTATCTCTGAATCGCTCAATGTCGTTACTTGCGATGCCGTCTCTTGTGGCACCACACCGCCTGCATTCGATCCCGCCGAATCAATGAAATCACTCATCATCTTTTCCATCAGACTTATTCTCATAATTTCATTCTGATCGATTCCATTAAACTCAAGAGTGGTAAATTCAAAGCGATCATCGACGACAAGAAACTGGAGCAATGCTTTCACGGGTTTTTCCTGATACGTCATTCCGCCAGTGATACTGACGAAGTGATTGCCGTCTTCACTTTCGATAACAGACCATTCGGGGTCAGATAGAAACTCGTCGATGGCATTCCCAAGGCTGATGCCCGGATAAGCGTCGAGTTTTCCGTACCGGACTGTGAGAACTTCTGCCGGTGTACCAAGCAGCATAGGGAGCAGGGCAAACACAAGCAGAAAGCATAAACTCGCCGACACAATGCCAATTGGCTTTCCCCAAGAACGTCTTTGATAGTCATTTCCAAAACGCTCTTTGATATAATTTATTTGAGGCTGTGCCGAAAATATTGACCATGCTGCAAGAACTCCAAGTCCTACAAAACGAAATATTTTTAGCGTGAAATCATCATCAGGTGTTATCAGCCCAAGAAAGATGAAACCAAATATTGAATAAAACCATATCATCGATTTCTTTGCTTTTTCATGCTCCCCCAATGACTTCCAATTTTGAGCCATCAAAAATCCACCAAAGCCCCACGTAAAAAGCAAACTCCATAATCGAATGGCAGTTGGATTCCAAAGAGCAGGTGCCGTATCCATTTTGGCCGTATTCGTTGAGCCGGGGACCGGTGGTGGCGTTGGCGAATCTGTCTTCGTAGGGAACAATCCCTTTACAATACTCGCAGGCTTCCACTCGTCTTTTCCTTCTGTCCACACCAAATCGGTTGGCTGAAGTTCACCAACATTGGCAAGGTGTTTCAACTGCTTGGATGTGATTGGGCCTTGCCTTTCACCGTCTTTCGTGTAGTACCATTCTTGCGGCATTGTGCTCTCCCAGAATTTGTGCAACTGACTTTGTTTTGTCGTCTTGCCGGTGTCCTCGTCCGATAAATATCAGCGCACAAAAAGAGGGAGCGCCGAACCATGACCGCTCCCACTACCCCGACCAAGGGGCGCAACAGAACAGTACAAGGCCGACGCCCCCCGTTCGGGGAGCGTTCGTCCAAGCACTGCTTCTGTTGCTCAAGAACCTTACGGCTCAGGTTGGTCGGTTAGTGGGAAGCAAAACTTGACGTTCGCACGTCATTCAAATTGTCAATATGGCCTTTCAAGGCCGTTAACTAGTTCTCCTATATTTTTTCTTTTAATAGCTTCGGCAAACAGTCGAAGCATTCGTGTATCAATATACAGTCAGGAGCCAGCGTCATCCACAGTTATTGACTGAAATTTTAGGAGGGTGTTGGTTTTTGAGACAGTCTTGTTAATTAAATGTTATTCAATGAAAAGCCCACTTCATTTGATGCCCAGTCCACCTTGGAAAGTGGGCAGAACTTGTCAAATTCCCCAGCGTTGATGGTATGCCGTATCATCACCATCTGCTCCGTAGTCGCATCTCCAACATACACCGAAATTGGTTTGTTGCCTTGCGCCACAAACAGGACACTGAAATCTCCAATCAGGAGGCGGCACAAAGCCTTCGTATATCGGTTCCTCGAAGCCACCATCCTTGATCAATTCGCTGTCGTGATTGTAGACGGTAGTGTCCCAGAATGGATGCCAGCCAGACTTCCTTAAGGAGTGGTAGTTCGGGTCCGCATAGGGGTAAATTAAATGATGAGCGATGGTATGAGCAACCCATTGCCAGAATAGAATGACCCAGAGGGTAGCGTGTGAAATCATGTACCAGAAAAACCAACTGCACCCGAAAAGTAGCAGGAAAGACCACACCACGCAGTACATCAATACCATGTTTCTCATGATAATCGAGATTGCCGACCGAGGTGCCCGCCCACTGTCTTTCCAAGACAGAACGAGGTAGGCGACCACAGATATGATCAGGAGCGTGGAGAAGCTCATCTCTTCGTGCATCGGGCCGTTGTAGGTTTCATGGCAAAAGTATGCCACCCAAAGTGGCGAGATGAGGAACAGTCGGGCAAGCAGCATTTTGATCTCCTTGAATGAGGATTTTTGCTGATCTTGCCGGTGTCCTTTCATGCGCAAATGAGGATGGCTGTGATGAATTCAAATAATTTTAATGGTGGTTTAGTCTTGATTGTGCTCTGGGACTTCTATGAAGCAGCAGCAAAAGGAGCCGATGAGAAAGAGAAGAAGATGTTGCGAAAAAGGAAAGAAGCCAAACCTGACAGCAGAGCAGGTAAAAGCGATGCAGGAACGTGTTAAAGCAAAAATAGTGTGAACATTGGCCCAAGATTCTCACACTACACATCTAGCTTGCATCTTTGGAAAACATCTATTTGTAACCAGCAGAAAAACACTCAACCCCAACCGTACACTACTTCTCGATATTTTGTATAATATTGAGACTGTTTCAAAAGCCAAAAGGAGATTGATCCCCATGCGTAAAGAAAAAATCAATGGTGGTTATGTTCCGCCGAAGCCTGCAAAGCCCCTTACGAATGAAAAGACTGAACCACCGAAACCAAAACCACCAAAAGATAAAGACTAATAAACCAATCAGAAGCAAAAGTATTTTGAAAGCATTGAATCATGAACGACAGAGATAAAGAGAGAAAACATGGCGTGATACCGCCCAGACCAGCGAAACCACCTGCAAGACCGCAAGCGCCACCCCCAAAATCTGAACCTAAAAACAAACTCATTTCAGATAGAAAACCTAATCGCAATGACTGAAGAAGATCAGAAGAAATATGATTTGTATTTGAGCGAAAGGGAAAAGACTATTGAAATGGAGCATAGAGAGTCGGAACAATACGACAAGCTTCTAGTCGCTCTCTCAAGTGGTGCTTTCTCGCTCTCAATCCTTTTTGTCAATAGCATCGATAATATTGAAAAATGCTCAAAGTTCTATCTTGCAGTATCTTGGTTTTTTTCCTTCTTGTGTCTTTTCTCAACCCTTACATCTTTCTTGTTGAGTCAATCCTGCACTCGATTTTATCGTGAAGAAGTCTTGGAACCGGATTTAGTTTGGGATGAGGTTAAATTGAAAATATATGATTCTAAAATGGATCATGTAAAATACTGCAACCTTGCATCATTCGGTTTTCTCATACTTGGTTCAATCTTTTTAGGCATTTTCGTTTATCTAAATTTGTAAGGAATTGATTTATGAATAAAGAATTCAATTTAAGGAATTGTGACGACGACGAGGAAAATGCAAAATTAGGCAGAGTACCAGCAAGTCCACCAAAAGCTATGAAAACTGAAGCAAAAGTCAGTAAGCCAGATAAACCCAAACAGGATAAAAAGTAATGAGCGATAATTCAGACGATTCAATCAAAAGAGGATATGTGTCTCCCAAACCACCGAAAGATCACGGTAAGGGACAGACTAAACCATCACAATCAAACAAGCAGGTAAAGAAATAAGAGTGAATTAGAATGACTAGTAATGAAGAGAAGGGAACTCGGATAACAGAGGGGGTAGTTCCATTCAACCGCCCCAAGACTCCAAGGAAGGCAGAAATAACTCAAGAGAAACCGCCAAAGCCAGTTCGAAACAAGAAAAAGAAATGATCAGTTCGACTCAATACGCAAATGGGAAAAAAAGTCTGATCAATAGCCACACTCAAAAATACCCCCATAGCACAAGTATTGACTACTGTGAAAATCATCTACGAATTAACAACAGGGACTCCCATGCCTCCTGTTCAATGATTTATCTGTTCTCAATACACTCTTACTATTACTGCATCCAAATTTGAGACCAAAAATGAAATATAAGAGATTTATGGATGTGGTTTGAATGTATCACCAAAATATTTTTCACCAGCAGATTGCAGTTGCTCTATTGAAAGCTCATCAGCGCTTGTAAGGTAGATAATACCACTGACCTCTACCTTATATCCTGCACCAATGGTTGGTTTTAAATCACTTGGGATTATTTCAGTAATTTTAATATGATCAATATTAGCTAAATTATTCTGTAAATCAGATTTGGCCTTCTCAATTATATCATCAATCTCATTCTGATCAGGAGATTCGATTGTAACCTTAAACTTAACTGAAGGTTGCTGTTCTACTTCTTCTTGTTTTACAGTTTGCTGCGGTTGTTGTACTGCGGACAAGTCACAGCCACAATCAGAACAGAGCTTTCTTCCTGCACCTCTTGAATAGGTAGCAGACTGTCCAGATTGAAAAGTTGGTTTTCTATAATCATATTTAACATTCATACTTCCACATTCTGGACAAACCATTTTCATTTTCTCCTACTTCTTACTTAAAAAATCGCTGTTTCCCACAAAAGGGTTTATTGACATCACATCAATAAATGATGCATTCCGGCAGCAGCGACCGTAATGGCCCGCTTGGCGTATTCCTGTCCTTTCACATCACTGTAATCGATATCGTAGTGGCCATGTTCTTCCAGGGCATTCTCCCAGCAGAATTCTACCGGTTCAACTGGTAAAGAGCCTGTGAAAAAACCAACGGCTTCCGCCAGGGTCCCGACGGCAAAGACATCCAGTCCATCTACAACAGCTGCTTCTTCTGCATTTTGAACGGGAACCAGTAAACCCTGTTTACCCTGCTCCCGCGCTGCCAGCGCCATTGAGAGAGCACCGCGCACCGGGCGAATCGTGCCATCCAGTGCCAGTTCGCCAACTGCCGCATAATCCTGAAAGCGATCTGAAGCCAGTTGCCCGCTGGCAGTCAACAGACCCAGCGCGATGGGGAGATCGAACGAAGCAGCGTCCTTGGGGAGATCCGCGGGAGACAGATTAATGACAATGCGATCGATGGGACGGTTATAGCCACTGTTGACCAGCGCCCGCTCAATACGATGCGTACTCTCTTTGACAGCTGCTTCGGCCAGCCCCACCAGAATCGTTTTAGGCATCGCCCCGGGAGAGATATCGACTTCCACTTCCACAGGCTTGGCATCAATGCCAAACAGCGAATAGGTAAATAGCTTGGCCAGCATGTTGATTTTCTTCAGTTAAACCGAAATCGTTTTGTCCAGTATCCAGCTGATCTGATCCATGCTACCCCGAATCAGAACAACAGTCCACATAACAGAGGGCTTACAAATCGATTTTAAGTCCAAAAACCCGGACAAAAGTCGACGAAATCCTCTCAGGCGTGGTGTTTTTTTGATTGAATGGCTTTTTTTCAAGACAGGCTTTGACTAGAATACCCGACCCGATACCGATAATTACAGAAGACCTCATCAGTCAACGTGTGGTCTCGATCAGCAATATCTGAAGACCATCAAAGGATAAAGTCATGGCTAAAACACAGCGTAAATTGAAAAAAGCAAATCATGGTCGCCGTCCTGCCAGTGCCAAAGCACGTAAGGCAAAACGCAAGCACATCAAATTCTAATTTGATGCGGCAGCTGACCTGAGAAGATTAAAACCTCGTCCTGTGATGATCAGGCGAGGTTTTTTGCTGCGCGGATCCTTTTCGCTTAATTCAATCCCAGGCCGGCGAAATCCGCATCATGAATCCGGGCTGTCTTAATCGCATCTTTCAGTTTGCCGACCACAAAGTGCTTATGATTTGCAACTGCCTGCTCTGTGATCTGCAGTTGTGTCGCCACCTCTTTATTTGCTTTTCCTGAGACAAACAGCTGTTCGATGCACTGCAGCCGTTCGAACTCGCCATTCTTAATCCAGGATTCAATCAGCGTCTGCAGGCTTATGCAGATGATCTGCTCTTCTTTGAATCTGCGTTCTTTGCTGCGTGCCAGACTCGAGGCCACCCGCGCATGCCCCGCCGGTTCCCGATGATTATCCCGCGCACCGCTTTCGTCCGGAAATAAAGGAATGGTGGGACGTCGCCCCTGCTTGCGCAATAAATCTGTCAGTTTATGGGAAGCGATGGCAAACAGAAATGATTCTAACGGCGTTCCTGGATCGTAATTGGGCAGGCTGATCAGAAATCCCAGGAATGTTTCCTGAACCACATCTTCGCTGCTCGTGAGATTCCGTAAGCGGCTGTTGACAAATGCGAGCAGCCGACCTTCATATCTGGCGATCAGTTCAGACCAGGCTTCCGAGTCACCGGCTTTGATTTGTGAGACCAGCAGCTGGTCAGCTTCGTCGATCGGCATAAGTCCATCACAGACTGATTAGAAGAGAAATTAGTGAGACGAATGGATTGTAGCCTGACTCGAGTCGGTTCTCAAATAAACGGCTGCTCCTATGCAGATCAATGTCATCAGTCCGAAGAGACCGCCCACCCACAGACTACGTTCATTTCCAATGTTCTGCTTCCAACGGGTGACTAACTGATGTCTCACTACAGGTGAGTCATCAAGCTCAACATAGGCTCGAAACATATTCTGCTTGAATGAGTCTCCTGATTTCAACACGTCACCAAAATCATGTTCGACCGTCTGGTAGTAAGATCGGCGGTAAGCCGTCTGGCGAACCAGTTCCGGAGTCAGTTTCAGCTTACTGCGATTCAGCTGAGGCTCACGCATCGTCAAATTTGCCTGCATCTGGTGCATCCCATTTGCCAGCGCGTCCTGAAGGGCTTCGTCACGCGTCGCAAACAGGCCGGACTGAAAGACCGGGCGGCTGTTGTTAAACAGATTTTGTTTCTGCATCACTGCCGTTTTCATTCCCTCAATCACCCAGCCCGGTAATTCCGCATCCTTCGGTACAGAAGCAGAGTTCTTTAATCCGAGATCATCTGCTTTTTGAGGAACGCCGGGTTTGGAGGCCACCAATGGCTGATTCTCTATACTTCGTTCCTGCAACACATCATCTGAAATTTCCGTTTCTACGCGATTTGATTCCGGAACGGCCCGCAGGGGATCACCAATATGCTGCCGCAAAGCCTCGGCCTCTGCTTCAATCGTTGATTCCTGGATAACGCGAGTTGCTGATCTGGATTCTACACTCACATAAAAGAAGCCGGCAAATACCAGAAATATGAACCCCATTACCGCCAGTCCCCCCAGGGTTACCAGCAGCGCTCCATTCTTCTGAGAGAGATAACGAACAACAACGGCTGCGATCAGAATGATCACCGGGACCACAAGCACCAAAACCAACAGTTCAAGTATACTGACCATCATTGTGCGCCCCCTTTCATTTCAATAAAACGTTGTTCGGCTGGTATCCAGCTGGCAGAAAGCTGCACGACACTCGAAATAATGGCTGCCCAGCACATTGCCGGGATCATCGGAAACGCCCAGATGGCTGTAATAATGTAAGCGGTGAAGACTGTGATCAGCACAGACAAAACCCGGAATTTTCGGGGGCGGAATGAATCGGCGTGCCACCACCAGCGACGGAAACAAAACAGAACTCCGAAAAAGATCACATAGCTGAACAGGCTGGGTTGCCCATTCACCAGAACCAGTGAATTCGGGCCGACAGCATCGAACAGTGGTCTCAACCCCAGATAATCCTCTTTTGCAGAACCAATTGTAGTCATCAGGACTTCTGTCTGCAGCAGGTAGATCACTGCGCCGACAACAGCTCCGGTTGTCAGCCAGATGATGCGGCGGGTGCTCTGATCGTAAGGCTTGCCTTCGGTCAGTTTCGCGACTGCTAACACACTCCAGGCAGCGATGAGCGTTCCGCACGTTAACAGACAGAAGGGGGCGTAGTTGTATCCCCGCATGACCCCCCGGGACATGTCACCCATCGCTCCCTGAAATAAAGAACCATCGGTAAAACAGACCAGCCCCACGACGATCACCAGCGTGCAGATTGCTGCCTTGATCATCGAGACCGAGAGGTTGTACAGCCGCGTCCGGTTTGAAATTATGCGGGGAGTCCGCGGGGTTAAGGCGCGGGGATAATAAGGTTTCTGACGGTTCCTGTTATGTGCCTGCCGGCGTTGGGCTTCGGCTTTCTTTCGTTCTGCTTCTCGTATAATCTGGGTCTTCTCAAGATTGGATTCCCGATATTGATCTGCAGTCTGACTTTTTTGAATTTTGTGCTTTTTGTCCCATAAATTACTGATCGGTGGCGGCCCTTTTACGATCGCCGAAAATCCTCTTGAAACGGCTGCCGCTCCAGCTTTGGTGAACAGGGAAACGGCAACCCAGAAGAGTGCCAACGCTATCACAACCGTAAATACCGGCATACCGGCACGGGTACTTGAGGCAGCGAATAACAGGCCGCTGATCAGAAAGAGAAACAAAAACAGCATCGGGGTCAGTAGAGTATTCACTTCCCGTTTGACATAAGACGTGTCTTCGTGGTGTGAACCCACGCTCGTATCATAAGCGCCTGCAGGCGTAGCCAGATGTGACTCAAATGAATCTTCAGGAATTTCCGTTGAAGAATTTCGCTGGAAGATTGCGCGTTCGAACTCCTGTTTGAATATTTTGATATCCCCCACTCGTTTGTCAGGATCTTTTTCCAGAGCGCGTCCCATGACCGCCCGCAGATGTACCGGTAAGCGGCTGAGGTCCGGTTTTTCTGACAGGTGTTTCATCAGTATTTCTGCAGTCGACTCTCCATCAAAGGGGACGACGCCTGTAATCATTTCATAAACCATCACACCAACGGCGTACACGTCCACTTCTTTACCGTAGCGGCCGCGTGCGACTTCGGGAGCCATGTAATAGACGGTC
>TARA_R100001132_G_scaffold4934_3_pt1 | contig 12400 bp, 8 predicted proteins | sample TARA_R100001132 | Tara Oceans TARA_R100001132 (sample SAMEA2621247) | marine metagenome | biome: marine biome (ENVO:00000447); feature: mesopelagic zone (ENVO:00000213); material: "saline water (ENVO:00002010), including plankton (ENVO:xxxxxxxx)" | depth 800 m | reverse complement strand
GAGCCACAGAATAGCACCTGCCCCCACCAGTACCGCTATGCTGGCCAGGGCATCGACAATGTTATGAAAAAAGGCGGCCCGTATATTCAATGAGCCCTTGCTCCTGGGCCACAACAACAGTGCCGAACCCACGTCGACCACCAGTGCCAGAATCGCGGAATACGCCATAACGGACCCGATGACATGTTCCGGCTCAAAAAAACGGGTGATACCCTCGTAAACCAGGTACAGACCTACAATCGCCAGCAGCGTCAGGTTAATCAGCGCACCAATCATCTCGGCCCGCCGATAACCGAATGTAAAACGCTTGTTGGCTTGCTTCCGAGAAATTCGGCGGGCAATATAAGCGATCAGCAGCGCATTCGCATCATTAAAATTGTGAGCTGCATCCGAAAGCAACGCCACGCTGCCTGAATAAATTCCTGCCACCACCTGTCCGACCGTCAACAGCTGATTCAGGAGAATGGCACAGATCAGCCGTGCTGTACTCACGCCCTGCAGAGAGTCATTATGTGTCAGGCCGTGTGAATGACCGGCGTGACTATCGCCTGTGTGTTCGTATCCTGTTGCTTGTGCCATGTATCCTTCAGATCGTTTCCGTTCAACTATTGCTTCCTTCAGGAACAGCCTTACGTCCGACTGTTCCGTAGAATCTCTTTGCACTATAAACCGAGATTTCCGATATGGATCAACGTGAAACCAATTCAAGCATGGATTTTGTTTGATTGTAACCACTGCGGTCCCCTGTGTCTAAAACGAAGTGATTTTTCGCCACCTTTGTTGAGATTCGGGAACCGCCGCCGAGCGAATCATTTTTCAGTGGTCAACACGGTCTCTGCGCAGCCTTTTCTCTGTGAGGAACTCCGTTTTCCGCTATTTTGATACAATTCCACTTCACATCATGCGTGACCGGCAGCGGACAATCTCTGGGGCACAGCCACTTCGGCCAGTTGAAAGAACACGTACTTGGCATACCGGGTCAGCTTGGCACCAATCTTGATCTGCTTCTTACGCAGCGTCGTCAGCGACCAGTTCTGGATAGGATTGAGCAACGCCAGTCGCCGCAGGAAGTTGCCGAGGTCACCCGGGAGCCTGTCCGGAACCCAGGCCGACTGATGAAGAGACCTTCGCGCGTGTCTTTGGTCGAACTGACTGGGCCGTGATGTTTATCCTGGCCCGAGAGGGACGATACTTCGCGCGTCTGAGGATAAATACCAATCCCGCGTTTGAATGTGAGATTCCTGTCAGGCGAGATTATTCCGAGCCCTTTCCGGGCTGTAATCCCGTAAAGTGGGCAGAGGAATATTTAACGAACGTGCATCCCGAACAACTCAAACCTGGTAAGTCGGGACTGATTTTGAGCAGTTTTGACTGGGACGCCGACTGGTTTTTCGATGATACTGATTCGGAAGAAGACTTAAAATGACAAATTAAACAGTACACCGTTTCCAGAGACAGAGCAGTCTGGTTCCTGCTGCTAATGTTTCGCAGATATCTGCAACGGTCATCGGTGGGGGAGCCATCGGCCGTCAGGTAACTGCTCCTCAGAAATTTGTGGTCAAGCGTGACTACAGTGATGATCGTTACCGGTTCATGCTGCAGATCACGACGCTGCAAACACGGAATGCTGAGCTCAATGGGATCGTAGGCGAGGATTATAAAGAAGGGAGGGTCCATAGCTGTAAACAACGGTCAGAAAAACGTTCGTTTTCGTTTGCTGTACGGCACACAACAAATTTCACGAACAAAATATGATGTATCTCTCGGGGCTCTGATTTGATTCGATTTCACTGCAGATCAGACATGGACTCCTGCGTCTGAATTAATGTGTTAATGAAAACGGTGCTTTGATTTGCTGTACCGAATTCAACAAGTTTTGCGAACAGAATTGGTGAACCGGCGATGTCTCCATGGGCATATGGACCGCGTATAATAGTTTGCAAGAAGTTATGTTTAAATGTGATGCGATCCAGGTTAGAGTTTACGATCAGGCATTCCTGGAACCCATTCCCGGGAAATATTAAGACATCCGTCGTAAGTCCGGCCCGCTTTAAAACCAATCAACCACCAAAGGAGTCCAGCAAATGGTCCTGTGTCATATCAGAACATTGATTCTGTTAGCAGTCTGTGGAGTCGGTAATCTCACCAGCACTCTGGAAGCCTCTCTGAAGACGATCGTTATCGATAGTGAGTCACATGAGATTAAAGAGAAAGTCACGTATAGCAAAACGTTTTCTTCCCAAATCAACGCGACTGAGTTTGCCCTGCTCTTCGATCAGGATCTGCAAAAACAAAGTTCGGGTGGATACTGGAACGTTCACATCAATGGCAAATTGCTCGGACGACTGGAAGCACATACTCCTCAGATCGGTGCGGACAAAAAACATGATGGGTTTCACCACATCGGCTTTGCAGTGCCTGCCAATGTTCTCAAAAATGGTGAGAACAGAGTGACGATCGGTGGCCGAGGGCAGCCTGCGGTCTTACGAAATATTGAATTGGAGCCCCACCCCCTGAAACAGGCACTCCAACTGGAAGCGGTGACTGTGAAGGTGAGCACACCAGAGGGGCAGCCCGTTCCAGCCCGTATCACAGTGGTAAACCATCGCGGGCAACTTGCAAAACTTTACAATGCACGTCAGCCGACCACCGCCGTTCGACCTGGAATTCTCTATACACTGGGAACTGGAGATACATTCGAGTTGCCACCGGGAAAGTATACACTGTATGCAACACGTGGCATGGAATGGGGCGTAGCCAGACAGCCCATCGTCGTCGAGAACAACAAGACCCAGAATCAGACGCTGGTCATTTCACATGAAGTCGACACAACCGGATTTATCGCTTGTGATAGCCACATTCATACTTTACCTGGCAGTGGTCACGGAAATGCCACTTTTGAAGAACGTATGATTACAATCGCCGGTGAAGGCATTGAAGTCGCGGTAGCCACCGATCACAATCACATTTCCGATTACACGCCCTATCAAAAGGCTGCGGGGACTCAAACTCATTTTCATTCAATTTCCGGAGATGAAATCACAACCCACAATGGGCATTTTACTGCTTTCCCATTTGATCCTGCGAAGTCAGTCCCCGGCGGTGTGAAAGGTCGAAACCCTCTGTTCCTGAAAGATGATAACTGGGATGAGCTGATCGCCGACATGCGGAAGAAAGGGGCAGAAGTGATTATCTTGAATCATCCCTATTGGCCTTCCATTCCTAAGGGCCCCTTCGGACGATTTCATTTCAATCGCAGCACAGGGAAGTGGAGTGAGGGACCTACGTTTAATTTCAACGGATATGAAGTGGTACAGCCGGCAAACGAAACTCCTGATTTTTTCTACGCACTCGAAGACTGGATGTCAGTGATCAATCGCGGATTAAAGCTTACCGCCGTAGGGGCCACTGACTCCCACACGGTCAACGATCCAGTTGGCCAGGCCCGTACCTATCTCAACAGTCATACCGATAACATATCTCATATCGATCGCCAAGAGGTCTATCGCGCATTCACGGAAGGTCGGGCAACGGCATCAGCGGGCATCTTTGCAATTTTGAAGATTAATGAACATTTTGGCATGGGAGACCTCGTTCCAGCAGCATCACTCAAAAACGGCAGTAATAACAAAAACTCATTATTTACTGTCACTTTACGTGTTGCAGCCCCTTCATGGGTCCGTCCTCGCGAAGCCATGATCTATGTGAATGGAAAACAAGTCGCCTGGAAATCAATCGGATCCACGTTGAATGAGCCCACAGATCAGACGCTTGAGTTTTCACTTGAATTACCACCACATGATGCATACGTTGTAGCATTTGTCCTGGGTGATGGCATTGCATTGCCAGGTTGGACAACTTACGGCAAGGCCACTCAGGCAATCACCAACCCAATCTATCTGGATGTGGATGGTGACAAGAACTATAGCGCACCACGTGCTACTGCCAAAAGACTGATCATGAATCATGGGACACAGGGTAAGAAGCTCACACCGGCTCTGCAGGAAAAGCTGCTTGAATCCGAAACGGTAAAAGCAGACCCTGCCATCCTGCTGCATGTCAAAGACCTGTTAAAACAGGGCGCTGATCACCAACCATAACAAGAGAAGCCTTAGCCTTAAGTTTGGTTGTTACAACCCGCTCTGGAATCGGAGTCATCTCCTGTAACTCCCGCGACATTCTCTCCAATGCCAACGATACGTATCGCATCAATGGTGCCGATGCCGACGACCTGTTCAGCAGCATGCATGTGGGAGGCTGCCATTTCGTGTTTGCAGACGGACGCGTCAAAGTTCTCTCTGAGAACATAAATGGTGATACCTATACGGGGCTGGGCACTTATAATGCTGGTGAAGTACTGGGTGAGTATTAAGCGTTGCCCGGGTGTTGTTGAAGTAACAAAGAACCCTGTCGATGGTTCATTCAAGTTTGCACTATTGAAGTGACAGGAGAGTCAAATGCGTTTTTCAGTCTGGTCTGGTTGTATCATTGCTGCTTTGAGCATCGGATCACTTCCGGACAATGACAGTCTCTCTGCAGCTGAGAGATCAAATGCTGCAGAGCCGTCACAACCATTGAAACTGCTTCTGAAGGAGATGCCGAAACCCCGCTATAACACGCCGGTCCCTTCCTTGGTCACCGGCCGTGTTGTTGTGCAATCTCCGGGAAAAACCAGTGGAGTGAGCGGCGTTTCTGTTTCTGATGGTTATTCGGTAGTAAAAACAGACTCGAGAGGCACGTATTCGCTGAAGCCTGATCCCCGGGCCGTGTTTATCAACGTGACGCGTCCTGCGGGCTATGATGTCCAGGGAAACTGGTATCAGCCGCTGGCACAGGAAGTCAATTTCGAACTCCAGTCGTCGAGTGAGGATGAAAATGAATTTGTCTTTATTCATGTGACCGATACGCATGTCTCAAGTAATCCCCGCTCGCTGCAGGGACTGATTCGATTCGTGCGAGAAGTAAACGGCCTGACGCCCCCACCACGGTTTGTGGTCAACAGCGGCGACCTGCTCAATCTGCACAAAGCCCTGCTGGGCACACCCGGGCAGGGGCACGCGGCTTTCCGCAACTATGTGGGGATCATGAATCATCTGTCGATACCTCATTACAATGTCGCCGGTGATCACACGGACTCCTGCTATCGACTGGATGAGTTTCCCCGCGGGGATCCCCGTTGCGCGAAGCCCCTGTACTGGGAATACCTGGGTCCGAATTTCTTTTCGTTCGAATATGGGAAGATTCACTTCGTTTCTGTCGACTATGGCTATCATCTGGGACAGAGAAAGCTGAAAGTGAACGGACGCCTGCTCGATTATCCCACGCTTCAGGTTCAACCCATGCATATCAAATGGTTGCAGCAGGATCTGCAGCAGCGTTCGCCCGGCACGTTTGGAGTGACGACCTCCGAACACGATCTCGTGGAATACTGCCCGGGATTTCACCAGATCGCGGAGCAGCATGACGTTAGGCTGCAACTGGTGGGCGACGATCATATTGTGACTCACAAGACCAGCCCCGTTCCTTATCGGACCAGAGGTGCGCTGGCCGGATGCTGGTGGAATCCGAAAGCGAATCAGCTCTGTCCGGATCTCTCGCCACAGGGATATCTGATTTATCATGTTTCCGGCGAGCAGATGGACTGCTTTTACAAAGGTCTGGGACAGCGGATTGCCATCGTCTGGCACCGCTATGGCGCCCCCTTAACCGGGCAAGAGAAAATCCAGGCCTATCTCGTGCAGCCCCGTTCCGGTGAAAGTCTGGAATTCTCGGTCAACGGAGAAGACTGGCAACCGATGCAGGAGATCGGAAAACCGTTTTACCGCACGCTTTATTCAGCGACGGTCGATACCCGTGGGTTGCCGGAAGGGATGATGACGTTTCAGGTCCGTAGTACGGCGACCGATGAAGTTCGCAAACGTACCCTGGTTGTCATGAATGGCGGAAGTCCTTCCCCTGCAACAAGGGCGCAGAACTGACCTTTACCGTGGGCAGCAAAATCACCAACGCCAAAACACAACGGACGCCGCGGGGAACTGTCTCTGTTGTGTGGAACGGTGAGGTCGTGGGACAGATTCAACCCCAGACGCCTCAAACATACTCCTTTCCCATTCCGGGCTCAAACCTGAAAGCAGCGAACTTGCTCGAATTTCAGTTTTCAGAAGAGGATGACGGAATGAGTCTGAACAGTCCTCTGCTGACGGTTCAGGGAAACAGGGTGTATGACCCGCGAGATGCCGCGAACAGAGAAATTCGCACCGGTCACTGGGGCCAGGGCGCTGCCGACTGGGGCGGCTTTCTGGTGGGTACGTCGGCGCAGCTGGAAGAATCCCCGTTTCAACGAAAGCAGAACGAATTCTGTTTTGTTTTAACAGAGACAAAATGATCTCGCGGGCGACTTACTTTACGCTCACTTCGGACTCTGACGATTTCACGGCGTCGAACTGTTTCTGAAAGAACTCGACCAGTTCGCGGCTGATATTATGTCTCTTTGACTCGGGTGTGTAGACGAAAACGTTTTCGATCCCGAGTTCGTCCATCTTGTTGACCAGATGACGACCAAAGTTGGGATGATGGATGCCCTGCCCGGGTCGGGCGTTTTCGGATTAATGTCCCAAGGAACAGATACCACTTTTCTCTCCCGAACCTGTTCTTAGAGTTTTGTTTCACGATCACCAGATGAGAATGATTTCAAATGTTGATTGGGAACTTAACAGCATGACTGTTCGGTTAAAAGCAGAACACAAAGATAAAGAATCTAATCGTCAATTCGAAGCTTTTGAAGTCCAATATGTTACTGGACTCCCCAATTTGGTTTATCTTTGAACACTCGCAATCAAACGAAAACATAAACTGGGGGGCAGGCATCCTGAATAATGACCGGGTGATATCCAAACCAGGCGGGAATCAAGTACGACCTGCTGACCGGTAAGCAGCTGTCTGCCTCCCCCCTGTTTAAGCGGAGCGGCTGTAACTACACCGTGGGCAATCAGAACCTGCTCTTTCTGCGAAACAACTGTGCCACGTATGTGGACATGGATCAAAAGAAAGGGTTCAGTCTGCGGAACCTGCGATCGGGGTGCAGCAACAGTCTGGTCGCCGCCGACGGTCTGTTGAGCGTGCCCTGTTTCTCGACCGGCTGCATTTGCAATTACCCGCTGCAGACCTCGTTCGCGATGGTGCATCAACCGTCAGTCAGCCAGTGGACGACTGACGATCCGATTGACGTCAAAGCCCTGCGGGATGAGCAGACTTCACTGACGCCACCGATTCCCCTGGAACCGGCAAAATGAAATCGCGCAGATTCGATCAAACAGAAGGTTCAACTTCTCTGCCTACTTTATTTCTGAAATAAACTGAAGCAGAAAGGAAATCAATCCCCCTAAACAGCTTCAGTGTTTTCGTTTTGTGCCACTATTGGTGCATAAAAAAAGCCGGAGAATAATCCCCGGCATCAAGCAGTTAGCCTACTTGTAACTCCGTAACAGGCGGAGACGTTTGAAGTTCAGTTTACACACTAGAGTATTTGATATCTCTAAGCAACTTCACCCATCGCTCTTGTGCTTGTGTTACTGTCGTTTCTAGAAGAGTCGGATCGAGTTCCTGAAACCCTTGTAGAGCAGCAATACCACAAACCTTAGCGACGATGTCACCGTCGTTCTCTAGGGCCGGCCCCATTGCGTTTAACCAGCCGACAATAACCTCGCGGCATCTTGTAGCTGGATCTACGGTTTTATGGGCGTGAGCGAGTTGTTCTGTTAAATTCTCCCAAGAACGAGGAGCTATAAGATAGATGAGTTGATTGTTTGACCTACGAAGTTTAAAACCTAGCAAGGAGCTTGTGGTTTTCCGTAGATCAACAATACCATCTTCACCTTTTAGCTTGAGACTCGCACTGTTGAGAATTTGTTGAACTTTTATCAGGACTCGCTGGCCTTCGGACACGCTCTCGCAAAGGTAAGTCAGATTATCAACATACCTGTACCAGAGCGGAAACGCGACTTCCGCATTTAGCGGCACGTCGTGTATATAATGTAACAATACATTGAGAGATTGGGGAGAGTAATTACTCCCCTGATCGATCCCTTTTTTTCTTTTCTGTGTCACCCCCTTCGCAATAGTCGAGATCAAATTCACTACAGAGTCATTAATCTTGATGCCATGCTTCTCTTTTAGCTCCAGTTGAGCCTGTTGGTGCGTTTTGATGATGTCTTTCACTTTAACATTATCAAAGGCCTTCCTTATATCTTCAATTATTAATACCCATCTGCCTTTTTCTTCTACCGTTTTCTTAAGCTGTGCCAGCATTTTCCATGGGCTTCGATTTGTGCGATTTCCATATGATCCTTCTAAAAACAACTTATCCAGCTGAGGAGCCAGCGTTTTGTGTAACGCCATGGACACTGATCGATCAAAGATTGAATTAATCTTCAAAGTCCTTTTTTCGTCCGTCCCAGGTTTTGGGATCGACACCTTTCTGGGAAATTGAGGTCGATAATGCCCTCTTAAAAGTGACTCTGACAGCTTGCGGAATACCTTGGCACAGTCGGAGGTTGAGATGTCAAAGTATGAGATCTCATCTTTTCCAGGCCCTAGCCCTCCATATCGGCGGAGTTCCTGAAAACAATACAGAAGATACTCGTGATCGGCGATCTGCTTAAGTGTGATTACATTCGGGGATTTCCCACTCTTTTGGTCACGTTTCTCTTTGCGATACAAATAATAATCATAAGCAGTGTCTATCTTTGGTGACTGTTGCCGTGAATAGGGGAGCAACATAACAGTTGTTCTATTCGGCTTCGTGGTAGCAAACAGAAATTCTCTCCTTTCACTTGAATTCTTAGACTCGCCGTTCACAACCCAACCTTGATCCAGGTATTCTTCTTTCCGGTACTGAGACTGCTTCCGAAAATATGGGTGGTGTCGGTCCGTCAGGTCGATGATCGTAAAGCTCGATGGCACGCGATCTCCGACTGTTAAACGTTTTCGTGAAAATGGCGGCAATCCTATACCGGCATCAGCCCGAATCAATACCCCATCGCAATTAATCTGTTGCAAGGCTGAACTGGTAATAATTATATCGCTATATACAGCTGATTCTGGCTTCTTCCCTTCTGTTAAAGCATATTGAACCTGGGAACCATGTGCATTAATGTCCGCAACCGATCCTGCAACGATAGGCCACCCTTTTAAGAACTTTAACAATCTGGCTGCGTGCTCAAGATTTTCCACTAAGACCACTACTCTTTCAGAAACTTTTGGCAATAGCGGCTTAGAAACTGACGGATATTTCGCACCAATTGCTCTGAAATCATCATATGCTATCGCTTTTGCAAGTCCAGAAATTAAACGGTTCCTTTTGTCATTTCGCCATACAGCTTCTCGTTTCAATTTACACAGGGGTATTCCATCTTTTGCTGTGTAACCCCCTTTGTATTCCATAAAGTAGACTTCCGGAACCAGTTGTAAAAAATCATGCTTGGGAATATACAACCATTCTTGGCCAAAAAACATATCCATGAAGTCTACTTGCTGCTTAGATAACGCCAGGACGTCATCATGCAATGCATATAAGCGTCCTGTAATTTGAAGTGGCCAATCTTTTCTGTTTACCGTTTCTGTGGGATTCAAGCAGATACATATAGATCGCGATTCAGTACAGATCTCATTTTGTTTGAGCGCGTTATCGGTAGCTATTACGATTCGTTTTCCAATAGCTGGCTTTTTATGTGTAGTCGCCACCGAAACCTGATAGAGCCCTCTTCTTTTAAGCTTATTAAAAAGCGTTTTGGCATCTCGTTGTCTGGTGACTATCACGACTATGGATTCTTCAGGCCATACCAACGCGATCTGAGCTATTAACGATTCGACTTCCACCTCGTTTTTTCGGTATGCAATCACTCCGCGTTCATTCTGCTGAACGAATCGGAGCATTCGACGATCGCTAGCTCTGTTGCTGGATAATTTTTCCCAGTTAGGTTCAGGAAGTGAATCTGGTCGCTGACCAGTAAGTTCTATCTGATATCCTCTCTCTTCTAAGAATTGCTTTATTGGCTTTTCCAAACCGGCGAATGATTGCATAAATTCTTTGTTGAACCGATCTCTCATTTCCCAAACTAAAACGAATGGTTCTTCTTCCACAAGAAACCCCTTAGACTTCGTTGCCTTAGCTAGATGCTGGACCGTCTGAAAACGTTCATATAGTTCGGGGACAGGGGGTATTATTTCGATGTACTGCCCCCTGCGATAAATGACTACATGCTGGTTTTCCGGAATCTGAGAAGATCCGTTTTCCATGAATTCACTCCGGTTTTTTCGATGCCTAGAGGATAATACTGTTAATTGAATAGCGAGATTGGATTCATAAGAGGGACAGAATTCAGAAAAAAATTAGCGTTTTTATAACAAGTATTAAAGAAGCTTTGAGTTAATTTACAAAAGGGATACTTAACCTCATGTTTCGTAGATGCATAAAATCAGCCTAGAAAGTACTTTTTAAATGTCAACTAAAACCGAAAGTCGTAAAGACACTGCAGCCGTTATTGAGCCGGATGATGAGCTGCGTCGTCTGGCACAGGAGGGCTATCGAGATTCACGAGACCTGCAACTGTTTGCCAGTTTTTCAGTTCATGCATCCAAGCCTTTCGGACGATCTTAAACGGTAGCCCGAAAACGACCATAAGCCCTACACCCCGCCGCACCCAGCGAAAGCGGCTCACGCATTTTTGATTTGGTTCGGATGGTATCATTCCATTTTCCGGTTCTAAAAATTGGTTCCCTCAAAACAGCCACTACTGTCCCTTCCTGATTACAAGCGGTTTGAACTTTGCATGATTCAAAGTCGGTAAGAGTCGGTCCATTTCAGTTTACCACAGAAGACGTTGACCAGGCTGCCAATCTGCTTGGCAATTTCACTTGCCCCATAAACCAGAGATATGAGCACAGAGCAGCACTGACGGTGAAGAAATTGAACCTCTGGTCAAACTCTGCAAAGAGGTCAAGGTGTTCCAGCTCCAGGAATGGATCGAAGAAAACTAGCCAGTCGATCCCCCAGTCCCTGAAAATGGACACAGCCGAAAGCATACCCCGCTATTCAAAAAATACCAGGATCGTTTCCCCAGCTTTCAGGAACAGGCCAATGTGGCGTTACGCCATCACTGCCAGGAGGGAAATCTGAAGTGGGCCTTACTCATGCTATGGGCAGGCGCTGATCCGGAATGGATGTCTCAATTTGTGTAGCAAAGAGTCGCCCGGAAAGTCACTCGCGCGTAGGCTGGCCACAGACTTGGTTATAAAAAGTTGAGCGAGATATCCTGAGAAAGTCATGCGAGCCGTCCGTACATGGATTCGCATGTTCATTCTGTTGTTGCAGGTTCCAACTATAACCCCATCCAGTCCACTGGAGGCCCCTGTACCAAAAATGCGACCCTACCATCGTTTTTGCCTCAGAAAGGCTCTCAGGATGCCATAGAATCCTTAGAATCGAGTCCCTATTGTAGTCGTGGTCCAATGAAAGAACCTCATGTCAATTTTAACGGAAGAAATACTGTATAAAAGAACAGTATTTCAATTAGGATTGACTGAAGTCCAATTGGTTCCCGTTATTAAATCCAACACCTGAGCCCCCTATGTGTATTGGTAAAAATTGCCCCTATTAGGCTGGTAAGCTCCGGACTTAATCGATCCTTCTGGTCGCCATAGTTCTCGCTGACCGTCAATACCTTCCGACTCATGCTGCATTTGATCCCGTGTTCTCTTAACAGCCGTTGATACGCATCACTGGCATACTGACTCCCGCGATCAGAATGAATCAGTAATCCCTCCCCAGGATTCTGCCGGCCGATGGCCATTTTCAAGGCATCGCCTACCAGATCAGCTGTCACGGTCTTTGACATCGATCAGCCAACAACCTTTCGGGTAGCTTCAGCGAGTGAATAGCCCTCTTGCGTAAACCAGACGCACCGCATCCAGCTTGAATTCCTGTGAATAAACACGTCGTGATACCTTAGGATTTGACGACGATGTTTTAGCATTTCTAGACATGCTGAGCTCCTCTCAGAGAGTATACACTCTCAGGCAGGCGCCCACTATTCCTGGGGAAGTCCAGTACTTGTTCTCGTAGATCAGGATTGTCACCAGAATACGGAAAGACTTGTACGGAGTTTTCTAAGATCTACTCTCAATTGTCCCCCATTCGGGGGACATGACGGCCGTTACAAACTGACAACATCTGGTTCGTACATTGACAGTGCTGTATAATGATGCTTGGTTAAATTTCAAATTAGAAAGTACTTTTTGAATCCGACATCAGATTTAGAATGGAGTCTTAAGATGATCATGACAAACGCCTTGGTTAAGGCAGATCCGTTTGCTCTCCCCAGCTGGAGGTGGGATGTAGCAG
>TARA_R100001132_G_scaffold27202_3_pt1 | contig 12426 bp, 6 predicted proteins | sample TARA_R100001132 | Tara Oceans TARA_R100001132 (sample SAMEA2621247) | marine metagenome | biome: marine biome (ENVO:00000447); feature: mesopelagic zone (ENVO:00000213); material: "saline water (ENVO:00002010), including plankton (ENVO:xxxxxxxx)" | depth 800 m | reverse complement strand
TCCGCCGGTTTGAAGGGACGCATGGAAACCACGAGCGGGCCGCTGAACATTCCCGCGGATTCACAGGGAATTGTCGTGCGATACATGGGAACGTTGACACCCTGGTCAATATGTCGCACGGAAAGTCCTGCGGCGATCAATGCTTCCTCAAACGTGAAGGAACAGCCAATCAGGAAGGCGACGAAGTCATTCTGCCAGAGCGAAGTGATGTCTGTGGGTTCGTCTACAAGCTCACCACGCCGCCAGACACGGTAGCGGGGGAGATCGGTGCGCAGGTCGGCACTTTTTGCCAGAATCTGCGGACAGGGATCACCGGGTACGGTGACTTCCAGCAGGGGACAGGGTTTGGGGTTCTTTTCACAGAACTCCTGAAACTGAAGGGCCTCTGTCTGTGGAAGGATCACGAGATTCGCCTGGGCAAACCCGGGGGCGAGCCCCGATGTCTGCCCGGTGAATTCTCCGTTGCGACACGCCTGTCGCACGAGTGCGCCTGTCTTCAATGAAGATCGATCCACGCTCATCAGTAACTACTTTGCAGTGGCAATGACTTCGGAACTGGTGATTTTGACATCTTCCAGCGGGCGGTCACTGTGATTCGTTTCCATATCACCGATGGACAGCACGACGGCTTCACTTTCGGCGTCGCTGGTTTTGCCGAAGACGGTGTACTGGTTATCCAGGTGCGGAACCCGGCCCAGGCAAATGAAAAACTGCGAGCCAGCGGAATTCGGATCACTGGTACGGGCCATGGAAAGGATACCGGTTTCGTGGGGCAGATTATTGAACTCGGCATCAATGGTATAACCAGGGCCACCAGTTCCCGTACCCTGCGGGCAGCCGATCTGGACGACGAAATCGGGAATCACACGGTGAAAAATGATACCATCATAAAAGCCGATTTTGGTCAGACCGATGATATTTTTGCAGTGTCCCGGGGCCACATCGGGATACAGGTCAGTTTTGATAGTACCTTTTGTAGTTTCGAACACGACCTGATAGTTGAATTTTTCAAAATCAACATCAGCCAATGCGGCATCTACTTCAGCACGACGGTTTTCGGACACGGTAATTTTCCTTCTCTTTAAATCTGTGTTTTCGATACGATATTCTGATGTAGTGGCCCTGATGTCACCTTACCGCCTGACACACAAAATCACAAAGCAGATGGAAATAATTATGACCAGAACCTGTATTTCCAGGTCGGCGACATTCTGAATGCAGCCTGCATTGGTGAACAGATCGTTGGTGTGATTCCAGTTAATCAGCTCTGCCAAAGCCACCGCCGCCCGGGGTTTTGATCGTCAATTTGTCGCCGGCTTCAATGGAGAGGGAGAATTTCCCTCCCAGTGATTCTGTCGTGGATCCGTCCGCTTTTTCCAGTAGATTTTCTCCTATCTGTCCGGGAGAACCGCCGGCCAGTCCGAAGGGGGCGTAATCTCCCCGGCGTTCGGAGATCAGGGAAATCTTGAGTGGTTTGAGGAATTCAATCTGGCGGATAATGCCCGCGCCACCAGGGTATATCCCGGCGCCCCCGGATCCGTGGCGGATGGAAAATTCGTGCAGTCTGACTGGGTAGCGGCGTTCAATAATCTCGGCGTCCGTCAGGCGGGTATTTGTCATGTGAGTATGCACGGCGTCCGCGCCAGGCTGCGCGGCAGTTGCGCCACTTCCGCCACAGATGGTTTCGTAGTAACCGAAGGTCTCATCTCCGAACGTGAGGTTGTTCATGGTGCCCTGGCTGGCAGCTGCTTTGTTGAGCGCGCCCAGTAACGTATCGACCGTACGCTGCGAGGTTTCCACGTTGCCGCCGACCATCGCCGCACATTCTGCGGGCGTCTCCCGTTCGGGGGGATTCAGAAAACATTCGGGCAGAATGATTTCAATGGGAGTCAGCACGCCGCTGTTCAGGGGGATGTCTTCCTGAATCAGGCAGCGGAAGACATACAGTACGGCGGCATTCACAATGGCCCGATTGGCATTCAGATTGGTTTCCAGAACGGGTCCTGTGCCAGTAAAGTCGACAATAGCGCTGGCACCCTTGATCGTGATTTTTACAGAGAGTGGCGCTGCGTTATCCAGGTGATCGGTGAAGGAATAAACGCCATCTTCTATCTCAGACAGGACAAGTTGCATTTTTTCCGTGGCTGCCTGCTGGATATGTTTCATGTAAGCCAGCACCACTGTCAACGAGTAACGTTTTACCAGGTCGTTCAGCAGGCTCACGCCACAATTGTTGGCAGCCACCTGGGCCGAGACATCCGCCAGGTTATCCTCGACCGAACGAGAGGGAAACTCGCCTGAGCTGAGCAGTTCACGCAGTGCATCTTCACGCGACGTGCCCTGATCGACCAGCTTGAAGTTGCGAATCAGTACGCCTTCGTCTGCCAGCGTTTTGGAAAAGGGGGGCATGCTGCCAGGCACGATTCCGCCGATCTCCGCGTGATGGGCGCGACTGGCAGTGAAGAAGATCAGTTCGTCTGATTCCGGGTGATGCACGGGAGTGATTACGGTGACATCGGGCAGATGCGAGCCCCCCCGATAAGGGTCGTTCGTCACGTAGACATCGCCGGGCGCCAGCTCCGGATTGTCGGCGATAATGCGCTTGACGGTTTCACTCATCGCGCCCAGATGCACGGGGATGTGAGGCGCATTGACGACCAGGTCACCCGTGGATGAAAAGACGGCACAGCTGAAATCGAGTCGTTCCTTGACATTGGTGGAGATCGATGTTCGCTGCAGTGTGATGCCCATCTGTTCGGCGATGGAGGCAAACAGATTGTTGAATATTTCCAGCATCACCGGGTCGGCAGTGGTGCCAATCCTGGTCTGTGTTGCAGAACTTTCAGAGGTCTCCTGAATCAGTGTTTCGCCCCGCGCGAGAATGCGGGCTGTGAAGCCGGGGTCAATGATGACGGTCGAAATCGCTTCACAGATGATTGCCGGTCCCGTAATCTGATCACCGGGATGCAGGTCGTCGCGCAGGTAGACCGCCGTGGGTTGAATCGTTCCCTGGAAACAGGCCTGTGTCGTTTCCAGTGGTGCCGGACTGCGAGGCATCAATTCGGTTTCCGGAAGGTGAGGTTCTTCCATGCGGCCCACAATTTCGGTACGCATCGCGGTGACTTCGACAGATCGGCTCTTGTGCGTGTAACCATACAATCGCTGGTGTTCCTGTTCAAATCGGGTGAGTTCGTCCTGGCCTGTCTGACAGGTGACCTGGATGGTGGCATCGGTGCCGAGATAACGCATTTCCAGCGAGTGCAGTGGAGGATCAATGCGTTCAGCCGGGATGCCTTCTGCGCGGACTTCTTCATACACGCTCTGATCAAGTTCGGCAAATCGCTGCTGTAATTCCTGTTTGAGATCTGCGTTCCAGGGCTGCAGGACCGACTGCTGTCCGAATCGACGGACGTCGGCCTGACCGATGCCGAACGCACTCAGGATACCCGAATAAGGGTGGATCAGAACTTCATGAATTCCGAGCGAACGGGCAATCGCACAGGCATGCTGAGAGCCGGCACCCCCGAAGCTGACCAGGGCATAATCGGCGGGATCGTAGCCCCGGGCGACCGAGATATTACGGATCGCGCGGACCATGTTGGCGTTTGCGATTTGCAGAAAGCCTTCCGCCAGTTCGAGAGGAGTGTAGGTTTTCCCCATGGGAGAAGCCGCGATCTCTTCGCAAAGCTGAGTCAGACGCTGCTCGACGGCGTGCCTGTCCAGAACGAAGGGGAAGCGACTGGGAATGATTTTACCCAGGTACAGGTTCAGATCAGTAACCGTGAGCGGGCCGCCACGCCCATAGCAGGCGGGACCGGGATCTGCACCGGCACTGTCAGGACCGACGTGCAGTTTGATGCCGTCAAAGCCACAGATACTGCCTCCGCCTGCGGCAACCGTTTCGATGCTCAGCATGGGGGCCACAATCCGCACGCCGGCCTTACGGGTTTCGAATTCCCGCTCGTATTCGCCGTCGAAACGGGAGACATCGGTGCTCGTACCTCCCATGTCAAAGCCGATGGACCGGGGGAAACCGGCGATTTCCGCGACACGCGAATAGCCGATTACGCCCCCCGCAGGGCCAGAGAGAATACTGTCTTTGCCGACAAAATGGTTCGCATCGACGAGACCGCCTGCCGACGTCATGAGTTTCAATTCACAGTTTTGGAGCGGCGTGCGCAGTTTGCGGATATAGTCTTTGAGAATCGGGTTCAGATAGGCGTCCATCACCGTCGTATCTCCGCGGGAGACAATTTTAATGAGCGGCGAGAGCCTGCTGGACACACTGATTTCGTCAAAGCCGGCCTCTGACGCCAGGCGGGCGACCAGTTCTTCATGTTGGGGGTTGGCGAATGAATGGAGCAGGCAGATCGCCAGTGATTCCACGCCGGTCGCTTTAAGTTGATCGAGTTGCTCCCGAATGCGAGCAGGATCGGGGGGATGGAGTACATTGCCTCCAGCGTCGATGCGTTCATCGATTTCCAGGGCGATTTCAAAGAGGGGCTCCGGTTTTTGAATGGCCAGATCGAACAGGCGGGGACGGTCCTGGTTGCCGATCAGCAGGACGTCTGCAAAGCCTTTGGTGGTGATGAAGGCTGTACGGGCTCCCTTGCGGGTGAGCAGGGCATTGGTGCCGCGCGTGGTTCCCAGTTTGACGCTGATCTCGGAAATCGGATCGGATTTTTTCAGACCCAGAATCCAGCGGATGGCCAGCACGGGAGCCTCTTCACCGGATGAGAGTTCATAGCCTGTGGAGGGTTGCACGGTGGAAGGGATCGCGGGGGAGAAGGTCAGGGTGCCGGTCTGGCTGTCAAACCGCGTCACTTGTGCGGTATGCAAGGATTTTCCCTCTTCATTCAGAAATTCAATCTGGTACTCCTGCCAGAAGTTTGCCGGGTTGCTGACCCGGGAGGGGTCGACAATCGTATCAGGGGCCGTTATTTCCTGTACATGACCTTTGGTGATACCCGAGCTGAGAGTCTTAAAGGGAATGAATTCACCCTCGGGCGAGCGGGCGATGCAGTCTGTGAAGGTACCGCCGACATCAATCCAGAATTCCCACTTTCTCGCTGAATTTTCCGATTTCATTTCATCCATTTCATCAAATATTCCGTAGGCTTTCACAATTATTTTCTAGAATTTTTTGAATTCCCTGATGTAAACTTGCGTATGAGATATCAGAACAGATTCCCGACCCCAGTGAAAGTGCTGCACCGGGTGGCGGGAGAAAAGCACTTTATAAAATACCGGAAACGAAAGAGTGACCGGTTGTGCTTGAATTATGTGCACCGCGATCTATAATTGTCATGCCTGCCCGCTGCGGATCAAAACGCGGCGAAAGCAGCCTGATCTAAACTGATGAACCAAACCGTGTTCGGCTGGAACATCCCCTTCTCACTCACTTGGAGAAATCTGTCAATGAACAACTACACTCCTGATTATTACGAGCAGGATACAACGGCTGGCGGCGGCGTCTTTGCCATTGACGCTATTGCTTCCGAGCGCGCCGCATTCATCCGCAAGACCTACATGCATCTTGCAGGTGCGATTTTTGTTTTTATGGGCTTGGAATTTATCATTCTGAATACCCCCGCATTATTGCGACCTGTTATGGGACTGTTTAGTGCCAGTCCCTGGATCATTCTGATTGCTTTCCTGGGTGCCAGCTGGATTGCCAGTTCGATGGCTTCAAGTGCCAAATCACTGGGTACTCAATATGCCGGCTTGGGACTCTATACCCTGGCCGAAGCAATCATCTTTGTGCCGATCCTCTACTTTGCGCGTGAAATGTCAGATCCGACAGTAATTCCGATCGCTGCGATCATTACGCTCTGCATTTTTGGGGGACTGACGGCGTATGTTTTGGTGACAGGCGCGAACTTTTCCTACCTGGGTGGTGGCCTGACTATCGCTCTGCTGGCTGCGATTGGCATCGCATTCGGTGCTGCATTGTTCGGGTTCTCACTGGGCCTCTGGTTTGCTGCTGCGATGGTGCTCTTAATGAGCGGTTTCATTTTGTATGAAACATCGAATGTGCTGCATCAATATGCGACCAATCAGTATGTGTCTGCTTCACTGGCTTTGTTCGCCTCTGTGGCCACACTGTTCTGGTATGTACTGCGAATCGTGATGATGTTCAGCTCTGACGACTAAACGAGCTTGAACTTCTGTATGATATAAATTTAAAAGCCCCGACAGAGTGATCTGCCGGGGCTTTTTTATGTTGAAACGCTGTTTTGCAGCTTTAATACAGGCTGGCGACATAGTCACCATAGCCGTTGAAGGGCTTGGTTTCGTAGCGTTTTTCTGTGCCCAGCATCCATTCTGTGCGCTGGCTCCAGCGGGGATGGGGGACGTCCGGATTCACATTCGCGACAAATCCATATTCGGCTGGGTTGACGGTATTCCAGAAGGTGGCGGGCTGGTCTTTGGTCAGTCGGATTTTTACGATCGATTTGCCCGACTTAAAGCCGTACTTCCAGGGAACGACAAGTCGAATGGGAGCGCCATTCTGTTTGAGTAAGGGGGCGCCGTACAGGCCGGTGGCGATGAAGGCCAGATCATTCATCGCTTCGGGCATACTCAAGCCTTCCATATAAGGCCACGGCCAGGTTCCCGGTCCGCTCGATTCCATGTAAGGTGCCTGTTTTGGCTTGTTGAAGGTTTCGAAGGCGACAAATTTCGCAGTCGCTTTGGGTTCCACGAGTTTCAGCAGGCTGGCCAGGGGAAAGCCGGTCCAGGGCACGCACATGGCCCAGGTTTCGACACAGCGATGTCGATAGGCGCGTTCTTCAAATTTCATCTCTTTGAACAGATCGTCCAGATCAAATGTGCGGGGTTTTTCGCATTCCCCTTCCACTGTCACAGACCAGGGAGCCGTTTCGAACTTCTCCACGTATTTCCAGGCCTGTTTGGAAGTCGGGCCGGTGAATTCATAAAAGTTGGTGAATTTTTCCGCTTCGATGGCCTCTGTTTCGGGCCGCCCGTATTCGAAAGCCGGATTTCGCTGTGCCGGGTAGATGGATATTGCATCCTGGGGTAGCGGCGTGCTCGCTCCTGCCTGTTCGATTTCTTCCTTTGTGGCCTGCTCACAACTGGAAAGCAGGCCGGCAAACCCGGCGATGCCCACTCCCTGCCCCAGCCGCGCCAGGAATTCCCGGCGGTATAATTTCCGGTTCTGAAAGACTTCGAAGGGCGTGTGTTCGTGTTCCGGAACGTTCCAGATTTTTCGGATGTGGTGATTCATCGAAGTTCCTTATCGTGAGTCTGCTGAGCGAAGAAGCTTTCTGGCGAGACTGCGGTTTTACTGGTTCTCCCCGGGAGGCATTTCAGATTCCTACTGCTGGTAATATCAGTATAACCGTCAGGTTGCACGCAAAATAGCCTGTTTCGTTGATTGCTTCAACCTTTATATCTTTGTCAGACCACCCGGATTCCGAAGTTAGAAGTGTTCGTTTACGTAGAAAAGTTCAGCCAGTCTTCTCAGTTTGACATCCGATGCAGATCGGCCGTTCGTGGGAAGCGAGTCTGATGTATAAAGAGTGGTTCGATGAAATACGACATTGTAATTATTGGAAGTGGTCCCGCCGGACAAAAGGCGGCGATCGCTGCTTCGAAGCTGGGGAAGCGTGTGGCCATTGTGGAACGCAACTTTCGTGGCATGGGGGGCGTCTGCCTGCATAAGGGGACGATCCCGTCCAAGACGATGCGCGAAGCCATATTGTACCTGACCGGCTATCGTCACCGGGATGTTTACAGCAAATGGTATCGCCGCAAGCGTCGGATCACGATGCAGGACCTGCGACTGAAGCTGGCCGACGTGGCGGAGCATGAACTGGAAATCATTCATGATCAGCTGGAACGCAACGGTGTGGAAATCTTTATTGGTGAAGCGAAGTTCGTCAGCCCGCATGAAGTGGAAGTCGCCTGCGAAACAGGGCGAAAGCAGCTGTATGGCGATTTTATCCTGGTCGCCACTGGTACCAAGCCTTCCCGTCCGCCGCACATCCCCTTTGATGGCGAGACGATTTTTGACTCCGATGAAATTATCGATCTGAAACAGATCCCGCGTTCGATGATTGTTGTGGGTGGTGGCGTGATTGGTATCGAATACGCCATCATGTTTGCGACGCTGGGTGTGGAAGTCACCGTGCTGGATGGGCGCGATCGTCTGCTGGAGTTTTGTGACCGCGAGATCATTGACGCGCTGATTCACCATGCCCGCTCGCTGGGCATGATCTTCCGGATGGGAGAAGAGGTCGTCGGCATCGAGCGGTTTTCTGATTCAATGGCGGCAGTTCAGACCGAAAGCGGAAAACGTCTGGTTGCGGATTCCGTGTTGTATACGGTGGGGCGCGTTGGTGATGCGGAAGAGTTGAATTTTCAGGCAGCCGGTCTGGAGCCGGATGAACGAGGTCGCCTGTGGTGTAACGAAGAACATCAGACGTGGGTGCCACACATTTACGGAGCCGGCGATATAGTGGGCTTTCCGGCGCTGGCCAGTGTTTCGATGGAACAGGGCCGCCGCGTAGTGTGTAATGCCTTCAATGAACCGTTTGAAGCATTCGACCTGATGCCCTACGGATTATTCACGATCCCGGAAATTTCGATGGTCGGTAAAACGGAGCAGCAGCTGACGGAATCGCATATTCCGTATGAGGTCGGCGCAGCCCGTTATCGGGAAATTGCCCGTGGGCAGATTTCAGGTGACCGGGACGGGATGTTGAAAATTCTGTTTCATCGGGAAACGTTGAAGATTCTGGGTATCCATGCGATTGGTGAAGCCGCGACCGAGATTGTGCACATTGGTCAGACCGTCATGTCGTTTGGCGGGACGATCGAATATTTCCGAAACGCCGTCTTCAATTACCCGACGATGGCAGAATGCTACAAAGTAGCTGCCTTCGATGCGTTTGAAAAAATGAGCCTGGATCGTCTGTTTGAAGAATCGAAGCTCACCAAAATCAGTGTGGACGCTGCTTTGACCGTGGCGGTAGAGGAACCAGTAGAGTCAGATGAAGAGGAAATCGTAGAAGTCTAACCGGTAGCAAGCTGACTTCTTTGAGGTCGGATCGCAGTCTGAAGGTCGCTGCGAATCATATTTGTCATCCACTCCAGGCGCTCCGTATCCGCTGGAGTGCCAGTTGAAAGTCAGCTGGTACTCCAGCGGTAATTTTCATCCGCAGGTCAGTCACGGGGTGTGAGAATTCAATCTGCTCCGCGTGTAATGCCTGTCTCGTGATCAACTCGCGGTCCTCCAGGAGCCTGGCATCGTTGCCATAAAAGTCATCGGCGATGATGGGGAATCCCAGGTCTGACAGATGCACGCGGATCTGATGCAGACGCCCGGTTCTGGGAAACGCGCGGATCAGCGAATGGCCGGGCAAGCGTTGCACCACTTCAAAGCGGGTAAACGCCTTTTTGGCGCGCAGTGCCTGCGGGTGAGTCGTCATGCAGACGCCGGCCTGGGTAGGGTGTTCTCCGATGGCGTTACTGTTTTCAAATGCATTCTGTTCCGGTTGATCGCGGACAATCGCCAGGTAGGCTTTGCTGACGCGGTTCTGCTGAAACTGGATCGAGAGACTGCGGTGTCCCAGATGTTCTTTGGCGACGATCAGAATGCCGCTGGTAAACTGGTCGAGTCGATGGACGATACCGGGCCGCAACAGACTGCGGACGCCGGTCTGCTGGTCCAGATAATACTGCAGGGCATTGGCTACGGTACCGCTCAGAATATTTCCCGCCGGATGGGCAATCATGCCCGGGGGTTTATTGACGATCATCAGCCACGCATCTTCGTACAGAACCTCCAGCGGCAGCGGTTCCGGATCGTAGGTTTTATCGGGCGGTTCCGGGAGACGGATACTGATCTGTTGACCGCGAAACACGCGCTGCAGCGGCTCAGCGGGGATGCCATTCACTTTAGCAAACCCCGCCTGCACGATGCGCTGCAGTCGATGTGTCGAATAATTTCTGAAATGGCGGCTGAGAAACCGATCGATGCGGGCTCCGTCCAGGTAATCCTCGACAATCAGATCGGTTTCAAACGCAGTTTTCATCAAATCAGGACGTAGCCAGATCGCGTAGTACTTTGTGCAGAATACCACCGTTGCGGTAGTATTCGACTTCGACGGGGGTATCGATACGACACTGGACCGTAAACAGAACCTGCGTTCCGTTTTCCTTGGTCGCGGTGACGCGGATCGCCTGACCTGGTTTCAGGTTGTCATCCAGTTCGATGTCGAATGTTTCTGTCCCGTCCAGGCCCAGTTCTTCGCGGCTTTCTCCGTCCCGGAACTGCAGAGGCAGTACGCCCATGCCGACCAGGTTGGAGCGGTGAATGCGTTCGAACGAGGTGGCGATGACCGCTTTAATGCCCAGCAGGAAAGTCCCTTTGGCGGCCCAGTCCCGTGAAGAACCCATGCCGTAATCTCCGCCGGCAAGCACGACCAGCGGGATACCTGCGTCTTTGTACTTGAGCGAGGCTTCGTAGATTGAAGTCTGCTCACCGGTTGGCAGATACGTGGTCACACCGCCGCTGGTCCCGGGAGCCAGCAGGTTGCTGAGGCGGATGTTCGCGAATGTTCCCCGGGTCATGACCCGGTCATTACCACGGCGACTGCCGTAGCTGTTGAAGTTTTCCGGGGTGATGCCGTTTTCCTGCAGATACTTCCCGGCAGGAGAATCGGCTTTGATGGCACCGGCGGGAGAGATGTGGTCGGTAGTGACGGAGTCGCCTACTGACACCAGTACCCGCGCGTCATTGATGGAACTGATGGGTTCCGGAGTGACAGGCATATCGACGAAGAACGGCGGTTCCTGAATGTAAGTACTGTGTTCATCCCAGGCGAAGATGTCTCCGTCGCCGCCATTGATGGCCTGCCATTCGGGAGAGCCTTCGGTAGCTTTGCCGTACTGTTTGCGGAACATTTCCGGATTGATGGATGATTCCATTGTCGCGTTGACTTCTTCCTGAGAAGGCCAGACGTCTTTCAGGAAGACATCTTTGCCATCCTGATCCTGTCCCAGTGGCTCTGTGCTGAGGTCGATATCCGTTGTGCCGGCGATCGCATAGGCCACCACGAGTGGGGGGCTGGCGAGGTAGTTGGCACGCACATCGGGGCTGATGCGACCTTCGAAGTTCCGGTTACCGGACAGGACGGCGGCAGCGACGATGTCGTTCTCGTTAATGGCTTTGGAGATAGGAGGAGGCAGCGGACCACTGTTGCCGATACAGGTGGTGCAGCCATAGCCAACCAGGTTAAAGCCAAGCTGATCGAGGTAAGGAGTCAGGCCGGATTTTTCGAGGTAGTCGGTTACAACGCGACTTCCGGGAGCCAGGCTGGTTTTGACCCATGGTTTGCGGGTCAGTCCTTTTTCCGCCGCTTTCTTCGCCAGCAGGCCGGCACCGATCATGACGGATGGGTTACTCGTGTTGGTACAGCTGGTGATGGCGGCGATCACAACCGAGCCATCTTTCAGATTGAAGTTCTGGTCATTATAGTCGACGGCAACGCTGGTCGTGGAGGGATCCTGTTTGCCGAAGGTTTTGCTGAGATCACTGTGCCAGTGCGATTTCATATCGGTCAGTGCGATGCGGTCCTGGGGGCGTTTCGGCCCGGCCAGCGAGACTTCAATGGTCGAAATATCGAGTTCGAGTTTGCTGGTGAAACTGGGTTCGGGGGAACTGTCAGTGCGGTACATGCCCTGTTCTTTGTAGTATCGCTCGACCAGATCGACTTCCGCGTCGGTACGTCCGGTACGGCGCATGTAGTTCAGGGTTTCATCGTCGACGGGGAAGAAGCCGATGGTGGCACCGTATTCAGGAGCCATGTTGGCGATCGTGGCACGGTCTGCCAGGCTCATGTTGGACAGGCCGGGACCATAAAACTCGACGAATTTGCCGACGACGCCGTGCTCGCGGAGCATCTGGACGATGCGGAGAACGAGGTCGGTCGCGGTGGCGGCTGCAGGGAGTTTGCCGCTCAACCGGAAGCCGACGACTTCGGGAGTCAGCATGTAAATCGGCTGGCCGAGCATGACCGCTTCGGCTTCAATCCCACCCACGCCCCAGCCAACAACGCCCAGGCCGTTGATCATGGTGGTATGGCTGTCTGTTCCGACCAGGCTGTCAGGATAGGCTACACCATCTTTGGTAAGGACCACTTTGGCCAGATATTCGAGATTGACCTGGTGCACGATCCCGGTGGCGGGAGGCACGACGCCGAAGTTATCGAGTGCCTGCTGTCCCCAGCGGAGGAACTGGTAGCGTTCCTGGTTCCGTTCGAATTCTTTCTCGACATTGTGCTGCAGGGAGAATCGGGTTGCGAATTCATCGACCTGCACCGAGTGGTCAATGACCAGGTCACACGGAACCAGGGGATTGATTTTCTGAGGATCGCCGCCCAGTCGGACCATGGCACTGCG
>TARA_R100001132_G_C3275163_1_pt1 | contig 12538 bp, 8 predicted proteins | sample TARA_R100001132 | Tara Oceans TARA_R100001132 (sample SAMEA2621247) | marine metagenome | biome: marine biome (ENVO:00000447); feature: mesopelagic zone (ENVO:00000213); material: "saline water (ENVO:00002010), including plankton (ENVO:xxxxxxxx)" | depth 800 m | reverse complement strand
AGCATAGCGAATCAGATCCTGCAGCCACTCACTTGCGCCATTCAATACCGAGCTGATCTGCAAGCCTTTGGTTTCACGCAGCTTTTCACTTAACTCGACCGCATTTGCAGCAGGAATGAGCCCCGAAAAGATGTGATATGCGATTGCTCCCAGCGAAAATATATCCAAATGCTCTCCTGTGTTCGCATCGGTAAGTGCCTCGGGAGCCATATATGCTGTCGCCGCATCGTCGACCAGTCGATCTACATGGGAGGTGGCACTGACTATCCTGGAAACTCCCGTCGAAGTTGAACCGTCCCTGAAGCCCACCTGCCAGTTGAAGACTTTGATCCTGGGGCGATCTGTATCCAGATTGGAAACGAGTATACTCTGGGGACAGAGACCGCGATGAATGACTTTCTTTTCATGCGCATAGCTGATCACCTCTGCGATCTGACGAATCAGATCCAGTTGTACTTCGATGCTCAGTTTGTCTTTGCGTTGTATCAGAAAATGGTCCAGTCGCATGCTGAGCGGGTCATGCTCAAACAATAGCGCCGGTCCCAGTTCATGTTCTGTTATATTAAAGGCGCGCAATATGCCGGGGTGCTCCAGATTTTCCAGAATCTGGAACTCACGTAGTGCAGCCCGTTGTATCGTTTGCCGGTATTCCGGAGTCCCTTCAGTTTTTACCAGATAGAGACGGACACGGCGTTTTGAATTTGCTACCTGCGTGTGGGTCGCAAGCCAATCCTGATAATTGGGACCTTCATCGATCAGATGTTCGAGTTGATAATCGCTCACCTTTCGCATGCGCTGCGAGGGACGGATTCCGGCCTGATCCATAGCCTGACTGACGGCTTTGGCCATAGGCCTGTCATAAGTTCCCCTGGCATAGGAAGCGAGCCCCGAGCATTCTCGTTGTATGATCGCAGACATGATGCCAGGCCGTTCCTGCTTGCCTTCGGCAGCGTCACGGTCACGCAAACAGATATGGTGGCGGGCATTACCCTCTAATTCACATTGCAAGCCTGGTGCCGAACAGAAAACCAGTGCTTCGATAAAAGGTGGCTGGGCTTTCTTCTTGAATGCTTTCTGTTTCTGGAGTAATGATTTCAGTTTCTTCGCTTTGAGATTCGCCAGAAGATAGGGGTTATCAACTGTTGAAAACTTACCGTCCGTTTCCCACGTCCATGTGCCTGCATCCCCAGAAAGCCTGCCGGGACGGCTCTTAATCTCGATCAGGAAGAAGCCCTGAGGTGTGAATACCAGCAGATCAACCTCATTCACACTGCCGTCGTCTGCGATGAACTCGAAGTTAGCCCAGGCCCGGTAAGGATCTCTCGCAGGAAACTTTTCACGTACAAAGTCTAACGCATCCCGTTCCCACGGAAACTTTGATTCGGATGCAGTCGTCCAGTTGCTCGACTTCGCCATAGTTATTCAATGTATCCCATCCGCAAACAAGAAACGCCGACTGCTGCCGGTTCCTGACCGTGTATCCATTACCTTATCCCCCATTTTGATAACGACTTCAGACAATTTTGCTGAGGGGGCTCCGCTAAAGCATATTTCCTGAGAAATAACTATATCAGACTACCAAAGTCCGAATATGTTTCGAAGCTTACAGACAGATGATGTTCAAAATTCACCTGAAATCGTCAGTCTCAATTGGGAACCAGCCGGTAGAGATTGAAATGGTCTTCAGAATCTACTTTTCAACAAAATAGAACAGCCTTCGTTAATCGACCCTTTGCTTCATTTGGCTGGTGTCATTACTGGAAAAGGATCATCCCCACTAGCATATATGTTTAGCTGCTGTAATTCAGGAGTCAGGTTGGCAATTTTTTCGGCTTCATGCCGTCTAAGTTCCTTTGCCCGTTTTGCTTCCCTACTCCCCCAGAAAAACTGAACCACAATTGCAACTATTGCCACGAATGCCTTCAACAGTAGCCACTTGAAACGGGAGCAATTACGCTAACATGAATCCACTGGGCTCCCTCAAGTCAGCCTGAAATCCGGTACAGAACCCTTCCCCTGTGACGGTGACTCTGGAATTCTAAAGTTCAAGTTAGATCTGAAGTGGACTCCCCCCAGAATAGTTTACACTCTTTTTAGAACGTTCACTTTTTCCGGGAACTTCACTTTCGGACTAACAGACCATAACTTTTGGGAGATTGGCCAATGTTAACAAATGAAAAACATCAACAGATTTGTCAATCCTTAAGGAAATGCGTTTATTCACATCAGGAAGTAGGCAAGCAAATTGAAAAGGCAACGTTGGAACTAGCAGAAATCTTAAAGCTTGATGAAACTCGAGACTTCAATGATTTTAGTAGACCAGTTGTTGATCGGACAACGTTCACTGTTAGCTGGCGGGGACGAACATGTCGATTAGGCAATACCCTGTTGTTCTGGTTATTTTATCGGCTAGCCCGTTCTACTAATTGCTACGTAGCACATGTGGATTTATTAGATGATGTTTGGCATGGTGCTAGAGAAGCATCAACAATCCGGGGTGTAGTCAAGAGATTGCGTGATCAACTGACGGCAGCCGGAATGGAAGGCCTGGCATCCGCCATAGATGGAAGTGTATCAGGCTACTACGGTTTGATGATTGTTTGAGTCAAAATGGGAAATCAAACGCGAATCAAACAGAGATAGAGCATAAATCAAACGCGGCTAGGGCATAATATTCTGAGAATGGAATTTCCCACTTCTTATTCCAATTTTCTGAAGGCCGAACAATGAGCCCGCATGCGAATGATATGTCAGATGCTAATTTCAATCAGACTCAAGAATCGATTCGAGCCGCTCAGTACGTTCGAATGTCGACAGAGCATCAGCAATACTCCACATTGAACCAGGAAGACACAATACGGGACTACGCTGAGAATCGGGGTTATAAAATAGTCAAAACCTATGCGGATGAAGGTAAGAGTGGTCTGAATGTAGCTGGTCGTGATTCGCTAAAACAGTTGATTGCAGACGTCCAGGAGTTGAGAGCTGATTTTGAGGTAATACTTGTCTACGACATCAGTCGCTGGGGACGATTCCAGGATGCCGATGAAAGTGCTTACTATGAATATCTCTGTAAGCGTGCAGGCATTGAGGTGCATTATTGTGCCGAGCAGTTTGAAAATGATGGGGGACCGACATCGACCATTATCAAAAGCGTGAAACGCGCTATGGCTGGCGAATATAGTCGCGAACTTTCAGCAAAAGTATTCAAAGGCCAGTGTCGACTAATCGAACTTGGATATAGGCAAGGTGGTGCTCCCGGCTATGGTCTGCGGCGAATGCTGATTGATCAAGAGGGTACCCCTAAAGGGATCTTAAAACGAGGAGAGCAAAAAAGTTTACAAACTGATCGTGTGATTTTGATCCCTGGGCCCCAGGAAGAAGTCCGAATTGTCAAATGGGTTTATAATCTCTTTATAAAAGAGGGAAAACGCGAACGAGAAATTGCCAACCTCTTAAACAATCAGGGAATGTTGACCGATCTGGGCCGGAAATGGAACCGGGGGACTATCAGCCAACTGCTGACAAATGAAAAATACATCGGAAATAATATTTATAATCGAACATCCTTCAAACTCAAACGTAAACATGTCCGTAACTCACCTGACATGTGGGTTCGGGCAAATAGCGTTTTTGATGCGATCATTTCACCAGATCTGTTTTTCACTGCTCAGGGTATTATTCAGGAGCGAAACCGAAAATTTACGGATGAAGAACTAATTGAACGTCTGAAAATACTTGCAAAAAAACATCCCACTCTTTCAGCAGCACTCATTGATGCCGCTGATGATTTACCTACATCCACAACATTTCGATCCCGATTCGGGAGCCTCATTCGAGCTTATCGTCTTGCTGGATATACTCCGGACAGAGACTACAAGTATATCGAAATCAACCGTCATCTTCGGGAATTATATCCAAACCTGATGGACGAGGTAAAACAACGCCTCGACGCAGTAGGCGCTTCGGTCACCCAGGATTCTGCCACCGATTTGTTACTTATTAACGGTGAGTATAGTGCATCAATGGTTCTCTCCAGATGTAAGCCAACTCCAGCTGGATCGCTGCGCTGGTTTATTAAAATCAACGAACAAGTAGCCCCCGACATTACGATCCTGGTACGTATGGATCCCGCTAATGAACAAGTTACAGATTACTACCTGTTTCCATTGATGGATCTCTCAGAACCGAAACTACTCCTTTGCGAAACCAATGGTATCTATCTTGATACTTATCAATTCGACAATCTGGACTATTTTACCAAACTGGCAACTCGTGAAAACATTGAGGTAGTAGCATGAAAAACCAACGCGACTCAAAAATCTACATGATTCCTCTGGATCACATCACTGTCCTTAACCCCCGAGAACGGGGGAAAAGAAAATTTAAGCAGATCGTTGATAATATAGCGAGTCTAGGACTTAAAAAGCCAATAACAGTCACTCCAAAGGAATCTACAAACGGAGCTGAGGATTATCACCTTGTTTGTGGGCAGGGACGATATGAAGCCTACCAACTGCTCGGGGAAAGCGAAATCCCAGCCTTGATCGTCCATGTTACGAAAGAGGAATTACTCCTGATGAGTTTAGTTGAAAATCTGGCTCGTCGGCAGCATTCGTCTATAGAACTCGTCCGTGACATTAGTGCTATGCGGGAACGCGGCTACTCTTTTTCACAAATCGCAGCCAAAACAGCCCTTGATGTCTCGTATGTTCGTGGCATGATCAAACTACTTAATAAGGGGGAAGAACGACTGCTTCAGGCAGTAGAGAAAGGAAAAATTCCCATCAGCGTTGCTGTTATCATTGCCAGCTCTGAAGATCAACAGATACAGAAGGCACTAACAGACGCGTATGAAAATAATGTATTACGAGGGAAGAAGCTATTGGCAGCACGAAGACTCGTGGAAAAACGTAAAACAGATGGAAAAGGAATTCACTCTGGTAACAAAAAACGGAACGGCGATGCGCTTTCATCAGAAAAATTATTACGTGCTTATCAGGATGAAACCACACGGCAAAGAACCATCATCCAGAAATCCCGTTTGTGTGAAACCAGGTTATTGTTTGCTGTAACAGCCCTGCGTCGGCTATTTGAAGATGAAAACTTTATAAATCTGCTAAGAGCCGAATCTCTTGAAACACTACCCACTTATCTTGCCAATGAATTACATGGAGAGAGCAAATGACTTCTCGAAAACGAATCCCGTTCGCATGTGAAACAGCTGTCAGAAAAATCAAGCTGAAAAACATTCTACCATTACATCGAATTACACCAGGCACCCGCCGTACCCAGAAATATCAACGAATACTGTCATCAATAAACAAAGTTGGAATTATCGAACCGTTAGTGGTCCACCCACAGGACAAAAGTAATGATTTCATGCTACTCGATGGCCATATTCGATATGACATCCTTAAAGAGGCGGAAGAGGATTCAGTTGATTGTTTAATTGCCCTGGATGATGAGGCATTCACATATAACCATAAAGTGAATCGCCTTTCAGCAATTCAAGAGCATTTTATGCTGATGAAAGCCGTGCAGAATGGCGTCGCCGAGGATGAGATCGCCGCAGCTCTGAATGTCGATATTGCTAAAATTCGTGAAAAGAAAAACCTTTTGGTAGGAATTTGCCCTGAAGCCATTCAGCTTTTACGTGGAAAAGAAGCCAACGCGGGAACCTTTCGACAACTTCGAAAAGCTAAACCGATGCGTCAAATTGAAATGGCAGAGCTGATGTGTGCCTCGAGTAACTTTTCAGTGGCCTACGTAAAATGCCTGATTGCAGCAACTCCCCAGGATCAGTTAGTTGAATCTGAACAATCGAAAGAAATCAACGGTTTATCACCTACCGACATCGCTCGTATGGAACGTGAAATGGAGTCGATCAGCGGAGACTTCAAGCAGCTTGAAGAAACTCATGGCAAGAATGTATTGAACCTGGTCATTGTTGTAGGCTATCTCAAAAAGCTACTAGATAATGCCAGGATGGTTCGTTTTCTGGCTAACAGTTACCCTGAACTACTGACAGAGTTCCAAAAAATTGCTGAATCCAAAAGCTTGACAGAAACTCCACAAACCTGACTTCCTCAAGTACTAGATACTGCAATTCTTCAGTGACTTGGTCTAAAAACAACATTTCCTCCGCATCGCTGTCTTTCGTCACTAATGATTATAATGCGTAGAGTTATGAAACAACTATTTTGTCCATTTGTCCCAGCCTTTATTTTTCTAATATAAAACACTTTCCCGTACAGGAAAAGATGCCATTGCAGGAAAGTATAAAGCAAGATTTTCCTATAAATAATTATTTTTCGGATGGAAAATGATCAAAAAACAAGCAAATATCATCTAAAAAAAAAGCTTCTGGATCACACCTGATGAATAAATCTCGATCTTCCAGAATGCCCCAAATTTCATACCCAAACAACGATACGCAGATGCGTTTACGACGATTTGACTTATTCAACCCTACTCTTAATACATGTTTAAATATCATTTATACTAAAGGCAGCCTTGAATATGCAGGCTAATTCCGTTCTTATTCAAGGCAACTAACAATAAACGCATCATCCTTGAAGAAAAGAACTTAAGTGAGTACCGGAGACTTTTCACAACCAGACAAAACTCGTGCAGGCCGATATGTTAGTCAGCCGACTGGGTATCGCGCGTTCATTCCGAATCCGCTACCGCCTGATCCGCCGATTCAGATTGCCCCAGAGATGCAAGTCTTACTTTCTCAGGCAGATCGTGCGTTAGGTCGGTTAGACGGCTCGATTCAGACACTCCCGCACCCTGATCTGTTTGTCTATATGTATGTGCGGAAAGAGGCGGTTTTGTCGAGTCAGATTGAAGGAACACAAAGCTCTCTGCAAGACGTGCTCGCTGCTGAAGCACAGATTCTTGCTCCTGACCGTCCGCAAGATGTCGATGAAGTTGTCAACTATGTCCGTGCCATGAAACACGGCTTACAGAGACTTCCCGATCTGCCCGTTTCCGTACGACTCATTCGCGAAATCCATGCCGAACTTCTGCAAGGGGTACGCGGTTCCCACCTCACGCCCGGAGAGGTGCGGACGAGTCAGAACTGGATTGGTCCTGGAGGCTGCTCCCTCAATGAAGCCACCTTTGTTCCTCCACCTCCGCAGGAAGTCCTGGAACACCTTTCTAAACTGGAATCCTTTCTGCACAGCGACACGCCGCTCCCATTATTGATTCGTATTGGGTTGGCCCATGTCCAATTTGAAACCATCCATCCATTCCTCGATGGTAACGGGCGCGTCGGTCGATTGTTGATTACCTTTCTTCTCTGCGAGCAGGAAATCCTGCTCAAGCCAGTACTTTATCTGTCGTACTACTTCAAAAAGCATCGGCAAGAATACTACGAACAGTTGCAATCGGTTCGAGATCATGGCACCTGGGAAATCTGGCTCACATTTTTTCTCAAAGGTGTGATCGAAGTGAGTCGACAGGCAACGGAAACGGCACGACGGATTCTTCAACTGCGCGAAGAACATCGACAGACTATAACCGAACAGTTTGGTCGAGTCGCTGGAAACGGTCACCGCGTACTCGAACACCTTTATCAACACCCGATTGTTTCGGTTAATGAAGTTCAGGAGCTGATCGGAACCACGTATCAGGCTGCCAACGAACTGGTTTCCAAGTTCGTCGACAATCACATTCTGGCCGAAACCACAGGCCAGTCCCGTAACCGCAAGTTCATGTACCGCAGCTTCATCAGCCTGTTTCATGATGAACTCGCTGAGGATGACTCCTGATAGGGAATGCCGAACAGCACTGCAGGTTATTACAGCGACTCGAATGTGGAGTTCGTGCAGTCCCATGTTCTGGCCCCGTTCATCGCCATGGGCAAATTCAAGCATGGGGAGTCAGTCCCCGAGAGTCCCCAAGGCCACATCCCCAACCACCTGGCTGCGAAGGAACGCATAGGCAGAAAACTCCGCACCCAAAAAGGCCGGGCAACGGATTCCAGACGGAAGGGGCAGGTCGAACCGGTGTTCGGTCAGATCAAAGCGTGTCAGGGGTTTCGCCAGTTTTTGCTTCGCGGTCTTGAGAAAATGTAGGGGGAGTGAACTCTGGTGAGTCTGACGCACAACCTGTTAAAGTTGTTCCGTTTTCAAACGGCCTGAAGCCGGGCTGTTTCCGGCCTGCGCAGGAAAAACTCCTTCGCCCACCGATCACAAACCTCCAACAGCTTGTTCTCGGCCAGGCTCCTAGGCTCGATCCATATAGAGAATCTCGAAAAAAACTATCTGCGAAGGTCAACTCTTGATATCATCAACGAGGTCTAAAATGATATGGTGAAAACGGCCACTGATTTAGCGTAGAGGCCATACTTTGACCGGTTCCAAACTCAATCTCTGAAAGAGTACTCCAATATGCAAAATAAAAAGCTCCCCTCTGAGAATAAGAGCAGCAAGCTGACGCGACGTGACTTCATTGCAACCGCCAGTACTGCTTTTATGGTGCCGACCATCGTTCCCAGTTCTGTCTTTGGTTCGAATGCCCCCAGTAACCGCATCAACATTGCCCAGATTGGTTGTGGGAATCAGAGTCGTGCCGACTTGCCTGGTATGTTGCGGCTCGCTGATGCCCAGGTGGTTGCCGTCTGTGACGTCAACAAAGCCAGTGGCGGCTATGCTCGTAAAGAACATTTCCTGGGACGCGAGCCCGCTCAGAAAAAAGTGAATGAGCACTATGCCAAAAAGGCGCGTTCGGGAAAGTACCAGGGATGTGATGCCTACAGTGACTTTCGCGATGTTCTGGCACGCGAAGACATCGATGCCGTCATGATCACTTTGCCCGATCATTGGCACGCTTTGGCAACTGTAAAATCCTGTGAAGCCGGCAAAGACGTCTATTGCCAGAAACCCATGTCACTCACCGTTCACGATGGTCAGCAGATGATCAAAGCAGTTCGCAAGCACAATCGTATTTTACAGACCGGCTCTCAGTATCGCTCGAATAAAGTAGTGCGCCGTATGTGTGAACTGGTACGCAATGGTCGAATCGGCGAGGTCAAACGTGTGGTTTCTATTATCAATAACAGCGGTGCTGGACCGGGCCCAGGTTGGAAGGAAATGCCTGTACCCGCTGGGTTTGATTATAACATGTGGTTAGGCCCCGCACCGATGGCCCCCTATCATCTTGATCGCTGCTTGTACCGTTTCCGTTTTCATCTCGATTATTCAGGGGGACAGGTAACCAACACCGGTGCTCATTCAACCGATATCATCCAGTGGGCACTGGATATGGATGGCACTGGCCCGGTGGAATTCGAGAACCAACCAGGGGTCGTTTGGCCGCCCAAAGGGCATCTATACACCACCGCGATGAAAACCGACTTCCGCGCACGCTACGCCAACGGCATCGAGTTTATTTGTCGTACACAGGACCCCGGGTTTGGAGCCCGCATCGAGGGCACCGAAGGCTGGGTTCAATTCAGTGTCAACAATATGCGCGAGGTGGAAGCATCCTCGGATGCTATCAAGAATTCGGTGATCACAGCCGAGGAGATTCACCTGCCCGTCAGCGAGAATCATTACCAGAACTTCGTTGACTCCGTCAAGTCGCGGAAAAATCCTATCGAACCCGTTGAGGCCGGACATTCTACCGCCAGTATTTGCCACTTAGGTAACATCGCCATGCAGCTGAAACGAAAACTAAAGTGGGACCCGGACAAAGAACAATTCATCGGTGATGACGAAGCCAATCAGATGCTGCAACGCCCCTATCGCACGCCCTGGCAAATCTGAAACGGGGACTGCACGCTCAACTGAGTTTGTCGATCAGAAATATTTGTGGGTTCGTGTATTTCGTGGTTAGCAAAAAGTCATTGACCTTGCCCCCCCTAACCGCATCCAGAACTTGATATACTAATCAGGATTGAGGAGGACGAGGAGGCAGTGTAAAAACGACCCGTCAATCGGCCAGCAACCAGGTGATCGCATTGTTGTAGAGCCGGATCACATCAGGCTGTTTGACATCCTCGGGTGCGCCCAGGCTTGTGTAAAAGACCCGAGCCCGTTTGGGACCGTAGGTGCGGTACCAGGCTAACGGCTGGGCCGGCGTATCCGTCTCCGCTTTACCAAGCAGCAGCGGGGTAGCATCTTCGGCGAGTGGCAAGACCAGGTACAGCGACTGGTAACCGCGGATGCTGGATGGGTCGATCCCTTTCAAGAACGGCGTTTTCGCGGGAGCATCTGGGTGGCGTGTGACCCGATAAGGCAACCCCTGCGTCTCATAGCCGGTGTTTTGTCCGCCGAGTACAGCCGGTGTGAATTCCGGCCAGACCGCTCCTCCTTCAGGAGGTTTGGCATCCTTACCCCGAGGCAAAAAGGCGTGGTTGGCCGTTCGAATCCCCAGCAGTGGTTTACCCGCATTGAGATGTTTTTTGATCGCTTCGAGCTGTTCGGCTGGCGGTGTTGCCCGTCGTATAAATACAATCAACAGGTCGGCTCGTGGAACCGCTTTGACCAGCCCAGGAATATCTGTTGGCAACGGCTGATTGCCTTCCAGAATCGTAACACTATGGCCAGCCGGCCGAAGCTCCTGCGTCGCGTAGCGATTGAGAAACGTGACCGCTTCGTAATTGTTCGGATCATCCACCGTCAAACAAACGATCTCGGCGCCTGGTGCCTGTTGAGCAGCCATCGTGTTGATCATCATGAGTAAAAGTAGGAAGATCGAAAACGTGCAGAATCGGTCGAGAAGTCGACCGTGGTGACTGATCGAGATGGTTGTATATCGGGTTGGCATTGGACGTCTTTCGTGGTGGAGACAGGCAGTGAATAAGACTACCGTCTAGCTGGGTATTCAATGGTTGGACTACTATTTTAGTTTTAGAAAACAGGTTGCCCCGTTGTTTCCAGATCAGAACGGCCTCAACATTGAGTGCTTGGCCTGAAATCAAAGCGTAGCGCCTGCCGGTCGAAAACCGTAACGCTATCTGTGCTGAATAAGTACCTTCAATTTTGCCAATTGTGCCCAAATAGTCAAATCATTTCTGGAGTTTAAGGCACTCAGCACTGACGTACCTCCTGAGAGGCATTCAGGAGCGTTTTAGAGGCAGAGTGCGAGAAAATTGCCCACGGTTGGAATCAAGGGACGAGAGAAGCGATTCTGGGCGTCTCAGAGGGTGTGATCTTGTACAGAAAACCGCAGAATAACGGACCACGTACTGGACCACTACCATTTAGTAGATAGTGGACCGTTTTTCATTTTCTTAAACCTTTTCTCAAAAATGGTTTAAAGTCGGTTCGACACGATTCGAACGTGAGACCTCTTGCTCCCAAAAGATGGAATCTTTTTGCGACTCATTCACCCACACCCCGCAAATCACCCATCCCTGCCGGCGGAGAGTTGAAATGCCACGCCTACCGGACCTGGAATGGGCCCCATGCGGCAATTGGTCCGATCGTGCCTTTGCCGATCCTTCCCACCGAGAAAAACGAGTTAATGAAGCCGATATATCGTGAGGCTCCAGACAGTTTTGTAGCCTCCTCTGGCTCTATCAAAACCTTCACATGTATCAGAATACGAGTTAGAGGCAACTCACCTCCACTAAATGTAAACAACGGCCAGAAAGCGTAGCACCTGCCGGGGAGTGGCAAATTGGTATAAAAACGTAACGCCCAAATAACCACCTGCTGGTTTTGGAGCAGAAGCTGATAATTATCAGTACGGCAGGTGAAAATTCCTGCCCGTTCCTTTTTTCCAACATCAGCTTGACACATGGGACGGTTTGTCCTACCCTTGCCTGCGACATAACGTCCCAGGTTTATGGAAAGGATGCGATAGCGATGGTCAAGACGCCGCGTGATGTCACGGAAGCGGAACTGAGTGTATTGCAGGTACTCTGGCAGCAGGGGCCAGCAACAATTCGCGCGATAACTGAAATCCTTGAACCCGAGCGAACCGACGCCTATTATTCCACCGTTAAAAAGCTGCTGGAACGGCTCGTTACTAAAGGCTATGTGAGCCGCGAACCAGCTGGCATTGCTTTTATCTACGAAGCGAGTATGGATCGTGACGAACTGGTGGGGCGACGCCTGCAGGAAGTGGCGGAGGCTCTGTGTGAAGGTTCCCTGACGCCTCTGCTGACGCAACTGGCGCAGCACAATGATCTGAACCGGAAACAGCAGAAAGTGCTGATGGATTTGATCGAAGATCTGGCTAAACAACACCAAAAACCATAAGGAGATGGCAATGGATCTGCTCTGGAAACTTCTGATCAGCAATGCGATGATCGCCGGCTGTCTGTTTGTGATGGTACTGCTAGTCCGCCGCTGGATGAAAAACCCGGCGGTGTTGCATCTGCTGCTGTTGCTGGTGTTGATCAAGTTAATCACCCCGGCTGTCTGGTATCCGCGAATCGACCTGCTAACGGCGAAAACGAAGACTGCACCTAATCATCCCGCAATAGCGTCTCCCCAAGGAGCAGAAACAGAATCGACGCCTGAGAGTCAGGCTGCTGCCAAATCGGGGCTGTCGTCCTTTGCTGCTCTGCGAAAGG
>TARA_R100001132_G_C3275169_1_pt1 | contig 12571 bp, 9 predicted proteins | sample TARA_R100001132 | Tara Oceans TARA_R100001132 (sample SAMEA2621247) | marine metagenome | biome: marine biome (ENVO:00000447); feature: mesopelagic zone (ENVO:00000213); material: "saline water (ENVO:00002010), including plankton (ENVO:xxxxxxxx)" | depth 800 m | reverse complement strand
CGAACCAGGTAACGAATCGAATTGATAAAGTCTTCCGGACGCAGTGTCATTTCCGTATCGGGAACGTCCTGCTTGAATTTGCGGTTGATACGGAAACGGCCCACACGACCCAGGCGATAGCGATTCACGTCAAAGAACTTTTCTTTGAACAGATCAACGGCACGCTCCAGTTGGGGAGGGTTACCAGGACGCAGGCGGGAATAAATTCGCAGCAGCGCCTCTTCGTGGCTTGCAGTCGGGTCTTCAGCAATACTCTGCAGCACGAGCAGGTCGTTGACTTCTTCCACGATCTCAACCGTTTTCAAACCGGTGTCAACGATCTCATCGATCAGCTCTTCCGTGATGGTTCCACAGCAGTCCAGAATGATCTCACCACAACGGTCATGACCGGCGGGATAGATGATGTCTTCTGCCACGATCTTACCCAGCAGCTTTTCCATGGCGTTGCTGGACGAAATCTTTTCTGATTTCGTATCGTAAAACAGTTTGACCAGATCGGTGTCGGAAGAATAATCCTTGGACATCGCCCGCAGCAGGGTCATGGCTGAGAATTTACCACTCTGGTCAATGCGTACGCCCAGTGTGTCTTTCTTGCCGACTACCAGCTCGATCCAGCTGCCACGCTCGGGAATCACCCGGCAGGAATATTCTTTCTTTTCTCCCGGCTCTGAACTCAACACAAAGTCCACACCAGGTGAACGGTGCAACTGGCTGACGATACACCGCTCTGCCCCGTTGATGATGAATTCACCACCGCCGATCATCACGGGCAGATCGCCCAGGTAAACTTCTTCTTCAATGGGCTGCTCTTTCACAAGACGCAACCAGACACGGAAAGGCCGGCCATAAGTCATACGCAACTGACGACATTCCGTGGGAGTATAGCGGGGCTTGCCCAGTTCATACTTGACGTATTCCAACTGGTATTGTCCCTGGTAACTCTCGATCGGAAACACTTCACGAAGAATTTCTTCCAGCCCCTGATTTTTTCGCTCGCGTGGCGATTTGTCGGCCTGAAGAAAACTCGCATAGGACGAAGTCTGGATTTGTGTTAAATCAGACAACTCAAAACTATGTTCAATCTTACCAAAGTTCTTGACAGTATTTGTGGGAATAGTTCGCTGTGCTGGAATCGGCATTAAGATGATCTTTTCTACTTACCTGGTGCCAGATGTGGAAATGCGCTGCGCAGTTGATGCGGGAGGACTGACAGAGCATAAACCAAGAATAGCGAGGAACCGCAGCGCGCACCTCGAGAGAATACAGCCCCAGATGCTGCATTAAAAGCGAATCGCTTGATTAAATTAAAGCCTGATAAATCGCTCAATACTACTTTGCTATTCAAAAGAGAGTGCAATGAGTCGATTGCTTAGACCAAATGGGACTGAAACGATGACTGATCGAAGCAGATAAACTTACGGAAACAAATAGGAAGCAGCATCAATACGTAACGAACAAAGCTTCTGAATACAGTCACTCCACCTACGTTCGAAGACGACCCGACCATTTTCGCGCGCTCCTGCTCGTAAGCATTGTAAACTGTGTAACAGAACACTTCAATCATTCGCAGAAAAAAACCATATGTACATATAAACGGAAACCTAACCTGTGCCAAACAATTTCGGCACAGGTCAGATCCAGATGGCTTTTTTCGTGATGGACTACTTAACTTCAGCAGTACCGCCGACTTCTTTGATTTCCTTAACCAGTGCTTCAGCATCTTCTTTCGAAATGCCTTCTTTCAGTGGCTTGGGAGCACCTTCGACCAGGTCTTTTGCTTCCTTCAGTCCCAGGCCTGTGGCCGCACGGACGATCTTAATTACCGGGATCTTGTTGTCGCCAAATCCGGTCAGAATGACGTCAAATTCTGTCTTTTCTTCAGCGGCAGGACCAGCTTCAGCAGCAGGACCAGCCATCATGACAGCGCCACCGGCGGCAGCTTTAATACCATGAACTTCGTCGAGGTATTCAGCCAGATCTTTAGCCTGGAGCAATGTCAATCCAGCAATTTTGTCACCCAGTTCTTTGGTTTCTTCACCAAATTCAGTTGTTGCTTCGGCTGTCGCCATCTTCTCTTTCCTTTCGCACGAATGCGTAAAATAAAATCTCTCAACAATGTAAATTGAATCAACGCTGCTTAGCTTCAGCAGCCGTTGCTGCAAATCCTGACAATGAAATCACAATCCCCGAAAAAATCAGCGAATTATGATTCCTCTCCTTCAGAGGATTCTTCCCCTTCGGAAATTGTCTTAATTTGCCCTGCAAGGGTCCCACCAGGACCTTTGATCGCCCCTGCCAACTGTGCACCCGGTCCAAGGATCCGGGAGACAATTTCGCCGATCAATTCCATTCGACCAGGGCTCTTACTCAACTTTGTAACATCATCCGATGAAAGCGGTGTTCCTTCTGTTACACCACCCTTAATTTCCAGCGTACTGATGTCGGAAGCCCACCTGGTCATCTCCTTAGAGAGGGCGACAATGTCTTCCCCGCCCCAGACCAGAGTGGATGGTCCTTTCAGAACTTCATCCAGACCTTCAACGCCAATATTGGCCAGGGCCCGGCGTGCCAGGGAATTCTTCACCGTCAGGGAGGCAATCCCTTTTTCCTGCAGCTTCAGGCGGAGACCGTTATCGGTAATCGCGTCCACTTTTGCAGAATCAACTACGACGAAGTCACGGACTTCGCTGATCCGAGCCTCAATCTCGGAGATGATCATTTCTTTTACAATTTTACTCATTAGATCTCTTCCAGCTTATGAAACGCCGAAAACTGTTTCTTTGTTTTAATGATGATTTCCAGATGATCTCTGCAACTAGAGAGCAACGGAAATCCCGGGGCTCATTGTCGCTGAAACAGCAACATTCCGTACATAAGACCCTTTAACCGAGGAAGGTCGCAGAGAATCCAGAAACTTCAGCATCGCCTGAATGTTCTCGACCAGCTGGTTCGCATCGAACGACAACTTACCGACCCGGCAATGAATGTTGCCGCCGGCATCCACACGAAACTCAACCTTACCCGCTTTGTAATCCTGAACTGCGGTGCCCACATCCTGGGTCACAGTACCGGCACGAGGAGATGGCATCAGACCACGAGGTCCCAGCACGCGCCCCAGCGGGCCCACCACACCCATCATGTCGGGTGTCGCAATCGCCACATCGAAGTCGAGCCAGCCACCTTTGATTTTTTCAGCCAGATCTTTGCCACCAACGGCATCGGCACCAGCGGCTTCCGCAGCATCTGCATTGGCCCCTTGAGCGAACACAACAACCCGTTGTGTCTTACCAATTCCGTGAGGCAGATTGATAGAACCACGCACCAGCTGGTCAGCCTGACGGGGGTCTACACCCAACCGCACGGCCAGCTCAACAGTCTGGTCCATTTTGACCGGCTTGATTTTGGCGGGCAGATCATTCTCCAGAGACTTCAGCACTTCGACCGCCTCTTCCAGACCGACTGTACCGACGCCTGCCAGCTTTTCGTTATAATACTTAATTCGCTTGGATTGTTTTCCCATGACTCTCTATCCGACTAAACGTGAGATGGATTAATGAATTTTTGCCTGTACTTAAGCCTGAGCTCTTCCCACAGGAAGACATTCAGCAGACCGGTCTATTTTTCAACTTCAAGGCCCATGCTGCGAGCAGTACCGGCAATAATTTTTGCAGCCTGATCAAGGTCAGGAGCATTCAGATCCGCAAACTTGGTCTTGGCAATTTCCTTTAACTGATTCATAGTCACTTTGCCGACTTTGTTTCGCTTGGGGTTACCCGAGCCTTTGGCGATCTGAGCAGCCTGCTTCAGCAATACCGCAGCGGGCGGACTCTTCATGATAAAGTCAAACGAACGGTCGTTGTACACGCTGATGACAACGGGAATCGTCGTTCCGGCCATATCCTTGGTACGATCGTTGAACTGCTGAACGAACTGACCGATATTGACACCGTGGGGGCCCAGGGCTGTACCAACAGGAGGAGCCGGAGTCGCCGCACCACCGGGAATCTGAACTTTTACTTCTGCAACAAGCTGCTTAGCCATTCGACCGACTTTCAAACACTTTATAAATAGATGAATCTTTACTGTTTAACACAGAGCCTGATGACCCGTTAAACTTTTTCAATTTGCCAGTACTCCAACTCCGTCGGAGTCGGACGACTGAATATTTCAATCAGAACGGTTACTTTGCCACTGGCTTCATCAACCGCATCGATGGTTCCTTCAAACCCTTCGAAGGTGGCATCCTTCACCTTGACTACATCACCCACCTGGAAATCAAGCTTGATTTTGACAGGGGTTTCTTCTTTTGATTCTTCACGTCCCAGCATACGGGCAATTTCATGCTCCTGCATGGGGATCGGCTGACCTGCAGCTCCGGTAAAGTCCCCCACTCCATTCGTGGAACGCACCAGATACCAGCTGTCATCATTGAGCTCGACCTGGATCATCAGATATCCCGGATACAGCTTTCGCTCAAAGACCCGCTTTTTACCACCCTTTGTTTCTACCACTTTTTCTGTGGGGATAATAATCTCCCCGAAATACTCTTCCAGCCCATCCCGCTTAATGCCGCGTAAGAGTGCGTCTCGAATGGATTTCTCCCGGTTGCTCTGCACCTTCAACACGTACCAGAGGCGCTTTTCTGAGCCCTCCGGACTTTCAGAGGTCGGTTCAGAACCAGAATCATTACTCATGAGACACCTTCAATAGAGCTTCCGCATCTGACAAAAGCCCTGTTTGACTCTAATGCTGCAATCCAGAAGACCGCAAAAAACAGGAATCGCTCATAATGAGCAGGAAGAACAATTTATTCAAGAAGTACAGCTCAAAAAACTCTGTAATTCATTGAAAGGCAGACCCTCTTCTTCGTCAGATCTGCAAAAAGTTGATCAATCTGAACAACCACTGCCAGAATACGTCAAAGGCCAGCAGTAAAAACGCTAAAAAAAACATCAACACAATCACGACCGCGGTAGACCGCCACAACTGCTCCCAGGTCGCCCACGTGACCTTGCTGATTTCTGCCTCTACCGAGATCAGAAAGTCTGCAAAACGGGGAAAATTCACCACCCGGTATGCCAGCCACGTACAAATCACAACAATCGAGACCGCAATACCCTTCTGCATTCCAGGAGACATCCCCAGAGGCAGCACGTTGTAAAGCGAATAAGCCCCAAAAATGGCAATTGCCACCAAGCCCAGCGCAGTCAACTGACGGACCAGTCGTCCCTGATTTCTTTTATACAAACCGCCACTCACCAGAGTAGCCGAGAACGCTTGTTCCGTTTTGGATTTAGCCATGAGACCAGTTTACTAAAATATTTATAAACAGAGGCGAAACAAATAACCGCAATCCTGCGTTTTACCACGCCAGAGACATCAGACCAGACACCTCAACACACCCTGACAGCAATTGCAACTCTTTAAACACGGGCGGAGGGACTTGAACCCCCAACCGCTGGATTTGGAATCCAGTGCTCTGCCAATTGAGCTACACCCGTCTACCTGCCTGAACCGACCAGATACTTTGATAACCGGAAGCAACTCAAAAAACCGACACCAGTCACAAAACCCCGGCCAGCAAGACGCTTATTTCTTGCGAGACTCTTTGTGCAGAGTGTGACGACGCAGCTTCGGGCAATATTTCATCAGTGAAAGTCGCTCTGTGCCACGAGTTTCCTTACTGACCCGATAATTTCGCATTCCGGTCTCAGTACATTCTAACCATACATATTCACGTGCCATAACAGCCCTCAGCCCTGACGGACAACGATTTCACAAATCTAGTATAACTTGAAGGTGCCCACCCCATGAAAACAGGGTGGACACCAGATATTCAACAGTAAAAGCAATACTCTCAACTACTCAACGATTTTGGTAACCACACCAGAACCAACGGTACGACCACCTTCACGAATCGCGAAGCGACTACCTTCAGACATGGCGATAGGCTTACCAAGCTCAACCTGAACTTCAACGTTATCACCAGGCATACACATTTCTGCGCCACCCATCAATGTGGTTGAACCGGTTACGTCGGTTGTTCGGAAGTAGAACTGAGGACGGTACCCGTTGAAGAACGGAGTATGACGACCACCTTCTTCTTTGCTCAGTACGTAAACCTGACCGTCGAACTTGGTGTGCGGAGGAATGGAGCCTTTAGCAGCCAGAACCTGACCACGCTCGACGTCTTCCTTCTTGGTACCACGCAGAAGAATACCCACGTTGTCACCAGCCAGACCTTCATTCAAAGTCTTCTGGAACATTTCCACGCCGGTACAGGTTGTTTCCTGGGTATCACGCAGACCAACGATTTCCACTTTATCGCCGACAGTGATTTTGCCCTGCTCGATACGGCCGGTTACCACAGTACCACGACCAGCGATCGAGAACACGTCTTCAATCGCCATCAGGAATGGCTTATCAGCTTCACGTTCGGGAGCTTCAATGTTGGCATCCAGAGCATCCATCAGCTCACCAATGCAGGCATTGTACTTTTCGTCAGCAGGATGATCGAGAGCACCCTTGGCGTTACCACGTACGATCGTGATCGAGTCTCCATCAAAACCATACTTGGTCAGCAGCTCGCGAATTTCCATTTCAACCAGCTCGAGCAACTCTTCGTCGTCGACCAGGTCACACTTATTCAGGAAAACAACCAGCGAAGGCACATCCACTTGGCGTGCCAGCAGAATGTGTTCACGCGTCTGAGGCATCGGGCCGTCAGCAGCGGAAACCACCAGGATGGCACCATCCATCTGGGCAGCACCGGTGATCATGTTCTTGATATAGTCAGCGTGACCAGGACAGTCGATATGAGCGTAGTGACGAGTTTCGCTTTCGTACTCCACGTGACTCACAGCAATTGTCACAGTCTTGGTATCGTCACGAACGGTTCCCCCCTTCGCAACATCAGCATAACTCTTCATCTGGGCAAGACCCTTCTCGCTCTGAACGGCCAGCAATGCTGTTGTCAGAGTTGTCTTACCATGGTCGATGTGTCCAATCGTACCTACGTTTACGTGCGGCTTTGTTCGCTCAAAGACTTCCTTAGCCATCTCTCTTTAAAACCCCTTTTTTAAACCTGACACAACGCCAGACTTAAACAATAAAACCAACAAAACAAATAGCGAGGTAAAAACAGGAGTCACCCCTCGCACGCAAGAGGCACACACCTCCTGATAACCACTTAAAAATCAACTCAAAAAGCTGCTGATGGGACTTGAACCCATGACCTCGTCCTTACCAAGGACGCGCTCTACCAACTGAGCCACAGCAGCACTTTTTGATATTTAATCGAATCTCAAAACTTATAAAAAAGCGGGTGAAGGGAATCGAACCCTCACAACCAGCTTGGAAGGCTGGGGCTCTACCGTTGAGCTACACCCGCACTGCACTGTGACTCAGTCAAACTCCAACATTTATATAATGGGGGAAGCAGGATTCGAACCTGCGAAGGCGTAGCCATCAGATTTACAGTCTGACCCCTTTGGCCGCTCGGGAATTCCCCCCAACCAGCCGAAGCTGGATTTTACAAACCTAACACCACAAACACGTTAACTAATTATTTTTTTGTGGCAATCCAGGCAAAAGAGCTAGCGGTGGGAATCGAACCCACAACCTTCGGTTTACAAAACCGATGCTCTGCCGATTGAGCTACGCTAGCCTGTTGACCTGAAAACTAAGCTAACAGGCTTCAAGCCTCATGCAACCTGAACAACTCGCCTGGCTAAAGAGGTACTTTCCCCGCCGATACTCAGTAAGCAGCTCAATATAGCAATCAGGCACTTGCTTGCAAGTGTGAACGCCTGGCTGATTGGAAAAATTGTTATCTTTTCTTAATGCTGTATGCCTATACGGCCTAAGATTTTCCATCTCGAAACAATCTGCTTTTCTGTCCTCGCCATCGCTCTATTTTGCTGGAAAAAACCAACCTTAAACGCTTCGTATGCTAAGTTCAATGAGCCAACCGCTAAAGGACTGTTTTTCAGAGAAGAAAATCCGGAAGGAGGTTCGGACAGACCGTAAAAAAAAGCAGGCACGGCTCACAACAGCCATGCCTGCTCAAGGGGAGAACTCACTAAACTGATCCAGTCAGACCGGATCAGCAGAGCCTGCTTCTATATTCCGGGAATCTCGACCCGTTCCACCTGGGTAATCCGGCGGAGCTTCTTCAGCGCCCGGGATTCCAGCTGCCTGATCCGCTCCTTGGTCACGCCGAAACGATCCCCTACCTGTTCCAGGGTCTGAGGCTCATTCCGGGCATTCAGACCATAACGGTAAATCAAAATATCTTTCTCACGCCCATCCAGCTGATCCAGAATGCTCATAATCACAGCATGCTGCTTCTGATTGATCAGCTCTTCACGATACTGACTTTCCCGCTCGTCGGTCGACTGGAAGAACAACTCATCGTTCCCCGTTCGGAACCGGTCCAGCACTTTGTACTCGGCTGGAATGGAACGGGCGTAGTTCTTCATGATCGCCCAGCTGGCGTAGGTTGAGAACTTATTCCCTTTGGTATAATCAAATTTTTCAATCGCACGGATCAGTGACATATTCCCGTCACTCACCATTTCGAAGAAGTTGCCTCCCGGACGAATGTGACGCTTGGCGATCGACACGACCAGACGCAGGTTGCTGCGAATCAGGAAGTTTTTCACGTCCGTACTTTCGTCGAGCAACTTTTCGATCTGATCCATATCCCGGGCCTTAGGACGATTCGGATCCAGCTGTTCCTGAATCTGAAACGCCTTGTATTTAAGGAAATTCAACTTACGGAAGTAATATGCCTCTTCTTCCCGCGTTAACAGCGGAATGGAATACAGGCTGGCCAGGTAAGGAGGCAATCCGGGTGGCGTGCGCACCTTTTCGTTGGATTTATCGACTTCGGGAGGTGGACCCAGAATCACTTTCTCAGCATCGGCCTGCTCGAACTCATCGCTGTGCATGTAGTCGATGGTCTGAGCATGCAGACGGGCCGCCCGTGCCTCTGAAATAATCCGGTAGATACTGGCCTTCGTGCGACAATAACGCCGCGCCAGTTTCTCTACGGGGATCCCCCGCCGAAACGTGTTGTAAATGTCGCGTTTCTGCTGATCCGTAATTTTCTCTGGTGCATTAGGAAAAATAGCCAACTCAGGGTTCTCCCGGTCAAAATTTTTCAACGTGTAACGAATCGTCTCAGGAGATCGATTCATATGCCTGGCGATGCGGCGGCTGATCTCGGCAGGGCATCCGCCATACCGGGCCAGACGTCGGGCACGACGCAGGATCTCTTCACGGTCTTCATCACTCAACTGACTGAAGTTCATGCTGCGGGTAATATGTCCGCGGTTCTTCTGCAGGAAACGATCCACCGAGGATTTCAGAAAACCAACCCGTTTTCGCCCGTTAAACCGGAACCGGCGACTGACCAGCCCCTTGTCTCTCCAGCGATCTACGGTCTTGGTGGATATATTGAATTTCTTACTCAGGTCCTGCACTGTGAGAACCTCTTCGGAAACATCTTCGACTTCGATCTCTGCACTGTCGGACAGATCTTCAATGAAGCAGCGCACATCTTGCAGTACATCGGCTCCTGAGATGACGAGATCGGGATACAACTCCGAGCGGTATGTCGTAATCTGACGACAGAGCTCTGGATAAGCATATTCCTGATCCTGTTCGGCTTCGGACAGTAGTTCTTCAGCCCGCGTGATCTGAGCCAGCTTGACATCGCGAGGGGCATACTTTACCTGTTGCTCTGCCAGCTGCTTGATTGCCGGATTGTTGTATTTTGAACTGATCATGATTCCCCACCCTCTGTTTATGACTGTTCCCGGTGACCATCGTGTCCTTCACGTCATTCATCTCCAGGCTCTGTCACTTACTACGTAATAGAAGACGAATTTGAGAAGGAAAAGTTCACACGTAAATAATTTTAGCCAATCCAGCGAAGATTGCATCAAAATATCGGCACCGCTTCAGACATCCCCCTTTTTTTATATCTTTAATCCGTTACATATAAGCCACTTACAATCATACATGACAATTTGACGGAATGTCAGATTAATTCGTTTTTCCCGGTATTCTGCATGAAATACCTGCCATGTTTGACCCTGAAATCACAAAAATGTGTGAGATACCTCACATTTGACATACGACACTTCAGACCTCAATAAGTATACATGCGATCCAATCTGCGGTCAATACTAAAGTACACTTGTTCGCAATTTCAGTGCTGTAGTCGTTCTCAACTGAATAGATATCTGCATCTTCCTGAAAAAGTATCTGCAGACTACCTGACCCGATTGCATCAAATTCTGTTTACCTTCAAGCACAACGCTGTAACATAAAGTAAGAGTCTCCGGATCAGTTGATATTCACTCAGAATTCATTGCTTGAGGCTCCCATTCTGAATATACGCTGAAATCATCCACTGTATTTGACGCAACTGTATCCAGATTGTCTTACCCCTCTCTCAAACAGGTTTCTCCATAATGAAGCGTCGCGCCTCTTCTCGATGGATCGTTCTAGTTGCCTTGACTTGTCTGATTATTTCAGTCTCTTCGTCGGCAGCACCAAAAAAGAACGCGGCAAAAAAAACGCCGCCGTTGAATTTGCCTCCGTTAAAAACCCAGGAGCAGAAAATGCAACTGCTGGGTTACATCAGGCAGACCATGCCCACTCGCCGCATCGCGCAGCGGATCAACTTCAGCTCCGCCGATCTGGATCAGGCGCTCGAACAGGAACTGGGGCCTGCCACTCAGGCGTTAGCAGAACCAGTGGATGATGAGACCTTCCTCAGAAGGGCCTCGCTGGATCTGACCGGGCAGCTACCTGATCCGGAAAAAATAGCAGCCTTTATCAAAGATGCGCATCCGGGCAAACGCAGTGCACTCATTGATGAATTACTGGAATCGCCGGCGTATGGACGCAAATGGGCCCGCTACTGGACCTCGGTGATTTTTTATGAAAGCGAAGCAAACAAAAACCGCGTTGATCCCCAGGCACTGGAAAACTGGCTGGCAGAACAGTTCAATCAAGGCGCTCCCTGGGATTACATCACCGTAATGCTGATCTCGGCAACTCCCGAGCGGAATAAAGCGGTTCGTAACGACTATGGGCAGGATTATGGTCCCAATAATTTTGTGCTGGCCTGCGAAAACAAGTCTACCGAACTCGCCTCTCAGACGGCCCGTATTTTCATGGGCATCAGCATCAAATGTGCCGAATGCCATGACCATCCTTTCGACAACTGGAAGCGGGAACAGTTCCACGAACTGGCAGCGTTTTTTCATCCTTACACCTACAAAATGCCTGACCAGACTGACCCCAAGGTCCAGACTGTCGTCCAGCCCCGCTTTTTGCTGGGCGAAAAACCACACGAGGAAATGAAAGCCGACGCACGCCGTGTTTCGATCGCGGCTTACCTGGCTTACAACCCCAAAAATTACTGGTTCGCGCGGGCTTATGTGAATCGCATCTGGAGTGAACTCCTCGGCGATGGCTTCTACGATGTCGACAGCCTCGGACCTGACAGTGAAGTCATTCACAAACCGGTCGTGAATCGCATCGCCGCCAACTTTCGCTATAAAGACTTCGACCCCAAATGGGTTTTTCGGCTGATCATGAACTCAAAGGCTTATCAACGCGAGATCCGTACCAGCGACTCTGCAGCGGACTTGTTTACCGCAGTCAGACCCGCGCGTTTGCGTCCCGACGTGATTGCCGACTCGGTCGAAAACCTGATCGGAGAAGCCCCGTCCATTCGTAAAGAAATCATCCAGGCCTTTGATATGAACCCCTCCCTCCCGCAGGATGCGCTGGAAGGTTCAATCCAACAGGCACTGCTGATGATGAATAACCGGGAACTGCAGACCAGGCTCTCACAGAGCGAACTGAAACAGCGGCTGTTGAGCCTCCCTTCCGATACGGATCTGGTTCAGTCACTCTATCTGAATGTCCTGGCCCGACATGCGACCCCGTCCGAACGGGAGCGTAATCTCAGCTATCTGCGTGAGTCAGAAAAACGCGACGAAGCCGTCGACGACCTGCTCTGGGTTCTGCTCAATTCCACTGAGTTTCGCACTAAACGCTGACAGACTCCACACACAGGAACAGTCAAATGCAAACCGATGCGCTCTTACACCTGAATCTGAATCGAAGTGGCAGATTGTCGCGCCGCAATTTTCTGCAGACAGCCGCCCTGGGAGTTGGTGGATCGTCTCTGCTCTCTCAGTTTCGCCTGCACGCCGAGGATCTGAAAAAAGAGGGTCGTTCCTGCATTCTGCTCTGGCTGGCCGGTGCTCCCAGCCAGTTGGAAACCTGGGATCCCAAACCGGGTACACCCAACGGAGGAGAAACGAAAAAAATTCAGACTCAGACGCCCGGAGTCGAAATCGCGCATCACTGGCCCAAAATCGCGGGCGTGATGAATGAAATCGCCGTGATTCGCGCCATGACCGGGAAAGAGGCTGCCCACGAACGAGGCACCTATCACCTGCATACCGGACATCGCATGATGGGCATCGAAAAGTTCCCGCACTTTGGCTCGGTTGTGGCCCGCGAACTGGGAGACCCGCAATCC